>Ga0335070_10002485_pt1 | contig 21449 bp, 19 predicted proteins | sample Lox_Sample_13_FD_206722 | JGI IMG/M metagenome (GOLD analysis project Ga0335070, IMG submission 206722) | Soil microbial communities from Loxahatchee National Wildlife Refuge, Florida, United States - Lox_Sample_1.3 | ecosystem: Environmental > Terrestrial > Soil > Wetlands | place: USA...
ACTCATCCCGGAGAGGAGGAGATGCTTCTCCGGGTTTTCGGGCGGCTCCGGCGCCGTTTCCCCGAGCTCTGTCTGATCGTCGCGCCCCGTGATCGGGGACGGGCCGGGGATGTCGCGGCGCTAGCACAGGGGGCGGGCTGGAGAACCGGCAGGCGGAGCCTGGCGGGCGTGGTTTCTGCCGGGACGGATGTCTTTGTTCTTGATACTATCGGTGAGCTGGCAGGGTTCTACAGCCTCGGCACCTTCGCCTTTGTGGGGGGGAGCCTGGTGCCGTTGGGCGGTCACAACCCCGTCGAAGCGGCTCAGCGAGGCTTGCCGGTGGTATTCGGTCCTCACATGACCAATTTCAGGGATATTGCGGCAATCCTCCGCGAGAGCGGCGGTGGTTTCCAGGTGGCGAACGAAACGGGGCTGGCGCAGCGGCTCGAGCGATGGCTGGAGACTCTGGAGGTGTGCGCCGAGGATGGGGAGCGGGCCAAGCGGGCACTCCAGCGTCACCGAGGCGCCGCGCGGCGTACCATGGAGGTGATCGGAGAGTTCCTCTGACGTGGGGATCGGGGGTCAAGGAGTGGGTGGTTCACGGCAGGGAGGTCTCTTCGGCACGGTCGCATAGTCGGAGCATCGATAGTATACAGTGAGGCCCGGCCTTTGGGCAGGGGTCTTCAAAGTTCGGCAGGTTTCTGTTCGGTCGGGGAGAGGGTAGTGGCTCCAGCCGCGATCCAGGGGTCGCGGCAGGGGGGTCTCTTCGGCACGGTCGCATAGTCGGAGCATCGATAGTGGAGAGGGAGGCCGGGCCTTGTTGCGTCGGTGTGGTGGAGAGCCTGGGAGGCATTCCTTGCATCGGGGAGAAGGTAGAGGCTCCGAATGCGCTTTGCGCCGCAGACCACCCTGCCTCCCCAGTCGCCGCGTCTTGGAACCAGGCAATCTTCTAACTTTAGGCACCTTTTCAGCCGTTGTAGCCATAGGCTACCATGGCGAAGTCGGCAGATCACTTTAGGCACTTGGATCGCGGAGTCGGTATGACAGTTGATCGTGGCGACACGGCGAGAGATCGGAGGACAGACGAGGTCAGCGTCCGCGGGCTGATGGAGCGACTGTTCCAACTCGTCGTCGCTGACGAGAGACGTTCTCCCGGGCTGGCGCTGCTCCGGTCTCTTGCCCTTCCGGCGGCCGGGGTTTACGCTCTCCTCGCGGGCGTGAGGAACTACCTTTTTGACACGGGGGTGCTCCCGTGCTGGCACCCAAGGTGTCGCGTGGTCAGCGTGGGGAACCTCACTGTGGGCGGAACGGGGAAAACCCCCATGGTCGCCTGGCTGGCCGGGTTCCTACAGGAAGAGGGGCGGCGGGTTGCCGTGGTCAGCCGCGGCTACGGCGGCGCGTGTGGCCGGCGGATATGCGTTGTGAGCGACGGGAGCCGCATCTTTGCCGATGTCCGGATTTCCGGTGACGAGCCTCAGCTCCACGGACGAAGGCTACCCCACGTGCCCGTCCTCTGTTCCGCCCATCGAGCCCGGGCTGTCGTTGCGGCGGTAGAGGAGTTCGCATCTCAAGTGGTCATCCTGGACGACGGCTTTCAGCATCGTCGGCTGGCGCGAGACCTGGATCTCGTCCTCCTCGATGCCCGGAGCCCCTTTGGGAACCGCTGTCTTGTTCCCCGGGGACCTCTGCGAGAGGTACCCTCGGCCCTCCGCCGGGCGCAGGCTCTCGTCCTCAGCCGCTTTGATGGGAGTCCGCTCGCCGAGGCGAATCGAGAAGAGCTGGCCAAGAGGTGGCCGGGGAAGGCTATCGTCACCGCGGCGTATCGTCCGGTTCGACTGTTCGAGGCCTCTACCGGGAGGGAGAGGCCACTCGGTTCTCTTGCCGGGGTCCGCGCCGCGGCATTCGCCGGCATCGCCAAGCCCGAGGCCTTTTTTCGGACTCTTGAGGATCTCGGGGCGCGGTTGGTCTACTCTTGCGCCCTGCCGGATCATCATCCGCTGAGCCCGGCGCTCCTCAGCGATCTGGTTCGGGCGGCGGCGGCGAAGGAACCCGAGCTCTGGCTCACCACCGAGAAGGATTGGGTGCGGCTTCCCGCGACGCCGTCTCCGGCAATGAACCTGTGGGTTCTCGGCATCGCTATCGACCTCGGCGAAGATAGCTCTCGGTTCAAGGATCTCGTCCGGAGAACGTTGCAATCGAAGGCAGAATAGGGAATGGGGCAAATGGAGAGAGCGGTCTTTCTGGATCGAGACGGGACCATCAACGAGGAGATGGGGTACATCAATCATCTGGATCGGTTCGTGCTTCTCCCCGGTGCCGCTGCCGCCATCCGGAGCATTAACGCCAGCGGTCTCAAGGCGGTGGTGATCACCAACCAGTCGGGCGCGGCGCGGGGGTATTTCCCCGTGGCTTTCATCGATCGGGTCCACGAGAAGATGCGCCGTCTCCTCGACGAGGAGGGCGCCTTTCTCGACGGTATCTATACCTGCCCCCACGGGCACCAGCCTGGGCAACTGGAGGCGGCGTGCGCCTGTCGGAAGCCGAGACCTGGTCTCCTGCTCCAGGCGGCCCGGGATCTGAACCTTGACCTTGTTAGATCCTATGTGGTAGGGGACCGCTTCCAAGATGTGGAGATGGCCCGCAGGGCGCGAGCCCGGGCGGTGCTCGTCCTTACCGGTTATGGCAAGGGCGAGCTGGAGTTTGTCGGGCCCGAGAGCCGGGTGAGGCCGGATTTCGTTGCGGCGGATCTTCCGCAGGCGGTGGAGTGGATCCTCGCCGACCTGAGGATTCGAGGCCATGAGCGTTGACCCGAGGCCGGTGAAAGGAGAAGCATATGGCAATCAGCAAGGAGCTCCTGGATATTCTCGCCTGTCCCAAGTGCAAGGGCGACATCTACCTCAATCAGACGGGCGATGGGCTCATCTGCGATCGCTGCAAGCTTCTCTACGAGATCAAGGATGACATCCCCATCATGCTCATCGACGAGGCCAAGCCCGTTCCGTGAGGCGCATTCTCATCATACGTCCGAGCGCCCTCGGTGACGTGGTCATGGCCTCAGCGATGATCGGAGTCATCCGCCGCGCCCACCCTCAAGGCTACCTTGCCTGGTTGGTGGAGCCTGCGGCGGCGGAACTCCTTCGCCACCACCCCGGCCTTGACGAGGTGATTGAGTGGCCGCGCCGGAGGTGGGAGAAACTCCTTCGCCGGGCTCGCGTCCTCGCCTTGGGGGGGGAGATCCGCCGCTTCGCGAGTGTGCTGCGGAGCCGCTCCTTCCACCTGGCCCTTGAGGGCACGGGACTCCTCAAAGGAAGGCTCCTCGCCTATCTGTCGGGCGCGCCGGAACGGATCGGCTTTCGCTCCCCGGAACCGGGCGGATTCCTCATGACCCGGCTCATTTCGCGCGACCCTGCGGACGGGCGGCTCGGCTCCGAATACCTCCAGCTCATGGAGACCCTCGGTCTCCCCGCCGACCCCTTTCGCATGGAGGTGGCCCTTGCACCGGCGGCTGGCGACGGCGCCCGCAGGCTGCTGCTGGCTCAAGGGCTTATCGGGCCGTACGCCGTCCTCTGCCCTTTCACCACCCGAGACCAGAAGCACTGGCCGGAGGAGCGCTGGGCAACCCTCGCCCTGGCTGTCGAGAAAGAGTTCGGCCTCACCGTGGTAGTGCTGGGGGGACCAGACGACCAGACCAAGAGCAAGCGGCTCCGGGAGACCACCCCGGGCCGGATGATCGATCTTACCGGGAGGACGACCTTGACTGAGAGCGCCGCCGTTCTTGCGGGGGCTTCCCTGGTAATCGGGGTGGATACGGGACTTACCCACATGGGTGTCGCCTTCGAGCGGCCCACGGTGGCCCTTTTCGGTGCTACCCGTCCCTACCTGGATGCGGGCACCCCTAGGGCGAGGGTGCTCTACCACCCCTATCCCTGTTCTCCCTGTAGGCGGCGTCCCACGTGTGAAGGCCGTTTTCCCTGCATGGATGCGATCGAAACGGACGAGGTCATGAGAGCAGTACGAAGTCTCCTTGATCGAACCAACAACAGCGGGCGATGAAGATACTCCACGCGGAAACGGGACAACATCTCTATGGGGGAGCGCTCCAGGTGGCACTCCTCGTAGATGGGCTCGAGGCCCGGGGCTGTGAGAATCTGCTCCTATGCTGTAAGGGCGGTGCCCTGGAAGGAGCCGTCCAGCCGCAGATTCGCGTCTTTGCCCCCCGGCTCGCCGGGGCTCTAGATCCCCGTCTTCCCTTCCGCCTCGCTCAGGCGGTCCGTGCATTCCGGCCTCACCTCATCCACACCCACTGCCGCCGGGGTGGGGATTACTGGGGTGGGATTGTTGCAGCCCTCACCGGAACCCCGGCGGTGGTCAGCCGGCGGGTGGATAATCCCGAGCCCGTGCCCCTGGCCCGCACCAAGTACCGATGCTACGATCGGGTGATCGCCATCTCCGAGGGTGTCCGCAAGGTGCTTCTGGAGGAAGGCGTGCCTGCCGACAAGGTCGTCTGTGTGCCCAGCGGGATTGACACGGAACGCTACCGCAGGTCCTGCGACCGGCAGTGGTTACTTCGCGAATTCGGCCTCGAAAAGTCTCACCGAGTGCTCGGCGCTATCGGCCAGCTCATTCCGCGTAAGGGCCACCGCGTGCTCTTGGAAGCCTTACCCGAGGTCATCAGGGAATTCCGAGATCTCCGGGTTCTTCTTTTCGGTCGGGGCCCGTTGCAGGGAGAGCTGGAGCAGCTTTGCCATCGCTATGGCCTTTCGCCCCATGTCAGGTTTGCGGGATTTCGGACGGATTTGGAACGGGTTCTTCCCTGCCTGGATCTCGTGGTCCATCCGGCCACCATGGAGGGCCTCGGGCTCTCTCTTCTGGAGGCGGCCGCGGCGGGGATTCCCGTCGTGGCCACCCGGGTGGGCGGCATCCCGGAGATTGTGGAGGACGGCGTGAACGGTCTGCTGGTCCTGCCGGAGGACCGGCAGGCCCTGGCCGCTGCGGTTCTGCGGCTGCTGCGGCAGCCGGATATGGCTCGCCGCCTTGGGGAGGCGGGGCGAGAACTGGTGGGGCGGAACTTCTCAGTGACCCGGATGGTCGAGGGGAACCTTCAAGTATACCGCGAGGTGCTCGCGGCCAAGGGGACACGTAAAACGGCTGAATCCTGCCGCTGGCTCCATCCTTAGAGTGGGTGCCCCCCACGGTGAGTACGGATACGTCCGAAATGGAATAAAGCGCGACCCTTGGTGGCAAGACCTGGCGAGCCGGACGAAGGTCGTCATGCCTCAAGATGTGATCTACATAGCCCGTAGCCGTCTCCACCGGACTCGGGCCAACCTGATCCAGACGCTTCACACTGCGGCCGCCTTTGGGGCCATCGGCGTCAGGGTGCGTCTCTATCTTCCTCCCTGGTCACGGCGCATCGCGGTGGCCGCGAGCCTCGATGAGCTCGGGGTTCGCGCCACCTTCGACCTGCGGTCCAGCCAGTTCCTCCACTCGCGCTGGCAGATTCTCGGTTTCCGCCCGCTTATTCTCGCCCACCGGGGAGAGCTCCGGAGCGCCGGCGCGCTCTACACCCGCTCGGCGGAGATCAGTGACGCCCTCGCTTCGGCCGGCCTGGTTCACCACCTCGAGGTGCACGAGATCGGGCACCTGCGAGCCACGGGCTTCCTGGAGCGGGTGGTCCGCTGGCATCGGTCGGGCCTCATCAACTGGCTCATTCCCATCAGCCGTGCGGCCGCAAGCGATCTCCGGGAGGCGGGGGCCGCGGTCGAGAGAATCCACGTCAGCCCCTGCGGCGTGGACCTGGAGGCCTACGGGAGGGTGCGGCCCTTTGATGCGAGCCGGCTCGACCACCCGCGAATCCTCTATGTGGGGCGCATTAGCCTGGACCGTGGTCTCGGGATCTTTCAGGCCCTTTCAAAGCGCGCCGTGGGGGATATCACTCTGGTAGGCGAGCAGGAACATCCGGTGAGACTGTCTTCTGCGTTACAGGTTGGGCCCGTTGTCCCCCATCGGGATGTGCCGCAATGGTACGGTCAGGCGGACCTCGTTCTCCTTCCGTATCAGCCCGAGCTCAGGCACGCAGCCTCCCTGAGTCCGATGAAGCTCTTCGAGGCCATGGCGGCGGGGCGGCCCATCATCGCCAGTGACCTTCCGCCCCTTAGGGAGATTCTGGAGGATGGGAAGACGGCGCTCCTCGTGGAGCCTGACCGTGTGGAGGCATGGGTGACAGCCATCGAGACGCTCCGGAATGATCGGGCCCTTGCCGCCCGACTCGCCTCCGGAGCCAAAGCGCTGGCATCCCGGTTCAGCTGGCGCGAGCGTGCCCTCGGGATTGGTCGGGCTCTCAGCTGGGATTTTACCGAGACCGGCGAGGGAAAGGGCGGGATGATCGGCCCTTCGACATGATTTGAGACCACGAGGTCTCGCGGCTGCCGGGGGCAGGCAGCGGCGGCTTCAACTGCGAACTGGCGAGGTATGATGAGAGGCGGAGGGGAACAGGGGAGCAGAGTTGAACGGACGGCCGAGTTGCTGGGAGCCGTCGGCCTCGTCACCTTTGCCTTCTCGTGCCTACTCAGTACCTCGGGAGCAAGTTTCGGCCTGGCGCTCCTCGTGGGAGCGACAATGCTGCGGCCTTCGCTGCTCCGGGGATCACGACGGGATCCCCTGACTCTCCTCGCCGCTGCCTCCGCCGTCTATCTCGTTCTTCGCGCCATCTGGGCCCTGTGGGAGATTCCCGAGACGGGGCGTCTCCAGATCAGTCAGGCCTGGGCCTGGCTCAGGCTGTGGCTCCTCCTGGTGGTGGCGTGGTGGCTCAAAGGGGATCTGAGGCAGAGCGGCCGGTTACTCCTCCTTGCCCTTTTCGGGCTTCTCGTCGGTATGGTCGGCCAGCTTCTCACCAACCCCCACCTAGTCTCGAGTGGCATGCGGACCGGTTTTCATCTGAAGATCATCGCTTTTGGCCTGTACAGCAGCACGGCCATCCTGGGACTGTCGGTCTTCGCCCCACGCCTGTGGGGCGGCAGAAGAGCATCGTGGCCGTCGTTTGCCCTTCGGGTGGGTCTCTGGCTCGTTATCCTGGCTCTTCTGGTTCAAGGGCTGATCATGACCCAGTCCCGGGGGGCGTGGTTCACCGCCATCCTGATCGCTCCGCTGGTCACCGTTCTCCGCTACCGAAACTGGGGAAGATCCTGTCGGCTAAGCGTCGGGGTGATGGCGAGCGTCCTCGTCGGGTGTACGACCTTGGTCGTTATGAACCTGCCGACCGTTACCACGAGGCTGTCGCAGGAGAAGGAGATGTTCGCCGCCGCCTGGCGCGGAGATTTCGAGGCTATCCCGAGCGCCGGCTTCGGCGTCAGGGTGCACACCTTCCGTTTCGGGGTTACCAAGTGGCTGGAGCGCCCCCTCTTCGGTTGGGGGCCGGGTTCCACCGAGTACCTCATCAGCCACAGCGGCCTCCCCCAATTGCGTCACTCGGAACTGGTAGAGGGAGAGTGGAAAGAGGGACCGGACTGGCTGGATCACCTTCACAATACATACCTGGAGGTCCTGGTCCGTTTCGGCCTCGTCGGGGCTTTCCTCATGCTCAGCGTCCTGGGGTTGCTCGTGAGAAGCCTCTGGGTCGCCCACCGTGAGGGTCGAGTTCCCTTGGATTACGCTTGGTTTCTCGCCGGGGCGCTGGGACTCATGGCGGTATGGAGTTTATCCGACTTTCGACTTCTTCACCCGGACTGGCGCTCTTACTGGATTCTCATTGGCGGCATCACCGGTACGTTTCATGTCTGGAAGACGGTACCGCCTCATTCAGACGGAGAGAGTCTATCCCCTTCCCAAACAGAGGTCGAGCGTTCCCGTGGTCGCCATGAGTAGCGGTGCCCGTATCGCCATCTTCATCTCCTCCTTCGTCGACGGTGGAGTGGAGCGTATGCTCCTCAATTTTTTCCGCGGGCTTCTCGACCTGGGCCACCGGGTGGATTTCGTCGTGGGCAAGGTCGAGGGTCGATATCTTTCACTGCTGCCTTTCCAGGGTCGCACCGTTGACCTGGGAACCTCCCATTCCTTGAAAATTCTCTCGCCCCTGACCCGCTACCTCCGCCGAGAACGTCCGGCCATCATGCTTTCTTCAAAGGAGCCTTGCAGCCGCGCAGCCCTCCGTGGCCGCAGGCTGGCTGGAGTATCGACGCGACTTTTCTTTCGGATCGCCACAACCCCGTCCGAACGGGACAGGCAGCGAAATGTTCTCAGAAGATGGCGAAGCCTCCGCGCCATGCGCACCCTCTACCCGCAGGCGGACGGACTCATCGCCGTCTCCAGAGGTGTGGCCGCGGATGTCTCCATGATCGCCGGCATCCCCGGGGAGCGGATCCACGTGATCCCCAATCCCGTGGTGGTGCCAGAACTCCCGACTCTGGCGGCATCTCCCGTCGATCACCCGTGGTTCGTGACGCCGGGACCTCCCATTATCCTCGCGGTGGGGGCGTTTCGGAGATCAAAGGACTTTCCCACCCTGATCCGGGCCTTCGCCCGGGTCCGGGCGCAACGCGACCTTCGGCTCTTGATCCTTGGAAGGGGCCGGCAGAGAAATAAGGTGGAGAAGCTGGCGGAAGCACTCGGCGTTCGTGGGGAGCTGTCGTTACCGGGCTTTACCGTCAATCCCTACGCCTACATGGCGAAGGCCAGCCTTCTCGTGCTCTCCTCGGCCTGGGAGGGTTCACCCAACGTTCTCGTCGAGGCGCTCGCCGTCGGGACCCCGGTAGTTGCCACCGATTGTCGGAGCGGCCCCAGGGAAATCCTCCAGGATGGGCGATACGGTCCACTGGTTCCGGTGGGCGATGCGGAGGCCTTGGCTGCAGCCATGGCTGCCACCATCGATGCTCCCTTGCCTGCTGAAACCCTCAAGGTCGCGGCGGAGCCCTACCGCCTCCATTTAAGTTGCAGAAGATACCTTGAGGCATTCGCCATGGAGGGTGGGTAGCGAAAGGAAGGCGGCTGTAGCAAGGAGGAGTGTTCCGTAATCGTTCCGGTTCAGGGGCGAATGCGTTGTATGCCGGGAACGACTTTGCTACACTGCGCCGGGCCTGTGCCTGCCTGGGCAGCCGCCATGCCCCAGTTCGTGACCTCCAGGTGCTCTATGGACGCTGTCAGGAAACCGAAGATCGCGGTCCTGGTCTCTTTCTCGGGGGAAGGAGGCGTGGAGCGGTTGATGCTGAACCTCTGTGAGGGGCTGATTGATCTAGGGCATCCGGTCGACCTCCTCGCGATCAAGCGAAGGAGCGCCCACCTCAAGGCGTCCCCCGAGGCACTCAACGTTGTGCCCCTCCGGGCCAGCCATACCTATGCGAGCCTCCCGGAGGTGGTTCGCTATCTCAGAGCGGAGCGGCCCCATGCCCTCCTCGCCGTCAAGGACCGAGCCAACCAGGTAGCTATCCTGGCCGGCAGAATCGCCCGGACCACGACGCGGATCGCGGTGGAAATCCAAACCACGATCTCTGCAGCCCTTGGCGGCAGGAGCTCCCTGCGGAAAGCCGCTTGGTATCTGCCCATGCGGCTCCTCTACCCCATGGCCCATGTGGTGGTGGCGGTCTCCGAGGGGGTCGCCAGGGACCTTGTCGAGATCACGGGGCTTCCGCGCGAACGAATCCAGGTGATCCGCAATCCCGTGGTCAGTCGGGCCATGTTTCGTCTTGCCCGGGAGCCCATCGGTCATCCGTGGTACCAGGATGCGTCCACACCCATTATCATCGGCATCGGACGCCTTACCCACCAGAAGGACTTCTCCACGCTGATCAGGGCCTTCGCCCGGGTACGCTCTCAGCTACCCTGTCGCCTGATGATCCTCGGGGAGGGCCGAGATCGGGCGATGCTGAGCAAGTTGGCGCACAACCTCGGGATTTCAGAGGACGTCGCCCTTCCGGGCTTCGTGGTTAACCCCTATCCCCTTCTGGCCCGGGCGTCCCTATTTGTACTTTCCTCGCTCTGGGAGGGTTCCCCCACGGTTCTTACGGAGGCCATGGCCCTGGGAGTACCGGTGGTCGCCACGGATTGCCCGAGCGGACCGCGGGAGATCCTGCGGGACGGAGGGATCGCTCCTCTTGTTGCTACGGGCGATCCTGGGGCCCTGGCTGCGGCCATACGGGACACCCTTGTCCGGCCCCCGGATAAGGGTGCTTTACAGAAGGAGGTTATCGATTATACAGTGGCTGAGAGTAGTAGGCGTTACGTGGAGGTGTTGCTGGGCCCTGCCTGCCCACCCCAGCGGTGAGGAGCCTCGTCGATGCTTCTTTCCCTTCGGTACAAGTTTCTCTTTGTTCATATCCCGAAGACGGGCGGAACCAGCATACGGGTGGCACTTCGGCGGTACAAGTGGAAGGATCCCTATCGGATTCCCCTCTTTTTCCTGAGTCGGCTGAGTTCCTTGACCCGGCACCGCCTCGCCTGCAAACTCCCCCGTCACGCCAAGGCGATCGCCGCCTACGAGATGCTTCCCCGAGATCTCTACCAGAAACTGTTCAAGTTTGCCTTCGTTCGGAACCCGTGGGATCTCCAGGTGAGCTCCTTCCATCATATCCAACGGGAGAGACCGCACCTGCTCAAGGGGGTGACGGACTACGAGAGCTTCCTTCGCATGAAACTGAGCGGCGCGCGAGATTACGTCTACCACTTCGATGTGTCCATCGAACCTCAAAGTGATTATATCGTGGACATGCACAGGAATCTCATTGTTGACTTCATAGGAAGGTATGAACACTTCGACGGCGACTTTGAGGAAGCGTGCAAGAGAATCGGCATCCCCTGCCCGCGGCTCCCCCACAGGAGACAAGCGACAGACCGTTCCGCCTACCGGACGTACTACAACGACGCCACCGCACAGCTCATTGCCGACCACTTCAAATCGGACATCGACATGTTCGGCTACTCCTTTTGAGGATGCTCGAGAGGCGGGGCCATCGCAGGGGCCGCTGGGCCGGATGCATGTTTAGTCTTGCACGAGGTCGATACTGTCTCATATAATTACACTCTTTTGGCAAACTGGTGCCGCTGATGTACCAATCGGAGGATACCAAGGAGCATGACGGCTACGAAAGCAACCCTCATCATTCCCGTGGAGAATCAGGTTCGTGAGCTGGACCCCAAACTTCTCCTTGCCTGCGTGGCCGCACGACGCGGATTCCCTTCCGTGATCGGTGATCTCCGCGAAATAGATTTCCGGATCGCCTCCTTCCCGAGAAGCCTCTACCTCTGCAAGAGCATGACAGTCCGGAACTTGAAAATGTTCCAGATCATGAAAAAGCTTGGCCACGAGATCGTCACCTGGGATGAGGAGGCGTTGGTCCACCTGCCCCCGGAGATCTATTACTCGCGGCGGCTCTCCCCTGTGGCGATCAGGTACGTCTCCCACCTCTTCGCCTGGGGCGAAGACAACGCTGAGTTGTGGCGGCAGTACCCCGCGCTTCCTCCGAACACGCCGATCCACGTGACCGGTAACCCTCGCAATGACTTGCTCCGTGCAAAACTGCACGCCTTCTATGAGAAAGAACTGCAGGAACTTCGCTCGCAGTATGGCAAGTTCATCCTGGTGAACACCAATTTCAATCACGTGAACGCTTTCTACCCAGAGCAGAATCTCTTCGTGCCGGTCAAGACGCCGGGAGAGAAGGCGAAGTTCGGCAAGGCCGCTCAGGGCATGCCGTGGGATTACGCCGAAGGCTTGCGGGCCCACAAGCAGGCCATCTTTGAGGCCTTCCAGCAGTTGATCCCAAGCCTCGAACGGGACTTCCCCGACTTCACCGTGGTAGTCCGGCCTCATCCCACGGAGAGCCAGGAGATTTACCGGCAGATTGCCGCCCGGTGTAAGCGGATCGTGGTGACCAACGAGGGCAACGTGGTCCCGTGGCTCCTGGCAACTAGGGCTCTGGTCCACAACGGCTGCACCACGGGTGTGGAGGCCTTTGTCCTGAGGGTTCCCGCCGTGAGCTACCGGGCTAAGGTGAATGAGGACTACGACTGCGGTTTCTATCGTTTGCCCAATCTCTTGAGCTACCAGGCATTCGCCTTTGCGGAGCTGCGTACCACGCTGGCGAAGATCCTGACGGGAGAGCTCGGGGCTGCCGACGGGGACGAACGGCGAGCCCTGGTCGATCGCTATCTGGCCGGTTTGGAGGGACCCCTCGCCTGCGAGCGGATCGTCGAGATCCTCGACGAAATTGTCCGCGGATGGTCCGCGACGCCGTCGCCGAGCCTTTCTCGCCGACTGGCTGGATGGTCCCTTGCAAATGGGCGCCATATCCTCAAACGCCTGAAGTTGCGCCTTTCGGAGTCCCCCCTCAAGTCCCTCTTTTACCGACATCGATATCCAGGCATCTCTCTCACGGAGATGCAAGCCCGGCTACGGCGGTTCCAGGAGATCCTCGGTGAGACGGGAGAACTTCAAGTGGAGCGGATCTTTCCCGAGATCTTCCGCATCAGCGCCTAAGAGAGGGAGCACCGTGGGAGCGGAGAGTGGTCGCGGGAGCAAGGCACACACTGGGGGTGGAGATGACCCTGGAGAAGTATTCCCCCGCGGGGAATCACGCGCCACTTGAGGGCGCCGATGCCGAGATTGACATGCCTATAGCGACTGGTGCCGTTCCTCCCCCCGCGTTCTATCCTGACCTTGGTGAATACAGGGTGTGACCCATGTCTGTTATTATGTCCCGTCAATCCTCTCCTCGAACCGATGGCCGCAGGGGCTCGCTTAGGTCCTTTATCGCCAGCATTCGGCCGGAGCGCATCCTCGCCCTGGGCCGCATTTTCGGGCAACTCGCGTATTACTTGGACATCCCCCACCGACGGGTGGTATGGCGGAATCTGAGCTTCTGCTTCCCGGAGTGGTCGTTCCGTGAGGTCGTCGAGTTTTCGAAGCGGGTCTACCAGAACCTCGGGGTTGTTGTCATGGAAATGCTGCAAACGGCCGCCTTACACCCGGACGAGCTCATGAAACGCGTAGAGGTGGTCGGCTCGGAGCATCTCTTGGGAGCACTCAAGGAGAAACGAGGCGTTGTTGTGGTGGCCGGCCATACCGGTGGCTGGGAGATGGCTATGCTGGCGGTGGTCGCCGGCTTCCGGGTCCCGGCGACTGTCGTCTCGAGGGACGATCCGCTCAACCGGTTTAGTGACAGCGTGCGCCGACGTTTCGGGATCAATACCGTTTACAAGAGGGGCGCTTTTCCGGGTATGATGCAGGCCTTGCGCCGGGGACAGATCGTCGTAATAACTATTGACATGAGCCGCAGTAAGGATGAGGTGGAGGTGCAGTTCTTCGGGAAACGCGCCACCATGACCGTGTCGGCGGGTCTTCTGGCGCTGCGCTGCAGATGTCCGGTTCTACCGGCGCTCTGCCACCGCAAGCCCGACGGCACATTGACTCTTCGGCTCGGCCCCGCCTTCAAGGTGAAGAGAACCGGGGACCTACGGGCCGACCTGCAGGCGGGCTCGCAGCGCATGACCGATGCCGTCGAGGAAACGATCCGCCAGTATCCCGACCAATGGCTGTGGCACCAGAAGCGGTGGAAAGTTTTCTATCCCGATCTCTACCCCGAGTACTTTTCCCAGCGCAAGCGCCGCAAGGAAAAGAAGCTGCGACGGAAGGAGCGCACCGCGGAGCCTTCGTCGCCGAACTGATATGGTCTGGTGTGTCCCGCCGTTCGCTGGGAAGGGGAGCCAGGCGATGCTCGTCTGCGGTCTCGGGAATCGCCTTGACACCCCTCTCGCCTTTGTCCTATACTCCGCCCGCTAAAAAGAACGGCCCACTACCACCCTGCAGCCGGTTTCCGATGCCGGGGATATAATCGGGTTGGTTGCGTTGAGATTGTTCGAGGAGGAATACCATGAAGGTCATGATACTCGGCTTGGGGAAGACGGGAACCACTGCACTCCTCTATAAGGTTGCCGGTGGTCTCCCGAACTGCCTTGCCTTTTCCGGCGGCAAACCGGGCAAGTACGTGCGCGACTACGAGAATGCGGTCTACAAGCACACTTACAGTGAGCGCAAGGGAAAGACCTTTGACCTCTTTCGCCAACACATTGCCGACGAGCGGTATGATCGGATGATCTGGATCGCTCGGGATCCCCGCGACGCCGCGGTGAGCGAGATGCTCTTCAGGTGGCATCGAGGCTACTGGGGGAGAAAGAGGCAGTATCAGGCGCATCTGGACCTTGTCCTCAAGAAAGAGAAAGACCCGAAGTCTGTGCCTTTCCATGTCATCTGCCGCTACGCCGGCCGGAGTGAGAAGTGGCCCATTGCCACCGAGGAGGTGGTGGAGACAGAGCGAGTCCGTTACGCGAACATGGCCGAGTTCGTGAAGCGCCTGGGGCCTGAATGGTTTCTCTTCAAGTACGAGGATATGGTCTCGGGAAAATACGCCGGCCTTAATAGGTATCTCGGCTTCGAGGTGGAGAAGGACGGACAGGTCCCGGAGGCGTACGGCAAGGTGGTACGCAAACGGGCGAGCGGCGACTGGCGCCACTGGTTCACCGAAGAGGACGTGGAGGTGTTCAAGCCCGCCTACGTGCCCTACATGGAGATTATCGGCTACGACCGCAATGATTGGGCCCTCAGCCCCACCCCGGCCATCGAGCCTGAATACTCCTCGGTGTACATGCAGAGTCTTCCCAAGAGGGTGGTCAAGGACACGATCCTTAGGTACAAAGACAGGGTCGTACAGCGGCTGCTGGGTAGATAGGTGGCTCTCGGAGGCAAGTTCGCCATCCTGTTCTGGCATCGGTCGCCTTGACCCAACCGAGCCCGTCAGGTAGAAATAGCCCAGCACAGGGCGCATTCCCCAAATGGCTGCTTTGCCTAGCATGGCGCCATGGCGGACGGGGTACAGATCTGCCGGTACCCAAGGAGTGTTGAAGAGATGGCGGCGATGCTCGATCATCTCCGTTACTACAGGCTCCCCTGGAACTATGCCGACAACGGTATATCCTGGCTTGAGCCGACAACCAAGTGCAACCTCCGCTGCGAGGGCTGCTACCGGGATCCGAATGGTCCCGGCCACAAGACCCTGGAAGAGGTGCGGGCTGACCTGGAGGTGTTCAAGAGGCTAAGAAAGAGCGACTGCATGAGCATCGCCGGCGGCGATCCCCTGGTCTATCCGCACATTGTCGAGCTCGTCCAGATAGTGAGAGGGATGGGCTGGAAGCCCATCGTCAATACCAACGGCCTTGCCCTCAAGGAGCCGTTGCTGCGGGATCTTAAGAAAGCGGGAGTTTTCGGTTTCACCTTCCACATTGATACGAGCCAGAACCGACCGGACATGCCAGCAAAGACGGAGATGGAACTGAATCCTCTCCGGCTCCGCTTCGCCGAGATGCTGGCTAGTGTCGGCGGGATTTCCTGCTCATTCAACGCCACGATCTCGGAGAAAACCCTGCCCGAGGTTCCGGCGATGGTGGACTGGGCGAAAGAGCACGCAGACATCGTCCATACCATGGTTTTCATCCTCTACCGCTCCCCCGAGTTCGGGGCGGACTTCGACTTCTATGCCCAGGGGAAGAAAATCGAATTCGAGGGCACCTACAAAGGGACCGAGTGGGGCGGCGCCAGGCCGCTCAAGGCCGGAGACTTGGCAGAGAAGATCCGGGAAGCCGATCCCCAGTATGAGCCATGTGCCTACCTGAACGGTACCGCCAATCCCAGTTCGTTCAAATGGCTCCTTGCGAACCGGATCGTCCTCGACGGCGAAACCGTGGGGTATGCGTCGCCGCGGTTCATGGAGCTGGTGCAGACCTCCTCTCACCTTTTCACCGGGACCTACCTCGCCTACGCCGCACCGAAGAGCGTCGCCCGGGGAAAGCTCGCCGCGTTCTTGGGAGGCCTCATCGATAAACGGATGCGCGGAACTCTGACGGGCATGGTGGGCCGACTCCTGAGCAACCCGTCAGTCTTCTTCCGCCGCACGGCCTACATCCAAAGCTTGATGATTATCCAGCCGGTGGATTTCATGCCTGACGGAAGGCAGGACATGTGCGACGGCTGTCCTGACGTGACCGTGCATGACGGGAAACTGGTGTGGAGTTGCAGGCTGGAAGAGGTGAATACCTTCGGATCCTTCGTTCAAACGGTCCCGAAGAAGATCTAGCCCGCAGAGTGCACGAGACGCTGTAGCGCGATCGCGGAGATGGTCGCGCCACCGGGCAACCACAGGGGCTCGGACCTGAGTCGTACGGATCAGTACGTCGCAAGGCGAGCTTGTCCTGAGCCTGTCGAAGGAACACTCGAGGACGCCCGGAAGGACGGCCAGAACCGCGGTCGCAGCAGGTGGTCCGTGCATAATGCGGGCTACATTCCCGCCGGAAAGAGGGCTTTCCCTGCCGTTACGTGCCTTTCTCGCCATGGGAGATACCTGGCCGGGAGCGCACGCCCCACCTACCGAAATGCACCGCTCCGGTACAGTCGCCAAACGACCCTCCATAGCGCAAGGAGCGGGTAGCGCCGCTGGCGCGCAGTGAGTTCCACCTTGATCCCCGAGTGACGCTCGATCTTCCAGGCGACATACTCGGGCCCTCCCTGAAAGGTGAAGAGGCCTTTGGCGAGTCTGAGCGCCGAGAGCACCTTCCCCTGCAGGGAGCGAACGGCCCATCCCAACCGGCTCAGGGAGCGCGCCGAAGCCGGAATAGCGGCATGATAGCGGGAAGGTACCGTTCCCGGGACCGCCTGCACAGGAAAGGGCACCGCCCCAACGGCGGCACGGGTCGCCCGTTCGTAGTATTCCTCCCAGGCTTCATAGAGGTGAGTCAGCTTGTCGACCCGCTCCGACCTCAGCTCCGTCCGGTAACTCAAGGCGAGCCCCTGCTGCCAGAGATCCCGTGCGGTGAAGTGCTCCGAGATGCGGGGTAGGACGCGGCTCATGAAGGTTAGGACCGCCTGAGCCAAGGCCTGCCGCACGCGGTCGGCAATCCGGTCACTGAGGGCGTAGGCCAGCACTGCGGGCTGGGCGAACCGCCCCCACAGGTAGGAGTGAAACCAGCGCTGAGAAGTGCCGCGCTCGAAGTCGCGCAGAGAGAGGACGGCGTATTTGGCGCGCACCAGACCTCCCGGCAACGGGAGTTCGAGATAAAAGACGTTTGGCGGCAGGGCCTTGTTTGCGAGGGCGAGGGTCAAATTGCGGTAGCCGGAGCGGTAGCGATCCAGCAGGACATAGAGGTCCACGATTCCCTCGCTGTCGTCGTTTCGACGGAGACAAGAGCCGTAGAAGAGGATGGCCTGCACCGCGCTGCCGTGGCGGGCTCGGATCTCCTCGCAGAGGGAGCGCACGCCGGGCGGGATGGGGCGGGTGGACTGCTCACTGATAAGGGTAAGGAGTTGAGATGGGATCGGCACGCTCACAACCGGAGGAACGAAACCTGCCCGCCGTCTTGGACCAGCACCGGACCGCACCGCGGGTCAGATTCATAAAGTTCGCCGTCGAGGGTAAAGCCGCCCTCGAAGGTCAGACGGACTTCCCGAACATTGTGGCTGTAGTAGCCGTTTTCCGGTGTTCCATGGCGCCCCTGCCGGCCACGAAGGAGAGAAGACAACGCCAGAAGCATCTTGCGAGGTCGGGCGGTGACCGCCGTGTAGTGCAATGGCCCTGTTTCCTTTCCCCAGTAAGGACGCAGTCCGGCAGATAACCGCTCTAAGGTGCTGATCACGACGGCCAGGCAGTCCAGATGCAGCGGCGGGGTTCGATCCAGGCTGATGGTCATTGGTACGGGGGTCACAAGGTCGCCCTTACCACTCGCAAGTGCGAGCAGAACGCGAAGGATGGTCAGGCCGGGGGCAACATCGCCGTGGAATCCGAGGGTATGCACTCTCCGCCGACAAAAGAGGATTCCCCGATAGATCGCCGCTGCGCCGAACGACATGCCGTAGATCGGTTCGGCTTCGGGGCTCCTCTGTAAGCGCAACACCTGCCGTCGCAGGATAGCCGTCTGCCCATCTCCGCTATCGGCCCAGCGCGAAAGCAGTTGCACGGCCTGGTCACGCGTTCCCTTCAACCCTACGTCTCGAGCGATGGCACTGTCGGTTCCCGAGCGGACGATGGCCAAAAAAGGCGGCTGTTCGAAGGGCCGCTGATGGAACAGCGCGGTAAGCACCGCCTGGATGGTGCCGTCGCCGCCGTTGACGCCGACGATCTCCACCTCGCTCCGGGCGAAGGTCGCCAGAGCCGAAGCCACATCTGCGGGAGTTTGGACCTCACGATGGTAGGTGCCGGGATATCGCGCGAGGATCTGTCGCACTGGTGCCAGTCCCCTGCGGTTCCCGCCGCTCAACGGGTTACTGAGAACTCCTAGCCTCATCCGTCGGCCGGGGCGGGCCGCTGCTGGCCATGGGGTAGGGACGCCGGTGGAGAGGGGGCTATCAGGCATAGGTCAGATTTCCTAACAAGGCCACCAACACGTTTATCCCCTTCGGGCAAAGGGAAGTATGGGGAATTCGGAAAGCGCCGGGGAAATCCCCTCACCGAGCCGTAGGCTCTATGAGCCGGAGGCCTTACTTCCCCTCTTTCAAATTAGGGATGTTCCAAGCTCGAGAGGATCTCTTCTCTTTGATCCTCTCGGTGGTGTCACTGGGTGTGATGGAAACTCAACCTCCCGGACCGCAGTTCCGCGAGCTAACGTGAGTAAAATCGCGGTCTCCCCGGGAGGCCCCTCGTGGCCAAAGGCGACACAATATTGTATACTCCCATCATGACCTCTGTAAAGGGTGAGCAATCAGCTGCTGGGCCTCGCAGCGAGCCTCTCCTCGCCGGTGACACCTTCGTCCTTGCCCACCTGTCCGACTTCCACCTGGGCTTCCCGGATGGTGCCGGAGTGCGGGAGTTCTTGAACAAGCGGGTGCTCGGGTACCTCATGTGGCGGTTGCGGCGGCGGGCGGAACACCGGCCCGAAGTGCTCGAGGCCTTGATCTCCGACCTCAGGGATGCGCGGCCCGATCACATCGTGGTTACCGGTGACCTCACGCATCTCGGCCTGCCCGGTGAATTTCACAGGGCCCGGGAGTGGCTCCACGCTCTGGGGCCGCCGTCACAGGTCACCGTCATCCCCGGCAACCACGACGCCTACGTTCGAACTGCCTGGGGACGGCCCGTGGCCGAGTGGGCGGATTACATGGTGTCCGACGGCTTGAGTTCGCCGGACCCTATGGTCCCCCTCGGCCTGTTTCCAACGGTAAGGATACGGGGCGCTCTTGCCGTGATCGGCGTGTGCACGGCGCGGCCCAGTCTGCCGCTTCTCGCCGTGGGCAGTATCGGCCGGGCACAGCTCGCACGTCTCGAAAAGGTCCTGGAGACTACCGGTCGCCAGGATCTCTTTCGCGTGGTGCTCATCCACCATCCTCCCGTTCCGGGCACGGTGACTTGGCACCGCAGGCTCACGGACAGTTCCGCTTTCCGCGCGATCCTGGCACGACAGGGCGCGGAGTTGGTGCTTCACGGTCACGCTCATCGCACTTCTATGCACCAGCTCGAGACACCTGCAGGCAGGGTGCCCGTGATCGGGGTTCCTTCCGCGTCGGCGCTCAGGCGCACCACTGGGCGAAGTTCCCGTTACCACCTCTACCACCTCCGGCGGGATAGTCATGGATGGGATCTCCGGATTGCCGTGCGTGCCTTTCCATTCAACGCAAAGTCGTACACCGGCGGCGAGGCTCTGTTGAACCTCTTCAGCTCGTAGTGGAACTTCTCCGCCCAGTCTTCCCGCCTGACCGCCCGTCTTCCTGATGAAGCGGGGATCCCACCCCGTCCGGACTACCCTGTGGGACCAACTTTTCGCCTTTGTAGCTTGGGGCTCCGGCGGGGTGGACCCCCTCGCGACACATCACGATCGCGACTAGTCGGGGTCGCTCCTTCTGCAGCAGCCGCGACATCAGGCGCGGGGTGCTGTCCTGGGTGCCATGAGCGACATTGGAGGAGGGTCAGTGAATGCGCCGTAACAGCCAGATGGCGACGGCGAGGATACCGGCGACAGGTGTCATCGTGGCCACGGCCGGGTGAAACTCCAGTACGAGGCCAAGGCGCCCCATGACCTGGTTAGCAAGGAAAAAGGCGACCCCCACCATACAGCCCATCATGATCCGGAATCCTGGGGTTCGTTCCCGCGGCGGCCCGAAGACGAAGGTGAGGGAAAGGAAGATCATGGCGCCCGTTGCCACAGGCATGGTGATCTTCTGCCAGAGGGCAAGGGCGTAAGTGCTTGCGTTCTGTCCCCGTTCCCGCAGCGCCCTGATGTAATCGTAGAGATCCCTACCGGACATGGTATCGGGAGGGAGCTGGAGAACGGCCACTTGCGCAGGACTCAGGAATGAGTCTAGGTTCAGGCTCGGCAGCGTCTGCATCCTCACTTCGTCGTCGACGATGGTTCTCTCCGTGACCTCCTGAAGCAGCCAGCGTCGGTCTGAGCCAATGGTGGCCCGGCTCGCATGGACGGCCCGTGTGATCCGCCATTGGTCGTCCCGTTCAAAGATTTCGACATCAGCCGCCGCCTCTCCGCCGAAACTCTTGCCGACGTGGATGAAAGAGTTGCCACGCCGGGCCCAGAAGCCCTGTTTTGTCGGCAGGACCCCGGGGTCGGCCAGGGCCCGCAAACGGAGAGTTCTGGCGCTCTGCTCGAGACTCGGTGCCATGAACTCTCCCAGGGCCACCATGGCCGGGATCAGCAGGGCGCCGGTCACCAAGACGGTCCCGCAGATCCGCCGTACCGACACCCCAGCGGCCTGCATGGCTAGAAGTTCACCCCTGTCCGCCAGGATACCCAGGGCGATGATACTTCCCAGGAGGGCACTCATCGGTATGAGGTCGTAAATTCGCCTGGGTGTGGTGAGGGCCACGAAGAAAAAAGCGTCCTCGGCGTGGAAATTTCGTTTGCCCACGTTGTCAAGCTGCGTGACGAGTTCCACGAAGGTAAACAGCGAGAAAAGGATGCAGAGAAGCAGCAAGAACCCGCCAAGGAAGCTGATCCCTATATAGCGATGGAGGATCCTCATGGCATTTCCCTCGTTCTCGGCGCCCTGTCAGCGTGTTGAGAAATTCTCTCCATGAGCACGGACGGGCCTCCCAGGGCCGCCTGTGGCGCGGCTCTTTCTCACTCGCTGAGTCGAACCCGTTGAGCGACGAGCTTAAGTGTTCTAGACCGCATGCCCCGGGAGTACGCGGTGCCGAAAAAGGTCACGTATCTGCGGCGATAATAGCCCTATGACCAAGAGGGTCAGGAACCCGGGCACCCACCAGATACCCGGCACAGTGGGGGCGACACCCGTCTCCACCCATGATTTCGCCGTGGCGCTCAAATTATAATAGAGGGCGTAAATTACCACCCCGACGACTATCTTGGCGTACTTGCCTTGTCGCGGGGCGGTCCGGCTGAGGGGTACGGCGAGGAGCGCCAGCAGTACCGCAGAGACGGGGGATGCAAGTCGCCATTGCCATTCGGCCACGTCGGGGGGGCTGCCGGAGCGG
>Ga0335070_10002486_pt1 | contig 21436 bp, 19 predicted proteins | sample Lox_Sample_13_FD_206722 | JGI IMG/M metagenome (GOLD analysis project Ga0335070, IMG submission 206722) | Soil microbial communities from Loxahatchee National Wildlife Refuge, Florida, United States - Lox_Sample_1.3 | ecosystem: Environmental > Terrestrial > Soil > Wetlands | place: USA...
CTCGTTCGACTTGAAGTCGGAGAGGCGCACGATGACGTCCTTCGGGTAGAAGGCGGCGGCGATGATCCCGACTCCTTCGGCCAGCCGGTCGACGAAATACTCTCCGCGGTCCGCATAGCCCTGCGTCAGCGCTTCGATCTCGGCTCGGACTTTCGTATCGCCCACGCGCTCGGGATGGAGCAGGGCGAGCGGGTGGATGCGCACGAAGCTGCCGATGATGAACTCGATGCGGGCGAGCCCGACCCCGTCGTTGGGCAGCGCGGCCAGCCGGAAGGCCTCGCCGGGGTTGCCCACGTTGAGCATCACCCGGGTCCTGGTTTTCGGCAGCGTCGTGAGGTCGACCTGCTTTCGCTCGAAGGGCAGGGTGCCGCGGTACACGGAGCCGGCCTCGCCCTCGGCGCACGACACGGTGACGATCTGCCCCGTGGCGAGCGCCTCCGTGCCATTGCCGGTACCGACCACGCACGGCACCCCGAGCTCGCGACTCACGATGGCCGCGTGACACGTGCGCCCGCCGCGGTCGGTGACGATGGCCGCGGCGCGCTTCATGATCGGCTCCCAATCGGGATCCGTCATAGAAGCCACGAGCACTTCACCGGCCTGGAATGCCACCAGGTCGTGGGGGTCGCGGAGAAGACGGGTGGGGCCCACGCCGATCCGCTGGCCGATGGCCGCGCCGGCGGCGAGCCGCTCACGCGGGATGCCCGGCGTCAGCAAGAAGACCTCAATCACGGCCCGCCGCTCCGCCCGGTGCACCGTCTCGGGTCGTGCCTGGAGGATGTAGAGCCGGCCATCGTCGGCATCCTTGGCCCACTCGATGTCCATCGGAACCGACCGTCCGGCCTTGTGTGAGTAGTGGTCCTCGATACCCACGGCGAGGCCGCCCAGCGCCAGTGCTTCCTCGTCGGAAAGGCTTGCCGTGAGCTGGAGCTCCGCCGGGACCTCCGCTCGCTCCGGTCCGCCGGTCCCCGAGACGAGCTTCCAGGCTTTCCGCGCGATCTTCCGCTTCAGGAGGGACTGGTGTCCCGTTCGGAGCGTGGGCTTGAAGATCCAGAACTCGTCCGGGTCGAGCTGCCCCTGCACGACGGCTTCGCCCAGCCCGAAGGCGCCATTGATGAGCACCACATCCCGGAATCCGCTGTCCGGATCCAGGGTGAACATGACGCCCGAGGAGGCGCGCTCCGAGACCACCATTTTCTGCACCGCGACGGACAGCAGGACGCTCAGATGATCGAATCCGTTCTGGATGCGGTACACGATGGCCCGGTCGGTGAAGATCGAGGCGAAGCAGTGCCGGCAGGCCGTGAGCAGCGCGGCCTCTCCACGAACGCCCAAATAGCTCTCGTGCTGCCCGGCGAAACTCGCCTGCGGGAGATCCTCGGCTGTCGCGCTGGACCGGACCGCCACGGTGGGCTCGGAGCCGTATTCGCGGCCGAGCTCCCGGTACGCCGCGATCACGCCGGCCTCGAGACCCGGCGGCATCGGCGCGGTTGCCACCAACCGGCGCAGCTCGGCACCGGCCGCGGCCACGGCCGTCACGTCGAGGCCGGTGACACCGCTCAGGATCGCGCCGACGCGCTCGCGCAGACCGTCGGCATCGAGCATCGCGCGGTAGGCGTCGGCAGTGAGGGCGAACCCATTGGGCACCCGCACGCCTTCTCCGCCGAGCTCGTTGTAGAGCTCACCGAGTGAGGCCGTCTTGCCGCCGACCTGCGCGATGTCGGACAGCTTGATGTCGCGAAACCACCGGATGTAACGGTCGGCGTCCTGCACTACGGCGCCTCGGCGGCGGGCTGTCCCATCATGTCACTGAGCGCGGCGGCGCCCGGCAGCTCGCGTCCTTCGAGGGCCTCGAGGAAGGCGACACCGGAGAGCGACAGATAACCCAGCCGGTCGGCCACGCCGGCCCGCTGAATGGCAGCGACGGTGTCGCCACCGGCCGCCACGGTGAGCCCGCTGCAGTCGGCGACCACTTTGGCAAGCTCCGCGGTGCCCGAGGCGAAGGGCGGCTCCTCGACCATCCCCATCGGCCCGTTCCACACCACGGTACCTGCGTCCCGCAGGGCATCGCGGAAGCGGAGGAGCGTGGCCGGCCCGATGTCGAAGCCGGCCAGCGCCAGGGGAATACGCTCGGCGGGCACGGTGACGATCCGATGACGATCCCCCGGATATGTCGCGGCGATCACGTCCTCCGGCAGCACCACCGGCATCTGTCTCGCCCGCGCATCGTCGAGAATCTTCCTGGCCACGGGCACCAGGTTCGCCTCCACCGGCGAAAAGCCCGTCTCACCACCGAGCGCCTTGAGAAACGTGAAGGCCATCGCCCCGCCGATCAGAAGGCGGTCCACGTGGGGCACGAGATTGCGGATGATGCCGAGCTTGTCCGACACCCGGGCGCCGCCAAGGATCAGCACGAGCGGGCGCCGGGGCTGGTTGAGCACCCGTGCCAGGGCCAGCATCTCGCGCTGCATGAGGAAGCCGGCGGCGGCCGGGCGGAGGAACCGGGTGATCCCGACCACCGAGGCATGGACCCGGTGCGACACGGAGAACGCGTCGTTGATGTAGCAGTCGGCGAGGCGCGCCAGCGCCTGGGCAAAAGCGGGGTCATTGGCCGTCTCGCCGGCGTTGAAGCGCAGATTCTCGAGGAGCAGGCACTGTCCGGGCGCGAGGGTGGCCGCCAGCTTCTCGGGGAGCGGACCCACGCAATCAGGAGCGAGCGGCACCGGTCGCCCGAGCAGCTCTTCGAGGCGGAAGGCTACCGGCTTGAGCGAGTAGCGGGAATCTCGCCGGACGGGGCGACCGAGATGCGAGGCCAGCACCACGCTCGCTCCGCTGGTCAGACAATGCTCGAGCGTGGGGACGACGGCGCGGATGCGCGCATCATCCGTGATGTCCTCTCCGGAGAGGGGCACGTTGAAGTCCGCGCGGAGGAAGACCCGCTTTCCACGCAGGTCGAGCTGGGTGATGCAAAGTTTCATGCTCGGCCTCCTTGTAGACCCTATCCAACGCAAGCTACATGCCACGCGCCCGGGCGCGGCTGCCGCGGGACAAGGTCACGCAATCGTGCCTATTGGTCAATCCCTGGTGCTTCTGCCGGTGGCCGGCCACGGGAGGCGCTGCGGAGGAGCCGCCCCATTGCGGAGTCCGCGCCTCAGTCGAAGCGGGGCCTTTCACCCGGCACAGCAGGGTTAGCCGGATGTAGGGCAGGCATCTTCGGGAGGAAGGGGGATGGTCCGCCCTATGCAACGCAACCGACCATGAGCCGCCTGTCACCGCGTCACGACCTGCCCAGGAAGCTGGCCGTGCTGGCTGAGCTGGCCCTCGACCTTCGATGGACTTGGAGCCATGCCGGCGACACCCTCTGGCACATGGTGGACGCCGATGCCTGGGAGCGGACCCGGAATCCCTGGACCATGCTCCTCGATGTCCCGCGAGAGCGTCTCACTGCCCTCGCCGCGGATCCTGCCTTCAATAAAGAGCTCGAGGCCCTGCTCGCCGCTCGCCACCGCTATCAGCGCGAGCCGGGCTGGTACGGCCGGACGCAGGCCAGGTCTGTGCTCAAACGCGTGGCATATTTCAGCATGGAGTTCGGCGTCGACGAGGCCCTGCCGCTCTACGCGGGCGGCCTCGGAATCCTGGCTGGCGACTACCTCAAGACGGCCAGCGACCTCGGCGTGCCGGCTGTGGGCGTAGGCCTACTCTACCAGGTAGGCTACTTCCGCCAGATGCTGGATGCCGAGGGACGCCAGCACGCCATGTTCCCCTACAATGACCCGTCCAGCCTGCCCATCGAGGCGGTGCAGGGGCGCTCCGGCGGCTGGCTGCACGTGTCGCTGCCCCTTCCCGGGCGCACCATATTGCTGCGTGTGTGGAGAGCCCGCGTCGGCCGCGCCACCCTCTACCTCCTCGACAGCAATGACCCGGCCAATAGCCCGGCGGATCGCGGAATCACCGGCGAGCTCTATGGCGGCGGCGCCGAGGTGCGGCTGATGCAGGAGATCGTCCTCGGTGTCGGCGGCTGGCGCGCGCTCGCAGCCATGGGAATCGAGCCCGACGTCTGCCATCTGAACGAGGGGCATGCCGCGTTCGTCGTGGTCGAGCGTGCGCGCATCTTCATGCAGGAGCACGGAACGTCCTTCTGGGCGGCGCTCTGGGCCACGCGGGCGGGCAATGTCTTTACGACCCACACGCCCGTCGCGACGGGCTTTGACGCCTACGCCTCTGACCTCGTCGACAAATACTTTCCCCACTTCGGTGCCTACGTGGGCGGTTTGGGCATTTCAAAGGAAGCGCTCCTGGGGCTGGGGCGTCGCAATCCCGACGACTCCCAAGAGCCCTTCAACATGGCCTATCTCGCCATGCGCGGCTCTTCGACCGCCAACGGTGTGAGCCGCCTTCACGGAGCGGTGAGCCGGCGCATCTTCGCCCCGCTCTACCCGCGCTGGCCCGAGGACGAGGTCCCGGTGGGCCACGTGACCAACGGCGTGCACGTGCCGAGCTGGGATTCGCGATGGGCCGACACGCTGTGGACCGAGGCGTGCGGACCGGGACGCTGGCGCGGCTCGATGGAGCCGCTCACGGACGCCATCCGGTGTGTGAGCGACGAGGTTCTGTGGGGGTTGCGCAGCAAGGAACGCCTGGACCTGGTCCGCTACGCGCGTGAGCGGCTGGCTCGCCAGCTCGGCCAGCGCGGCGAGTCCCTCGAGGTCATCGCGCAAGCCGAGCATGTCCTCGATCCCGGCGCGCTCACGCTCGGCTTTGCCCGTCGCTTCGCCGGCTACAAGCGGCCTAACCTGCTCCTGACCGATCCCGAGCGGCTGGAGCGGCTCCTTGGCTCTGCCGAACGGCCCGTGCAGATCATCGTGGCAGGCAAGGCCCATCCTGACGACGAGGAAGGCAAGCGCCTCGTCCAGGCGTGGGCAGAGTTCGTGCGCCAGCCTTCCGTCCGCAGCCGTGCCGTCTTCCTCGAGGATTACGACATGTCTCTGGCCCAGGAGATGGTGCAGGGTGTGGACGTGTGGATCAACACGCCGCGCCGACCCTGGGAAGCCTGCGGCACCAGCGGGATGAAGCTCCTGGTCAACGGCGGGCTGAACCTCTCCGAGCTGGACGGCTGGTGGGCGGAGGCCCATCGGCCCGAGGTGGGCTGGGCGCTGGGCGACGCCAAGGAGCACGGGTCGCCCGAGCAGGACGGGGCCGACGCGGAGCAGCTCTACCGGCTGCTCGAGGAGGAAATCGTCCCGGGTTTCTTCGCCCGAGACGCCCGGGGCATTCCGCGTGACTGGATCGCGCGCATTCGGGCCAGCATGTCCCTGCTCGCCCCCGAGTTCAGCAGCAATCGGATGATGCGGGACTATGTCGAGCGCTGCTACCTGCCCGCCGCGACGGCCGTTCGCCGCCGCAGCGCCCGCGGGGCGAAGCTCGCTCGGGAGCTGGAATCCTGGTGGCGGTCGATCGAGCGCCACTGGAGCGAGGTCCACTTCGGGACAGTGACGGCGGCCCAGAGCCGCGACCGCTGGGACTTCACGGCCGAGGTTCACCTGGGCTCGCTGCTCGCCGCGATGGTGCAGGTGGAGCTGTATGCGGACGCGCTTGAGGGCTCGTCAGCCGTACGCGAAACGATGCGGCCGGACGCCGGACCCTCGGGCCAGGCGGGCGTCTCGATCTATCGCGCAAGCGTCTCCTCGTCGCGGCCGTCGTCGCACTTCACTCCGCGCATCGTCCCTTACCATCCGGACGCCCGCATCCCGATCGAGACCCCACTCATCGCCTGGCCTGGATGAGCGCGTCCCGACAAGCCGGGAGCTTCTGACCGCGCATGAGCCGCTCAGAGCCGCGGGCCCGGCCTGCTAGTGGCCGGCAGCCCCGCCTCTCCAGCGTCGACGCCGACTATGACTGCCTGTCCAGCGCTCAAGTCGCCGCGCACAATCTCCGTCGAGGTGCCATCCGTGATTCCAGTCGTCACCCTGACTGCCACAGGGCGCTGGTCGCGTCCCAGGATCCAGACCCGTCCCTCGGTCACGCCGGGCGCCGCCCGATCCTGGGGCGCGGCCCGGGGCGCGTTTTCGGCGATCGCGCCACTTGCGTCCGCCGGACGAAAGCGCAGCGCCATGTTCGGGACCTTGAGGACGTCGGCCTTCTGTGCGGTCACGAACTTGACGTTCGCGGTCATGCCCGGGAGGAGCTTGCCTGTCGGGTTCGCGACGGCCACGACCACGGTATAGGTCACGACGTTCTGGACCACCTGGGGCGCCTTGCGAATCTGCGACACCTCGCCGGTAAAGATCTCGCCCGGAGAGCTGTCGACGGTGAACGTGACCGGCGTGTCGCGCTGAATCCGCTCGATATCGGACTCGTCCACGCTCGTCTCGACCTGCATCTTGGTCAGGTCCTGCGCGATCGTGAAGAGCGTCGGGGCCTGCAAGGCCGCCGCCACGGTCTGCCCCACGTCGACCGCGCGGTTGACGACGACGCCGTCCACCGGCGAGCGAATGGTCGTGTGCTCCAGGTTGATCTGCGCCTGGGCCAGTGAGGCCTGTTTCAGGTTCACCTGATTGCGTGCCGTTCCCAGGGCGGCCTCTTGCACCCGGAGCTGCGCTTGGGCGGTCCGGATCCCCGCCGCCACGGCCCGCTCATGCGCCTGTGCCGACTCGTGCTGCGCCAGCGAGGAGTCGTACACGGTCTGGGCGGTGTCGCGATCCGCCGCCGCCACGAGGCCGTGCTCGAAGAGCTCGGTCTGGCGGCCGAGCGTGCGACGTGAGTCGCTGACTGCCACCAGCGCCTTCGCCGTCTGCGCTTTGGCCTCGGCGTACGCCGCCTGCGCGTTCTCGACACCGGTCCGGGCCTGCTCGACCTGGGCCTCTTGATTCAGCACAGTCGACCGCGCGGCCTCGACATCGGCGCGGGCCTGATTGACGGCCGCCTCGAAAAGCGCCGGATCGATCCGCGCCACCACCTGACCGGTGCGAACGACGGTGTTGAAGTCCGCATCCAGCTCCTTGACGGTTCCAGAGACCTGGCTGCCCACGAGGACCATGATGACGGCGTTGAGATTGCCGGTTGCCGAAACCGTCGCGGTCAGAGAGCCGCGCTCGACCTGAGCCATGCGATAGCTGGGCGCCTTGGCCTTAGCGATGAGGAAGGTGTACGCGGCGAGGCCGACGATCAGCAAGAGTCCCGCGACGCCGAGTCCCACCCACCACCTCCGGCGGCGCGGCGATGCGCCCGGGCGCCCCTTGCCGATCAGGGAGGCGGAGGCCTTCGCTTCCAGGATCGTGAACTCCTTCGATAGTGGTCGGACTCCCTCCATGGCCGCGACCGGTCCTGTTTCGGGGGCCGACGTGCTCGATTCTGGCAATTCTGGCAATGCCGACTGTGGGTCCATAAGCCTCCAACTCGCAACTGCAATGCCATTCACCGAAATGAAGAAAAACAGCGGGTTCGCGCGCATGACGCAGGGGACCAGCCGCCACATGTGGGGCAGCCGGGTCCCAGTCCGTCCAGCTCATCTCCCTGATTCTTTGAAGCTTCCCGTGACGGCACGAGCGTTGCTCCTCACTCAGGAGGCGGAGATCGTTCGAGAGAAAGGGAGCCCGTGGCTGAGCCCGTTATCGAGACGCAGAGCTTGTCGAAGGACTACTGGCTCGGCAGCCAGGTGGTTCATGCGCTGCGTGGGGTGTCGGTGACGGTGGAGGCGGGTGAGCTCGTCGCCATCATGGGGCCCTCGGGGTCGGGCAAGTCGACGTTCATGAGCATCCTCGGCTGCCTCGATACGTCGACCGCCGGGCGCTACCTGCTGGAGGGGTGCGATGTCTCCCTGCTCGATGACGACCAGCTCGCCCAGATCCGCAACGCGAAGATCGGGTTCGTGTTCCAGCAGTTCAACCTGTTGCCACGGTTGAGCGCCCTCGCCAACGTGACGCTGCCGCTTCTCTACAGCGATCACCCGCCCCGCGAGCAGCGCCGCAAGGCGGCCGCCAAGCTCGAGGCGGTGGGCCTCGGAGAGCGCGCGGCCCATCGCCCGGCGGAGCTGTCCGGAGGGCAGCAGCAACGCGTGGCCATTGCCCGGGCCCTGGTCAACGACCCCGTCCTGTTTCTGGCCGATGAGCCCACGGGGAACCTCGACACGCGGACCAGCGTGGAGATCATGGCGATCCTCCAGGCCTTGAACCGGGCCGGTATCACCATCATCCTCGTCACGCACGAAGAGGACATCGCCCGGTACACGCGACGCGTCCTGCGCTTCCGTGACGGCGAGCTGATCGGGGACGACCCGGTCTCCGTCCCGCTCGATGCCCGTGAGGTGCTGGCCTCGGGCGGCCGGACGCTGGCGGGCCGATGAGAGCCCACGCGACCGTCAGGCTCGCACTCGATGCCTTGACCGTCAACAAGGTCCGTACCATGCTCACCATGCTCGGTGTGATCATCGGCGTGGCCGCGGTCGTCACGATGATGGCGGTGGGAACGGGTGCGCAGACCCGCGTCGAAGATCAGATCCGGAGTCTGGGATCGAACCTGATCATCATCATCTCGGGCTCGATCACGACGAGCGGGGTCCGTCTGGGCAGCGGCAGCCAGCTCACCGTGACCGAGGACGATGCCCGGGCGATGGAGCGCGAGATCGAGGGCGTGCTGGTGGCGACACCGGTGGTCCGCGACGGCGTCCAGGTCGTCGCCGCGAGCGCGAACTGGTCGACGGCCGCCTTCGGGGTCACGCCCGGCTTCTTCGACGCGCGCGAGTGGCCGGTCGCGACGGGCCGACTCATCAGCGCGGAGGATATCGACAGCGCGGCCAAGGTGGTCCTCCTCGGACAGACGGTAGCCCAGAACCTGTTCGGTGCCGCGGATCCGCTTGGCCAGGTCGTCCGCATCAAGAAGGTCCCGCTCATCGTGGTTGGGGTGCTGGCGAGGAAGGGTCAGTCGACGCAGGGACAGGACCAGGATGACGCTGTCCTCGTCCCGTTGACGACAGCGAAGAGAAAGTTGTTCGGTACGAGCCAGGCGAATGCGCGGGCGGTCGGCGCCATCCTCGTCAAGGCGCGGGAGGCGGGCGTGCTGAAGAGTACCGAGCAGCAGATCCGGACTCTGTTGCGACAGCGGCACCGTATCCAGGTTGGCCAGGAGGACGATTTCACGCTGCGGAATCTTTCCGACCTCGTGCAGAGCCAGGAGGCCGCCTCCCGCGTCCTGAGCCTCCTGCTGGCGGCGATCGCGTCGGTCTCGCTGGTGGTCGGTGGCATCGGAATCATGAACATCATGCTCGTGTCGGTGACGGAGCGTACGCGGGAGATCGGGTTGCGACGCGCGGTCGGCGCGCGGCGGCGGGATATCCTGACGCAATTCCTGATCGAGGCGGTTGCTGTCTCGATCAGTGGCGGGCTGCTGGGCATCCTCGTGGGTGTTCTCGCGTCCGGCGCGATCGCGTACTTCGCGGGCTGGCTCGCCCCGGTCCAGGCCCGGGCGGTGGTCCCCGCCTTTCTCTTCGCGGCGGCCGTCGGGGTGTTCTTCGGCTTCTACCCGGCCCGGAAGGCCTCACGCCTCAACCCGATCGACGCCCTCCGCTACGAGTAGACGATGCCAGAAAGTGCCGGCGATGTCTCTCCTGCATCGGTCGCACGCATCGAGATCAGGCTCCGCCGGCTGCAACAGCTATTCAACTCGCTCGATCCGTCACCGTTTCACGACCGAGATCTCGATCAAGATGCCGAAGACTATATCGTCGAGTCGGCCGACGAGTTCCCGCTGCCGACACCCCTGAGCCTTGTCGTCTACCTGCCCGCGGACGAGTTTCCACCGTCTCAGTCTTTTGACCTGCCGCTATCCATTCACAACTATTTTGCCTACCGGCTGAACGAAGGCCGCCGCCGCCTCAGACTGTTCTTCCGCGAAGGTCGGGTTGCCTTGGGCATCGGCCTCGCCTTTCTCTTCGTGTGTGTCGTCCTTCGGCAGCTCACACTGGCCACGAGGGCAGGGGCCGCCTCGGAGATCGTGGCCGAGGGGCTGCTCATCGTCGGCTGGGTCGCGATGTGGCGACCGCTGGAGATCTTCCTTTACGAGTGGTGGCCGATCCGCCGCCGGTGCCGGATCCTCGCCAAGCTCGCCACGATCCCGGTGACCGTGCGGGTGTCCAAGGGGTAGGGCCGACGGGGATCGGTCATCGGCGCTGCCGCGCGCGCGCCCGTCCGGCTCGGGCGCGGTCTATCTCCGCGATCACCTCTCCGCCGACGAGCAGGATGACCGCGGCGGCCTCCAGGGTGAGCAGCACGACGATCGCGGCGGCCATCGTCCCATAGATCACGTTCACCATCGACAGCTTGGCGAAGTACCACACCATGACATGGCGGGTCACCTCCCAGAGCACGGTCGCGGTGACGCCCCCAACCAGGGCATGCCCGAAACGAATCTGCCCCACCGGCAGCACCATGTAGAAGGCGGTCAGCAACAGGGCAAGCCCGACGACGCCCAGCAGGTAGAGCACCACGCCGGGCAGACCCGCCGGGGGCCATGCATACCCGAAGACGCTCACCGCGCGGACCGCGTGGAGCGCGCTGCTGATGACGGTGATCAGCAGGAGGCCCGCGCCGATCAGCATCATGAAGAGATACGGGAGCAGCACCGACACGAGGAAGTGCCGGTGCTGCGTCGCCGTGCGATGGTGGAAGATGGTCGCCATGGCGCTCTCGATCACGGTGAAGGCCGTCGAGCTGAAGAAGACGAGCGCCAGCAACCCGACGATCCCGACCACCTCGCGATGGGCCAGGAAGCTCTCGACCTGCGCGGTCACGGCTGCCGCCTGGCCGGGGATCACGAGCTGGAGATTCGAGGCGACGGTGTCGAGCAGCCGATGCTCGTCGACGACGTGCGACAGACCTACCAGCAGCACCACGAACAGCGGTACGATGGCCAGCAGCGTGTAGTAGGCAACCGCGCCGGCCAGGAGGAACCCCTGGCTCCGCTGGAAGCCGGACACGACGCGCCCACCGAAGTCCAGAAGTGATCCCGTCATTGCTGCACCCCTGCGCCTGCCGCTCCCACCTCCGGCCTGGATCGTGCGCACTGCCACGCTATGACCTTCGGGCTCCGACGATGACCAGCACCACGCCGCCGGCAAGCACCAAGGCGCCAACGAGCGGAGGCAGGGGGAAGGTCTTCTTCTTGTCGACCGTGGCCGTGAGCGGTCCGAGATCGATGACTTTCTCACGCGTCGTGTACGTGATGCCCTGGTAGGCGAGGGCGAGCACGCCGAGGATAATCAGGGCGACGCCGAAGAAGGTTACGGCCTTCACGGTACTATCCTCCCTCGCGTGGTCGCGCTGCTGCCGGACGGATGGCGTCCTGCCCGGCCCGGAGAGCCCCGCCGACATGCTGCTTCGTGTCCTGCAAGAACTCCTCGACCCGGCGCAGGGCATGGCTGCCACCGTCCAGCACCAGGACAAAGGCCCGAGTGGTTCGCATTGCGATCCCTCCTCATGCGCGATGTCAGACCATCCCAGTGTGACAGGAAGCAACCGAGGTGCCAGAAACAACGCGTCGAGAATTCAGGATCTTGGCCCATGGGAGTATCCTTTCGAGCGGGGTAGTCTCGCCGCTCTGGGGCATGGCAACCCTACTCACCATCCCCCGCGGCCGCACGCGCGATAGACGTCAAGAGCCTCCGATTGTTCATGCTTTGTGGCCGGTGTACCATCCGTGCCGTACTCGAGGGTGGCGGTCGGCTTCGCAGGTGGAGGATGGACGTATGACGGAGGACAAGAGGCCTGAGGAGGAGAGCGAGGCTTGGCTTGCCGCCATCGTCAGGTCATCCGACGATGCGATCATCGGCAAGACGCTGGATGGGATCGTCACCGCCTGGAATCCGGCCGCCGAGCGGATCTTCGGGTATCAGGCGGCCGAGATGATCGGCGAGCCGATCATGCGCATCATCCCGGAGGAGCGCCGGGCCGAAGAGGCCGGGATCATCGAAAGGATTCGGCGCGGCGAGACCATCGACCACCTTGAAACGGTACGGGTGGCCAAGGGAGGGAGAAGGATCGACATCGTGCTCACCAGCGCGCCGATCAAGGACGCCGACGGGCGGATCATCGGCGCCTCCACGGTCGGCCGCGACATGACGGAGCGCGCGCGCTCCAAGGCGGCCGTCCGCCGAAGCGAGGCTCAGGCTGACGCGATCTTCGAGGCTGCGTCGGAGGCCATCCTGATCGTGGATCGGAATGGCGCCATCACGTCGGTCAACCGAAAGACCGAGGAGATGTTCGGCTATTCGCGGGAGGCGCTGCTTGGACAGCCGCTCGAGATGCTCTTGCCCGAGCGTGTCCGGGCCCGGCATGTGGGTCACCGCGCGTCGTACTTCCGTGACCCGCATGTGAGACCGATGGGCCAGGGACTCGATCTGGTGGCCAGGAGAAGCGACGGCACGGAGTTTCCGGTGGAGATCTCCCTGAGCTATGTCGAGACGGAGGACGGGTTGCGGGCCCTCGCCTTCGTCACCGACATCACCCAGCGCCTGATCATGGAGCGGGCGGCGCGCCAGACCGAACGATTGTCGGCCCTGGGCCGGTTGTCGGCCGGAATCGCACACGAGGTCAACAACCCGATCGGGATCATCTCGTCACGCATCGAGATCATGCTCCTCGACGCCGAGGCGCAGCCGCTCCCCGGCACGGTGACCGACGATCTGAAAGTGCTGCATCGCCATGCGCAGCGGGTGGCCCGCATCGCGCACGGGCTCTTGTCCTTTGCCCGCGAGTCGTCGGTGGCGCGGGGACCCGTGGATCTGAACCAGGTCGTGGAGGAGACGCTGCTGCTCATGGAGAAGGACCTGGGGAAGAGCGGCATCACGATCCGGCGAACATTGACCCCGAGCCTCAAGCCCATCCACGGCGACGAGAATGCCCTCCAGCAGGTGGTGATGAACCTCTTGACCAATGCGCGAGACGCCCTCGGCAGTGGTGGTGAGATCTCCCTGGAGACGAGCCTCGTTCCCGGCCGCCCCGAGTTGGCCCGGCTGACTGTCCACGATACGGGCCCCGGCATTTCGCCCGAGGTTCTGTCCCGGATCTTCGATCCCTTCTACACGACCAAGTCCGAAGGCACGGGGCTCGGACTGTCCATCTCCTACGGCATCGTGCGTGATCACAAGGGAACGATCGATGTCGAATCGTTGCCGGGTCAGGGGGCGACGTTCGTCCTCTCCTTTCCCCTCGAGGCGAAAGATAGGGAGACATGAGCCGCGCGCGCGTGCTCATCGTAGACGACGAGCCGGACATGGTCGAGAACTGCGCCCGCATCCTCGGCCCGGCCGGCTACGAATGCCTGACCACCACCGACGCGCGCCGCGGCCTCGCCATGCTCGAGAGCGACCGCCCTGATCTGCTGATCACGGATCTGAAGATGCCCGGGGTCGACGGCATGGAGCTGCTGCGCCAGGCTCACGAGCTGGACCCCACATTGCCGGTGATCATGGTCACGGCATTCGCCAGCGTCGAGTCCGCCGTCGCCGCCGTGAAGGAGGGTGCCTTCGACTATCTGCCGAAGAATTTCTCGGTGGACCAGCTGCGGGTGGCCGTGGATCGGGCCCTCCGCCACCGTGGCCTGCAGCGCGAGAACCGCAACCTGAAGGAGCAGCTCGCCGAGACCTACGGGCTCGAGAACGTCGTCGGCCGGAGCCCGGCCATGAGCCGGGTATTCGAGCTGGTGCGGAAGGCCGCGCGGTCGGAAGCCAACATCCTGGTGATCGGAGAGTCCGGCACCGGCAAGGAGCTCATCGCGCGGGCCATTCACGCCAACAGTCCTCGCGTGGCGCAGCCTTTCGTCCCTGTGGACTGCGCCTCGTTGCCCGAGCCGCTGCTCGAGTCCGAGCTCTTCGGGCACGAGAAGGGCGCCTTCACCGGCGCCATACGCACCAAGCAGGGTCTCGTGGAGGCCGCACACCGGGGCACGCTCTTCCTCGACGAGATCGGCGAGCTACCGCAAAGCCTCCAGGTCAAGCTGCTGCGCGCGCTGCAGGAGCGGCAGATCCGTCGCGTCGGCGGCACCAGCCTCGTCGATGTGGACGTTCGGCTGGTCTCGGCGACGAATCGCGATCTTCGCGAGGCGACCGCCAAGGGGCAGTTTCGCGAGGAGCTGTACTACCGGATCAACGTGATCGCCATCCAGCTGCCGCCGCTCAGCGACCGGGCCGGCGACGTGAGGCTCCTCGTTCAGGCCTTCCTGAAGCGGTACGGTCTGGGGCGGGTGAAAGGGATCGACGAGGAGGCCATGGCCGCCCTCGAGCGCTATAGATGGCCGGGCAACGTGCGGGAGCTGCAGAATGTGATCGAGCGGGCCTGCGCGCTGGCCGACGCCGCGACGATCTCCAAGCGGGACCTTCCGGACCATGTCCTGGGCGCGGGCGAGGCACGCGCGGATGCGCGGGTCACACGCACGGACGGAGGCACGCCGGAGTCAGGTATCGACCTCCCGCTCAAGGACGCCAAGGAGCGCTGGATGGCCGTCCTGGAGGCCTCGTATCTCCGAGAGCTCCTCGCTCGCCATGACGACAATATCTCTGCGGCCGCCAAGGCTGCGGGGATAGACCGCAAGACCTTCCACCGCCTGATCAACAAGCACGGCCTCAGGTAGCTGGCGCAGTCGGGCCGGCGGCCCGGCCGCCCCAAGGGCGCGGGGCGACCGTGACCCAGCGGGGTAAGGGCGTCCCATTTCTCGAGCCTGTCCATTGCTGTAACTCACCGTTTTCACATCGCTCTCCGCAGTGGCACTCCGGTTGCAGCCCCGACTGGTGTGGTTCTTTGACGAATTGCTACCCAACAAGGAGGCGGTGATGAAGAAGATTCTCGTTCCGCTCGACGGCTCGCGTCTGGCCGAAGCCGCCATCGATACCGCCATCGATCTTGCCGTTGGCCCGTTCACCCTTTCTCTCATCAGGGCCGCGGAGGCCCAGTCGCTACCCGGCGTGGATCCCACCGAGATGCAGGTGCAGGTGATCCGCGAGGCCGAGGAGTATCTCGCCTCCGTGCGGGATAACCTGGCGAGGCGCGGGTTCACCAAGGTGGATACGGCGGTCTGGTACGGCCCGGCCGCCGCCGCCATCATCGAGAGTGCTCGATTCAAGAAGGCCGACCTGATCGTGATGTCGAGCCACGGCCGGAGCGGCCTGGGCCGGCTCATGCTCGGCAGCGTGGCCGAATCGGTGCTGCGCGGCACCACGGTGCCGGTGTGCATCGTTCGCGTCCCCGGAGCGCCTCTCGAAGTGCCCCAGGGCGTGGCCAGACCCCAGAGCGGAAAGGCGGCCGTCCATGTATAGGCGCGCCATTGTCGCCCTGGACGGCTCGCAGGTCGCAGAGACCATTCTGCCCTTCATCTTCGACCTCGCCGGTCCCCTCGAGGTGACGCTCGTGCGCGTGAACGTGCCCGTGCGGCCGACCATTGTCGAAGGCGCGGCTCAGCCGATATTCGAGGACCCCGAGGTGGCGCGGATCGACGCCGAAGAGTACCTCGCGCCGCTGGCCGCGGATCTCCGGCGCCGGGGCATCCACGTGAAGACCCAGGTGCGGAAGGGCGAGGCGGCAGAGGAGATCCTGAAGGCGGCGCGCGAGTTGAATGCCGACGTCATCGCCATGACGACGCACGGTCGGAGGGGACTCGGACGGTTGTTCTTCGGGTCCGTAGCCGAGACGGTGCTGCGCGAGAGCGAGCTGCCGGTGCTCCTCATGCGAGCGACGGAGGCGGATGTGGCGCGCCTGGCGAAGACCGCAAGTCCTCCGGCCACCACGGTCACGCGAGAGGGAGGCCGCGGATGAGCCGTCTCCGCCGCATCCTTCACCCGACAGATTTCTCACCCGCCTCGCGGGCAAGTTTTGCCCGCGCCGTGTCGATGGCGAAGGCCGAGCACGCAGAGTTGCTCCTGGTCCATGTGCTCATGCTTCAACTTGCCATGGCGGGCGACGGCTACATGTCTCCCAAGGTCTATGACGACATGGAGGCCGCGGCATTGAAGTACGGGCAGAAGCGCCTGAACGACCTCGCGGTCAAGGCGCGCAAGAGCGGCGTACGGGCCAAGACGCTACTGCTCCATGGCGTGGCGGACCAGCAGATCATCCGGGCCGCCAGATCGAAGAAGGCCGATCTCATCGTCATCGGCACCCATGGGCGTACCGGACTGGCACGGCTGTTCCTGGGGAGTGTGGCCTCGCGTGTGGTGGCCGGCGCGCACTGCCCCGTCCTGACGGTGCGCGGAAAGTAGCGCAATGGCCGAGACCGCACTGATTGGACACGACGTGCTCCGGAGCGTGACGTGAGCTGGGCGGTCTGGGTTACCGGTCCCCTCGCAAGCGGCAAGACGACGCTGGCACGCGCCGCCGCCGATCTCTTGCGCGCCCGTGGCGAGCCGGTCCGCGTGCTCGAGCTCGATGCCATCCGGTCCCGCCTCATACCGGATCCGGAATACTCGGAGATCGAGCTCGAGCTCGTCTACCGATCGCTCGCGTACATGGCGGCGAAGCTCACGGAGGCGGGGGTTCCCGTGATCGTGGACGCGGCGGGGCACCGCCGTCGGTGGCGAGAGCTTGTGCGCTCCGTCATCGCGCGTTTTGGTGAAGTCCAGCTCCGGTGTCCGGCTGAGGTGTGCCGGGAGCGTCAGCGGTCCCGGGCCGAAGGCCAGCCATCATCCGGCATCCATGCGCCCGAGGCGACGGTGCCCGACGCCGACGTGCCTTATGAGCCGCCGCTCGCGCCCGAGCTGGCCATCGACACGACCCACGAGGATGTGGCGTCGAGTGCGGAGGCAATCGCCGCCCTCGCCGAGCGTCTCGCCGACGCCGGCACGTCGGACGGACGACAGGACGTCACGCGGTGGGCGATCTGGATCACCGGCCGTCCCGGCAGCGGCAAGACGACCCTGGCGCGCCGCACCGCGGAGCTGCTCGCCGCCGGGCCCGTGCCCATCACCGTGCTGGATCTGGCCTCGGCCCGCCTCTTCGTCGTGGGTCGCGAGTGGGCCACGGATCGCCAGGAGGAGGTCGTCCATCGGGCTCTGGCGCTCACCGCCCAGCTCCTGACAGAAGCCGGCGTGGCGGTGATTCTCGACGCTACCGCGCCGCGGCGCGCCTGGCGGGAGCTTGGGCGCGAGTGGATCGCCCACTTCGCGGAGGTCCAGCTCGTCTGCCCCGCGGAGGTCTGCGCGGCGCGCGAGCGGGCCACGCGCTGGCGCCTGGGAGGCGTTCGAGTCGACGACACGGGACAGAGGCCCGTCGCTCCGGACATCGCACTCGACTACGAGGAATCCCTGTGCCCGGATCTTCGCCTCCACACCCATGTTCCCGATCTCACGATCTCGGTAGAGGAAGTACTCCGCCTGGCCAAGCGGCTGGAGCAGGCGGCCACCACTCGAGCAACCGACGCGGAAAGGAGCATGACATGAAGGTGCGTGAACTCATGACGGGCGCCCCGATCACCGTGAGCCCTGAAACCGGCATCTTCGAGGCACGGCAGACCATGCTGAAGGAGCGCATTCGGCACCTGCTGGTGACGGAGGGCGGTCGCCTGGTCGGCATCGTCACCGACCGCGACATTCGCCTGAACCTGCCCTCGCAGGCCACGAGCCTCTCGGTGTGGGAGGTCAACCATCTGCTGGCTCGACTCACCGTGAGCCAGGTCATGACCAAGAGCGTGATCATCACCGGCCCCGACCAGGAAGCGCGGGCGGCCGCGCAGCTCATGCTCGAGCACAAGATCGGCGCCCTGCCCGTGCTCGACGGCGAGCACCTGATCGGTATCCTCACCGAGACGGATCTTCTGCGCGCGTTCGCACGCGCCCCGGAGCCGGCCCGGCGCGTCTGAGTCAAGGTGAACCAGATCCTGATCGTCGAGGACGAGCCGGACATGGCCGCGACCTACGAGCGGCTGCTCCGCCGCGCGGGACACCGGGTCGTGACGGCGGCCTCGCACGCGGAGGGGTTGCGCCTGCTGGAGAGTCTGCGCCCGCGGCTCGTCATCTCCGACCTCCGGCTGGCCGACGGTGACGGGCTCGAAATCATCCGGGCCGCTCGAGCGCTCGAACGGCCCCCGGTGGTGATCGCCATCACTGCCTTCGCGTCGCGCGGCACGCGACAGGCCGCCCTCGACGCCGGCGCCAGTGCCTTCCTCGCCAAACCGTTCAGCATTGCCGAGTTCTCGAGCCTCGTCGAGCGTCTGATCGAGCGGGGTGATCACTAGAGCCCGGCGGGTTGTCCGCACGCGCCTCACACGTGGCGCTTCTGCCTCACTTCCCACAATGGGACTCCGCGCAAGCTCCTGAATTCGTGGGCCTCGCGTATGGCACCCGGGTTGCACCGCGATGGCGTGGCGTTGGTTGATTTCTTTCCATGGAGGCCGTCATGAAAGTCAGCGAGCTGATGAGCCGGAACGTTGTGACCATCGGTCCCTCGGATACGTGTCGTGATGCGGTCGGGCGCATGCATGGGGCGCGCGTCAGACACTTGCCCGTGGTGGATACGAAGGGGGGCCTGGTTGGTATCATCACCGACCGTGATCTCCGCCACCATCTCTTCAACGCGCGCGTCCTCAAGGAGATCGGGACGACCGCCGTGGACACTCTCCTCACCGCCGTGCAGGTGCGAGACGTCATGTCCTCACCCGCTCTGAGCGTGTGGGCCGGCGACGAGCTGCTCGATGCGGCCCGGATCATGCTCGAAGACAAGGTCGGATCACTCCCGGTCGTCGAGGGCCATCGCGTGGTCGGCATCATCACCGAGACCGACCTGCTGCGCGAGATCTGCCGCGCCGACCAGTCCCGCTCTCCCGAGGTCGCCGAGATCGTTGTCTCCTATCCCTGAGGCACCGGGCTCGTGGTGATTCGCAGGAGCAAGTAGCATTTTCTTGCGCGCGAACGGCACGAGCAGGATGGGCGAGCCGCCATTCTGGGCCCGCAAAGCCCAGGAGGTGCTCGCCGACCTCGAGAGCACACCGGCCGGGCTCAGCGGGCAGGAAGCCTCGAGCCGCCTCGAGCGCTTCGGCCCAAACGAGCCCGCGCTGGCCCGGCGCTTCGAGTCCCTCCGGGAGATCGCGGCGTATCTCGTCAATCCGCTGGTCCTCATCCTGCTCTGCGCCAGCGCCGTCTCCGCGATCTTCGGCCAGGTCGTCAGCTCGATCATCGTGGCGACGATGGTGCTCCTCTCCGTGGCCCTGAACTTCACCCAGACCTACCAGTCGCAGGTGGCGGCGAAGCGTCTTCGCGAGCAGGTCGGCCAGCGGGCCACCGCGATCCGTGACGGCCGACCGCAGGAGATTCCCGCTCGCGAGGTGGTGCCGGGCGATATCGTGCGCCTCTCCGCGGGCGACCTCGTGCCGGGCGACGGCCGTCTCCTGTCGAGCCGGGACCTGTTTCTGAACGAAGCGGCGCTCACCGGCGAGTCGCTCCCGAAGGAGAAACACGCCGAGGCGACGGTGCCGCCGGGCGTGTCGATCGCGGAGGCGCCGACCGTGGTGATGCAGGGCACGTCGGTGGTCAGCGGGCTCGGCGAGGCGGTCATGGTCCGCACCGGGCGCCACACCGAGTTCGGGCAGGTGGCGTCGCGGCTCGCCGGCCCTCCGCCCGAGACCGAGTTCGAGCGCGGAACACGCACGTTCGGGATGCTGATCCTCAAGGTCGTCCTGCTGCTGGTTCTCTTCGTCTTTCTCGTGAACGCGCTCTTCCGGCGGGATCCGCTCGAGTCTTTTCTCTTCGCGGTGGCCCTCGCCGTGGGGCTGACGCCCGAGCTCCTGCCGATGATCGTGTCGGTGACGCTCGCCGCCGGGGCCGTCCGCATGGCGCGAAAGAAGGTCATCGTCAAGCGCCTGGCCGCCATCGAGAACTTCGGGAGCATGGACATCCTCTGCAGTGACAAGACCGGCACGCTCACCGAGGGAAGGATCAGCCTCGCCCTGCACGTCAACGCGCGCGGCGAGGACGACGAGAACGTGATTCGGATGACCGCGCTCAACAGCGCCTTTCAGACCGGGCTCAAGAGCCCGATGGACGAGGCCATTCTGCGTCACCACCCGGCTGACCTGACGAGCACGTGCCTCCGGGACGAGATTCCGTTCGACTTCCAGCGCCGGCGCGTGTCCGTCGTGGTCGAGGAGCGCGATGAACGCCTGCTGATCACCAAAGGCGCGCCCGAGAGCGTGCTGCCCGTCTGCACGACGGTCGATCTCGACGGCCGGCCCCTCCCCCTCGACGCAGCGGCCTTGGCGGGCGCGGACGCGCTGTTTCGCCGGCTGTCGGCCGACGGGTATCGCGTGCTCGCCGTCGCCTACCGGGCCGTCGAGCCTCAGGCCGCCTATGCGGTCGCCGACGAGCGGGAGCTTCGGCTCGCCGGCTTCGCCGCCTTTCTCGATCCGCCTCGCGCGGGGGTGACCGAGATGCTGGGTGCGCTCAAGGACGATGGGGTGACGGTCAAGATCATCACCGGCGACAACGAGCTGGTGACCCAGCACATCTGCCGGGAGGTCGGATTGCCCACGGACGAGATCGTGCTGGGCGACGCGGTGGACCGGATGTCCGATCCGGCCCTCGCGGCGGTGGCCGAGCGCGCGCAGGTATTCGCTCGTGTCTCGCCCATGCAGAAGAACCGGATCATCCTGGCGCTTCGCTCACGCGGACACGTCATCGGCTGCATGGGCGACGGGATCAACGATGCGCCGGCGCTCCGCACCGCGGATGTCGGCATCTCGGTGGACACGGCGGTGGATGTCGCGCGCGATGCCGCCGACATCATCCTGCTCGAGAAGCGGCTCGACGTCCTCCACGCCGGCGTGCTCGAAGGCCGGCGGAGCTTCGGCAACATCATGAAATACGTCCTGATGGGCACGAGCTCCAACTTCGGCAACATGCTGAGCATGGCGGCCGCTTCGCTCTTCCTCTCGTTCCTCCCGATGCTCCCGCTGCAGATTCTGCTCAATAACTTTCTGTACGACATCGCCCAGGTGGGAATCCCCTCCGACCGCGTGGACGACACGTACACGCTCAAACCGAAGCGCTGGAACGTGCGCTTCATCCGGCGCTTCATGCTGCTGTTCGGCCCGCTCTCGTCCCTGTACGACTTCGCGACGTTCGCCGTCATGCTGAAGGTGTTCCATGCCGATGCGACGCTGTTCCGGACGGGCTGGTTCGTCGAGTCGCTGGCGACCCAGACCCTCGTCATCTTCGTCATACGCACCGCGGGGAAGCCGTGGAAGAGTCGACCGAGCGCGGGCCTTGCCTGGGGGGTCTGTGCCAGCGTGGCGGTCGGCGTCGTCTTACCCTTCACGCCCCTGGCTCCCTGGCTCGGCATGACTCCTCTGCCGCCGCTGTTCTTCGCGATACTGCTGCTGATGATCGCCATGTACCTAACGCTGGTCGAGATCGCGAAGCGCTGGTTCTATCGTGTCTCGGGAATGTGAAGGGAGCTGGGGCGACCAT
>Ga0335070_10002487_pt1 | contig 21434 bp, 16 predicted proteins | sample Lox_Sample_13_FD_206722 | JGI IMG/M metagenome (GOLD analysis project Ga0335070, IMG submission 206722) | Soil microbial communities from Loxahatchee National Wildlife Refuge, Florida, United States - Lox_Sample_1.3 | ecosystem: Environmental > Terrestrial > Soil > Wetlands | place: USA...
GCTCAGCTTGCAACAAGATCAGGTCGATCAATTCCTCTTTGGTCAGCCGTTCCAGCGCTTCACGGTTCATTTGCTGACTATCTTACCAAATTTCGTCGGGTTCCCGCAACCCGGTGAGTAATTACATCCACTCCACTCTCTGTTCTCTCCTCTTTCTCCGTGCCCTCTGTGGTGAAGTTTTTGCTTTACAATTAGATCAATGACCGCTCACCCCCCTTACCGTACCGGATTCGTCACCCTCGTTGGCCGGCCCAACGTCGGCAAATCCACCCTGATGAACGCCTTCATGGGCCAGAAGATCGCCGCCGTATCCCCGCGCCCGCAGACCACCCGCCACCGCCAGCTCGGTATCCTCACCACCCCCCAGGCCCAGATCATCTTCATGGACACTCCCGGGATGCACAAAGCCCATCACAAGCTGGGTGAGTATATGAACGAAGTGGCCAGCGCCACCCTCCCCGATGCAGACGTGGTCGTCTGGTTGGTGGATATCAGCCAGCCGCCCAATGAAGAGGACCAGGCCCTGGCCGGGCGCATCCGCGAGCTCGAGCCTGCCCCGCCGGTGATCCTGGCCATGAACAAGGTCGACCTTGTCCCCGTCGATGAGCTCGGGGCCAACCAGCTTGCCTTCGAGGCCCTCGTCCCCCGGGCCAGCCCCATCCAGCTCTCCGCCCAGACCGGATACCAGTGCGACAGACTGCTCGGCGAGATCATCCAACGCCTTCCGGAAGGCCCCGCCCTCTTCGACGAGGAGCAGATCACCGACCTGTACGAGCGAGAGATCGCCGTCGACCTGATCCGCGAAGCCGCCCTGGTCCACCTCCGCGATGAAGTCCCCTATGCCCTCGCCGTCCGCCTCGACGAATACACCGAGCGCGGCGAGACCGGCGCCTACATCGTCGCCACTCTCTTTGTCGAGCGCGAAACCCAGAAGCCGATCGTCATCGGCCAGGGCGGCGAGATGCTCAAGAAGATCGGGTCCTCCGCGCGCAAAGAGATCGAAGCCATGAGCGGCCGTAAAGTCTTTCTCGATCTGCGCGTCAAAGTCGAGAAGAACTGGCGCAACTCCCCTGACGCGCTGCGCCAGTTTGGCTATACCCGTCCGGAGGAGTAACCCGTGAGCCTCGTTTTATTACACCCGCATCCGCCTTGTATACTTAATTTCGGCGGGCTGCTCCATGCCTTTCGGCCCGCCCACATCCTGCAGTGGTTGCCGGATCATCATCCTCGTCGTCTGATTTGTAAGTTCCACCGCCCCCATGATTTGAGGAGAGTCTGGCCATGAACGTAGTCCTCATTCATTATGCCGCGCCCCCGGTCGTCGGAGGGGTTGAATCGGTGCTTGCCCGCCAGGCGGAGCTGATCACCCGCGCCGGCCATTCCGTGCGCATCCTGGCCGGGCGCGGCCAGACCTGGGACCCCGCGATCCCCGTGGAGGTGGATCCCTGGATCGACTCGCGCCAGCCGGAAATCCTCGCGCTGAAATCCAGCCTCGACAAGGGTCTGGTGCCTCCTGAGTTCGAAGCCGTTTCCTCCCGGCTTCGGGCCTCCCTGGCTGCGTCTCTGGCGGATGCGGACGTCCTCATCGCGCATAATGTCGCCTCGCTGCACAAGAACCTGGCGCTCACCGCCGCCTTGTACCAGATCTCCCAGGAACCCGGTTCTCCGCTGTTGATCCTCTGGCACCACGACCTGGCCTGGATCACCCCCCGCTACCGGCCCGACCTCCATCCCGGCTTCCCCTGGGACCTGCTCCGCACCCCCTGGCCCGGCGCCCGCCAGGTGGTTGTGTCCGAGCCGCGCCGCGAAGAGCTCTCCCACCTGTTCCAGATACCACCCACCCAGATCTTAGTCATCCCGTCGGGTCTGGACCCTGCTGAATTCTTCGGCCTGAGCCCCTCCACCCGTGAGCTGGTCGATCTCCTGGGACTGGCCGATGCTTGCCCCCTGCTCCTCACCCCCGTCCGCCTGACCCCGCGCAAGAACCTGGAGCTGGCCCTCTCCGTATTGAAGGAGCTCCACCAGATCTTGCCCGGCGCTCAGTTGGTAATTACCGGTCCACCGGGGGCGCACAACCCTGCCAACGTCGCCTACCTGCACAACCTTCAAAATCTGCGCGCCGATCTCGGTCTGGAGGGCGCGGCCCATCTTCTCGCCGAGCTGCGACCCGATGGCCTGACCGACGTCGAGGTCGCCGAGTTCTATCGACTGGCCGACGCCCTTCTCCTCACCAGCCGCGAAGAGGGATTTGGCATTCCCATCCTCGAGGCTGGCCTCGGCCGCCTGCCCATCTTCTGCACAGATCTTCCCCCGCTGCGCGATCTCGCTGGTGGATGGGCCAGCTATTTTTCCCCGGATGATCCCCCTGCCCACGTTGCCCGGGTGATCGCAGGCGGGCTGGCCCGCGACCCACAGTACCAGCTCCGTTCCCGCGTCCTATCCGAATTCACCTGGGAGGCAATCTACTATAACAGGATTGCTCCCCTGTTGGAGGCCAGATGAATACCAGCCAACGTCCATTTGTGCCTTTCCCTCATATTGCGATCCCGGTCCTCGAAGAAGGCGAGCCTACCTCCGCCATTCGCCTGGCCTGTGCTCTGGGGGGCCAGGTAACCTTCGTTGGCCTGGTGTGCATCGAAACGCCGGAGGCGATCTCCGCCGGGACGCAGGCCGCCCGCCGCCTGCGCAAGAAAATGGACGACCTGCGCGGCGAGATGGGTCTCAATGGGCCCAACCGCGTCCGCGTTTCACACACCCCCTGGGATGATCTCCAGGCGGCCCTCGCCGAAGATCCGCCGGACCTGCTCATCCTGGAAGACCCCGGGCATTTCGAATGCCTGGGCATCACGCCCTCCATGGCGCTCGTGGATCCGGTGTGTAACACGGTATTGATCCACGGCGTTTGGCCAGAGCAGCACCAACGGGTGCTGGTTCCCCTGCGCGGCGGCCCCAATGCCGATATGGCCCTCCGCCTGGGCCTGGCCCTCTCTAGCAGCGAGCTGAGGGTCATCCACCTCTCTCCTCCCGGATCCCAGCCCGCGGCGGAAGCCCCCTTCCGCGGCCTGGAGCGCGTTTTGCCCCGGCTGCGCGGGGTGAAATACGAGGGACTGTCATCGATCAATCCGGCCCAGGAAATCCTGGATCAGGCCAACCGGGCGGATTTGCTCGTCCTGGGCGCCTCTGCGCGGCCGGTCAAAGAAGGCGGCGCGATCGGCCCCGTGCTGCAAAATATCCTTCAGAAGGCGCCCTGTCCGGTTGCGGTGGTCAGCAACCGCCAGCCCCGCCCCAGCCAGTGGACCGGCCCGGAAGGTGAGCGCGCCGGATCGCGGGCCATCTCTCTGCTGGTGGACAAGTGGTTCGCCGAGAACACCTATCACGCCGATGAGTTCGACCACCTGGAGCGCTTGGTGCAGCTCAAAGAACAGCAGAAGGTGACCATCAGCCTGGCCCTGCCGGCCCTCGACGAAGAGGAGACGGTCGGCGAGGTGATCAGCACCATCCAGGACACCCTGATCCGCCAATACCCGCTCCTCGACGAAATGATCCTCATCGACTCGAATTCCTCCGACCGGACCCGCGAGATCGCCTCCAAACTGGAGGTTCCTGTCTACATTCATCAGGAGCTGCTCCCCGCCCATGGGTCTCGAGCCGGAAAAGGCGAGGCTTTGTGGAAAAGCCTCTACGTTACCCACGGCGATATCATCCTGTGGATCGACACCGACATCGTCAACATCCACCCGCGTTTTGTCTACGGCGTACTCGGCCCGCTGCTCCTCAACCCTCACCTGCAGTTCGTAAAGGGCTTCTACCAGCGCCCGCTGCGCTCAGGCGAAAAGACCCAGGCCACCGGCGGCGGGCGCGTCACCGAGCTGATTGCCCGCCCGCTCCTCAACCTCTTCTATCCTGAGCTCTCCGGGGTGATCCAGCCGCTTTCCGGGGAGTACGGCGGTCGGCGCGCCGCCCTCGAACAGATGCCCTTCTTCTCCGGCTATGGGGTCGAGACCGGCCTGCTGATCGACGTCTTCGAAAAATACGGGCTGTCAGCTATCGCCCAGGTGGACCTGCTCGAGCGCGTCCATCACAACCAGTCGCTGGAGGCGCTCAGTAAGATGTCATTCGTCATCCTCCAGGCCTTCATCCGCAAGCTGGAAAGGCGCTATAATGTCTCCGTCCTGGAAGAGGTCAACAAGTCTATGAAGTTGATCCACTACGAAGACGGGAATTACTACCTCCAGATTCAGGAGGTCGTCGAGCGGGAAAGGCCGCCGATGCTGGAAATTCCCGAATACGTCCAGCGGCAAACCTCAAAGCAGAAGGATTCGATTGTTGGAGGAACCTAAGATTACTTCCGATCTCTGGCTGGTCCGCCATGGGATCACAGATTGGAACGTCGAGGGCCGCTACCAGGGCCAGTCAGATACGCCCCTCAACGAGACCGGCCTGGCCCAGGCTCAAGCGCTGGCCCAGGAGTTGCAGGCCGAACAGGCCGCCGGAAAAACTTTTAGCGCGATTTACAGCAGCGACCTGCGCCGCGCCAGTGCGACTGCCCAAATCCTTGCCGATGCGCTGGGGTTGACCGTGCGCCTCGACCCGCGCCTGCGCGAGATCAACCAGGGCGAATGGGAGGGCAAAGAATACCGCACGATTGTTGCCCAGTACCGGGAGCTGCTCTCCGTGCGCGCTCAGGATGCCCTCGCTTATCGCGCGCCCGGGGGTGAATCCACCCTCGAGGTAGCGGAAAGGGTGCGCGCCGCCGCGGATGATATCGCTGCGGCTCACCCCGCGGAGATCGTCCTGGTGGTCTCGCACGGGGTCGCCCTGGCCTGCCTGATCGCCCAGGCAACCGGCAAGGGTCTGCAGAACGTTTATTCCATGCTTCCGAACAACACTCACCCTGTGCAGATCCAGTGGCCGGTGCCCCTACCCAACCCGGCCGAAGGAGCCGATGGGCGCTGATCCATCGCCTGAGTTTAGAGAGCATCTCGTTTTCCTGTATGGTCCCGAGGAAGGCCAGCGAACTCTTGCCAGGCTCGATGCGCGCCTGGCAAGGGTCCCGCCGCTGCCGGAGCCCATTTCTCCCCTCGACCAGCGCGATGCTATCCTCATCACCTATGGGGACCAGTTCCAGCAGCCGGGTGAGGCCCCCCTGCGCACGTTGGCCCGTTTCACGGAGCGCTTTCTGCGCGGGACGGTGAGCGGGCTGCACATCCTGCCCTTTTTTCCCTACAGCTCCGACGACGGTTTCTCGGTGATCGATTATCGCCAGGTCGACCCGGCGCTGGGCTCCTGGGAGGAAATCCACAACCTCGGCCGCGGCCTTCGCCTGATGTTCGACGCCGTGATCAACCACATTTCGCAGCGCAGCGCCTGGTTCCAGGCCTTTCTCCGCGACGATCCGCGCTGCCGGGACTACTTCATCGCCCTCCCGCCCGATGACCATACCCGCGAGTTGCTCGCGCGCGTCTTCCGCCCCCGCGCCCTGCCGCTGCTCACCCCTTTCCAGACCGCCGCCGGTGAGAAATGGGTCTGGACCACCTTCTCTGCCGACCAGATTGACCTGAACTACGCCGATCCTGACGTGCTGCTGGAAATCGTGGATATCCTCCTCGAGTACGTCTCTCACGGCGCCCGTCTGATCCGCCTGGATGCGATCGCGTTCCTCTGGAAAGAGCTTGGCACGCGCTGCCTGCATCTCCCCCAAACCCACCGCGTCGTCCGGCTCTTCCGCTCTATCCTCGATTGGGCTGCCCCAGGGGTGCAGATCATCACCGAGACCAATGTCCCTCACCGCGACAATATCTCCTATTTTGGCAACGGCCGGGACGAGGCCCAGATGGTCTATAACTTCGCCCTGCCGCCGCTGGTGCTGCACACCTTCCAGACCGGCAGCGCCCGGGCGCTTTCCGAGTGGGCCGCGGGACTTCAGGCCAGCCTGCCCTCGAACCAGGTGACCTTTTTCAACTTCCTCGCCTCGCACGACGGGGTAGGGGTGGGGCCAGTGCGCGATATCCTCTCCGCGACGGAAGTTCAAGCCCTGGTCGACCAGGCGCTGCGCCGCGGTGGGCTGGTTTCCTCGCGGACCACCCCCGATGGCGGCCAGGTCCCGTACGAGCTCAATATCAGCTATTTTGACGCGATCTCGGACCCCAACGCGGATGAGCCCGGCGGGCTCCAGGTTCGTCGCTTCCTGGCCTCCCAATCGATCCTGCTGGCTCTGCTGGGAGTACCGGGGATCTACATCCATTCCCTGCTTGGATCGCGCAACTGGTCGGCCGGCGTCCAGCAGACCGGCCGCGCCCGCACGATCAACCGCGAAAAGTTCTCCTATCCCGACCTGCTTGGGGAGCTGGAGCAGCCCGGCTCGCGCCGTTCTCAGGTTCTGCAAGGGATGCGCGCCATGCTCGCCGCCCGCGCCGCCTCACCAGCCTTCGATCCCTTCGGCGTCCAGCGCGTGCTCCACTGCGGCGACTCCGTCTTCACCCTCCTCCGCGCTTCCCCGGACGGTCAGCGCCAGTCCCTCTGCCTGACCAACGTCACGAACGAGCGCCAGCAAATCCACCCCTCCCTCCCAGGAAGCTGGCGTAGTCTCCTCAAAAACCAGAGGTTCGAGCTGGAAAATTCGGCAGTCATCGACCTTGAGCCCTATGAGGTCCTCTGGCTGGAAAAGTAACGGCTAATTTCGGTTCGCGTTTCCCGTTTTTCCCCTCCATGCTCTCTGTGGCAAATTCTTCGTACTATAATTAGACCATGCTTACCCAAATTGACTCCCCCTTTCTCACCTGCCTCAAAAACCGCATCGACCTGACCCATATCCCCTTCAGCGAGCGCGGATCGCGGCTGCTGGTCATGCAGCACGAGAATACGCTCCTCATCCGCCTGGCCGAGCGCTGGTTCAAGGCCGACCCGCGCCTTTCGGCCTACCGCAACCGCCCACCCATCGTCGAAAACTTGCAACTGACCAACGGCGCCGGGAAGCCGCTCGAGTTTAACCTGGAGAGCTTTCCCCACCGCCTCGACTTCCACACTTCGCTTGGCCTGTTCTCATTGACTTTTGTCGATACAGAGACCCTGATGCTGGCCCTCCCGGGACCGGCCTGCGGGATTTCTTTTATTGCCCATGTCGATTCCGGGCAAACCGACCGGCGCGGCGGCGTCCTCCATGTGGTTGGCGACATTCGCCGCAATATCGCCTATACCTCGAACCGCGCCTTTCGCAAGAACCAGATCACTCCCTGGGGAGATGGTACCATGCAGGTCCGCATGAGCTTCCAGGCTGGAGCGCCCACCGGATTGCTGCTCAACCTGACCCCACGCCTCGGGTTCAACCGCTACGTCCCTCCCCTGGAAGAGACCTTCGAAGACGCCGCTCGGCGTTGGCACGCCTGGTTTGCCGCTGTCCCAACCGTCGATCCCGCATACGGTGACCAGTATTATTACGCCTGGTGGATCATGCGCGCCGGCCTGATCTCGACCCGGTTCTACACGACCCGCGAAGCCATGACCCCCTCCAAGATCCACTACGTCGGCGTCTGGCAGTGGGATGCTTATTTCCACGCCCTGGCCTACCGCCACATCGACCCGCGCCTGGCCCGCGACCAGATCCGCATCGTCCTGGACCACCAGCGCCCAGATGGGATGATCCCTGACGCGGTCCACGATGAGGGCACCATCACCCACCTCCCCTTCCCGGTCGACGCGGATGTGACCAAACCGCCTCTCCTGGCCTGGGCCGCCTGGAAGCTCTATGAGAACGACCACGACCGCGAATTCCTGGATGAAATCTACGAGCCGGTGGTGCGCTGGAACCGCTGGTGGTTCGAGCAAAGCGACGTGACCGGCGACGGGTTGTGCGAATATACCCACCCTTTCTCTTCCGGTCTGGATGACAGCCCACTCTGGGACGGCGGGATGCCGGTCACTGCGCCAGACCTGAACAGCTATCTCTACCTCCAGATGGAATGCCTCAGCCAGATCGCCGGTGTACTGGGGCTGGACCGCGACCGTCGCGAATGGCGCCGCCAGGCTGGAGCGCTCCTGGAGCGGATGATGGCCCGCATGTGGGATCCCGAGGCAGGCGTCTTCTGGCCGCTGCGTGATGGAGAGCCGGTGCGAATCCTTACTCCCTTCAGCCTGCTCCCCCTGATCACCGGCGCGCTAGAACGGAGTGTCTCGGACCGCCTCGTCGCTCACCTGACCAACCCGCGGACCTTCTGGACCCGCTACCCGGTTCCCACCGTTGCCCCGAGCGATCCACATTACGATCCCTGGCAGATGTGGCGCGGACCGACCTGGGTCAACATTAACTATTTGCTGATCGAGGGCCTGCGGCGCTCGGGATACCCTCAAATCGCCCGCGACCTGCGCCGGCGCACCCTGGAGATGACCCTCAATCATCCCGATATCTTCGAATATTACAACCCCGAAAACGGCGAGGCCTGTACTCGCGCCGCCACGATCTTCGGCTGGTCCGCTGCTCTCTTCATTGAAATGGTACTGGAGGAATCGCAACAATGACCACCTGCATCGACCTCAGCCACACCATTGAAGACGGCCTGGTCACCTACAAGGGCCTCCCCGCCCCCATCATCTGCGACTACCTGAGCCGTGAAAAGTCCCGGGAAAACTATGAACCCGGCACCGAATTCCAGATCGGCAAGATCGAGATGGTCGCCAACACCGGCACCTACGTCGACTGTCCCTTTCACCGCTACGCGGAGGGTAAAGATCTCTCCCAGGTTGGGGTTGAAGCCTTCGCCGACCTGGAGGGGCTCGTCGTCCACGCCGATGATCGCCCGGGCCTGGCGGTCGACGTATCCTTTTTCTTAGACCAACCGGTCCGCGGCCGGGCGGTGCTGGTCCACACCGGCTGGGAAGTCCACTGGAACACGCCTGGTTACTATCAGGACTACCCCTTCCTGACCGTTGAGGCCGCCCTTTACCTGCGCGATCAGGGCGTTCGGCTGGTGGGCATCGACTCAATGAACATCGACGACACGCGCGGGCGCTCCAGGCCGGTCCATTCCACCCTACTGGCCGCCGAGATCCTCATCGTGGAGCACCTCTGCAACCTGGGCCAGCTTCCTATCGAAGGGTTCACTTTCAGCGCGGTTCCCCCAAAAATTAAAGGCATGGGCACCTTCCCCGTCCGCGCCATGGCCAGGCTGGCCCCGTCCAAACCGTAGAGGTCGCGCTGCGACCGAAGGGAGGATCGACCCGGTCCAGTCAGCGATTATATTAGCGTATACTAAATTTTACGCCTTCCAGCTTGAATTCAGAGTTTTCCCCCTCTATAATGAAAGCAGCATTCAAGGAATCACCGCGGGGGTATCATGAATGTAGGGTTGGCCCCGGCTTGCCGACCATATAGATAGTCAATCAGGCCGTTGGTTCATTCCTCCCAAGGTGATCCTCGAAGAGTGCCCAATCCCACGCCGGGGATTGATGGGCTTTATTGGGAACGTCAGAAAGTGGATTGGCGTTGTTTTTTGGGAGGAGGAGAAGATGGATATTATTGTGTTTCTCGCTGTTGCTCTAGTGGGGCTGATCTTCGGACTGATGAGCATGGTGTCAATCAGCGCGCGCAAAAAATAAATCGATCTGAAAACCATATTCACCCCACGCCAAACCCCGGTCCCCCCGGGGTTTTCTGTTGGACTATGACATTTGTACCCTGAATTATAGGACAACATACCATACGGAACCTTTGCAATCCTTGATACACTAAGAAAATCGCCGCTCGTCGATCACCTTACTTCTTTTTTCTCATACGGGTGTGGGTTTCGACCGGCGCAGCAGACCACGATGAGCACACCTGATTTGATCTTCCTCCACGCTCCCAGCGTCTACGATTTTCGCCGGGAAGCAATCCTCTACGGCCCGGTCAGCGACCTGGTCCCCTCGACTCCCGTCTTTGAGATGTACCCGATCGGCTTTACCACTATGGCCGAATACCTCGAGCGCCATGGCCTCCAGACTCGTATCGTCAACCTGGCAGTGCGCATGCTTGAGGATCCCAGATTTGACGTCGAGCGCCACATCAGCCACCTGAACGCCGCCGCATTCGGCATCGACCTGCACTGGCTTCCCCATGCCCACGGCTCGATCGAGGTCGCCAAAATCGTCAAGCGCTTCCACCCGGACTGCCCGGTGATCTTCGGCGGCTTCTCCTCCACCTATTTTCACGCCGAGCTGATCCGCTACCCCGCGGTCGATTTCGTCATGCGCGGCGATTCGACCGAAATTCCAATGCTGGCTCTGGTCCAGTACATCCGCTCCGGCGGGTCGGCTCACCCACAGCCCAATTCGGTCGAGGCCGGTTTGCTGGCCTCCATCCCCAACCTGGTCTGGAAGGATGCAGATGGGAATACGATCGTCAACCCGATCACCTACAGCCCGGAAAATCTGGACGGTATCCTTCTGGACTATAGCCACGTCCTCAAAGCCGTGGTCCGCCACCGCGATCTGGCCAATTACATCCCCTTCCGCAACTGGATGCGCTACCCGATCACCGCCGCGCTTTCGGTGCGCGGCTGCCGCTACAACTGCGTCACCTGCGGCGGCGGAGCCTGCGCGTACCGCAACCTGCACAACCGCCGCAACCCGGCCTTTCGCAATCCGGAAGACCTGGCTCGCGATATCCGCCGCATCGGCGAGTTTAGCCGCGGCCCGGTTTTCGTCCTCGGCGACATCCGCCAGGCGGGGGATGAGTATGCGGATCGCTTCCTGACCGCCATTTCCGGTTACAAAAAACCGGTCTTTATCGAGCTGTTCGATGCCCCTCCAACCGGTTTTTTCAAAAAAGTAGCCCGCGCCTTGCCGAACTTTACCGTGGAAATTTCCATGGAATCGCACGACGAAGCCGTGCGCCGCGCATTTGGCCGGCCCTACACCAACCAAGCTGCCGAGCGCGCCATCGACGAGGCCCTCGACGCGGGCTGCCAGCGCCTGGACCTGTTCTTCATGGTCGGCCTCAAGGAGCAGACCTACCAATCGGTGATGGGCACGGTCGAATACTCCCGCCGGCTGCTTCGCAAGTACGCGGCGGCCGGAGATAAGCGATTAATCCCCTTCATCTCCCCCCTCGCCCCCTTCCTCGACCCGGGCAGTCGCGCTTTTGAAGAGCCCGAAAAACACGGCTACCGCCTCTTCTGCCGCACCCTGGAGGAGCACCGCCAGGCCCTCCTCGCCCCAAGCTGGAAATACGTTCTGAACTACGAAACACGCTGGTTGAGCCGCGATGACATCGTCTCCGCCACCTACGAATCCGGTCGCCAGTTGAATCTGCTCAAGGGGGAATACGGGATCATCGACGCTGGCTTATGCAACCAAACCGACCGGCGCATCGCCCAGGCCATCAGCCTGATCTCCGAGATCGACGAGGTCATGTCGATCCCCGACGCCGCCGCCAGGCAGACCCGCATCCTGGAGCTGAAGCACCGCGTGGACAACTCCAACCTCAGTACGGTGTGCGACAAAGGTGAGCTCGAGATCTCATTCAGAGGACCGCGGATCAATTTCATCCAGGCCGCCGGCCTGGTCGCGCAAGGCTGGTGGCACGACCTCGCCCGCCACATCCAGCGGAGAGAGAGCGGCGTTTAGACTCAAATCTGGCTTGATCATACTGGCTCGGAGATTCACTACCCATAAAAAATACATTACATTTCTGTAGGGAGTGCAAGCTGGCCCCCTTATTTTTACTTTGCAACTGCCTTTCAAATGGCGCGCATGCCTTGCGACCACCATTAATTAGGCTATGATTAGTATTGATGCGCACCTCCGATGCTCCCTTCCTCGCAGACTGGTTCGCTATTTCCCTGCGGTGGCTCTCTCTCCTCGGCCTGACCCTGTCCCTCAGCCTGGCGGGACAGTTCACCCTCGAAACAGGCTGCGTTCTCCTCATCTCCACAATCTGGAACGTCTTTGTATCCATTCTGGCCATCCTGAACAAACGCCTGCCTGCCCATCGCGCTATCAACGTTTCCATCGATCTGGCGGTTGCCGCGGGGATTTTCTGGTTCGGCGGCGGGCTCCGCGGACCGGTTGCCTGGTCCGGGCTGTTCGTGCTCTTACCCGCCGGGATCTACTACGAATTGAAGGGGTGCCTGGTCGTCGCCTTCTTACTTTCCGGCATCCAGATCGCCATGATGCCGTGGGCGTCTCCTCTGAATGGGAGCTATCTGCCCTTCCTCTGGACCTTCGGCTTTAACCTGGCCGCGGGGGTGATCATCGGCCTGCTCAGCCGCGAGTTGATCCGCAGGCTGCGCAGCCGGCGCAACAACCTGATTTTGCAGCGCCAGGAAGGCGAGCGCATCAGCCAAAAGATGGAACGCGAGCGCCAGCGAGCCATCTATGAACTCACCGCCACCCTCAGCGCCACATTGAACTACCAGGTCGTTCTCGATTCGGCCCTCGACCTGAGCGTCAAGGCGCTCAACGACCAGAGCAACTGCGCGGACAAAATGATTTCCGCGGTGCTTTTGTTCAACGGCGATTTCCTGGAGATCGGCTCGTCGCGGCGGCTCACCCCGGCGGACCAGCGAGTGCGCCTGCCAGGCATTGCAGGAGTCACAGCCCAGGCGCTTCAGAGCGGTTCGCCGGTCCAGATCGCCTCACCCGCCGAAGATTCCGAGCTGTGCCGGCTCATCGCCTTACGCGCCTGCCAATCGGCCCTGGCTCTGCCCCTGCGTAGCGGGATCAACGCTTATGGCCTGCTGGTGTTTGCCCATCCCGACCCGGATTACTTCATCCCCCCGCGCTGCGAAGTCCTCGAGATGATCAGCCACCAGGCGGTTGTCGCTATTAAAAATGCCCGCCTCTACCAGGATCTGGAACAGGAAAAAAAGCGCATCGTCGAGGCCCAGGAAGAAGCCAGCAAAAAACTGGCCCGCGACCTGCACGATGGGCCTACTCAATCGGTTTCCTCGTTGGCGATGCGGGCGAGCTATGCCCGCAAGATGCTCGACCGGGATCCCAGGGTAACCGCTGACGAGCTCTTTCGCATGGAAGAGCTGGCCCGCCGCACGACTCAGGAAATCCGCCACATGCTCTTCACCCTGCGCCCCCTCGTGCTCGAATCGGAGGGCCTGCTGGCCGGGTTGAACGCCATCGCGGAAAAAATGAAAGAAACGTACGATCAGAACGTGGTCATCGATGCGGACCCCAAATTGATCTCAGAGCTGGAAATCAACAAGCAAACGGTCATCTTCTACCTGGTGGAAGAAGCGGTCACGAATGCCCGCAAGCATGCCAGAGCATCGCGCATCGGTGTGTATTTGAAAAATCTTCCCCAGGAAGAAGGCATTGCCTTATTAGAGATCCAGGATGATGGCGTTGGGTTCGACATAGCCGCGGTCAACGGCTCCTACGAGCACCGTGGAAGCCTGGGAATGGTGAATCTACGCGAACGCACCGAGCTGGTCAACGGGTTGTTGAACATCAAATCCGCCCCCGGAAAAGGGACCCGCGTCCAGGTTTATATCCCCCTGACCGGGCAAGCCGCCGACCGCCTTCATCACGGGCATTAAAGCTGTATCGTTTATTCGTAGGAGACCACCATGCCTGATGCCGCCGGTATCTATTATTCGGTACATGAAGAGGGGAGCCTCGAAAAACCACCGCTCGTCCTCATTCACGGCGCTGGAGCAAGCCACCAGATCTGGCCGGCCGAACTGCGTGATTTGCCCGGGTTCCGTGTCTTCGCGCTCGATCTTCCCGGGCACGGGAAATCCGCCGGGACGGGGGGACATTCCATCTTCATCTACGCCGACTGCCTCGTTAAATTTCTGGATACGCTTCACCTGCGCAAAGCTGTTTTCGTCGGCCACTCCATGGGCAGCGCGATTGCTCTCGCCCTGGCCCTGGAACACCGCTCGCGAGTCGTGGCGCTTGGTCTGATCGGGACCGGCGCTGTGCTCGATGTGCCCGGCGACCTGCTCGATTTCAGCGCCAATCCAGCCACTCTTCCTATCGCTGTGGAAAGCCTCATCCAGCGCAGTTTTGGCCCGCGCGCCCCGGCTCCTCTGATCGAAGATACCATCCAGTGCATGCTGGAGACGCGGCCCGGCGTGCTGAACGGCGATCTGAAAGCCTGCACGTTTTTCGATATCCGCAAACAGCTAGATCGCATCCGCCTTCCCATCATATTGTTTTGCGGCAGCGAAGACCGTCTCACGCCTCCCCCGTACGCCCACCTGCTCGAGTCGTGTATTTCCGCGGCCTGCCTGCGTCTCTACTACGGCGCCGGGCACATGTTGTTCCTCGAGCGGCCCCAGGCTCTCGCCGCGGATTTGGTAGAGTTTCTCAACAGCATCCCTGAGCAGGTCAAGAAGAAACAAGGCCGCCTGAAAACTATTCCATCCTAATAACCTCTTCCATATCCCTTTTTTGTTTGCAAATGACTCGAAGTCCTGTCTTTGCGAGCAGGGTCGGTAAAGTGTTTATCCAGTTTAAACGACCTCACCATCCGCCCCAACGTGGCCTTCTCCAGGCTGACCAAGTAAGGCTCTGATCAACCCTTATATATACAGGCAAAACGTCCCCTGCTTGGTCAGATTGGAGATGGCTTCGTCTAATTCCACCAAGAAGGCAAGCAATTTCTTCATGTTTCCCTAACTTTTGAACTCAGAAATAATCTAATAACATGATCTCTTCACCCCAACGAAATTCCGAACATTTCGCGCAGGACCGGCCTTGCGGCGATCACGGCCAGCGCGCGGTGGCTGCGCCGGTTCTTCTCCTCCATCGGCAGTTCAGCCATCGTTTTCCCCAGCTCCGGGATGAGAAAAATCGGATCGTAGCCAAAGCCTCCCGTCCCCCGTTCTTCCGGGATGATCTCCCCCGGGCAGTTGCCCTCCGAAAAGCGCAGGTCGCCATCCGGTGTGCTGATCGCCACCGTGCAATGAAAATGAGCTGTCCAGGGCCGCGGCCGGCCCTGCAGGCGCTCCAGCAAATAGCGCCGCCGGTCGGCGTCCGTCGCCCCCTCCCGAGCTGCAAATCTGGCTGAAAATAAGCCCGGTTTTCCGTCCAGCGCATCCACCTCCAGGCCCGAATCGTCCGCCAGGCAGACCAGTCCGCTGGCCTCGGAAAAAGCCCTGGCCTTGATGGCCGCGTTTTCCACATACGTTGCGCCATCCTCGACCACCTTCAGGCTCATGCCCAGGTCGGCCGGGGTTTTCAATTCGATGGGCAGGTCTTTCAATAGGGCCTGGATTTCGATCCACTTTCCACGATTTTCGCTGGCCAACAATAGAACAGGCATGAATTGTGCATCCTTGGTGTGGGTATGAGAGATTGATTAATATTTGTCAGAAAAATCAAAAAAACTTGACAACGATTCCTCATTATGCTATACTACCTTCATATATAATTTTAACAGAGTGTTGTAGTATTGTGACCGAGAATCGTCACCCAATGCGGCTAAACGTCGGCTTTTTAATTAATTCGCCGATCGGAACAAGTCGCGATTTTCATTTCGAATTCCCTCGCATCCATCTACAGCCAGATTTGGATCTGAATGATTTGATCGGCGTAGCCAGGATAGGGAGGACACCACAGGGTCTCCTGGTGCAGGGAAAGTTTCAAGCCAGGTTTGAGGCAGAATGTGTACGTTGTTTACGAGAGTTCGAACAACCCCTTGATTCAGAGTTTAGTGAGTTGTATGCCTTTAACCGTAGGTCCGTGTCAGAATCGGGACTCATCGTCCCGGAAGATGGAAAGATTGACCTGGAACCGTTAATTCGGGAATATTTGGTGATTGAGATTCCCATCAGTCCCCTTTGCAAAATCGATTGCAAAGGGTTGTGTTCTATTTGTGGCGCTGATTTGAACGAAATGACCTGTGAACACCAATTGCACAACTCTGATGCGACAATAACCTCATAAATTATTGGTATCGAAGCGATTGGTTGCATGGAGAATTCTCCGATCTGGGGTCTATTGATAGCAGAGTCTGTGTAGGTCTGAGGGGGAAGCAGACCAAAGAGCATAACAAACCGGTGTAGGTCATTGGAGGAGGGTTGTACGTGACATATCCGGGTAGGCGCAGGCAAAACACTGAAATCCTGAGCATGCTGCTGGAAAAAGCAGACGTACAGGGATACCTCACCACGGAAGATTTAATGGAGTTTTATCCCAACGGTGAGGAAGACGCCGAACACTTGAGCGCGATTGTTCTGGCATTACGTCGCCGTGGGGTAGACATCCTTGACCGGGAGAGCGAGTTCGAGCTTGGCGAAGAAGAGAGCCTTCCGCAGAGCGATTTCGACCCCTACGTCGATTTGGAGCGCATATCCACCGACGATACCGTCGGTTTATATCTGAAAGAGATGTCCCGTGTCCCCCTCCTGACCACCGAAGAGGAGCTGGACATCGCCCGGCGGATTGAAACAGGCCGCCAGTCGAAGAAAGAGCTGGCCCAACAGAATTCCCGCCTGAGCGGGCAAAAACGGCAGGAGCTGGATGCATTGGCCCAGGATGGGCTGCTGGCCCGCGAGCACCTGATTAAGGCCAACACCCGCCTGGTGGTCAGCATCGCCAAAAAATATATCGGCCGCGGCGTCCCCTTTCTCGACCTGATCCAGGAAGGCAACCTCGGCCTGATGAAGGCCGTGGAGAAGTACGATTATCACCGCGGCTTCCGCTTTTCAACCTATGCCACCTGGTGGATCCGCCAGACCATCACCCGTTCCATCGCGGATCAGGGCCGCACCATCCGCGTGCCCGTTCACATGATCGACCGCATCCGCCAGTTGTACAAGCTGACCCACGAGATGGAGCAGAAGCTCGGGCGCATCCCTACCGTCGACGAGCTGGCCGAGGAGATGAACCTCAGCCAGCGCAAGGTCCAGTGGATGCTGCGCGTGTCCTGGCTGCCGCTCTCCCTGGACAGCCCGGTGGGCGACGAAGAAGATTCGGAGCTGGGCATGTTCGTCGAGGACGACATCACCCCCACCCCGATCCAGAGCGCCTACCGCAACATGCTTCGCGATAAAATCGAAGAGGTCCTGGCGACGCTCTCCCCGCGCGAAGCGCGTATTCTCCGGCTGCGCTTCGGCCTGGACAACGGACATACCTACACGCTCGAGGAAGTCGGCCAGAAATTCGGCCTCACCCGCGAGCGCATCCGCCAGATCGAGGGCAAGGCCCTGCGCCGTCTTCGCCACCCCCGCCGCGCCCGCCAGCTCAAGGATTATCTCTAACTTTATGGTAAAATCCACATCATGAACAGCGCCTTATCCATGTTGATGCCCTGTTTTTCGACCGCGGTCCTCTGCCAGCGCAGTCCTGGCTGTCTTTCGCCAGTGAGAGGGACCGCTTGAGGCGCTTCCGCTCCTGACTGAAAAACGCTGGCCTGGGCCAGCGTTTTTCTTGGTACCCGATCCTGTTTCGCGAGGTGCGCTATGTCCGAACCCGTTCTGGTCGCAGTTGCCTGGCCCTATGCCAATGCCGAGATCCACGTCGGGAACCTGACTGGCTCCTATCTGCCTGCCGATATATTCGCCCGCTACCAGCGCCTGCGCGGCCGCCAGGTCTTGATGGTCTCTGGCTCGGATGCTCACGGCACGCCGATCACCGTCCGCGCGGACGCCGAGGGCACCACTCCGCTCGAGGTCTACCAGCGGTACCATGCTTCCTTCCTCGAGTTGTTTCAAAAGGTGGGCCTGACCTACGATCTCTTTACCACTACCCATACCTCTAACCATTTCCGCGTCTCCCAGGCCATCTTCACCGCTCTGCTCGAAAATGGCTACCTGTACACCCACAGCGAGCTGCAGTGGTATGCGCCCAGCCAGGGCCGCTTTTTGCCCGATCGCTACGTCGAAGGCACCTGCTACATCTGCGGCTTTCCGAACGCCCGCTCCGACCAGTGCGATAACTGCGGCAACCTGCTCGATCCGGCCCAGTTGATCAACCCGCGCTCGCGCATCGACGGCTCGACTCCCGAGCTGCGCGAAACCGAGCACTATTACCTCGACCTGGGCAAGCTTCAGCCCGAGCTGGTCGAGTTCCTCCACTCGCGCGAAAGCTACTGGCGGCCGAACGTGCTGCGCCAGTCACTGGGACAGATCCTCACCGAAGGCCTCCGCGGCCGCCCCATTACCCGCGACCTGGATTGGGGCATCCCGGTACCCATCGAGGGTTGGAACGGGAAATGCCTGTACGTCTGGTTCGAAGCGGTGATCGGTTACCTCTCCGCCGCGATCGAATGGTCGCAGCGCGCCGCGGACCGCCTCCCATGGCAGGGTTGGTGGCAAAACCCCGCGGCCAAATCCTACTACTTCATCGGCAAGGATAACATCCCCTTCCACGCCGTTATCTGGCCGGCCCAATTGATCGGCTCCGGGACCCGCTTCGGCGAGCTAATCGGCAGCCCGGTCAAAGCTCCGCTGACCCTTCCCTATGACGTCCCGGCTAACGAATTCATGAACCTGGAAGGGCAGAAGATCTCCGGTAGCCGCAACTGGGCCATCTGGGGGCTAGACTTCCTCACCCGCTACGACCCCGACCCCCTGCGCTACTATCTCACCATCAACATGCCCGAAACGCGCGACTCGGATTGGGACTGGGAAGAGTTCTACCACCGCAACAACGACGAGCTGGTTGCGACCTGGGGTAACCTGGCCAACCGGGTGCTTTCCTTCGCCGACAAGCACTGGAACGGCGCCGTCCCCCACCCGGGACCGCTCGGACCCGAGGACCAGGCGATCCTGACCACCGTCGAAGCCGGGTTCCAGAGTGTGGCCGCAGAACTGGAGGCAGTCCACCTGCGCGCGGCGGTTCAAGAGGCCATGCGCCTGGCGACCGAGGTCAATAAGTATCTCGACCAGACTGCCCCCTGGTTCCAGATCAAGACCGACAGGGCTGCGGCGGCGCGGTCGATCTATTCCGCCCTGCGCGCCATCGACTCCCTCAAGATCCTCTTTGCCCCGTTCCTGCCCTTCACCAGCGAGCGACTGCACGCCTACCTGGGCTATACCACCCCGCTCTTTGGCGAGCAGGGTGTCGAAACCTGGCAGGATGATCTCGGCGAGCACGCTGTGCTCCGCTACCATCCGGAAAAGGCCAGTGGTCGCTGGGAGCCCAGCCAACTCGAACCCGGTCAGCCGCTCCAGCAGCCCCAACCTCTCTTCCGCAAGCTCGATCCCTCCATCGTCGACGAAGAGCGTGCTCGTTTGGGACAGAAGGTGTAAAAAACCTTTACCACTCACTCGCCTTCACGATTCGGAATTCTCCACCGCTTCCGTTTCCTTAACCGGGATGTGATTGGACCTGAGCAGATCGAGCAGTTTGGGCCGCCCAAGGATGCGCCGGTGTTGCCGTTCAGCCCGCTCGGGTTTGGCGGTCGACCAGACGATCTCCGCTACGGCGTAAGCGGCGTGCGGCCGGCCCAACTGGCGGGCATTCTGCGCCCGGCGGGCAAGCAGCTCACCCCCAAATTGCAGCCAGTGATACAGTACCTCGAGGACTTCGATCGGGGATTCCCCCATCTCCCCTGCCCCGCCTCCGACCACGTAGTCCGCATTGCCGGTCTCCTGCCCCGGGATCACGTCCACCAGGATCATCGGAAGGCCGCAGGCCAGCGACTCGGTGACGATCAGCCCGCCTGCCTTGCACACCACCAGGTCCGAGGCGTGCATGAGATCGGGCATATTGCGCACGAAGTTGTACACCTGGGTTGGGGCGTGCCATTTGGTCTCCTCGAACTGGCCGTACAGCTCGTCATCCCCACCCGCCACCACGACCAGTTGGATCGGCAAACCCGAATGGTTGAGCGCGCGCAGTACCTCGGGCAGGTTGTAGACCCGCCGGCTGCCCACCACCAGCACTGTCACCAGGTCCTTTCGCCAGCCCAATTCCTCGCGGATAGTTACCGCGGACCGGGTCTCATTACTTAATTTGGGATGAACCGGGATTCCCGTGATTTGTAACTGGCGCGGCTTCAACCCCGCTTCCATGGCAAGCTCGCGCACCCGCGCCGTGGGTACCAGGCACAGATCGACCGAATTATTGAACCAGATGCGGTGGACCGTGGCCAGGTCTGTGACGATCGTGATCACCGGCACGTAGCGCCGGCTGATGGCGAATACCGCTTCGAGCGGCGCCTGGTAGAGGGGATACGTGGTGGCGATCACTTCCGGATCGTAGCGGCGCACGACATCCCGCATCACTTCGAAGAGCATTACGGTCAGCGCGCTCTCGAACAGGGTGCTCGTCACCATCTGGTCGCTGGCCTGGAAGCCGAGCTTATACAGCTCGGGGGTGCTGCGCACCATCTTGTCATAGTCCGATTGGCTGTCGCGTAAAATGGAGGGCGCCCGCCTGTCCTCGAGCGGGTTGACCATATCGATTTGAATCTGATCCCCATACATCTCCTCCAGCGCTTCGATCAAAGCGTTGGCGGCGCTGCGGTGGCCAAAACCGGCATCGGCATAGAGAACGAGAATACGTTTTTGGGGACTCATGGTTTTAATCTCCTCAATTTTCCTCAGGCGACGCTGCGGCTTTCATTGTGAAACCCCAGGGTCCAGATTTCCTGCAAGGGATGATAGACCAGCTCGAAGACCTGGCCCTGCGCCGTCATACAAAGGATGTGCTCGCCCTGGTCGTCCTTCCAGCGCCGGCCGGTGGAGTCGACTCTCCACTCCTGGCCGTTCCAGGTGAACCGCGAAGGCTCGGCGCGGCCCTCGGGATCCCAGCGAGCCTGAACTTGGATCGTTTCCATCGTTTTTTCCATCAAATAGTCAAGCAGGTGCTGGAGAGCAGCCTGCGCGGACAGGGTCTTATTCTCGATCCGGTCGCCCGGCCACAGGTACTGCCAGGCCCACTGCCCCGCGGGTGCGCTCATCCCCACCCAGACCAGGCCGACCGGCTTCCCAGGCATCTCCCCTCCTGGCCCGGCGATCCCGCTGGTCGAGATCCCGATCTCCGCTCCAAACGCGGCGCGCGCCCCCGCGGCCATTTCGAGCGCGGTTTCACGGCTAACTGCTCCGTAGGTTTCCAGAGTCGCGCGGCTCACGCCGAGCAGGCGCTCTTTCGCTTCATTCGCGTACGCTGTGATGCCGCCGAGAAAATAGTCCGAGGAACCGGGCACATTGGTGATCAGATGACTCACCAGCCCGCCGGTGCACGACTCGGCAGTGGCCAGCTTCCAACTCCTGCGCCGCAACAGCTCCCCGATTTGATAATCCAACCCAGGGTCCAACTCGCTCTCCAGGAAGACGCTTCTTTTGTCCCATTATACACGGATGTCACACGGACAATCGCACTGTGTCGCCGGATTGGTTTCTCGAATCACGATTTTTGCATTTGTCAATCCGTCATTTTTGACGGATATGGCTTTCTTAAAGATACTGTTGGCAAACCTGAGAGGGGGTTGTAAGATAAGGTTGGAGGCAGAAATGTGTTTAAAGGTACAACCACCCTGGTCGATGCCACCC
>Ga0335070_10002488_pt1 | contig 21428 bp, 20 predicted proteins | sample Lox_Sample_13_FD_206722 | JGI IMG/M metagenome (GOLD analysis project Ga0335070, IMG submission 206722) | Soil microbial communities from Loxahatchee National Wildlife Refuge, Florida, United States - Lox_Sample_1.3 | ecosystem: Environmental > Terrestrial > Soil > Wetlands | place: USA...
GAAAAGGGTGAGGATCCGTTGGCGTTGATAAGGCTTCATGATCATCCAGAGGAGCGGGATACAGCCAAGGCCAAACCCACCTACGAGAAGGAGGGAGGAGAGCTTCACCCCCACGAAGAGGACCACCGAGGCGCCGATAAGGATGAGCAGGCCGGCGGTGCCGAGGTCGGGTTCAAGAAGCACCAGAGCCGCCGGAACCAAGATGATGCCCGCCGGAACCAGCAAATCCCGGAGCCGGTAGCTTGTGCCCCTCCCCTCCTGGGAGAAATAGCGAGCCAGGGCGATCATAAGGAGCGGCTTCATGATCTCCGACGGCTGGAAGACGATGAATCCAAGATCCAGCCACCGCCTCGAGCCCGAAACGCTCCTCCCCATCACCAGTACCGCCACCAAAGGCAGAAGCCCCGCAAGGTAGGCGGGATAGGCGAAACGCTCGAGCCACCGGTAGTCGACACTGAAGGCGAGAGCCATCACCAGCAGCCCAAGGCCAAACCAGTACAGCTGTCGCATCACAATGGCGGGATGAGCCTTGCCACCAGAAGAGGTGGCACTGTAGAGCGTCAGAAGCCCCGCAGCACTGATGGCGAAGGTCAAGAGCAGAAGGTACCAGTCAAAATTCTGAATCAGCCGACGATCGATCATCTATACAGTACCTGGTAGCTCCCCGATTGCCGCCGGGTTGCAGCGCATGGTTGCGTCAATCCGCTTCTGTTTCACCCGTTTCGGTTGCTGGTTTCTTTTGGGCCACCGCGGTAGGCGGCTTAATCTGGAAGAATTCCTCCAAGACCTGCCGAGCTAGCGGCGCCGATGCCGAACCGCCGTGACCGCCGTGCTCCACCAGGACCGCCACCACGATCCGGGGCGCCTCGACTGGGGCAAAGCAGACAAACCAGGCGTGGTCGCGGTATTCGTAAGGGACGCCCTTGAGATCCCTGTTTCTCGGCTCGTTATCCGCCATGTGCACGACCTGAGCGGTCCCGGTTTTCCCCCCGACGAGGATCCCGGGCAGTCGCGCCGCCTTCCCCGTGCCGCTCGGATCCTGCACGACCCCGCTCATGGCCCGGCGCAGGAACTCCATCGTCGTCGGTTTGAGTTTCGCCTCTCCCAGTACCTGGGGCTGGATTTCCTCGAGCACTGCCCCCTCCGGGCTCTCCACGCGCTGAACTATCCGGGGCTGCACGATCTTCCCGCCGTTCACCATGGTGGCATATCCCACCGCCTGCTGCAGAGGCGTTACCAAGAGAAAACCCTGGCCGATAGAGATGCTCAGGTCTTCACCCTTCTGCCAGGGAATGCCGAAGCGCTTCAGTTTCCACTGGGAGCTCGGCACGAGGCCGCGCGATTCGTTGCTCAGTCCGACGAGAGTCCGCGACCCGTACCCCAAGCGGCGGGCGTACTCTGCCATACGGTCCACACCCAGTTTCAACCCGAGCTGGTAATGATACACGTCGCAGGAGCGGACCAGCGCCTGGTAGAGATCGATCCGCCCATGGCCCCGCTTCTCCCAGCAGCGGTAGAACCGATTGCCGAAATACATCTGCCCCTGGCATCCCATGGTGGTCCCAGGCTCGGCTACCCCCTCCTCCAGGGCAGCGGTGTCCACCACCGGTTTGAAGGTGGAGCCGGGCGGGTACGCACCCTGGATGGCCTTGTTCTCCAGCGGGTGCATGGGGTCATCGATAAGGCCTTGCCAATCCTTGGTGGAGAGTCCGCGAATAAATCGGTTCTGGTCGAAGGCCGGGCTGCTCGCCATGGCAAGGATGTCCCCGTTATTGGGGTCCAGGGCCACGATAGCGCCCGCCTTTCCGCTCAAGGCCTCCTCCGCCCGGTGCTGGAGGTTGGCATCGAGGGTAAGAACGAGATTCTGGCCCGGAAGCGCCGGTACCTCCCGCAACACCCGAAGCTGACGTCCCGCCGAGTCGACCTCCACCTGGCGGCCACCCCGCTGGCCGTTCAGCACTCGCTCCCACTGCTGCTCCAAGCCGTACTTGCCCAAGTAATCGCCCTGTCGGTAGCCGACGTAGCGGCTGTCCTTCAGCTGCCTCTCGTCGATTTCGCCGACATAACCGATGAGGTGCGCTGCAAACGCCGGCCACTCGTAGCTTCGCCTTGGTTCGATCTGAACCACCACTCCGGGCAGATAGAATCGGTGACTTTCCACCGCGGCAAGCTGGTCCCGAGTCATGTCCCGAATGAGAACAATGGGTCGGAAGGGCGGCTCCGATTCAGCCATCTCGACCCGCTCCTCGAGGATGCTCTTATCGTATCCGAGGACCTGGCTCAAAGCGGTTAGAGTCTCGTCCATGTCCTTTATGTCTTCGGGGATAACCGCCAGGCTGAACCCGGGGCGGATATCCACGAGAACGGTACCGTGACGGTCGAAGATAGTTCCGCGGGGAGGAGGGATGTTCTCCACGCGGATACGGTTGGTTTCCGAGAGTGTCCGGTAGTATTCGCCGCGAATCAGCTGCAGGTACCAGAGCCGCAAGGCCAGGATGATAAAGGCCGCCAGAACGACGGCCACAACCACCTGGAACCGTCGCCGTTCCGCCTCAAGATCGGGCATCTCCAGGTGTTTCAGCGCACTCATCCTTGTTGGTACTCCTCAGGATAGGGGGAGGTCTTCAACGTCCGTTCCACTCGCATTAGCCCCGAGAGCAACAGCGGTCCGAAGATCGCCATAACAAGTATTCGCCATACCAAGATTCGTGCCATCTCGGCCACTCCTGCCGATTCCGTGTTATGGGTCATGAGGATAAGGCCCAGGCCCCACCCTTGCAACAGGGTGCACAACCCGAGGAAGATGGCTTGGTACCGCCGGCTCTGGAGATTGAGATTCTGCCATAGCACGGAGGCGAGGAGGACGACCACCAGATAGAACAGAGGCCCAAAACCTACGCCGGGCGGCAAGCCAAGGTCGCTGAGAACCCCGACGATGATGGCGAGAGTGTATGCTCGCGGTGCACCATGGGTGAAGGTGGCGTGCACCACAAGAATCATAAAAAGGTCTACATGGAGCCCAGGCGGCACCAGAAACGGCCATAGGACTGTCTGACACACGTACGCCGTGAGGACCAGGAGAAGATAAATAAGCACCGTCCGCATCAGTTCCGCCCCGCCCTGCCTCTCCTCTGCTCTTCAGGATATTCGGGCGCTGATCTCAATACAACGAGCACCTCTTCCAGTCGACTGAAATCCACCACCGGTGTCACATCCACTGTTTGAAACAGACCCGCATCCCCCCGCTGAACCTTCTCCACTTGCCCCAGAAGAATCCCTTTGGGGAACACGCCTCCCATGCCCGAGGTAATTACCTGGTCTCCGACCTGGACGTCATCGTTGCGCTGCACGTATCTGAGCGAGCAACGCCCGTCGCCGAGACCAACCAGGATACCCCGAGAACGTGATCGCTGTATGAGAGCGTCAACCGAGCTGTTCCGGTCGAGGATCAGAAGTACCTTAGCGTAATGGCTCGTTACCCCAATCAGCCGACCCACAACCCCGGCAGCGCTCACCACCGCCATGTCTCGCGACAGACCGTCTCGCTGTCCCTTGTCGATGAGGACCGTCTGGAACCATCCTGAGGGATCAAAGGCAACCACCTCGGCGGGAAGCAGCGGCATGCTGGCCGCAGATTCCCTGAAATTGAGCAGGTCTCGAAGCCGTTGGTTAGCCCGGGCCGCCTCGCGGTAGAGGTTCATTTCCCGTCGGAGCTCTTGGATCTCTTCTCTGAGCTGCTGATTTTCCCGCTGCACCCCCACCAAGCGAAAATACCCGCGCCACACGTCGCCTAAGGTGTTCACCACAAGACGTATGCCCTTCTCCACCGGGGCGGTCAGCTCCACCATCATGGCTTCGACGAAGCTCAGCCCGTGCTGAGCATGGAGTTTGACAGAAATGAGACTGAGGGCGACGAGAAAAAACAAGATACAAACGAGGATGTTACGAAGCTGTCTGCTCACCGGCACCTTTATTCCCTGTGGCGGGGTGCAACCGCGCCCCTCGCCACCCCTGGCTCCCGGCACTCCCAACGCCTCGAGCGCGTGTCGAGGGGCAGTCGGAGTGGGTTAGATCATGACCTCTCTCAAGATATCGATATTGTCGAGAGCCTTTCCGGACCCCAACACCACTGTCGACAGGGGATCCTCTGTGATCGTGATGGGAAGCCCGGTTTCCTCGCGCAAAAGCTTATCAAGACCCTTGAGGAGTGCGCCACCCCCGGTCAGCACAATGCCGCGGTCAACGATGTCGGCGGCCAACTCCGGCGGGGTCTGCTCGAGAGCGATCTTGACCGTCTCGACGATGGTATCAATCTGCTCGCGAATGGAGTCTCGCACCTCATCCGAGTCGATCTCGATGATCTTGGGAATCCCGGAGACAAGGTCGCGGCCCTTGATCTGCATCCGTTCCACCACCTCTCCCGGGTAAGCATTACCGATGGTAGTCTTGATCAACTCCGCGGTCCGTTCACCGATAAGGAGATTGTACTTGCGCTTAATGTGCTGGAGGATGGCCTCATCCATCTTGTCTCCGGCAACTCGCACCGACTTGCTGTAAACGATACCCGCAAGAGAAATGACCGCCACCTCCGTCGTACCGCCACCGATGTCCACGACCATATTGCTGGTTGGCTCAGTAATCGGAAGCCCGGCCCCGATGGCTGCCGCCATAGGCTCTTCGATGAGGTACACCTCCCGGGCGCCGGCAGATTCCGCCGATTCGCGCACCGCCCGCTTTTCTACCTGGGTAATTCCTGACGGAACACTGACGATAATACGCGGTCGGATGAGGGTCCGGCGGTTGTGCACCTTTCGGATAAAATGGCGCAGCATCGCCTCGGTGATCTCGAAATCGGCGATCACCCCATCCTTCATGGGTCGGATGGCGACGATGTTGCCGGGAGTGCGGCCCAGCATCATCTTGGCCTCTTTTCCCACCGCCAACACCTTGTTGGGTCCCCGGCCGTCAGCGCGGACCGCGACCACCGAAGGTTCACTGAGCACGATACCCTTGCCCTTGACATAGACCAGGGTATTTGCCGTACCCAGGTCGATGGCGAGATCGTTAGAAAACCACCCCAGAATGGGATCAAGAATCATGAATACCTATCTCCCTGTTTTTAGGCCCGCAGGCCGCCTGGAAACCGAGGGATACTTACCACGAGAGCTACGATTTAGCAATCATTATCTTTTCTCTTCCGGCCCCCTTGCGGCGCTGCTGGCGGGCATCCGGACCGATGTATCCAGCCCCACACACCGGCCGTCGGTTCCCACCCTTGGGCAGGCCCTGTCGCTCCTGTAACCCAGCACGCTCGCAAGAACGGTGCCGCATGGACCAGGGCTTTTCGGGCACGCGATTCATGAGAGAACGGCGATAACCGCCGGGACGCAACGTCTGGTTCTGTTGAAAGAGAAGAGCGGTCGTGTTAATATCGTCCGCCTTGGAGGGATTGCGACCTATATGGATCAGAAAAGCACGATCGTCGACCGAATCTATCAGTTTCTTGCCTCCGTGAAGCTAAGTCTGTTTCTATTCGGCGCCTTGGCTGCATCATCTATAGTCGGCACCCTTATCCCCCAAGAATCCACCGTCGAGCAGCGGCTTCGCGAGTATGGGGCCAAACTGTCAGCCGTGATCGAACTGCTTGATCTCGCCGACATGTATCACTCCTGGTGGTTCAAGGTGCTGTTGGCACTCCTCACCGTTAACCTCGTCGTGTGCTCCTTTCGCCGTCTGCCCCAGACCCTCACCATGCTTCGCGCGAGCAACCAGGCGATGGACCCTGCCAGACTCGAGAAGATGCGCCATCACGCCAGGATCCAGCTTCCCATCCCGGTCGGGGAGAGCCAGAAGCTCCTCGCCGCCCTTCTCGGTCGCAGGTATACTTGCCGGTGGCAGGAACGGGAGAGCGGGTGGCAGGCCGTGGCGGAGAAGGGCCGTTTCAGCCGCCTGGGTGTCTACTTTGTCCATCTCGGCGTGTTGCTGATTCTCGGCGGCGCCTTCATGGGTTCTGTTTTCGGCTTTCGCGGCTTCGTCACGATTCCCGAAGGCGGAACGGTGGATCGCATCTTCGTCGGTGCCAAACACCGGGTGCTGCCTTTAGGATTCGCCATCCGCTGCGACAAGTTCACCGTTGACTTCTACGAAACGGGCGCCCCTAAGGAGTTTCGCTCAGAGGTGAGCATTATCGAGCAGGGGAGCGTGGTTCAGCAGGCGGCAATCCTTGTCAATGATCCATTCACCTTCGAAGGTATTACCTTCTACCAGGCGACCTACGGTAGCGAACCATCGGATATCATCTTGCACGTCAAAGACCTGACGACCGGAAAAACACTTCGACTTGAGGCCCCTTTTCGAGAGACCATAATGCTCCCGGGCACCAAAGACCGGTTCGTGGTTATGGATTATGCGGAAAACGTTGGAAACCACGGCCCCGCCCTCTTTGTTGCTGCAGCCCGGGAGCATCAGCAGCCCGCCAGCGCCTGGATCCTGGTGAAGCAGCCCGAGTTCCACGGCAACCGTATCGGCGACCTCGCCATCACCGTGGAGAGCCTGCAAAATAGCTTTTACACCGGGTTGCAGGTGAAGAAGGATCCAGGGATCTGGGTCATCTACGCCGGCTTCTGCCTTATGCTTGTCAGCATGCTCATTGCCCTTTACGGCAGCCACCGACGGGTGTGGCTCCTGCTGGATCAAACCTCCGGCGGAACCAAGATCAGCCTCGGGGGCCACAGCAGTAAGTACCAGGCGGTTTTTGAACGAGAATTCACCAAGCTAACCGAAGAGATCGGTGATCTCCGTGCCGATAGGAACACCCATGTCTAGCTCTCTACTCCTCAGCCTTGTTACCTTCGTCTACCTCCTGGCCGGCCTCGGCTACGGAACAGGATGGCTCTTTCGCCGCAGTGCACTGAGCCGGGGTGCCACATGGGTCTCCTGGCTTGGCGTTGGTCTCCAAAGTGTCGGCATGCTGCTCAGGTGGGTGGAGTCCTACCGCATGGGCTTCGGGCATGCGCCCCTGTCAAACTTCTATGAATCTCTCGTCTTTGGCGCCTGGGCGGTGGTTCTCATTTACCTCGTCATGGAGGCGCGGTACGGCTCGCGAGAACTGGGAGTGTTCCCTCTCAGCCTGGCCTTTTTGACCATGGCGTACGCCTCCTTCTCTCCAAGCGTGGAGAGTAAGATTCAGCCCCTTATCCCGGCGCTGAAAAGTAATTGGCTCATCGCCCATGTGATCACCTGTTTTCTTGGTTACGCCGGTTTCGCCGTAGCCTGCGGGTTGGGTATTCTCTATCTCTTGAAGGGGCCAAACAAGCACCCGAACAACTCCGGCTCCGGCATCCTGGCCCACATTCCCAGCATTCAGGTGCTGGATGAGCTCATCTATCAGAACGTCGTGTTCGGCTTCTTGCTGCTCACTGTCGGGATCATCACCGGGTCGGTGTGGGCCAACTCGGCGTGGGGGAGTTATTGGAGTTGGGACCCGAAGGAGACATGGTCGCTCGTCACTTGGCTGGTCTACGCCCTCTTGCTCCACGCCCGTTTGGTACGAGGTTGGCATGGCCGGAGAATCGCCTGGGTATCTATTATCGGCTTCAGTTGTGTGATTTTCACCTATCTCGGCGTCAATTTCCTCCTCAGCGGGCTGCATAGCTACGCCAGATGAATGTAGTCGATTTGGTATAACTAAGGGCGATAGGCGCGGAAAGTTTGCCGCGTTCCCGGCAGCTGGTTCGTGCTTGACGCGGTCTAGATCCTTCCCCTCTAATGAGGTCTTCACGCCTGGAGGTCGCCATGATATTTGGTCTTGGCATGCAGGAACTCCTGATCATTTTCATCGTTGTTTTCTTTCTTTTTGGGGCAAAGCGGCTCCCTGAAATCGGTAGCGCCTTCGGAAAAAGTCTGCGCGAATTCAAGAAAGCCGCGAAGAAGGGGGAGGACGAGGTTTCCACTTGGATCAAGGCTCCAACCCCGGGTGAGGAAGAAGCTCATGGTGCCAACAGCGCCAGCGAGCAAGCGGGCAATCCGCTCAAACGTGGGCTGGAGAACCTTCCTGGTGCGAGAGAAGCGCAGGAAATCAAGGAGACCGCCGGTAAGATCAAAGCGGCCGGTCGGGCGTTCCTGAAGAAATAGCGAGGCAGGTGTTCGCTCTGCCGCAACGGCGTTCCCCTTCTCACCAGGACTGGCTCAACAGAGCCACGGTAGGCCCGGTATTTCACCCTCGGCGTCTTTCCTGGCGCCATGCGCCTGAATCTCTGTGAATGCTATGATTCCCTTTCACGAGGTCTTTGTTGGGTCCCGCTGTAATCTCCAGTGCCGGGAGTGCACCGCCCGGACGACCGGCGTCGCAGGAAGAAGCAAGTCTGAGCTCATCGCCGCCATGAGCGCTTGCGCCATCCCTCGGGAGGGAGTTCTCTTGGCGGGCGGGGAGCCACTCATCCGGAGCGATATCATCGAGCTAATCCACGCTGCTCGGGAACTCGAGTTTCCCCGCATTCGTCTTCGCACCAACGGCACCGCTCTCGCCGACCCTCGCGTCCTCCACCAGCTTCTCAGCGCCGGCTGCCACCACTTTGAGGTCAAGCTCTTCGCCGCCGAGCCGCGAGTCCATGACAGGATGACCGGCGTATCGGGAAGCCTCGAACAGACCTGGGCCGGGCTGGAGTTACTCCGCCGCGCCCTGATCCCCGGGCGAGCGGACCAGCAACCTTTCGTGGGAATTCTCATTCCCCTGCGCGAAGATAACGTCCCCAACCTCCCTGACACCATCCTCGCCCTGGCAGGTCTTAGACCGGACAGGATCCTCCTCTCCTGGGAAATCACGAACAGTCCTGCCTCCCGCGCCTTACCGGCTATCCGAAACACCATCAACCTTGCCTTGCTCAACCGAGTCTGGATTCTCACCGAGAATCTCCCCCTCTGCCTCATGAAAGAATTGGAGGTCCACGTGGCGGAACTGTATCTTCCGCCTCACATACCTCACCAGCAGGTGGCGCAGTGCCGGAGGTGCGTCTACGGTGATTTCTGTCCGGGCATCCCCGCCCGTTCACTGAAGACGCGGATCAGCCAAGAGCTCAAGCCGGTATCGGCTTCCCTTCACTTGGACGCACTCCGCAGCCTCGTTCGGGGAAAACACGCCAGCCATGAGGACGAATGTGAGGCGGGCGCGGAGGCACGGTGACACAGGCCTGAACTCCTTTTCTCGCCCTCTGCTCCGGGCAGCGGACCGAGGTGCTCATGCCCGCCCTGACAGTGACATTGGTCTCCTTCAATGCCGAAGGTCATTTCTCCCTAGCGAATGGCTATCTCAAGGCCTACGTCGAAGGGGACCGCTCACTCCGGCATCGGGTTGACCTGGATCTCGTTGATTTCGCCGTGGAGAGTCATGATGCCAGGCAGTCGCTCTTCTACGTGAGTCAGAGGATGCCCCGTGTGCTCGGCCTGTCGTGCTACTGCTGGAACATGGAGGTCAGCCTGGAACTTGCCAGGATGTACAAGGCGGTGGCTCCGGAGAGTCTGATCGTCCTTGGTGGGCCTGAAGTGGGGCCGATCGCCGAGACCTATCTCAGGGATAATAACGCCGTCGATCTCGTTGTACGCGGCGAAGGTGAGGCGACCTTCCGGGAGGTTCTTCGCCATCTCGTCACTGGTGAGGGTAGCCTCGAGGGCATCCATGGTATCAGCTATCGACGTGACGGCACAGTGACGAGCACCCCTGATCGCCCCCCCGTTGCCGACCTTGACGAGATTCCCTCTCCATACCTGAATGGCGTGCTCGCGCCACGAGATCGGGTCACCTACATTGAGACCTCGCGAGGATGTCCCTACCATTGCGCGTACTGCTACGAGGGTAGGCATTTTCCCGGCGTCCGCTTTTTTTCTGACACGAGGATCCAGCGGGAGATAGAGGCGGTGGTCAGGACACCCGGGGTTCGTTCCTTCCACCTCGTCGACTCGGTGTTCAACCTCAACAAAGAAAGATTGCGACGCCTCGCCCGGCTCATTTCAGAGGTAAATCGGACAGGGGCCAGGATCTTGACCGTTGAGGTGCTCGCCGATCTCGTCGACGAGGAGACCACGGAACTCTTCCGCCTGGCAAACGTGGCCAGCGTCGAAACCGGGCCGCAGACCGTTCACGCCGACACGTTGGCTTTTATGAAGCGACCACACCGTGCCGATGCCTTCGCCCGCGGTATCCGCCTCCTCCGGCAAGCCGGTATTCAGGTTCTTTGCGATCTCATCATCGGCCTCCCTGGAGACAACTTCTTCCGCTTCGCCCAATCCATACGGCAGGTCATGGAACTCAGGCCGACCACGTTGGTGTTCAGTATCCTGCACGTCCTCCCCGGCACCGACCTGTACGAAAATTCCCCCCACTATGGGCTGCGCTTCGATTCCCGAGCTCCCCACCTGGTAATAGATACGGACACCTTTCCTTTCGCGGAGATCGACCGCGCTGTGCTCATGAGCATACCGGTGGCCAAGGAGTACAATTTGAGGCTGGACTAGGGGGCGAACTCGTACGGAGCGAAGGCATACCTAAAGAGGTGAAATAGCAGCAACCCACGCGCCGCAGCTGTTACCGGGGGGCCGTTCGAAACCCGGAAACCAGACGACCTTCTGGTAAACAAAAAAACGAGGGGGCCTTTCTCGCCCCCTCGTCTCACATCAGTAGGCTAAAGCGGCCGTTACATGGCCTCTTTCACCTGCTTTACGGTCAGGGTCTTCTTGCCACCCTTTCCGGTAGCCACTGTCCCGGTCGCCTCCACCTTCTTCCCTACCATGGCCTTAACGCTCTTGCCCTTCAGTGAGTAGGTGTCGGTGTCGGTCTTGAGGGTGTAGCCGGTGACCTTACCCTTCTTGTCTTTGGTTGCATCGACCATGCCGGTCACCGTCACGGTCTCAGCCTTCGCCGGAGCCTTTTTGGCCGCAGCAGGCGCGGCGGGAGCAGCCGGAGCCGGGGCCGCAGCGGGCGCGGCAGGGGCTGCCTTGGGAGCAGTCGACTCGGCGGGAGGCACACCACCCGCACCTGAGCTTTTGGGGGGGGCACCCTGCTGGGCAGCGACGAGCATCGGTGCTGCCAAGAAGGCAGCGATTACCAGGATGGACACAACTCTTTTCATTTCTTCCTCCTTTGTTGCAGTCCTCTTGCCTTAACGGCAGATGAGTAAGTAAGACACTGCTCTTCCAGACACTTGCTTGTGCTTTGAGAGCAACCCTTCCCGAGGCAGGTACCGACCTCGGAGTTTCATCCGTTCTTCGCTTCAGACTCGTAGTGAGAGCGGCTACATCTCCGGTTACACGCCGACCGAGGGTTATTTACCGGCGCCCATCCCCGACGAGCGCTCTGCTATCTATCACTCAATGGCGGCCTGTGCAAGAGCAATCTCCGTGCCACGTTTTTTTCTAATTATTTCAATATGCTGTGGTGCGCCCTCCCGAAAAATCCGAACCAAAGGTTCCGATACCTATCAGGGTTCCCAGCGCCGTTCAGTGCCTCTTTTCGGTTTATCTGTTGAAATCAATGGAGATTTCTCAAAAAAAGAACTCGAAGTTCTGTATATGCCGAGATCGGAATATCAAGTTCCGCTCAAAACTCACTCTCTTCCTCCCTTCCCTGCATTTGCCCAGTCGCGAGCTGATTGCAAAGGAGAAGATTCACTTTGGGCGGGCCTCCACTCCTTCCCCCAGCGTTCTCTCGATTTCAGCCACCACCAGCTCAAGAAGTCTCGGCATCTTCGCCGCCACCGACGGGCTGAGCTCCATGGACCACGCGATCTCCCCCGGCTCGACGCCGTAGATCACCGCCGGCCCGACGCTGTATCCTAGCCTGTCAGCCATTTGCAGGAGTTGCACGAAGTCCACCTGGTGGAGGCTCATGGGCTGGTCCTGATTTGCCACTAGATCTTCGGGGCGGCACCGGTAGATATCTCCCGGGCTGCCCCCGGCCTTGACGGCGTCGATGACGATGACCCTACGAGCCTGGTGCAGATACGGGAGCAGGTTGAGGGTGGATGTCCCCGCGTCAACCACTTCCACCTCCTCCGGAAGAGCGCGCTGAGCCAGGGCCTGAATGGCGTGTATCCCTACGCCTTCGTCGGCGAGGAGGAGGTTGCCCACACCGAGTACAACAATCTTGCCTGCGTACATAGAAGCGCGTTACCTTCCCGGAGGCTCCAGAACCGTGCAACTCCCGCCGCGGCATGTCCTGCTTCGGAGAAGAAAGAGGCTGTTCACCATGAACAGCCTCTTTCGACGAGCACTGAGCAGATGTGGCTTAGCCGATCTTCAACTCGTAACGCTTGTTGGTGTCAAGGTGCAGCACGTGCACCGCACAGCCCAGTCAGGGGTCAAAGGCGCGTATCACCCGCACCACGTTGATGGGATTCGCTGGATCCGCAACCGGCGTGCCGATAAGTGCCTGCTCAATCGGTCCCGGCACACCTGAGTCATCCCTGGGGCTCGCGTTCCAGAGCGTCGGTGACACCACTTGGTAGTTGTCGATCTTCTTGTTCTTGATCACGATCCAGTGCGTCACCGAGCCCCGGGCCGCCTCGTTCAGGCCCATGCCCTTGGCCGAGTCCGGCACCGGCGCCGACTTGATGGTATCGCCGCCCGGCTTGAGCTGCAGCGCCCATTCAAGGCACTTGTCGGCCACGATGGCGCACTCCTCCGCCCTCGCCGCATGCCTTCCCATGACGGAGAAGGCCTTGTCGCCGAGAGCCCTGAAGGTGGCCTTGCTGTCGGCCGGGACACCGAGGAACTTCTTCGCTGCCGCGCTCACCGGCGGGTCCGTGATCCAAATGCGCGCGAGAGGGCCGACCTCGTGGGGCTTGCCGTTGTAACGCGGCGCCTTGACGAAGGAGTAAGCGCCACTCTTCCCATACTTCGGAATCGTGCACCCGTCATAGGGCTGCTTGTTGGTGCAGGAATCGTCATACCAGGAGTACTTTACCTGCTCCCGGATCTGCATGGGATCGAGAGGGTAATCCTTGCCGTCGGTGTAAACGCCCCGCTTGAAGAGGTGGGTCTTGTTGTCGTCATCCAGGGGGAAGACACCGGTGGAAAGAAGGTTCTTGCACCCCGTACCCACCGCGAAGAGGTCCTTGTACGCCCCGGCTACCGCATACACCGTGGGAACGTAGGTCTCCTGGACGAACTGCTGGACCTCCTTCATGATCCAGACATACTGAACGATCTGCTCCGCCGTGGGTTTCTCCGTGGTTCCGCCCACAACCACGCCCTGCACGTGGGGCATCTTGCCGCCGAAGATGGCCAGCGCCTCTTGAGCCTTCCTCCTCATATCGAGGCCCTTGACGTACTGGGCCACCGCCGCGTCGTTCACATCCTTCGGCAGCCGATAGAAATCCGGCCCTTCGTACCGAGGGATGAAGGGAGCCGTATCCGGCCCCTTGACGTAGTCCAAGGCGGCCAGGTGGTAGAAGTGGAGAATGTGGGACATGACGTAGTTGGAGCCGTGGATCAGGTTCCGCACAATCCGCCCGTTCGTCGGCGGCTTGACTCCAAAGGCATCATCCAGGGCGTAGACCGATGCCTGACAATGCTCGGTGGGGCACACCCCGCAGATTCGTTGGGTGATCTGGCTCGCATCCCGGGGATCCCGTCCCTTGAGGATGATCTCAAAGCCCCGGAACATGCCGCCGGTGGTCCTCGCCTCCACCACCTTACCATCAGCCACGGTCACCTCTACCTTGAGGTGACCTTCAATGCGGGTCACCGGATCCACTACAATCTTCTGCGGTCCGGCAGCAGCAGCAGCAGCGGGAGCCGTAGCGGCCGGAGCCGCTTCTTTCCCGCCTGATGGGCCAAAACAGGTAGCCATGCTCTACCCTCCTTTCCTGCCTAGGCGATAGAGTGGTAGTAAATGGGCGCATACTTGTCCCAGAAGTCCGGTTGCACACACCCTATGCAGATCGCGTTCTGGACGCACCAGTTGACCCCGCCGTTCCATTTCCGCTTCCAGCAATCCGCATAGGTCTCCGGCCCCTTGCATCCCAGCTTCGCACGGCAGCCGTCATCGCCGAACTCCTTGGCGAAGACGCCGTACTCATAGTAGCCGCGGTAGGGGCAGTTGTCGTGGATCAGCGTCCCGTAGAAGAGCACCGGGCGGCCTTCCCCGTCAAGCTGCGGGACCCCCCAGAGCAGGACATGGGCGAGCGTGCCCACCATCCAGTCGGGGTTGGGAGGGCACCCGGGGACATTGATGACCGGGGTCTTGATCCCGTTGGCCTTAAAAATCTCCATAACGCCTTTGGCCCCGGTCGGATTGGGCTTCGCGGCCGGGATGCCGCCATTTGTCGCGTCGGTGCCGACGGCAACAACCGCCGCAGCGTTCTTGCCCAGATGCAAGACCTCTTCGAGCATGGTCCGGGTCTTGCCCTTCATGGTGCCGATCTGGGCATACATGCCATTTTCGTTTGTGGGGATGGACCCCTCCACCACCAGGAAGAACTTGCCGGCGTACTCCTCTGCCGCCTTATCCTGCGCCGCCAGGGCGAGTTCGCCGGAGGCGGCCATGATCGTCTCGTGGAACTTCATGCTGATGATCTTCAGCAGCACCTCGGCAATGGTTGGATGGACCGTGTTGAGGATGGATACCGAGCACCCCGTGCACCCCTGTCCCATGATCCAGATCACCGGTGGATTGCCGGCGGCCGCCTTCTCTAAGGCCTGGACGATGGCCGGGTGCGGCAGCTGGGAGAGACCTATCCCCGCTGCGGAGGCTCCGCAAAGCTTGATGAAATCCCGTCTCGAAAACTCCATGGGAAACCTCCATCCAGAAATGATCGACAATGCTTCCACATCACCCCTAAAGAACCTACGTCATCCCCCCTTTCACGTAGCTAGTTTCCTGGACCGCGTGGGTTTTTCCTTTCGCCGCATATCGCCCACACCACACCCCCCCCGAAGGGGAAGAACCTCAGCCGCGGAGAGCAAGGGGAAAAACGAGGAATCCGGTCGAAGTTCTGGGAAGTTCAGAATGGGGTCAATTGCTTTGCTCGCTCTAAGCCATCTAAGCTTTGCGCCAAGGGGCTGCTCCCGTTCGAGTGACCGAACACATGACGCATACTTAGCCCCCTTGCGGGCCCCAGACGGGGCTCATCATTATGGTGGCCTCGCAGGATCGTTGCCTGCCGCAGAATGGCGGGAGTTTTTTGGTCTCTTATACCATGTTGGCTGGAGCCGTGTTGCCATCCCCAAGTTATCGAGGAGATCTCCTCCGCCCCTGCCCCCGCTGCCGAGAGCAGAAACCCGGGGCGCCACAGCCCTCATGTGCGTGCGTGTGGAACGCTCGGATTATACCTGAAGGGTATGTCCTGTCAAGCGACTCGTTGTGTTGCCGTTGTGATTCCTTGGCGTCTATTTGTTGGGATCTCTCCTTCCCTGACGGGCGATTCTCCAAGACCTCCGGTCCAAGTTGGCTCTCCCGTGGGAGAAAAATTCCGAACGCAAGGGTCCCTCATTCTTTCAGGCTTTTCGCCACAATCTCGGCAAGGGTCTCTTCCAGCTCGCCTTCGATCTGGTGGAATACCTCCATGAGCTTCCTGGCCCTCGGCGTCAAGGTCATTCCGCGCTTGCCCGGCTGGATTACCACCAGCGGTTCGCCGAGGCGTTCCTCGGAAGCCCGGAGCTTTCCCCAGGCGGCGCGATAGGAGATCCCGCACAGCCTGGCCGCCTCGCGCAAGGATCCCAGACGGTCGACGGCCTCGAGGAGCAGGCACCGGCCCTTGCCGAGCACGAGCCCGCCGTCCTTCTCCAACCACCATTTCACTTTGAGGTCCATAGCTCCTCCCTCGACCCCATCCCCTGCTATACGTCCGGGGAAATCGGTTGACACCTTGGAGAAAAGCCACTAGAATTCCTCATTCACAACTCATGTAAATTATTACCATTTCCCAACACCGGAGGAAAGATCCCATGTTTGGTATCGGCTTGCCTGAACTGATCGTCATTCTGGCGATTGCACTCATCGTCGTGGGGCCGAAGAAATTGCCCGAATTAGCGAAGGCCCTAGGCCGAGGGATAGCCGAGTTCAGGCGGGCTACAACCGATCTCAAGGAGAGCCTCGAGTCCAACAGCGCCATCTCCGAAGTCAAGCAGACCATCACCGAGGCGAAGGCAACCCTCGCCGACGTGAAGCTCCCAGGCGATGAGGTGGAGGCAGGAAGGAGCACCGCACCTCCCGCTCAGGCGAATCCCCCCGACCAGCCCCAACCGGGCGCCGCCCCCCAGAAGTCTGCCGCGGAGAAGCCTTCACATGGCGAGCAATGAGACCCTTTCAGACGGCAGGATGTCCTTCACGGAACATCTGGATGAGCTTCGCCGCCGTCTCATCATCTGCCTGGTGGCCGTTGGCGTCGGCTTCGCTGTCTGCTCCTCCTTTGCCGAACGGCTCTTCGCCATACTCATGCGCCCCCTCATCCAAGTCATGCCCGCCGGCGAAAAGCTCGTGTTCACCGCCCTCCCTGAGGCCTTCTTCACTTACTTCAAGGTGGGCCTCATCGCCGGGGTGGTTTTTGCGTCACCGGTGATCATCTACCAGGCATGGTGCTTTGTTGCCCCTGGTCTCTACGCGCGGGAGCGTCGGATCCTTTTTCCCATCGTTTTCTTCTCTACCTTCTTCTTTCTGGGCGGGGCACTCTTCGGCTATTTCGTCGTCTTTCCCTTTGGGTTTAAATTCTTCATCAGCTTCGCCGGCAAGTATGTTAGGGTCATGCCCACCCTCCGGGAATCCCTCGGCTTCGCCACGTGGATCCTCTTAGTCTTCGGGATTGTCTTCGAAACACCTATCGTTATCTTGATTCTTGCCAGGCTCGGGATCGTGAACGCGGAGAAGCTTCGACGGAACCAGAAGTACGCTATCCTTATTATATTCATCGTCGCCGCCCTGCTGACCCCACCCGACGTCGTCAGTCAGCTCCTCATGGCCGTTCCGCTCATGCTGCTCTACGAGCTGGGCATCTGGACTGCCAAACTCTTCGGCAAGAAGCCGGCCCCGGAGACGGAAGAGACGGCGCCTGAGGGCGAGTAACTCGTTACCACCGACGAGCTCCCTTTCGTCCCATGAGACCAATCGCTAGATAGGCTGCGAGGCTCTCAACCGAGAGTGCTCCTGGTCTTTCCTAAAGCGGGTCGTCAATCTACCTTGACAAAGATTTCACATTTCGCTATAGAATCGGACCTGTGGGAACTTTAACCGGGAAATGATCGTCTGTCCCCGCCCAGACGCAGCCTACCGGGTGCGAGGGCGACAGGCGGTGGTTTCCAAGAGTTCACAATAGGGAAAGGAGGTGAAAAAGAACGATGGGTAAACGGTTTCTCGCGGTTTTTATCGCCGTGGCATTCTTGGGCGCCGTGGGTCTGGTGAACCTGCACGGGGCGGCTCCTGCTGCCCAGAAAGCGCCGGACACGATCGACATCAAGGCCGCGCTCTGGCCCAATCCCACCAAGGGTCCGGTGAAATTCGACCACAAGAAGCATACTGAGGAGTACAAGATAGCCTGCACCCAATGTCACCATGTCTACAAGGACGGCAAGAACGTCTGGAAGCAGGGAGATGCGGTCCAGAAGTGCGATGCTTGTCACAATGAACCCACGATTGCCGGGGAGATGAAGCTTCCCGCCGACAAGCAGAAGCTGAACCTGAAGATCGCCTTCCACAAAAATTGCCAGGGCTGCCATCAGGACCTGAAGAAGAAGGATCCGGCCAAGTATGCCAAGATCCCGGTCACCTGTGCCCAGTGCCACCCCGCGGCGAAATAGTTTGAACGGCGATCAGCCCCAGAGGTGAATCCTCTAACGAGGGCCCTCATGGGAAAGAGAAAAGCCGGAATTCCGAAAGGGACTCCGGCTTTTTATTTCCCGTTTTGAATGGTGCGAAGCGTTATACCTCCTCGACGGTGATAGCGCTGGACTCGCAGACCTCCACGCAGCTCTCGCAGCCCAAACACTCCTCGGCATTCACCGGCTCGGCCTTGCCGTCCTTGAGCTCGTACACGTTCACCGGGCACACGTCAACGCATTCCCCATCACCTGTGCACTTGTTCTTGTCAACCTTTACACTCCACATCTCCCTTTTACCTCCTGTTGTATATGCTCCCCAGACCAGATGCTCTCGCCACAATCCGGCTGCCGGGGTTGCCGCGGCTCGTTTTCATCGGCAGACAATCGTGACCGTGCAGCCGGGAACATTCACCTCGAGGTGATCGCCCTCCTAATGGAGGGGCAAACCGGACAATATCCGTATGACTGTCGCGTTGTCTCTTAGACCTGCGCGCCGGTACAGCCGCTATACCTCCTCAACGGTGATAGCGCTGGACTCGCAGACCTCCACGCAGCTCTCGCAGCCCAGACACTCCTCGGCATTCACCGGTTCGGCCTTGCCGTCCTTGAGCTCGTACACGTTCACTGGACACACATCAACGCATTCCCCATCGCCTGTGCACTTGTTCTTGTCAACTTTTACACTCCACATCGAATGGTCACCTCCTTAGGAGCTGGGTTTTTGGCTGGTGGAAATCTCGGTGGGTTTCCAAGGAGCCTTGATGCCACGAACCATGACACCTGTACGCTAGCCGGCGGCAACCATATCGTGAATGTTTTCCTTTGTCAATCTTTTCTCGTGCTCCCGGCGACTCCCCTTGATTGCGGGTTCTCCGTCAAGTATGCTGCTTTCGTTGGCAATTTCTCCCTTGAGATGCTTTTGACCTGAGGAAGGCTCGCCATGATACGATTTAACGGCATCCATCACCTGGCGATGGTGACGGGAGAGATGGACAGGACCGTCCGCTTCTGGCGCGACCTGTTGGGAATGAGGCTGGTTGCCGGATTGGGAAAGCCCGGCTACCGGCACTATTTCTTTGAGATCTCCGCGCACGACCTCCTCGCCTTCTTCGAGTGGCCCCACGTGCTCCCGGCACCGGAAAAAGACCACGGCTACCCCGTGCAGGGACCCGTCATTTTCGACCACATCTCCTTTGGGGTGGAAAGCGAAGACGACCTCTGGGAGCTCAAGGGCAAGCTCGATGCGGCCGGGTTTTGGGTCTCCGAGGTGATCGATCACGGGTTCATCCACTCCATCTACTCCTTTGACCCGAACGGCATCCCCATCGAATTCAGCGTCACGGTCGAGGGTGTGGACGTTCGGAGAACTCCCAGGATGATCGATACCGTCCCTTCCCTTGTCACCCGGGAGGGCTCGGAGCCTCAGCCGGGTCAGTGGCCGGCCGCGGCGAGGCCCGTTCCGAACGAGGAGCGTCGAGTGTACCCAGGAGAAGGTCGCGATCTCGTAAGTGAGAAGCGCGACACCTGGTGACCAGCACACCACCCTCGACGGTATGGCTAGGCCCGATCCCGCACCGCCTTCCTCGCCGCGTTGCACCACATAGCTCTCGGTCACCAACAAAACAAAAGAGCCCATGCCGTTCAGGCATGGGCTCTTGCGTTATCCAGCACACGAGCCGTCTAGGAGGAGATTTCCTCCTTCACAGAGATGGCAATCTTGTAAAGCACCACGAGGATCAGGAACCCCGTGGCCCATACCCCGAGCGTGATCCCGAGCTCGGGCGGAGTGGGCACGTACTGGGTGATCTTGTCGAAGGGGTTGGGAATGAAGCCGGAGATAACCAGGGTGATGCCCTTTTCGATCCAAAGCGAGAAATAGACCATGACGCAGGCGATGGCGAGTGTCGTCTCGTTGTGGCGGAGTGCGGGGACCAGTAACATCACGACCGAGATCACCGCCATGACGGCAAAGGCCCAGCTCCAGGGCACCAGGTTGCCGAAGCCCTCCAACCCCGTGAACAGATAAACGAAGGTCTGGGTATGTCCCGGTATCTGGCTGTAGAAGGCGGTGAAGAGTTCCAGGAGCACGAAGAAGATGGAGATGACCATGGCGTAGGTCACGATGTTCGAGAGCTTCTGGATCGCCTCTTTCCCGGGATCGAACTTGCTCACCTTCCTCACGATCAGGGAAAGGAGAATGAGAAGCGCCGGACCTGCCGCAAAGGCCGAACCCAAAAAGCGTGCCGCCATGATGGCGGTGAGCCACGCATGCCTGCCGGGGAGACCCGCGTAGAGGAAGGCGGTGACCGTATGGATGCTGATGGCCCACGGGATGGAGACATAGATGAAGGGCTTGATCCACTTGGGCGGCGGCACCTGCTTGCGCTCGGCCGAGAGTACCACCCAGCCGATGACGATGTTCAGGAACAGGTAGCCGTTCAGGACCACCATATCCCAGAAGAGAATCGAGTTCGGCGTCGGGAACAGGAGCACATTGAAGGCCCGCATGGGTTTCCCCAGGTCCACGAGGATGAACATGAGGCACATGGAGACCGAGGCAACCGCCAGGAACTCGCCGAGAATGGTGATCTTTCCGAACTCCTTCACGTTGTGGAGATAGTAGGGAAGGACCACCATGACCGCAGAGGCGGCGACACCGACGAGGAAGGTGAACTGGGCGATGTAGATGGCCCAGGACACGTCTCGGCTCATGCCGGTGATGGACAGGCCTTTTTGAAGCTGCAGCATGAAGCAAGCGGCCCCCACCCCGTGCAGGGCAAAGAGGGCGAGAAGCAATAGCCAGTACCTCTTACTTCCTTTGAGAGCCTTCTCAAGCATAGCCACCTCACACGATGTAATAGACGTTGGGGCCGGTGCCCAGCTCCGTCTTACGGCGCAGGGTAAAATGGGAATCGAGGAGTTTCCGCACCTCCGAGTTGGGATCCTCCACGTCGCCGAATACCAGCGCTTTCGTCTCCTTCACCGCCTCGACGCAGGCCGGCATGAGGCCCTCGGCCAGCCGGTCGGCGCAGAAGGTGCACTTCTCCACCACCCCTTTGCCGCGCATGGGATATCGGGGGTTCGGCGGCTCTTTATCCTTGAAGTACGTGGTTGGCGGATCCTTGTAGTTGAAGCTTCTCGCCCCGAAAGGACAGCCGGCCATGCAGTAACGGCAACCGATGCAGCGGTGCTGGTCCATCATGACGAGGCCGTCATCCCGCTTCCACGTGGCCTTGGTGGGGCAGACCCGGACGCAGGGCGGGTTGGTGCAGTGGTTGCAGAGCAGAAGGAACGGCTTCTCCTTCAGTTCATTGGGTAGGTAGAGGTTTTCCTGGGTGGGGAAGGTGTGCTCGTAGTTGTCGGTCCAGATCCACTTGATCTCCTGCTTCTTGTCCTCGTACGCGGGTACGTTATGGAGCTGATGGCAGGCCTCGATGGCCTTCTTGGCGGTCTCTGCGTCCAGCTTTTTCACATCCACCACCATGGCCCACTGCTTTGCGGTGAGGGCCTTGGGATTGGTCGTGAACGTTCCCGCAGCCGCCTCCATCTGCCGGAGCCAATCGAGGACCGGCAGAGCCCCCAGTCCCAACGCGGAGATCCCGGCCACCTTCAAGAAGCGTCGT
>Ga0335070_10002489_pt1 | contig 21427 bp, 3 predicted proteins | sample Lox_Sample_13_FD_206722 | JGI IMG/M metagenome (GOLD analysis project Ga0335070, IMG submission 206722) | Soil microbial communities from Loxahatchee National Wildlife Refuge, Florida, United States - Lox_Sample_1.3 | ecosystem: Environmental > Terrestrial > Soil > Wetlands | place: USA: Florida...
GCGAGCGGCACGGCGGCGCTGGGCAACACCTCTTTTGGCGTGGCGATCTGGAACGCAGCAAACGGAAACAAGATCGGTGGCACCAGCCCGGGCGCCGGGAACATCATTGCCTACAACGGCTCGGGCGTGAGCGTGGACGCAAACACGGTTGCGTCGGTCAACGACTCCATTCTTGGCAACCGCATCTTCGGTAACACCAATCTCGGGATCGACCTCTTCCCCGCCGGGGTGCTGGCCAACGATGCCGGCGACGGCGACAGCGGGCCGAACAACCAGCAGAACTACCCGGTGCTGACGCTGGCGCGCACCGACGGCTCGCAACTAAACGTCAGGGGAACGCTGAACAGCGCCGCGACCACGTCGTTCCGCATCGAATTCTTCGCGAGCGCAACTGTGGACCCGAGCGGCCATGGCGAGGCGGAGCGCTTCCTGGGGTTCGCCAACGTCACCACCGACGCGGCGGGCGACGCGAGCTTCGACGTCTGGATGCCGGTTAGCGTCGCGCTCGGCGAGTCGATCTCGGCGACCGCAACGCGCTGCGACGCTTCCTTCAGCACCTTCTCCGACACATCCGAATTCGCCCAGAACATCGCCGCCGGGCCGATGAACGGCCCGCCGGTCAACACCGTGCCCGCATCGGCTTCGGTGAACGAAGACGGCGCCGTGGTGCTGGCCGGGCTATCGGTCAACGACGTCGATGGCAACCTCGCGAGCACCAGCCTGACAGTTGCCAGCGGCGTGCTCAGCCTGAGTTTGGCGGGCGGCGCCACGATCGGCGCTGGTGCACTCGGCACCGCCAGCATCACGCTGAACGGTACGGAAGCGCAGATCAACGCGGCGCTTGCGACGCTGACCTATCAGCCCAACGCGAACTTCGCGGGCTCCGACGCGCTGGTCGTGCTCTCCACCGATGCCGGCGGCTTGACCGATATCGACAGCGTGCCCATTGCGGTCAATGCGGTGAATGACCCGCCTGTGATTACCTCGCCCGGGGCCCAGATCGCCAAGGACGGCACACCGCTGGTGTTCTCACCGGGCAACGGCAATGCGATCTCGATCGCTGACCCCGATGCTGGTACCGCGCCGTTGCAGGTCACGCTCTCGGGCAGCAACGGGACGGTCACGCTGGCGAGCACCACGGGCCTGATCTTCAGCGTCGGCACCGGCACCGGCAACACCACGATGACCTTCACCGGATCGCAGGCCAGCATCAACGCGGCGCTCAACGGGATGAGTTTCCTCGCCACACCCAATGTGCCCGGGCCGGCCGGCCTGTCGGTCAGCGTGAACGATCAGGGAAACACCGGCGCCGGCGGCGCTCAGGCTGCCAACGCCACCGTCCCGATCGCCGTGGCGGGGTTCTACATCGATCCCACCAGCGGCTTGGTCACCAGCGAGAGCGGCGGCAGCGCCACGTTCAACGTGGTGCTGCGCAGCGCGCCGACGGCCAACGTCACGCTGTCGCTGGCATCCTCGGATACCAGCGAGGGCACGCTCTCGAGCAGCTCGCTCACGTTTACGCCAGGCAACTGGAACGTGGCACAGACGGTGGTGGCCACCGGCGTCAGCGACTTCATAGTCGACGGCAACCAGGCCTACTCGGCGGTCACTGGATCCGCGGTCAGCGCAGACGTCAACTACAGCGGCATCAACCCGGTCGACGTGAGCCTGACCAACGTGGACAACTCGGTCGCCGGGATCAGCGTGACGCCCACCTCGGGCTTGGAGACCACGGAGGGGGGCGGCACGGCGCAGTTCTCGGTGGTGCTCGCCACGCAGCCGTTGGCCAACGTCGTGATCCCTGTGAGTTCCTCCAACACCAGTGAAGGCACGGTGTCGGTGTCGAGCCTGACGTTCACCGCGGCCAACTGGTCGACGCCTCAGATCGTGACGGTGACCGGCGTGAACGACTTCGTGAACGACGGCGATAAAGGGTATTCGGTGATTCTGAGCCCCGCGTCGAGCCTCGACCTTCTCTACCTCGGCCGCGATGCCGCGGACGTGTCCCTGATCAACCGGCAGGTGCCCAACGTTGCGCCGACGGCGGCCGTCCCCGGGAGTCAGACGACGCCGGAGGACACCGCGCTGGTGTTCTCTGCGTCTAACGCAAACGCGATCACGGTGGGCGACCTCGATGCGGGCGCCAACGCAGTCCAAGTCACGCTGTCCACTGCTGGGGGCAAGCTCAATCTGTCGGGGACGAGCGGGCTCACGTTCACTAACGGGGCCAACGGCACGGGCGCCATGAAGTTCACCGGCACCGTGGCGAGCATTAACGCAGCGCTCAACGGGTTGATGTTCACGCCGACAGCGAATTTCTCGGGCGCGACCAGCGTGCTGGTGCAGGTCGATGACCAGGGCAACACCGGCACGGGCGGCGCGCAGACGGCCAGTGCATCGGTCGATATCAACGTATCGCCGGTCAACGATCCGCCGACGGTGAGCGGCCCGGGCGCGCAGACAACCTATGAGGGCGCGCCGCTGGTCTTCTCCACCGGCTTGGGCAATGCCCTCACGGTGGCCGACGTAGACGCGCAAGGCAACCCCGTCCTGGTGTCGCTCAGCGCCACCAGTGGCACGCTCACGTTGGCCAGCACTGCCGGCCTCACGCTGACGAGCGGCAGCGGCACCGGCGACACGAGCGTGGAGTTCACCGGGACGCTGGCCGCGATCAATGCGGCGCTCGACGGGTTGATGTACGTCCCAGTGGCCAACTTCTCCGGAAGCGTCGGGCTGGGTATTGCGATCGACGACCTGGGAAACACCGGCAGCGGCGGTCCGCAGGCCACCAGCTTGGGCGTCGGCATCAACGTGCTGCCGGTCAACAGTGCGCCGGCTGGCGTGGACAAGACCGTCTCCACGAACGAAGACACGCCCTACGTCTTCTCGACGGCGGACTTCGGTTTCACCGATCCGAACGACACGCCGTCCAATGCGCTGTTGCAGGTGAAGATCGCCTCGTTGCCGACGGCCGGCAGCCTGCTCTACGAGGGCGCGCCGGTGGTGGCCGGGCAGTTGATCGGCGCGGCCGATATCGGAGCCGGCGAGCTGGTGTTCGCGCCGGCCGCCGACGCGAGCGGCACGTCTTACGCGAGCTTCACTTTCCAGGTGCGCGACAACGGCGGCACGGCCAACGGCGGCGTGGACCTCGATCCCACGCCGCGCGCCATGACGATCGACGTCGTCGCCCAGAACGACGCGCCGGTAAATAGCGTGCCGGGCTTGCAGTCGGTGCCGATGGATGCGCAGCTGACCTTCTCGGTCGCGGGCGGCAATCCCATCGCGGTGAGCGACGTGGATATCGGCAGCGGCAGCTACAGCGTGGCGATCACGGCACTGGACGGGACGCTCACGCTCGGCAGCACCGTCGGGCTGACCGGTCTATCGGGCAACGGGACCTCCGCGATCGTGTTTACCGCGCCGACGCTCGAATTGAACAACGCGTTGAACGGCCTGACGTTCCAGCCGAACGCGGGCTTCATCGGCAGCACCAGCATTCTGTTGCGCGCCGACGACCAAGGCGGCACCGGCGCCGGCGGCCCGCAGCAGACGCAAACCTCGATCGCCATCGATGTCACCTACACGCCGGCCACGCTGTCGCTGGGCGGGGCGGTTTCCTACAGTGAGAACGATCCGCCGACAGCGGTCAATGCCGGGCTGACGATCGTACCCGGCACGCTGAGTGTCCTGGCCAGTGCGGACGTCAGCATCGGCAGCGGCTATGTGATGGGGGAAGACGTGCTCGACTACTCGCCGGCCGCCTTGCCGGCCGGCGTGACGGCGAGCTGGGATGCCGCAACCGGCTGGCTGAGCTTCACCGGCACTGCGACGGTGGCCGACTACCAGGCCCTGTTGCGCAGCGTGACCTACGTCAACCTGAGCGATGCGCCGACCACAGTAAGCCGGCTGGTGGACTTCACCATCGACGACGGCATGACCGCCGTCGGCGCGACGCAGCAGATCGACGTGACCGCGGTGAACGACGCACCCTTGCTCGGCGGCGCCAACGACCTCGCGCCGATCAACGAGGACGCGGTGACCAACGGCGGCACCCCGGTCTCGGCGCTCATCGCCGGAAGTGTGACCGATCCGGACGGCGTATCGCCGACTGGCATTGCGGTCACCGCGGTCGACAACAGCAACGGCGCCTGGCAGTACAGCATCGACGGCGGGACGACGTGGGCTGCTTTCGGCGCCCCGAGCGCGGGTGCCGCGCGCTTGCTGGCCGCCGACGCCAACAGCTATGTGCGCTTCGTGCCCAATGCCAACTGGAACGGCACGGTGGCGGGCGGCATCACCTTCCGCGCCTGGGATCAGAGCAGCGGCAGCGCCGGCGGCACGGCAGATACCTCCACCAACGGCGGGACGACCGCTTTCAGCGCGAGCACCGCCAGTGCGAGCGTTACGATCAACGCGCTGAACGACGCGCCGGTGGGCACCGGCAACACGGTGACGGTGTTGGAGGATGGCACCTACACCTTCGGCGTGATCGATTTCGGCTTCACCGATCCGAACGATGCGCCGGCCAATGCCCTGCAGGCGGTCACGATCACGACGTTGCCCGGCGCAGGCAGCCTGACCCTGTCGGGCGCGACGGTCACGGCCGGGCAGAGCATCGACGCGGCCGACATCGCAGCGGGCAGCCTGCAGTTTGCGCCGGCAGCGAATGGCAGTGGCGCGGCGTACACGAGCTTCACCTTCCAGGTGCGTGACGACGGGGGCACGGCCAACGGCGGAGTGGACCTCGATCCGACCCCTCGCACGATGACGGTCGACGTCACGCCGGTCAACGACGCGCCGGCGGGCACCGACCACACGGTTTCAACCGGCGAGAACACCGCCTATAGCTTCGCTGCGATCGACTTCGGCTTCACCGATCCGACCGATACCCCGGCCAACGCCTTGAGCGCAGTGACGATCACCACGCTGCCGGGCGCAGGCAGCCTGACGCTGTCCGGCGTGGGGGTCACGGCCGGGCAGAGCATCAGCGCGATCGACATCGCCGCAGGCAACCTCCAGTTCACCCCGGCGCTCAACGCCAACGGCGTCGGATACGCGAGCTTCACCTTCCAGGTGCAAGACGACGGAGGCACGGCCAATGGCGGAGTAGACCTCGACCCCACACCGCGGACGCTGACCATCGATGTCACGCCGCTCAACAGTGCGCCAGTGCTCTCGGGCGCGAACAGCCTGAGCGCGATCGACGAAGATACGTCCAGCAACCCCGGCACGCTGGTTTCGGCGCTGATTGCCGGCAAGGTCAGCGATGTCAACACAGGCGCGCTCGCCGGCATCGCGGTGACCGCGGTGGACAACGGCAACGGCACTTGGCAGTACAGCACCGACGGCGGGACGACATGGACGCCGTTCGGCGCCCCGAGCCCCGCGAACGCACGCTTGTTGGCTGCCGACGCCAGCACGTACGTGCGCTTCGTGCCCAATGCCAACTGGAACGGGACGGTGGCAGCAGGCCTGACCTTCCGCGCTTGGGACCAGACCACTGGCAGCGCGGGTGGCACAGCCGACACGACTGGCAATGGGGGCAGCACCGCCTTCAGCACGGCCACGGCCGATGCCAGCATCATGGTGAACGCGGTCAACGACGCGCCGGTTGGCACCGGCAACACGGTGACGGTGTTGGAGGATGGCACCTACACGTTCAGCGTGGCCGATTTCGGCTTTTCCGATCCGAACGATACCCCGGCCAATGCGCTCGTACAGGTGCAGATCGCCTCGCTGCCGACGGCTGGGTCGCTGCTCTATGAGGGAAGCGCCGTCTCGGTGGGTCAACTCATCGGCGCCGCGGACATCGCGGCGGGCGAGCTGCAATTCGCTCCGACGGCCAATGCCAATGGCTCGAGCTATGCGAGCTTCACTTTCCAGGTGCAGGACGACGGTGGCACCGCCAACGGGGGGGCAGACCTCGATCCGACCCCGCGCGCGATGACGATCAATGTCACGCCGGTGAACGACGCGCCGGTGGGCACCGCCAGCACCGTCACCGCCAGCGAAGACACGGCCTACACCTTCGCCACAGCGGACTTCGGCTTCGCCGATCCTTACGACAGCCCGGCCAACGCGCTGCTGGCGGTCAAGCTGACCACCTTACCGGCCGCGGGCAGCCTGACGCTGTCGGGCGTGGCGGTCACGGCGGGGCAGAGCATCAGCGCGGCAAGCATCGCCGCAGGCAACTTGAAGTTCACTCCAGGGCCCAATGCCAACGGGCTGAGCTATGCGAGCTTCACCTTCCAAGTGCAGGACGACGGGAGCACAGCCAACGGGGGAGTGGACCTCGATCCCACGCCGCGGACGCTGAGCGTCGATGTCATTCCGGTCAACGATGCGCCGGTGCTTGCGGGTGGCAATAGCCTGAGCGCCATCAATGAAGATCCGGCCAGCAACCCCGGCACGCTGGTCTCGGCGCTCGTCGCCGGAAAGATCTCGGACGCGGACGCCGGTGCTCTGACCGGCATCGCGGTCACGGCGGCGAACAACACCAACGGCACCTGGCAGTACAGCACCGACGGTGGGACGACGTGGAACGCCTTTGGCAGCCCGAGCGCAACCAGCGCCAGACTGTTGGCCGCCGATGGCAGCACCTACGTGCGCTTCGTGCCCAATGCGAACTGGAACGGGACCGTGGCAGGTGGAATCACCTTCCGGGCCTGGGACCAGACCACTGGCAGCGCGGGCGGAACGGCCGACACGACCGCCAACGGTGGGGCGAGCGGCTTCAGCGCAGCAACCGCCGATGCGAGCATCACGGTCAATGCAGTGAACGACGCACCGGTAGTGAGCAGCAATACCGGCGCCACAGTCATGCAAGGTTCCACTTACGGGCTGACGAGCGCCGCACTGCAGCTGGGTGACATCGACAACACGCCTGCCGAGCTGACCTATACCGTCAGCGCGCCGACGGCGCAGGGAAGCTTGCAGCTCAACGGCGTGACGCTCTCGTCGGGCGGCACGTTCACCCAGGCGGACATCAACGCCGGGCGTGTGCGCTATGTCAGCGGCGCGAGCGCGTCGGGCGCGGACAGCTTTGCGTTCACTGCGCACGACGCGCTCGGTGCGAGCGTGGGGCCGACCACGTTCAACATCACGATCGATCCGCCGCCTCCGCCTCCGCCACCTCCGCCGCCACCTCCGCCGCCTCCGCCGGTCGGCACCGGCACCGGGACGGGGACCGGCACCGGCACAGGCTCCGGTTCGGGCAGCGGCTCGGGAACAGGAACGAGCGGCAGCGGATCGTCCGGAACCGGCTCGTCGGGGGCCTCCGGCGCCGGCTCTTCCGGGTCGGGCACCGGTACCACCGGCGCAACGAGCTCGACGCCCACGGGTGCTGCGCAGACCGGCGCACCTCCCGGAGCAGGGGTCCCCGATGCCGGTCTTGCGGCGAGCGGACAGCAGCTGGCGCAAAGCAACGCTTCCACAGCGAGCACTTCGTCCAGCTCGGCAGCCACGCGCTCGGCCGTCGGAGAGACGCGCGCGAACCTGCTTACGGCCAGCTTCAACCCGAGCGTCGCGATCAACGCGGGCTTTACGATGTCGGAGCAGCCCGCCTCGGCACTGAGCGGAATGGCCACGCTGGCGCCGATCGGCTCGTCTCTGAACGTCAATGGCCTGTCGGCCGCCGACCAGCGCGCCCTCACGACTTATCGCAGCACACTGGGCAACAGCAACTGGGTCGAGGAACTGGACCGCGTGCGCCAGCAGGCCGACCAGAGCATCAAAGTGCAGAGCGTAGTCGTCGGGTCCAGCGCGGCAGTGACCGGAACGCTGTCTGTCGGCTACGTGATCTGGCTGCTGCGTGGCGGCCTGCTGGTCTCGAGCCTGCTCTCCTCGTTGCCCGCCTGGCATGCGATCGACCCGCTGCCGGTGCTCGGCCGGACGGAGCAGGACGAGGAGGACGGCGACGAGGCCGATCCGCTCGAGCGCCTGTTCGGAAAGGCCAAGGAAGCGATGGGGTTGAAGCGCGCAAAGGGGCCTGATGCGGCCCGCGCCGCCCAGCCCCCCGAAGATGTCGTCACCGAGAGCTGAAAGGACGCATTCGAGTGAAACGCCCAAGCACGCGCTTCTTCGTCTCCCTCGGGTTGGGCTCGCTGTCCGCAAGCGTGCTCCTGGCCGCGGTGTATCTCGATCTGGTCCCGGACCGCTTGAGTGCGGTGCGTGCCGGACGAGCGGCGCTGGCCGAATCCGTGGCCGCGAGCACCACTACACTGGCGAATCAGGACGACCTCGCACGCATCCAAGCTCAACTCGACTTTCTGGTCCAGCGCAACAAGGACCTGCTGTCCGTGGCGATACGCAAGGCCGACGGAGTGATCATGGCCGCGGCTGGCGAGCACGAGGGCAAGTGGAGCGCGCTCCCCGGGTCGCTGTCGATGGACTCGCAGGTACAGGTTCCGATCCTGTCCGGCAACGACAAGTGGGGGCAGGTCGAGCTGCGCTTCGTGCCGCTGGCCTACGACGGCTGGCGCGCTTACGTACACGACGAACGATTGCAGCTCACCGCATTCGTGGTCGTGGCGAGCATCCTGGTGTTCTACTTCTATCTCGGACGCGTGCTGCGCCAGCTGGATCCGTCGCGCGCGGTGCCAGGCCGGGTGCGCGCCGCGCTCGACACGATGGCCGAAGGCCTGCTGGTGGTGGACAACCGCGGCTACGTGGTGCTGGCGAATCAGGCCTTCGCGGCGGTGACGGGCAAGACGTCCGAGGCGCTGACCGGCAAGCCCGTGTCGGTGTTCTCCTGGTACAGGCGCGATGGTCAGGAGCTGACGGCTGCCGACACGCCGTGGTCCGCCGCGCTGCGCGACGGCGACCCGCGGCGCAACGTACTCGTATGCATGGACGACGCGAAGGGCAAGCGCCGCTCGTTCCTGGTCAACTGCTCGCCGATTCTGGCCGGCGCCGGCAAGCTGGGCGGGGTGTTGATCAGCTTCGACGACGTCACTGAGCTGCAGGAGAAGGAGATCGAGCTGCGCCAGGCCAAGGAAGACGCCGAGGCCGCCAACCGCGCCAAGAGCGATTTCCTGGCGAACATGAGCCACGAGATCCGCACGCCGATGAACGCGATCCTCGGCTTCACCGATGTGCTGCGGCGCGGGTACCACAAGAACGACGCGGAGATGCGCAAGCATCTCGATACCATCCATTCCAGCGGCTCGCACCTGCTGCACTTGATCAACGACATCCTCGACCTGGCGAAGGTCGAATCCGGCCGGCTGGAGGTCGAGCGCATCGACTGCGCGGCGCATCGCATTGTGCGCGAAGTGGTGGACGTGCTGGGCGTGCGCGCGAAGGAGAAAGGCGTCGCGCTGACCTTCGACTGCGAGGGCCCGGTGCCCGAGAAGGTGCAATCGGACCCGGTCCGGCTGCGCCAGATCGTGACCAACCTGGTGGGCAACGCGCTGAAGTTCACCGAGCGCGGCGGGGTCAAGGTGGTGCTCGCGCTGCGCGGGCGCAAGTTGCACCTGGACGTGCACGATTCGGGCATCGGTATCCCGGCCGACAAGCTGGAGTCGATCTTCGAGCCGTTCACTCAGGCGGAGAGCTCGACCACGCGGCGCTTCGGCGGCACCGGGCTGGGGCTCACCATCAGCCGCAACTTCGCGCGCGCACTCGGCGGAGATATCACCGCGACCAGCGAGCTGGGCAAGGGCAGCGTGTTCCATGTCGTGCTCGACCCGGGGCCGCTGCAAGGCGTTCGGATGTTGAGCCCGGCCGAGGCCACCGCCGCGTCGGCTGCCGCCGAGGTGAGCGACGGCACGCACTGGGTGTTCCCGCCGGCCAAGGTCCTGGTGGTGGACGACGGCGAGGAGAACCGCGATCTGGTGCGCCTGGTGTTGGAGGAGGTTGGCCTGAGCGTAGACATCGCGGAGAACGGCGAGATCGGCATGAACAAGGTGCTGGCCGGCAGCTTCGATGTCGTGCTGATGGACGTGAACATGCCGGTGATGGACGGCCCCACCGCCACGCGCAAGCTGCGCGAGCGCGGTGCGAAGCTGCCGATCCTGGCGCTTACCGCGCACGCGATGAAGGGCTTCGAGCAGGAGCTCAACGCCGCCGGGTTCACCGGCTATCTCACCAAGCCGGTCGATATCGACGCGCTGCTCGCGCGGCTGGGGCAGCTCCTTGGGGGCAAGCGCGAGGCCGGCCCGACGCCTGCCGCGGCTGCGTCCGCTGCGAGCGTGCCGCGCAGCGACGCCGTCCCGGAGGTCACGCTCCAGCCAGGCGCGACAGCGCCGAGCGGCCTGGTGCACGGGCCGGTGGTGTCGCGCCTGGCGGATCATCCGCGCCTGCGTGCGGTGGTGCGCAAGTTCGCGCAGCAGATGCCGGAGCGCATGGCGGCGATCGAGCAGGCCTGGAGCGAGCACGACTTCGCCACCCTGGCTGCGCTTGCCCACTGGTTGAAGGGTTCCGGCGGAACAGCAGGTTACGATGCATTTACCGCCCCCGCCCGCGCGCTCGAGCTGGCCGCCAAGGCCCAGGACGATCGGGAGGCGCAGGCCCGGGTGGTGGAATTGCGCTTGCTTGTAGATCAGATCGTGGTACCCGCGGAGCCGGATGCGCCGCGTGAGATGGCGGGTTGAGACCGGGAGCGATACGCAGATGGATAACTTAGAAGGCCTGAATCTGGCGGATCTCGAGCCGGCCGAGATGGCCGACTCGCCGCCGCAGCCATCCACCGCCGCACCGGGCGCACGATCCGACGGCGTCACTTCGCTGGGGTCCCTAGGCGCGCTCGCCCGCTTCAAGCTGATGCTGGTCGACGACGACCCGATCATGCTGGAGATGGTGCAGGTCTACCTCGAAGAGGCCGGGTACTCGGGCTTCATCAGCTCCAGCGATCCGGCTCAGGCGATGACGCTCATGCGCGCCCACCGTCCGGACTTGCTGTTGCTCGACCTGATGATGCCCGGGATCACCGGGTTCGACATCCTGGGCGAGGTGCGCGCCGACTCCGAGCTGTGCTACACGCCGGTCATCATTCTGACTGCGGAGAGCGACCCTGCCTCGAAGCTCAAGGCGCTCGAGCTGGGCGCGACCGATCTGCTCACCAAGCCGGTCGATCCGAGCGAGCTGCGGCTGCGCGTGCGCAACGTGCTCGCGTTCAAGGCCTACCAGGACCGGCTGGCCGACTTGGATGCGCTGACCGGGCTTCCCAACCGCCGCAAGTTCACCGCCGGGCTGGAGACGACGCTCAAGGCGCACGAGGGCGGGTCGCGCGGCTGCGCGTTGCTGCACGTGGATCTGGACCGGTTCAAGCAGATCAACGACACGCTCGGACATCACATCGGTGACAAGCTGTTGTGCGCGGCCGCCGAGCGGCTGCAGCGCAAAATCGTCGACATCGACCAGGGCGTGCAACTCTCCCGTATCGCGGGGAACGGCTTCGCACTGCTCGCGCCCGGCCTGCACAACCTCACCAAGGCGGACAGCGCGGCGAGCCTGGCACGCCGCGCGCTGTCGGCCATCGACGAGGCGTTCGAGATCGAGGGACAGAAGCTGTTCGTGACCGCCAGCGTGGGTGTGGCGCTCTCGCCCAGCGACGGCAAGGACGCCGAGACCCTGCTCAAGCACGCCGAGATGGCGATGTACCAGGCCAAGGAGCGCGGCCGCAATACCTCCGCCTTCTTCTCGGGCGAGATGAACGCCCGCGCACAGGAGCGCAAAGGGCTGGAGCATCAGCTGCGTCAAGCGATCGAGCGTGAGGAGTTCGTTCTGTACTACCAGCCCAAGGTGGATGTGACGTCGTCGCGCATCGTCGGTGCAGAGGCGCTGCTGCGCTGGAAGCATCCGGAGCAGGGGATGATCTCGCCGGGCAGATTCGTCCCGGTGGCCGAGGAAACGGGCTTGATCGCCGAGATCGGGCAGTGGGCCCTGCGCGCGGCGTGCCTGGAAGCCAAGGCTTGGAACAAGGCGGGATACGCGGTCAACGTGGCGGTGAACGTCTCGCCGGGGCAGTTCAAGCAGCGCAAGGTCTGGCTCGCGGTGCGCGCCGCGCTCGAACGCAGCGGCCTGAAGCCCTCGCAGATGGTGCTGGAGCTGACCGAAAGCATGTTGATGGAGAACGCCGACGAGAGTATCGAGATGCTGAATGAGCTGAAGGAGATGGGCGTGCGGCTCGCGGTGGACGATTTCGGCGCCGGGTACTCCTCGCTCACCTATTTGAGCAAGTTCCCGGTCGACGAGCTGAAGATCGACCAGTCGTTCGTCAAGGGCCTGCCCGAGCAGCGGCAGAGCGCGGCGATCATCGGTGCCGTGGTTGGACTGGCCCGCGAGTTGGACCTCAAGGTCGTGGCCGAGGGCGTCGAATCGAAAGCGCAGCTCGACTATCTGCGCGTGCGCGGCTGCGACCAATACCAAGGCTACCTCTGCAGCCGGCCCGTACCGCCGGCGCCATTCCTGCAACTGCTGCAGCGATCGTATCCGGCCGCGGCATGAGGTGAGTGACGGGTAACGACTGACGAGTGACAGGCACACCGCCCTGCCTCGCCCGCAGCAGCGGGGGGAGAGGGCTCGGGTGAGGGGCGTCACGCGTCATTGGTAACCCGTCACCCTTCCCGCCTTCACACCCGCATCCTCCAACCGGCGTGCTCCTTGCATCGTCGGGGTAGTGGCATTGCGTGTGCACTCACAAGGTCAAAGGAATGAATCATGAGGCGAGCGAGCATAGGGGTGGTGCTGGGCTGGGCGCTGAGTGGGGTAGTGCGCGCCGAGCCGCTGGGCTGCCTGATCCAGCCGTTCCAGGAAGCCGAGATTGGCAGCCAGGTGATAGGCGTGCTGGAGAAAGTCAGCGTGGAGCGCGGGGACATCGTCAAGAAGGGTCAACCCCTGGCGCAGCTGCAATCGGAGGTGGAGCGCGCCGCGCTGCTGGCGGCCAAGTCCAAGGCGGAGGCCACCGCGGAGCTGCAAGCGGCGGCGAGCAACAACGACTTTTTGCAGAAGAAGAAGATCCGCACGCGCGACCTGCAGCAGCAAAACTTCGTCTCGCAGCAAGCCAGCGACCAGGCGGCCACCGAAGCCGAGCAGGCCAAGATGCGGCTGCAGCAGGCGCGCGAGCAGCTCAAAGTGGCGCAGCACGAGCTGAGCCTGGCCAACGCGCAACTGGCCCAGCGCACCATCCGCAGCCCGCTCTCAGGGGTGGTGGTGGAGAAGTACCTGTCCGAGGGCGAGCGGGTGGAAGAAAAGCCGATCCTGAAAGTGGCCATGGTCGATCCGCTGAAAGTCGAAGTGATCGTGCCGGCGGCGCACTTTGGCAAGATCAAGGCGGGGCAGGTGGTCAACGTCAAGCCCGACTTGGCGCAGATGGAACAGCAAAGCGCCAAGGTGATCGTGGTGGACCGCGTGATCGATCCGGCCAGCAACAGCTTCCGGGTGCGCCTGGAGCTGCCCAACCCGGACAACGCGCTGCCCCCTGGGCTGCGCTGCAAAGTGGACTTCGAGCTGGGGCCGGTGGCGGCCGGACCGGGGCCCACGGCTGCACCGGCAGCGGCGCATGGGGCCACGCCGGCAGTCAAGCCGGCGGCCGAGCCCGGACCCAAGGCGCAAGCGCCGCTACCTCCGGCTAATGCCAAACCGGCCGTGGCGCAGGTGAATGCGAAGTAAGGCTTCGCATTGCTAGCAGTTCCCGGGAGCACGACCATGGCACGCACCAAGACCGCGAAGGCCAAACCCAAGCCCAAAGCCGCCGCGGCGCGGCGCAAGCCGGCCGTCGAGGAGCTCGAGCCGCGCATCCTGTACTCGGCCGACTTCGCCCCCACGCTGCTCGATCACTCCGCCGATCAGCCCACGCCGCCCGAGCAGCGGGTAGTCGACACCAGCGGGGAGTTCGCCCACCAGGCCGGCGCCCAGCAGCAGGCCGACACGCGCCGCCACGAGCTGGTGCTGGTGGAGAGCAACACCCCGGACTACCAGAAGCTCATCGACGACATCGTCAAGCAAGCCGGCGATGGGCGCAGCATCGAGGTAGTGGTGCTCGATGCGAACAAGGACGGCATCGCGCAGATCAGTAACATCCTGTCGCAGCGCCAGGACTTGAGCGCGGTGCACCTGATCTCGCACGGGGCCGACGGGCAGGTGCAGCTGGGCAGCACGAGCCTGAACTTCGACACCCTGCTCAAGAACGCCAACGCGATCAAGGGCTGGGGCCAGGCGTTTAGCGCCGACGGGGACTTGCTGATCTACGGCTGCGATGTGGCGCAGCACGCCGATGGCAAGGCGCTGGTCGATGCGCTGGCCAAGCTTACCGGTGCGGATGTGGCAGCCAGCGAGAACCTCACCGGTGCCGCAGCACAAGGCGGGGACTGGAACCTCGAGTACGAGGACGGGTCGATCGAGGCCCAGCTGGCGCTTAGTGCGGCCGAGCAGAGTGCCTATGACAATACGCTGGCGACATTCACCGTCAGCAACTTGAACGACTCGGGCGCTGGATCGCTGCGGGCAGCCATCACCAGTGCGAATGGTTCGGCAGGCAACGTGATCCAGTTCAGCGTTGCAGGGACCATCAACCTCGCATCGGCGCTTCCGAACATTACCAAGCAGGTCACCATCGACGCCACGACCGCGCCAGGGTGGGCGGCGGGCAAGCCGGTGGTCGAGCTGAACGGCGCATCCGCGGGGGCGGGCGCGAGCGGGCTGATCCTGGACAGCGGGAGCTCGGGCAGCACGATCAAAGGGCTGGCAATCGATCGCTTCGCCCAGTACGGTGTGCTGATTCAGAACTCGTCGAACAACGTCGTCCAAGGCAACTTCCTGGGGACCAACCTCGCCGGCACCGCTGCACAAGGCAACCTGGTCGGCCTGATGATACAAGCGACGTCGAGCGGGAATACCATCGGCGGCACGTCCGCAGCGGCGCGCAACGTCATCTCCGGCAACACGGTCGACGGACTGCAGCTCTTCGGGGCGGGAGTAACCGGCAACACCATCCAGGGGAACTACGTCGGCCTGAATGCTGCCGGCACTGCAAGGGTGGCGAATACAAATCAGGGCGTCGCCGTCTTCGGGGGCGCATCGAGCAACACCATCGGCGGCACCGCCGCGGGCGCCGGCAACGTGATCTCGGGCAACGGTCAGGTCGGCCTGCGCTTCAATGGTGCTTCAACCACCGGCAACGTGGTGCAAGGCAACTACGTCGGCACCAATGCTGCCGGTACCTCTGCCATCGCCAACGGCTGGCGCAATGTGAGCGGCCTGATGGATGGGATTCAGATCACCGCCTCGGCCGGCGGCCAGACCATCGGTGGCAGCGCTGCCGGCGCCGGCAACGTCATCTCCGGCAACACCAATTTCGGCGTCGACATCGACGGCTCCAACAACAACCAGGTCCTGGGCAACATCATTGGCCTGGACAAGAATGGCACCACTGCTCTGGGGAACGGCGTCGAAGGCATCGGGATCGTGAACGGGTCCACCGGCAATACCATCGGCGGAACCTCCGCGGGCAGCCGCAACATCATTTCCGGAAACGGTGTGTTGTACGGCGACGCGGGCATCAGCGTCTGGAACAGTGCGAACACCAACACGATCCTCGGCAACTACATCGGGACGGACATCACCGGCACGCTCGCGCGGCCCAACGGATCGGTCGGCATCAACCTCGACGGCGTCTCCGGCATCGTGATTGGCGGCTCGGTCGCCGGCGCTGGCAACCTGATCTCCGGCAACGCAAGCGGCGGCATCGTTCTGCAAAACGGGGCGGCCACCACGACGATCAAGGGCAACTATATCGGCACCAATGCCGCGGGAACCGGGGCCGTCGCCAACGGCGGCGACGGCATCGCGCTTACGGTTGGCGTAAGCGGGACGCAGATCGGGGGCAGCACTGCCGCCGAGCGCAACGTCATCGCCGGCAACACCGGCGGCGGCGTGACGATGATCGACTACTCCGGCGGTACGTCCTCGAACAGCGGCAACATCGTCCAGGGCAACTATATCGGGGTGGACGCGACCGGCACCGCAAAGCTGGGCAATGGCGGAGAGGGCGTCCAGCTGAATCTCTCCTCGGTGAACAACCAGGTGCTGGGGAACGTGATCGGCGGGAACACCAACGGCGGCATCCGGCTCCTCGGATGGACCGGCGGCCCCGCAACGAGCGGCAACGTCATCCGCGGCAACTGGATCGGCACCGACACGAGCGGCACGCTGAACCTCGGCAACAGTCTTGGCGGCATCGAGCTCCAAGACGGTGCGAAGAACACCGCGATCGGCGGAACCTCGGCTGGTCAAGGCAACGTCATCGCGTTCAACGGCTCCGTAGGCGTCGCCGTGTGGAACAACTCGGCCGTGAACCCGGTGGGCAACTCGATCCTGGGCAACCAGATCTACTCGAACGCCAACCTGGGCATCGACCTCGGGACCTCCGGTGGCTTCGTCGGCGGGGTGACCGCCAACGACGCGGGCGATGGCGACACGGGCGCGAACGCATTGCAGAACTACCCGGTGTTGACGAGCATGAGCATCGGCGCGGGGAATGTCACGATCAATGGCACGCTCAACAGCACCGCCAGCACGACCTTTCGCATCGAATTCTTCGCCAGCACCAATCAAGACTCCAGCGGATACGGTGAAGGCCAGCGATACCTCGGGTTCGTCAACGTGACGACGGACGCGTCCGGCAACGCGACCTTCAATCCGACCCTCGCGGCCTCGGTCGCGGCCGGGGAGGCCATTACCGCGACCGCGACCAACAACACTACCAATAACACCTCGGAGTTCTCCAAGGCCATCGGCACGCTGTCGGTCAGTGGCACCGTGTCCGAGGACGTGAACGGAGATGGCTCTCTCGCCGACGGCGTGGGACGCAGCGGGGCGACGGTATACCTGTACCTGGACAACGGCAACAACACGCCGGATGCGGCCGACACGCTGCTTGCGACCACCACCACCAACGCGAGCGGCACCTACTCGTTCGCCAACCTGGCCAACGGCACATACTGGACGGTGGTCGATTCCAAGACCGTGACGCCCAGCGCCGGGTTGCGGGGCGGCTACACGCAGGGCAACGTCTGGGCCGAGGAGACTTATGCCGGGGCGGGGGCGGTCACTTACAACGGCAGCTACAGCTTCAGCGGCGCGGCGGGCGTGCAATTCGGCGGAATGCGCTCGGGCACGTCGGACAATGCCTCTGCGCTCGCCACCTCGGAGCACGTGATCCGCAGTGTGCTGTCTGGTGCCAGCCGGTCGGGCGCCGACTTCGGGTTCAGCTTCAACGCAGTCACCAACACCCTGGCGGGGGACGCGCAGGACGACGACGCGTCCAACCCGCGTACGGTGCAAGGGTCGCTGCGCCAGTTCATCCAAAACGCCAACGCCATCACCGGGTCGAACGCCATGCGCTTCGTCCCGGCGACCGCAGCGAACCAGACTTCGGGAGCGGACAGCTGGTGGCAGGTGGCCGTGACCAGCGCCTTACCGCAGATCGTGGACGCGGGCACGACCATCGACGGGACCGCGTACTCGAACGCGAATGGCGTCACCGTCGTGAACTCGAATACCGTCACGCTCGGCGCCGGCGGCACGGTCGGGGTGGATGGCTTGGCTCTATCCACGCTGAGCGGCCCGGAGTTCGAGATCCGCGACGCGGGAGGGACTGCGATCACGATCGGGTTGGACGTGAACGTTGCAAGCGTCGCGATCCAGGACCTCGCGATCTGGGGCTTTGGGAGCGGTTCGAACACCACTCCGAACGGTGACATTGTCGTGCATGACGTGCCTGGGACCGTCATCCAGGGGGATGTGATCGGCACGAGCGCCCATGCTTTTGTCGACCCCGGTGCGGGATCACGCGGGGCAGGTGTGGGGATCTGGATCAGGGATGGGGACGCAGGAACGATCCAGAACAACCTGATCGGGTTTCACGGCCTGGAGGGCATCTACGGCGATGGCGGCAACGTCACAACCGTCGACAACTGGCAGATCCTCAACAACGAAATCCGCGGCAATGGCCAAGTCGACAACACGCTGGACGGAATCGACTGGGACTTTTCCGGTGGGACCACGACCATCCAGGGCAACCTGATCACTGGCAATCTGTCGCCGGGGATCGACCTGTACTCGGCCGGCGGAACCATTCTCATCCAGAACAATACGGTCAGCAACAATGCCCAGGGTGCGGGTGTCGAGCAATTCGGCATCGGCGACCGGCTGGGAGCAGCCGCGGTCACGATCAAGCGCAACGTCATCAGCGGCACTACCGGCGTCGGAGTCCTGGTGGACCGGGCCTCGGCGACCAATGCGCTCGTCACGCAGAACTCGATCTACGGCAACACCAAGATCGGCGTCGACCTGGCGTCGTTCAGCTCGGACACGGACCCCAATATCGGTCTGGGCGACGGCATAACGGCGAACGACAGCGGAGACGGCGACACGGGTCCCAGCGGACTCCAGAACTTCCCGGTGATCACCAGCGCCTCGAGCAACGGCAGCACCGTGACCGTCAGCGGAACGCTCAACAGCACCGCCAGCAAGACGTTCACCATCGAGTTCTTCGCGAGCCCGAGCACGGATCCGAACTCCCGCGAAGGCAAGGTCTACCTCGGTTCGACGACGGTGACCACCGACGCATCGGGCAACGCGAGCTTCTCCAGCGTCGCGCTGGCCGCATCGGTCACGCCCGGGTGGTTGGTCACTGCTACGGCCACCAGCAGCACGAATCAGACGTCCGAGTTCTCTGCGGCGCTCCTGCTGAACTATGCTCCGGTCGCCAACAACAACGGCGGGGGCTACTACGCACAGGCGATGTCGCTCGGCCCGCTGGCCTACTGGCGTCTGGGAGAGTCAGCCGGAACCACCGCGGCAGATGTCACCGGCAACCACAGCGGCACCTACGTGGGCGGCCCGACATTGGGAATTGCCAACAGCGCGCTCAGCGGCGACACCAACACCGCCGTGCAGTTCGATGGCGTAAACGACAACGTCTCGGTCCCGGCGTTCGATGTTCCCAGCTCGAGCATCGCGATATCCGCGTGGATCAACTATAGCGCGGGGGCTGGGACGCAGTACATCGTGTCCAAAGCCAGCGACACCACCACGGCGAACACCAATTGGGACCTGCGCCTAGACAAGAGCACCAACACACTGTACTTCGATCTGAAGACCAACGGCACGACGTCCACCCGCTCGCTTACGCTGACCGCGAACACATGGTATCTGGTGGTGGGCACGTACGACAGCGCAAGCGGCAACTTGACGTTGTATCAGCGCAACTCTGGTGGCACCGGCAGCAGCGGCACCTCGATCGGGGCTGGCCGCACCGTCGACCAGGCGCCCGCCGTCCCGGTGATGATCGGTGCCAACCCCAACAGCGGGGCGCCTACTGGCTTCTTCAGTGGAGTGATCGACGAGGTGGCGATCTACAACCGGGCCCTCTCCACTACCGATGTAAATAACTTGTATGCAGCGCGCGGCGCCGACAGCTACGCCACCTTCCAGAACACTCCGCTGACAGTGCCGGTGGGCACCGGCGTGCTGGCCAACGACACCGATGTGGACGGCGACACGCTTAGCGTCTCGCAGGTCAACGGCAGTCCCGCTAACGTTGGAGTGCCGGTGGCATTGGCCAACGGGACGTTGACCATGAACGCCAACGGCTCGTTCACCTACACGCCTAATGCGGGATACACCGGTAACGAGACATTCACCTACGTCGCGTACGACGGCACCGCCAACTCCAATACCGCTACCGTTACGATCACGGTTGCACCCCGGGTCAACACCGCGCCGGTGCTGGCCGACACGGTGGTTACGCTCAACGCGGTCAACGAGGATGCAGGCGCGCCAGTGGGCGCGGTGGGCACGTTGGTCAACACCCTGGTGGGTGGGGTGAGCGACGTGGACAGTGGCGCGGTCAAGGGTATCGCCATCACTGCGGCCGATGCCAGCAACGGTACCTGGTTCTACTCCACCAACAACGGCACGACGTGGAACGCCCTGGGAGTTCCAAGCACAGCGAGCGCACGCCTGCTGGCGGCCGATGCCAACACTCGCATCTACTTTCAGCCTAACGCCAATTACAACGGCACGCTGGCTACGGCGATCACCTTCCGCGCCTGGGACCAGACCAGCGGCAGCAATGGAAGCACGGCCAATACGAGCAGCAACGGCGGGACGACGGCGTTCTCCACCGCCACCGACACCGCCAGCCTGGTTGTCAATTCGGTCAACGACGCCCCGGTGGGCACCAACAAGGCGGTGACCACCAACGAGGACACCGCCTACACCTTCGCGGTGGCCGACTTCGGCTTTACCGATCCCAACGACTCGCCGGCGAACAACCTGCTCAATGTCAAGATCACCACGCTGCCCGGGGCGGGGAGCCTGACGCTGTCCGGTGTGGCGGTGACTGCCGGCCAGTTCGTCTCCGCGGCCAACATCAGCGCGGGGAATCTGAAGTTCACCCCGGTGGCCAACGCCAACGGGGCGGGCTATGCGAGCTTCACCTTCCAGGTGCAAGACGACGGGGGCACGGCCAACGGCGGGGTGGACACCGATGCGACCCCGCGCACCATGACCATCAACGTCACCGCGGTCAACGATGCGCCGGTGGCCTCGGGCAGCGCGAGTTTGGCCGCAGTGCTGGAAGACGCGGCTAGCCCTGCAGGCTCGTTGGTATCGACCCTGTTCGCGGGCAACTACAGCGACGCCACCGACGGGGCGCAAGCCACCGCGCTGTCGGGCGTGGCCATCACCGCCAACGCCGCCACCGTCGCGCAGGGCACCTGGCAATACTCGGCCAACGGCAGCACCTGGAACACCATCGCCACCACCGGGCTGTCTGATACCAGCGCGCTGGTGCTGCCTGCGAGCTACTACCTGCGCTTTGTGCCGGCGGCCAACTACAACGGCACACCCGGGTCGTTGACGGTGCGCCTGTCGGACGGCTCGACCGGGGCCATTGCATTCAATGCCTCGAGCAACATCAGCGCGGCGGTGGGCGGCACAGGCAACTGGTCAGCGGCCACGGTGAGCCTGGGCACGAGCGTGACCTCGGTCAACGACGCGCCGGTGGGCAGCAACAAGACGGTGACCACCAACGAGGACACCGCCTATACGTTCGCTGCGGCGGACTTCGGTTTCACCGATCCCAACGACAGCCCAGCCAACGCACTGCTGGCGGTGAAGATCACCACCTTGCCCGCTGCGGGCAGCCTGACCGACAACGGCGTGGCAGTCACCGCGGGACAGTTCGTGAGCCTGGCGGACATTACGGGCGGCAAGCTCAAGTTCACCCCGGGGGCCAACGCCAACGGGGCAGGGTATGCCAGCTTCACCTTCCAGGTGCAAGACGACGGCGGGGTTGCCAACGGCGGAGTGGACACCGATGCGACCCCGCGCACCCTGACCGTCAACGTCACGCCGGTCAACGATGCGCCGGTGTTGAGTGGCGCGAACAACCTCACCGCGATCAACGAAGACCCGGCAG
>Ga0335070_10002490_pt1 | contig 21419 bp, 24 predicted proteins | sample Lox_Sample_13_FD_206722 | JGI IMG/M metagenome (GOLD analysis project Ga0335070, IMG submission 206722) | Soil microbial communities from Loxahatchee National Wildlife Refuge, Florida, United States - Lox_Sample_1.3 | ecosystem: Environmental > Terrestrial > Soil > Wetlands | place: USA...
AGGCCATGTAGGCCTCGGCGTCACCCGCGGCGACCACGGTCGCGCACAGCAACATCAGCGCCCCGATCGCCAAGCGGTGCGGCATGTGCTCCAACTCCTATGGCGGTTGAATGCCCTATCGATATCGGTGGCGGATCGTAGCCTCGGCACCGCGGTCGCCGAAATTGGACTAAATGATGAGATGCGTCAGGCGCGCAGCAATTCCGGCATCGGCGTGACGGCGGCGCTGTCGGGAAACACAACGCGCGCCAGGGCGTCCTGCGGCAAGGCGAAATGCGCCGCCAGCACCGATTTCGCGACGGCGCGGAAGTCCGTGGTCGGAGCGAGATCGCGGCTCTGATAGAGCTGGGCGAACTCCAGGCCGGGCCAGTCGGCAATCACACGCTTGCCCGCGACCGCGCCGCCGCCGAGGAAGAGCGCCGTCGCCGTGCCGTGATCGGTGCCGCCGCTGCCGTTGGGGCGGGCGGTGCGGCCGAACTCGGTCGCGGTCATGACCACCGTCTTCGACCAGGCGGGACCGAGCGCTTCTTTGAGCGCAGCAAAGGCATCGTTCATCTGCTGCAAAGCCGCCGCCATGCGACCGTTCTGTCCGAGCCCCTGGGCAGTATGGGTGTCCCAGCCCTGCAGCTCCAGGACGGCGATGCGCGGGCCGTTCGCTTGCGCCAAGAGCTTGCCGCCGGCCTCGGCGAGCACGCGCGCGGCATTGCCAGGGCGGAGCGTCGTCATCGCGGCATCCGGCCCGATCGCTTGCGTTGCCATCGCGTCGGCGCTGATCGCCTGGCGCAGAGTGTCGCCGAGAGCCGGCTGCCTCGCATACATGGCCTGAACGAGATTGAGGAAGTCGGAGCCTGCAGCCGGAAGATTGTCCGGCGCCCAGGAGGCGACCGCCACCTTGCCGCGCAAGGCGAGCGGCACCTCGCCGCCGAGCGCGACGCCAAGACGCCGGTCGTCGCCGCCGCTCATCAAGCCGATGGCGCGGTTGAGCCAGCCGGATTCGCCGGCATGGGGCCGGGTCGTGCCGTTCTCCAGCAGATCTTGGCCGTCGAAATGCGAGCGCTCGCGATAGGAGGTCGCGACGGCATGCACGACCAGCATCTCGCCCCTGTCGTACCACGCCTTCAGCTCGGCGAGCTTCGGGTGCAGGCCGAACTTGCCGTCGAGGTCGAGCACGCCGTCGGCGCCCCCGTCATCGGCGAGTGCCAGCGTGCCGCGCAGCGCCTTGTAGTTGGGATCCCCATAGGGCGGCACGGCATGAAGACCGTCCATGGCGCCCCGCTGGATCGCCAGCACGAAACGCGCGTCGGTCGGCGCATCGGCGAGGGCGAGGCGCGGCAGCGCGCCGAGCGCGAGGCCGGATCCAGTCAAAGCGAGCAGATAGCGACGGCTCAACATGGCATCACCTCCGCAGAAATTCGGGACTGACCAGCAGCAGGGCGATGGCGTCGGCGCGGCTGGGCGCATGCGTGACGGCGAAATCCGACTCCGGCGAGATCGTCGTGCCAAGTGTGAGATCTGCGAGCCGGAGCGGATCGCTGTCGGCGCGCGCCTTGCCGACGGATTCCGCGTAGTCGATGCGCGCCAGCAGCGATTCCGGCGCCAGCCAGGACGATGCGTCGTCCGGCCATCCCGCCGGTGACGGTGCAAAGTATGGCCGCTGGCCAAGGCGGTTCAGCGCCTGCACGGCGCGCCGCGCCTTCACGTCGCCGTCGGCGGCGAAGGCGCGGAAGATCGCCACGACCCAGTCGTAGGGCGCGCGGTACTTGCCCCCGCCTTGGTCAAGGTCCTGCCAGGCAACATCGAGGTCGATCATCCGTCCGTAGACCGCGGTGAGATCGCCGCCAGTTGCGGTGAAGGTGTCGACCAGTGCCGCCACGGCCTCCTTCGGCGGATCGTCCGCGATGAAGTGCTGCGCGAGCTTGGTCGCGATGAAGTGCGCCGTCGCCGGACGGTGCGCGAGATCCTCCAACGCGACATCGGCCTCGTTCTCGCCTTCATCCGCATAAGTCTTGCCGAGGAGAGTCTTGGCGCCGGGCTGGTGGATCGACGGGATGAAGACCGCGCCGCCGCGGCGGGCGGCGATGACGCGATCGGGCTGGGCCGGGCGATGGATGGTCCAGCCGGTCAGGATCTTCGCGAGTTCGGTGACGTCGGCCTGGGTATAGCCGCCATCGACGCCGAGCGTGTGCAGTTCCATGAGTTCGCGGGCGAGATTCTCGTTGAGGCCGCGGCCCCGGCGCCAACCGGCGCGGGAATCGGGGCCGATCGAGGTCGCGTTGTCGAGATAGAGCAGCATCGCCGGGTGCAGGGTGACCGCCTTCAAGAGATCAACGAAGCGGCCGAAGAGATGCGGGCGGATCGCCTCGGCCTCGAACGGCCCGATGAAGCCGGCGGCAGCCGGGCGGATTGCTGAGACGGTGAAGTGATTCGACCAGAAGGCCACCAGGCGCTCGACGAACGGTGTCGTCGAGCCGATCGCGGCCGCGAGCCGCGCGGCGGCATCGTCCGGATAGTGCTGCCTCGCCAGCTTCAGGATGGCCTGGATCAGATTCTTCTGCGCCTCGCCCCCGGCCCCGGGCGGTGCCTCGGGCAGCGCCGCGAGGCGCGCCTCGGTTCCGGGCAGTGCCGCCACCGCGGCCGGGATCGCTGCAGCGTTCACTTGCGCCTTGACCCAGGCACGGGGATCGGCGCCGATCGCCGCCAGCTCGCCGGGCCTGGCGCCGAGACCGAAGCGGTTGGCGGCGAGGACGGCGGCTGGCGTCATGATTGCTTAGGGCTGTGGAGGCGGCTCTCGGTCGCCGCGGTCGCGCCAGCGCTTCGACCACTGCTCGACCAGGTCGTGGCGCTCCTTCGCCGGGATCTGCGGAAGGATCTCGCGGATGGTCTGGTGCGCGATGGCGCCCATACCGTCCATTGCCGTCTGCAGCTCGTGGAACGCCTGGTCGAAGGCGGCAGGATCGAACGGATCCGCCTCGGCGGCCTGAGCCACCTTATCGCGCGCGGCGCGGATCTGGTCGCGGGCCGAGTCGAATTGCGGCTTCGCGGCCTGGAACTTTTCCTTGAAGATCGGCCGCACTTCCGGCGGCAGGCCGCCGATCATCGCCTCGATGCCGTGGCCCGGACCGCCGGGGCCGCCCGGCCCCATGCCGCGCGGACCGAAAGGCGGACCGTAGAACCAATGCCCGGCCGAGAGGCCGACCAGGAAGAGGTTGAGGCAGAGCGAGACGATCGCGCCACCCACCAACCACTTCGCCCCCGAACCCGAGATGGTCATTGCGAGCCTCCCGTCAGCCCGCCGGTACCGTTGCCTTCATAGGCGAGCGCCACCAGATCGACCGCGCTTCCGGTATCGTAGGTGCTATCGTTTGCGGCCACTGTGGTCGTCGCCGTCGAGTCGAGCGCGAGACTGCTCGGCACCAGGCCGCTGGCGCCGGCGAAGACGCCGACTGCAAGCGATGCCGCCGCCGCCACGGCACCCAGCTCCACCAGGACCGGCAGGCGCCAGTTCCGGGGATCGAAGGCTGCGAGCCAGTCGGCCGGCGCACCAGTTGACTTCCGGCTGCGCGACGTCGCCTGTTCCAGGATACGGCGACGCAGCTCGGCCCCCGCCGGCTCCGACGCCATCGCGGCCCGGAGGTCGTTCTCGAACCTCGTCTCGGCCTCGAAGCTCTCTGCTTCATTCATCTTGCTCATTCCTCTCCATCCCCGGCGAGGCGTTCCCTCAACTCACGCTTCGCCCGCACCAAAAGCGACTCAAACGCCTTCACCGAAATCTCCATGGTCTCCGCCGCCTGCGCGTTGCTCAGGCCAGCCGTGTAGCTCAGCGCGACCGCGGTGCGCTGCCGCTCCGGCAGCTCCGCCACCGCCGCGGCGATCCGCGCCTGACGCTGGCGCGCTTCGATATCCTCGTAGGCGTCGGGCCGGTCGTCGCTCTGCTCGGCCACGTTGTCGAGCGCTGCGTTGACCGGCTTTCGCTTCAGGTCGAGGCAGCGGTTCACCACCACGCGATAGAGCCAGGTGGAGAACTGCGCGCGACCGGGCTGCCATTGCCCCGCCTTCTGCCAGACCTTCAGGAAGGCGTCCTGCACCACGTCCTCGGCATCGCTCTTGTTGCCGAGTACGCGACGCGCGAGGCCGAACGCCCGGTCGATATGCCGGTCCATCAGCTGGGCATACGCCCGCCGATCGCCCTCCGCCACGCGGGCGAGCAGCCCGTCGTCGCTCGATTCCGCCGTCATTTCGCGCGGCGGCCGCTCGGCCAAATCGGATCTCGGCATCACCGATACTGTGCTGTCGAACACTTCAGTGCTCCGATTATGAACCGAGCGGGTCGCATCGCGATACGCAAAAACCTCCGATCAGTTTGCCGCAGCCGAATCGGCCGATTAAGGCGTGGGGGCCTGATCCGGTGCGGGCGCCGTGCCCGGGGCCGGCAGCGGCTGCCCCTGGGGCGCATTGCCGTCGGGCGCCTTGTCGTGATGGCCCATCGGCATCTCATCCTTCTCGATGATGCCGTCGCCGTTCTTGTCGAACTTCTGGAACAGCTTGTCCTCGGCGGCGGAGAACTCGGCCTTGGTCACCTGGCCGTCGCCGTTGGTATCCATGCGGTCGAACATGCGGCCTGCGAACCGGCCCCAGCGGTGCTCCGGCATCTCATCGCTGGCGATCTTGCCGTCGCTGTTCTTGTCGAGGCGCTTGAACATCGCGCTGCCCTCGGCATCGAACTCGGCCTTGGAGATCTTGCCGTCATGGTCGGTATCGACCCGCTGCAGGATGTGCTGTGCCATGCGGTCCTCGCGCGCGCCGTCCTGCGGCTGCGCATTCGCATCGCCGTGCTTCTGCGCCCATTCGGCGTGCATCTTGTCGCCGAACGCCTTCAGCTCGTCGGCGGTCACGAAGCCGTCCTTGTTGGTGTCGAGATCGGCGAACCACTTGTCGCGCATCGCCTGGAACTCGCCCTGGTCGATGACGCCGTCCTTGTTGGTATCGGCCGATTTCAGGAACCCCGGACCGCCCGCATGGGGACCCGTCTGGGTGTCGGCAAAAGCCGCGCCGGACAGGGTGATGGCGGCAAAGGTCAGCAGGGCTAACCGGTTGATTCTCATCGTACTTCCTTGTGTTTGGGCCGCAACTCGCGCCCCGATGCAAGTAGTACGACAGGAAGTTGGAATCCCTGCGGGTGGCCTCCGATCACGATTTCCGTGACCCGGAAGGCACGAAGCTATGCCGTCAGGCCGCCCCGTCCCATGGCGAGGAACTTCTCGCGGCGCTCGCGGCGCACGGTCTCGCCGTCCATGTTGTCGAAGCGCTCGAGCGCCGCGCCGATGGAATCGCCGAGACGGTCGATCGTCTCCGCCTTGGCGCGATGCGCGCCGCCGAGCGGCTCCGAGACGATCTCGTCGATCACGCCGAGCTGCTTCAGATCGGCGGCGGTCAGCTTCAATGCTTCGGCGGCGACCTCCTTCTGGTCGGCGCTGCGCCAGAGGATGGAGGCGCAGCCTTCCGGCGAGATCACGGAATAGACCGAGTGCTCAAGCATGATCACATGGTTGCCGGCGGCGAGCGCGATGGCGCCGCCGGAGCCGCCCTCGCCGATGATCGCCGAGACCAGCGGCACGCCGATCTTCAGGCAGGTCTCGATGCCGCGGGCGATCGCTTCGGCCTGGCCACGCGCCTCGGCCTCGATGCCGGGATAGGCGCCCGGCGTATCGACCAGCGTGATCACCGGCAGCTTGAAGCGCTCGGCCAACTCCATCAGGCGGATCGCCTTCCGATAGCCCTCCGGCTTCGCCATGCCGAAGTTGTGGCGGACCCGGCTGGCCGTGTCGTTGCCCTTCTCATGGCCGAGGACGGCAATCGGCCGGCCGCGGAACCGTCCGAGGCCGCCCATGATCGCCTTGTCGTCGGCGAAGGCGCGGTCGCCGGCCAGCGGCACGTAGTCGGTGACGAGCGCGGCGACATAGTCGCTGTAATGCGGCCGCTCGGGATGACGCGCCACCATGGTCTTCTGCCAGGGCGTCAGCTTGGCGTAGGTTTGCTTGGTGAGGCGCTCGACCTTGGCCTGGAGTTTGGCCACCTCCTCGGCGATGTTGACCTCGTCGCCCTGGGAGAGATGCCGAAGCTCGGCGATCTTGCCCTCCAGTTCGGCGATCGGCTTCTCGAAATCGAGGAAGGTGGCCATGCTGCCTTTCGTCTTCTTGTTGATCTAGCGGGCGCCGGCGATCTGTCGGGCCTTGGAGACCAGCACTTCCGCCTGACGGATCGAGGCGAGGTCGATCAGGCGTCCGTCGAGCGAGACCGCCCCCTTGCCCTGCTTCTGCGCCTCGGCCATCGCCTCCATGATGCGCTGCGCCTTCTTCACCTCGGCCTCGGCCGGGCTGAAGATCTCGTTGGCAAGAGAGACCTGCGAGGGATGGATCGCCCATTTGCCTTCGCAGCCGAGCACACCGGCGCGATTGCCGCCGGCGCGATAGCCGTCAGGGTCGGAGAAGTCGCCGAACGGCCCGTCGATCGGCCGAAGGCCGTTGGCGCGGGCCGCAACCACCATGCGGGCGATGGCGTAGTGCCACATGTCGCCCCAATGGGTCTCGCGATTGCCCTTGTCGTCCTTGTCGGTGAGAATCGCATAGGACGGATTGGCGCCGCCGATATTGGTGGTGCGCGCCTTGGTCGAGGCCGCATAGTCGGCGACGCCGAAATGCAGGCTCTCGTTGCGCTTCGAGGCGGCGGCGATCTCGTGCACGTTCTGCATGCCGAGCGCGGTCTCGATGATCATCTCGAAGCCGATCTTCTTCTTGCGCGCCGTCGCGGCCTCGCATTGCGTGACCAACATGTCGACCGCATAGACGTCGGCGGCGGTGCCGACCTTCGGGATCATGATGAGGTCGAGCCGCTCGCCGGACTGCTCCATGACATCGACCACGTCGCGATACATGAAATGGGTGTCGAGCCCGTTGATGCGGACCGACATGGTCTTCGTGCCCCAGTCGATGTCGCGCAACGCCGCGATCACGTTCTTGCGGGCCTGCGGCTTGTCGTCGGGCGCGACCGCATCCTCGAGATCGAGGAAGATCACGTCCGCCGTCGATTTCGCCGCCTTCTCAAAGAGTTGTGGCTGACTTCCCGGCACCGCCAACTCGCTGCGATTGAGCCGCGCCGGTGCCTGTTCGACGATCTTGAAACTCATCCCTGCCTGCTCCTGAAGCTCCGAACGGAAATGCCGGGTTGTGCCGGCGGATTGCCGCGGGGGCTCGGCCCCGGGTTTGTGGCGGGTATCGGCCCCCCTGTCAATGCCGGGAGGCGCAACGCGTGCAGGATCAAGGCCTTGGCGAAACCGCGGAATTCTTGCCTGGGATCAAGACCGTGACATCAGGATCCGGCCTTGCGCCGTTTCGTCGTCGCCAGCGGATGGTGCTGCTGCACCAACTCGTGCAGGCGGCGGCCGGCGACATGGGTATAGATCTGCGTGGTGGCGATGTCGGCGTGGCCCAGCATCTTCTGCAGGCTGCGGAGGTCGGCGCCGTGGTCGAGCAGATGCGTCGCGAAGGCGTGGCGCAGCACGTGGGGCGAGATCCGCTCCGGCGCGATGCCGGCCTGGGCGGCCAGCTCCTTCAGCATCTGGCCGTAGCGCTGGCGGGTGAGATGCCCCTCCTTGCCGCGCGACGGAAAGAGATAGGGCGAGGGCTTCGGCTGGCCCTTCGCATCCTTCGCCAGGAATTGCGCACGCAACGAGAGATAGGCCGTGAGCGCGGCGCGGGCCGGCGCATTCAACGGCACCATGCGCTCCTTCGAGCCCTTGCCGCGCACCACCAGAACCGGCTGTTCGCGCAACACCGCGGCCAAAGGAAGCTGCACCAGCTCCGAGACGCGGAGGCCGCTTGCATAGGAAAGCTCGACCAGCGCCTTCAGCCGCGCGCCGGTGGCGCCGTCGAGCGCGGTGCAGAGCTCGATCAGCGCCGCCATCTCCTCCTCGGCCAGCAGCTTCGGCAGCGGTCGGCCCAGCTTCGGCCCGTCGAGTGCGGCCGTGGGATCGTCGGCGCGGACGTTCTCCGCCAGCAGGAACTTGAAGAACTGCCGAAGCGCGCTCAAGCGCCGTGCGGCGCTGCGCGCGCTCATGCCGCGCCGGTCGAGCGCCGCGAGATAGGCGGAGAGATCAGCGGTCACCACATCGCCGAGGACGGTCTTGCGCGACGCCGCGAACTTCGCCGCGTCCTCGAGGTCGCGGCGATAGGCGGCACGCGTATTGGCGGCCGCGTTGCGTTCGGCGCTCAGCATCTCCAGGAAGCGTTCGATCAAAGTCTCGCTGCTCGGCGGAAGGTTCGCGACCATCGAAGCCTCAAAGCCCGATCAGCACCGCCGCCTGCAGCGCGACCTGCCGCGCTTCGGCGCCGAGGCCGACCGAGGTCAAGCCGCCCAGCGAGGACGAAATCGCCGCCGGATCGGCGCCGGCGACCTTGTCGCCGCCGAGTGCCACCAGCGCCGTCAACACAGTCTCGCCGCGCCGGCCGGCCAGAGCCGCGGCGTTGATCTCGCTGGCGAGGCTGCCGCCGGCGGTGATCGGCGCGATGCCGGTCCAGCCGCCGATCCGCTGGCCGAGGCCGGCGAAGATCGCATAGACCTGCGCACCCTTGTGCTCATCGGCGCCGGTCGCCTGGCGCCAGCTCGCGACGGGATCGTTGCTGAGCTGGCCGCCGCTGCCGCCGCGCGCAATCCGCGCCAGCAGGCGCAGGCCGGGTGCGGCACGGACGAGATCGGGATTCCCGGTCGAGCTGTCGACCAGGTTGAGCCAGAAATTGCCGCGCTCGACATTGCCGACGAGGAACATCACCCGCGCCGCATCCGGCGCGAACCAGGCGAGGTTGCGCATCGGCTGCACCTGCTGGGTGAAGGGCGCGTAGAGCGCCACTTCGGTGAGATAGTCGCCACGGGCCCGGGCGCGCTGCAGCGCCGCCCCAATCAGTCGCGCGCGCTGTTCCGGCAGCTGCGCCACCGCCGCGGCCTTGTAGACCACAGCCCGCGCCATGGGCGAATCCGACGCCGCGAGATCGGCAACCGCATCCCCCGGACCCGCGGGTGCGAGCTGGTAGAGAGCCGCCAGCTCCTGGGCCGGAATGAGTCCGGCAGCGAAGGCCCGCTCGCCAGCATCGATGCGTTGCGGCACCGCGGCGGCACCGTTGCGGGCGGTCATGACCGATGCGGCGAGGCCGACCGGCACCGGCACCACCTTGCCCGGGGCCGCAGGCGCCGGCAGGCCGGCGAGCTTCATCGTCGCGATCAGCACCGGATCGGCGGTCGCGATCTTCTTGACCGACTTCGGCTTGACGTCACCGGCCGCGACCGAGGCGACAGCAATGAAGCTCGCCGTGCCGGCATCGGGATTCGGCACCTCGCGCAGGAGATCGAGCCCGATCTCCGCCTGGTCGACCTGCTTCCCGGCGAGCTGGCAATAGATCAGCGCCTTGCGCCAATAGAGATCGGGCGCCTGCATCTTCGCGATCTGGCCGTCGACCTGGTTGCAGGCGGTGCCGGTGTCGCCGGCGGTGAGCGCCTGCTCCACCACTTGCTGCGGCGTCGACGGTGGAAGATTGGCCGTCGCCTGGGTGAGCGCCAGCGCCGCATCGGGAAAGCCCATGGCGTTCAGGCGCTCGGCGCGCAGCGGCACCAGGGGATCGCTGCCCGGCGCCACGCCCGGCATCGACGCCGCCGTGGTGAGGAGCCGAAGCTGCAGGTCGCGCAAGGAAGGCACGGTGACCGGCGCCGGCAATTGCGGGACCAGCGCCATTAACCGCGATGGCGTCGCGCCGAACCAGAGATTGGGGCCGAGATCGGCACCGATCGATGTCGTCTGCGGCGCTGCCGTCGCCACCGGCTGGGGCTGCAGCGGTTGCGCCGGCGCCTGCTCCTGCGGCTGTTCCGCGGAGGGCATCGGCATCGGCTGGGCGCCCGGCTGCAGCACCAACGGGGGCGGCGCGGATTGAGGCTGCGTGGGCTGGGCCTGCGTGGGGGGCTGCGTCATGTCCGGCTGCGGCAGCGGCTCGCTCTCGATGGCGGAGCCGCCCGATGGCGGCGGTGATCCTGGTTGCGACGTGCCGGTGTCCGGCGGCTGGGGGGTGAGGTCCGTCGGCGGCGACAGCGCCGAGGCCGGCGACGCGATCAGACCGTAACCGGCGCCCAACAAGAGCAGAGCCAGTGCAGGCAGGCGGCTGGGATTCAGGAGGCGAGGCACGCGGGGAGCCGCAACGCCGCCGGGGCCGTCACTGCAGCGACAGCCGGTCGTTCGGAATCTGGACCTCCTGATGGCTGGTCGAGGGGGGCTGTTGATAGGTGCCGAGGAACACAATTCCTCCCGCCAACACCACCACGACGGCAACGACCAGTCCGAGGAAGATCCGACCCATCCGACCATCCAACTCCGGCCAGAAATCTGGCCAAGCGCTTGAAATAAAAAGGTTCACAGGGCCGATTCGAGGCGGCCCGGAGCGCTGGTAACTTGCCATAGGGCTCGCCGGTTATGCTAGTCTCGATTTCGATCACGGCCGGGTGAACGGCATAGGGAACGGAAGGCAGTGTTGCGACGGGAACGGGGCAGATGAACAAGGGCGTCGCCGGCGGGGGGCTCGACCGCAGCATCGTGCTGGTCGGGCTGATGGGAGCCGGCAAGAGCTGCATCGGCAAGAAGCTGGCCCAGCATTTCGGCCTGCCGTTCATCGATGCCGACCGTGAGATCGAACTCGCCGCCGGCTGCAGCATCACCGACATCTTCGAGGTGCACGGCGAGCAGGCGTTCCGCGACGGTGAGCGCCGGGTGATCGCGCGGCTGCTCAGCAATCCGCCGCATGTGCTGGCGACCGGCGGCGGCGCCTTCATGGACCAGCAGACCCGCAAGCTGATCAAGGACCGGGCGATCTCGATCTGGCTCCGCGCCGAGCTCGACCAGCTGCTGCGGCGCGTCGCCCGGCGGAACGACCGGCCGCTGCTGAAGAACGTCGACCAGCGCGCCAAGCTGACCGAGCTGATGGCGGTGCGCTACCCGGTCTATGCCGAGGCGGACATCATGGTCGATAGCGCCGACGGGCCGCCGGAAATGACCCTCGACCGCGTGCTCGATGCGCTCGAACCCTATCTCCAGGAGCGGCGCAGGTCGGGAACTGCGTCATGATCGATCGACTTACCGTCGATCTCGGCACGCGCAGCTATGACATCCTCATCGGGCGCGGGCTGATCGCCGAGGCGGGACGCCTGATCCAGCCGGTCCTCAAGCAGAAGCGCGTCGTGGTCGTGACCGACACGAACGTGGCGCGACATCATTTGGAAAGCCTGGAGCGCGCTCTCCGCGGCGCCGGCATCGCGACCGATAGCATCGTGCTCGAAGCCGGCGAGCAGACCAAGAGCTTCGCCGGGCTGGAGGGCCTGATCACCGAGCTGCTGGAGCGCGGCGTCGAGCGCGGCACCATGCTGCTCGCTCTCGGCGGCGGGGTGATCGGCGATCTCGTAGGCTTCGCCGCGGCGATCACCTTGCGCGGGATCGACTTCGTGCAGATCCCGACCACCCTCCTCGCCCAGGTCGATTCCTCGGTCGGCGGCAAGACCGCGATCGACGTGCCGCAGGGCAAGAACCTGGTCGGAGCGTTCCACCAGCCGCGCCTGGTCCTGGCCGATACCGGGACCCTCGACACGCTGCCGCGCCGGGAGATGCAGGCGGGCTATGCCGAGACGGCGAAATACGGGCTGATCGACGATCCGCCCTTCTTCGCCTGGCTGGAGGGCAACGGGCTCGACGTGATCGAGCGTGTCGACGCGCCACTGCGCCACGCGGTGCTCACCAGCTGCCGCGCCAAGGCGAAGATCGTCGCCCAGGACGAGCGCGAGCAAGGTGCGCGCGCTTTGCTCAACCTCGGCCACACCTTCGGCCATGCCCTCGAGGCGGAATGCGGCTATTCCGACGAGCTGCTGCACGGCGAGGCGGTGGCAATCGGCATGGTGCTGGCATTCGAGCTTTCGGCCCGGCTGGGGCTCTGTCCGCTGGAGGAGGCGGCACGAGTGCAGCGGCACCTGGCCAGCGTCGGCCTGCCGACCTCGCCCACTTGGATCGATGGCCGCGACTGGTCGGCCGATCGGCTGATCCGGCACATGAGCCGCGACAAGAAGGTGAAGGACGGGCGCATAGCCTTCGTGCTCGCCAAGGGCATCGGCCGCGCCTTCTTCCCCGGGCATGCCGACCTCGACGAGATCGCGGCCCTGCTCGAGACCGCGATCGCCGCATAAGGTGCGGCCGCAGATACCCCCTGGGCCCGGAACTCAGTGAAACTCTGGGAATGACGCCATGATCGTCTATTACCTAATCGGCCTCCTTCTGTTGCTGATCTGCTCGGGATTCTTCTCCGGCTCGGAGACCGCTCTGACCGCCGCCTCCCGGGCGCGCATGCAGGCGCTGATCGGCCACGGCAACAAGGCCGCGCAGCGCGTCGCCAAGCTCCATCAGCATATGGAGAACGTGATCGGCACCGTCCTGCTCGGCAACACCTTCCTCAATGCCGCGACTGCAGCCCTGATGACGGCGTTCCTGACCGCGGAGTTCGGCGACCGCGGCGTCATGCCGCTGATCGCCGCCGGCGTCGCCACCGCCTTCCTGTTCATCTTCAGCGAGGTGCTGCCGAAGACTTTCGCGATCAACAACGCCGATCGATTCTCGCTGGCGGTGGCGCCGCTGCTGCAGTTCTTCGTCACGCTCACCTATCCGGTCACCCATGTGACGCAGTGGATCTGCAACGGCTTCCTGCGCCTGTTCGGCCTGAAGATCGTCAACCAGCCCGGCGCCGAGGAGCGCATCGAGGAGCTGCGGGGCGCGATCGAGCTCCATGCCGGCTCGGTGGAGGAGATCCAGGACACCGGGCAGATGCTGCACTCGATCCTGGACCTCGACGACGTGCCGGTCTCCGACATCATGGTCCACCGCCGCAACATGACCATGCTGGATGCCGAGCTGCCGGTCGAGGAGATCGTCACCCAGGCGCTGAACAGCCCGCATACGCGCATCCCCGTCTATCGCGGCGAGCCCGACAACATCCTGGGCGTGCTGCATGCCAAGGCGCTGCTGCGCGCGATGCACGCCAACCAGTGGAAGCTGGACGGACTCGACATCGTCGCGCTCGCAGCGAAGCCCTGGTTCATCCCGGACAGCACCAACCTGCTCGCGCAGCTCGAGGCGTTCCGCACCCGGCACGAGCATTTCGCCATCGTGGTCGATGAGTACGGCGCGCTGATGGGCATCGTGACCCTGGAGGACATCCTGGAGGAGATCGTCGGCGACATCTCCGACGAGCACGACATCAAGGTGAGCGGCGTCGCCAAGCAGCCGGACGGCAGCCTGGCAGTGGACGGCACCGTCACGATCCGCGACCTCAACCGCGAGTTCGACTGGCAGCTGCCGGACGAGCACGCTTCCACCATCGCCGGCCTCGTCATGTACGAGGCCCGCCGCATCCCGATGGTCGGCCAGGTTTTCGTGTTCTACGGCCTGCGCTTCGAGATCCTCGACCGTCGACGCAACCAGATCACGCGCCTGAAGATCACCCCGCCCGCCGCGAAGACCGATGCGACGGCGCCGGCCGGCACGGACGCGAGGCCAAGACCGGATACCACCGTGACGGTGAAGGTGCAGCCGAAGAAGCCCGACGGCAGCGGTCCCACGCGTGGTCCCACGGGTGGCACCACGGGAGCCGCGGCATGAGCGAGCGGGTGCGAGCCGACGGCGAGGCCCCACGTGGCGATGGGCGCGAGCTCCTGCACAAGCGGAGCTTCGAGTTCTCCGGTTATCTCCGGGCCGACGGGAACTATGACATCGAAGGCCGGATGACCGACCGCAAGACCTACGCATTCCCGAACGATTGGCGCGGCGAGATCGCGGCCGGCGAGGCGCTGCACGATATGCGCATCCGGGTGACCCTGGACGAGGAGTTCCAGGTGCTCGACGTCGTGGCGGAAACCGCCGATGCGCCGTTCGAGGTTTGCGGGGCGATCACGCCGGTCTTCACGAGCCTCAAAGGCGCCCGCATCGGCCGCGGCTGGAGCGCACTTCTGAAGGAGAAGTTCGGCGGCGCCAAGGGCTGCACCCATCACGTCGAGTTGCTGCGGACCCTGGCGACGGCCGCCTTCCAGACGATCTACGGCGCTAAGCAGCGGCGGGCACGGGTTGAGAGCTCGGTGCCGCCGGGAGAAAGTGGCAGAGACGCCGGCCGCCGCCCGGGCTTCATCGACACCTGCCACGCCCTCGCTGCCGATGGCGCGATCGTCAAGGCGAACTGGCCGGATTTCTACCAGTCGAAGCGCTGAGCGCCGGTGTGCGCCGGCCAGCGCGCCGCTACTTGCGCGATTTCGCCGCGAGCTTGCCGTGCCCCGCGTTGCGGTGCCCGGCCTCGGTGGCGGCGTCGCGGAAATAGCCGAGCAGATGCACGCGGATGGCGGCGGTCATGCTGAACGCGCCGCGCCGCTTGGCGACGGCGGTGCAGAAGTCGTGCAGAGTCTGCCCTTCGCGCGCAGCGGCTTCCTGGAGCGCGTCCCACATCTCCGGCTCCATACGCAAACTGGTTCGTCTGCCCGCCACAGTGACGTTGCGGGCAATCATCGCCGCTTTCGGCCGTCTCGACATGTTACTTCGACCCCGAGTTCACCGTCCGGACGAGAAAGCCCGACCGATGCCGTCCCAACTCCACTCGATGCGCTTATCGCTAGATGTTATTCGCGATCAAGTCAACCAGGTTGCAGAGTTTTTCGCTTCAATCCTAGTAAGTTAGGAAAACATTGCCCCGGGAAATTAAGGGTATTTTTTGCCGCCCTAGGATTCTTCCGGTGCCCGGGCCGAGATGGCGAGGGCGTGCACCGGACCGGCCAACTCCTCTGCCAGCACACCATAAATCAGCCGCTGGCGCTCGACCCGCGACTTGCCCGCGAACTGTGCGCTGCGGATCGAAACTTGAAAATGTGTCTCGCCGCTTTCACGCCAGCCGGCATGGCCGCGGTGCCGGTTGCTCTCGTCGGTGACCACGAGTTCCTCCGGCGCCAGCGCCGCGGTGAGCTTGCTCTCGATGCGTTCCTTGACCGATGCCATCGCCCGTCCGCCAACGCCCGTCGCCGCCGGCGACATCCACATGCGCTCTCACACCGGCGCGAGCGCGACGCCATTTCGCCCCAGCGGCATTGCGCGGCCGGGCTCCGTCACCATATCTCCATCATCCCAATGAGACAATTCGCCTGATCGGCGCGCGAGACCTGCGCCCTCGCAAGGCTGTCGTGCCGAGGGGGCAGTTGCACCGTAACCGTCCGCTCCGTCATACTGAACCCATGGTCAGACGCCACTATATTCCTGATCCTCCGCCACGGACCACGCGCTGCCACCATGCCGGCTGCGAGGCCGAGGGACTCTATCGCGCGCCGAAGTCGCCGAACCAACTCAACGAATACATCTGGTTCTGCCTCGACCATGTGCGCGAGTACAACCGGTCCTGGGACTTCTACGCCGGAATGAACACCGACCAGATCGAGCGCCAAGTGCGGTTCGACACGGTCTGGCAGCGCCCGACCTGGCCGCTCGGCTCCTGGGGCACCAGCGGTGCCGGAGCCGCCAGCGCCGCCGCGCGTCGCTTCGCCGGCATCGACGAGACCGAGTTCATGCCCGACGACGTGCGCGAGGCGATCAACGCCCGGATGAACGCCGCCGAACAGCGCGCGCAGGCGGAACGGCGCCGGCGCGCCAAGGCCCATGCCAGCAAGGAGGAAGCGGCGCTCGCGGTGCTGGAGCTGGTGCCGCCGGTCTCCTGGACCGAGGTCCGCGCGCGCTACAAGGCGCTGGTGAAGCGTCTCCATCCCGATGCCAATGGCGGCGACAAGAGCGCCGAGGAGCAGCTGAAGCTGGTCAACCAGGCCTATGGGACATTGAAGGCCGCCGCCGCGGCCCAAGCCTAGACGTATTCACTGTGACTATGAGCACCGCGCTGCAACGGGTCGGCACCGCCTCCCTGGAAATCGCCTATGAAGAACGCGGGCCGGCCGAGGGCGCGCCGGTCCTGCTGATGCACGGCTTTCCCGATGACGTGCGGACCTGGGACGAGGTGGCGGCGCCGCTCGCCGAGCGCGGCTGCCGCGTGATCGTGCCCTATCTGCGCGGCTATGGGCCGACGCGCTTCCTCTCGCCGCGCACGCCGCGTTCCGGGCAGCAGGGCGCGCTCGGCAGCGACCTCAAGGACCTGATGGACGCGCTGGCGATCCGCCGCGCCGTCCTGGCCGGCTATGACTGGGGCGGGCGCGCCGCATGCATTGTGGCGGCGCTCTGGCCGGAGCGGGTCCGCGGCCTCGTCTCGATCGGCGGCTACAACATCCAGAACATCGCTGGCAACCTGCGGCCCGGCGAAGCCGACCAGGAGTGGCGCTTCTGGTACCAGTGGTACTTCAACACCGCGCGCGGCGTCGCCGGGCTCGCCGCCCACCGGCATGCGATCTGCCATCTGCTCTGGACATTGTGGTCGCCGAATTGGCGCTTCGACGACGCGACTTATGCCGCCACCGGTGCCGCATTCGACAATCCCGATTTCGTCGATGTCGTGATCCAGTCGTACCGCCACCGCTATCAGGCGGCGCCCGGCGATCCCGCCTTCGAGGCGATCGAGCGCGCGCTGGCGGCGCAGCCGAAGATCGCCGTGCCGACTGTCGTGCTGCACGGCGGCGCGGATGGCGTCGATCCCGCCGCCGCTTCCGCCACCCACCATGTTCATTTCACCGGCCCCTATCGCCGCGCGGTGGTGCCGCGCGCCGGCCATTTCTTTCCGCGCGAGGCGCCGGAGAAAGTCGTGGAGGCGGTTCAGGAGCTGATCGCCGCGACCAGGAGCTGAGCTAAGGCTGGTCGGCAAGCTGATCCGGGATGGTGATGCGGTTCCCGGAGGCCGTACCTGCCGTGCCGCAGGTGCCGGACCAGACCGTGACCCCCTGTCCTGCGGCGATCGACGGCTGGCGCTGCCGGTGATCGCAGGCGGCGCCGACACCCGACGCGCCGGTCTCGGTGCCGGCGATCGGATTTCCCTTCGTATCGAGGCGGCGGATCACGGTCTGACCATCCACCGAGGCGATGCTGATGATGGCCGGGCCGTCGGGCAGGGTCGCGCGCACGCGATCGACCACCTTTACGGGCATGGCGCCGCCGGTCCAGGCGATCTGCACCAGGTTGCGATAGGTGTCGCCGAAGCCGGGCGTGGTCGAGTGATAGTCGCCCGCCGCAACCATCCAGTCGCCGGACTTGTCGTGCAGCGCGGAGAGGAAAAGCGCGCCGTAATCGACGTTGGCGGTGGGATCGAGCGCGCTGCCGAGATCGGCAAAGGCGTTGGGGTGGTGCCGCATGCTGATCTGCATGCAGCCAACATCGATGTTGACGTCGCTCTCAGACTTGTAGGTCTCGAGCGCGATCAGCGCCGAGGCCTTGTCGGGATAGTAGTGCGGCGCACCGCCGACGTTGAGGGTCCAGGGCCAGGGCTTGGTGATTTCGCCATAGGGACTGCCGCTGGATTCGACCCGGGCGATCGCCTTCAAGAGACCGGCGGGCATGCCGTAATGCGCCTCCTGCTTCGCGATCTCCTGGAGGCAGAGGTCGCTGTCGTCGGCTCGGGCGGCGACCGCCGACGCGGCGGCTGCTCCCGCCGCCAGGACGGCTATCCATGGCCAGGTTCGGAGCGGAGTCGACCCCATAAACCACCAATGGCACGGGTTCCCGGCCTTTGCAAATCGCGCCGCCACGGCGACGGAATCCGGCCACTTTGGGGATATCGGCCTACGAGACAATTGACCTAGCACCATCCGACCGGCACCGTATCAGGCCATGTTCAAGAGCGGCGACGCTCCCGAGAAGATCCGGGCGCTCGGGGCCTATTGGGAAAGCTTGGCCGGCGGAGAGCCGCCGGAACGCGCGCTGATCGATATTGCCGCCGTGCGGCCGCTGCTCCCCTATCTCATGCTGATGGGATTCGAGTTGGATCCGTTCACGGTGCGCTATCGACTGACCGGCACCAAGATCGACGAATGGGTGGGCATGAACGTCACCGGCCGCACCCTCAACGAGTTCGTGGCCGGCGACAGGACCGGCGCCTCGGCCTATCTGCTGACCTGCTATGAGGAGTGCTGGCGCGCCGAAGCGCCGGTGATCGGCGCCTATGACTGGCCGAGCGTCGGCGGCATTCCGCTCCGGATCCGTTTCGGCCTGTTCCCGCTGAAGGTCGGCGGGATCGTCCGGCAGTGCCTCGTCGTCGAGGATTTCGGTGCGGTTCCGGTCAATGCCGAGCCGCTGTCCTTGCGCGAGTTTGCCACGGCCAAGCGCTGACGCGCAGGCGCGGCCGAGGAACCGTCCGCGCGGTCCGGCCTTGCTGAAGAAGGCCCAGATCCTGCGGCGTCTCGCTTTTCGGTCCGGTGGCAGGTATGACTTGCGACGAGCCGGGGACGGGTTCGGGATCCGGTTCGGGGCATTCATGGAACGAATCGAAGGGGAAGACACATGCGTGGGATCGCGCTTGCTGCAGCGTCCTTGATCGCCGCAGCACTGCTCGCCAGCTGCGGCAGCACCAACCACACCAAGCCGGCAGAGGTCGCGAGCGGCCAGAAGGTGATGATCACCAAGGCCACCTGGGATGCCTATCTCAACTACAAACAATGGCTGATGCCGAAGAGCTATACCGGCCCGGTCGGCGACGGCTATTTCGCCGTGACCACCGACGGCACCGGCTGGGGCCTGACCGGCTGCCCCGACAGCGGCTGCGCGGTCGGCGAGCTCGACAAGGGCGACGCCATCGACAAGTGCAACAAGCGCAACGGCGGCCGGCCCTGCCTGATCTTCGCGCACCAGAACACGATCATCGTTCCCTACGAGCTCGTGCAGTAGCGGAAGAGCGGCGCCGCTCCGCACCGCCGACGTCCACAGGGTTCTTGCTGACCGCACGCTGTCAGACGACGGCACGGGTGTCGTCCGATTCCGGCCAGCGCGGCGTCAGGATCGACGTCTACATTTTTGGATGTGGACGATTCTCGCGAACTCCTGGTCGACGCCGTCGCTGACCCGCTCTCCGTCATCGGCACATCTCTGCCGGCACGACCGGTCGATCGAGATGCGCCGCTGGTCGACGAGGAGCTGTTCTTCAAGGCATGGCTGCGCGAGCCGGTCGCGATCGGTGCGATCATGCCGACCCGCGCGCCGCTGGCGAACGCCATCGCGGCGGCTGCCGTCGAGATCACTGGCGCGGTCGCGAACGGGTCGATCATCGAGCTCGGCGGTGGCACCGGCCCCGTCACTCGCGCCTTGCTATTTCGCTCCCCGCGCCCAGGGAGCGTGGCGATCGTCGAGCGCCATCCCGTCTTCTACCGGCTGCTGACACGCCGCTTTCCCCAGGCGCGGGTCCTGCTCGGTAGCGCCGAGGAACTTGGGGCGGTCCTGAGCCCGCACAGCATAGGGCCGGTCGGAGCCGTGATCTCCTCGCTGCCGCGCGTCGGTTGGCCGATCGAGCGGCAGCGCCGGATCCTGGGGCAATGCTTCGACCTGCTGGGGACCAAAGGCGCCTTCCTGGAATTTTCCTACGGACCATTCTCACCGGTCCCGCGCCGGCTCATCCACGAGTTCAAGTGCGTCGCCGCGCGCCACCGTTACGTCTGGCGCAATTTCCCGCCGGCGACCATCTGGAGCTACCGGCTGAGCAGGTAGCGGCCGGGGTTGTCTCCCGACGATTCGGCCCCGGACACCCCCTCGCTTTTCGCAACCCGGCTCCGCCGGGCTTCCCCCTAGTCATTGCGGGGCAAAGCCGCTAAAACGCTTGCCGGTTCAGAGGCTTGGCGGTGCCGGCTGCCTTCGGCCCACGGCGCTCAAGCCCTTGAATCCGCTTGGACTTCGCCCACCTTTAGGATTTGGACCCGAACCTGATGGCTCTGCAAACTTCCGCCTCGACCAAGAACGGCTCGGCTTACGACAAATCGACCCTGCCGGACATCACGATCTCGGTCCGCCAGCAGTTCGGCCTCGACTCCGACATGCAGGTTCCGGCCTACAGCCAGCGCGCCGAGCACGTGCCGGACATCGACGAGGCGTACCGCTTCGACCACGACACCACGATGGCGATCCTGGCGGGCTTCGCGCATAACCGCCGCGTGATGATCCAGGGCTATCACGGCACCGGCAAGTCGACCCACATCGAGCAGGTCGCGGCGCGCCTCAACTGGCCCTGCATCCGCATCAACCTCGACAGCCACATCAGCCGCATCGACCTCATCGGCAAGGACGCGATCGTCCTCAAGGACGGCAAGCAGGTGACCGAGTTCCGCGAAGGCCTGCTGCCCTGGGCGTTGCAGCATCCGACCGCCCTGGTATTCGACGAATACGACGCCGGCCGTCCGGACGTGATGTTCGTGATCCAGCGCGTGCTCGAGGTCGAGGGCAAGCTGACGCTGCTCGACCAGAACAAGGTGATCCGCCCGCATCCCGGGTTCCGCCTGTTCTCGACCGCGAACACCGTGGGCCTCGGCGACACGACCGGGCTCTATCACGGCACGCAGCAGATCAACCAGGGCCAGATGGACCGCTGGAACATCGTCGCGACGCTGAACTACCTGCCGCACGACGACGAGACCAACATCGTCGTAGCGAAGTGCCCGCAATACGACACCGCCGAGGGCCGCAAGACCATCGACGCCATGGTGGCCTGCGCCGACCTGACCCGCGCCGGCTTCATCAACGGCGACATCTCGACGGTGATGAGCCCGCGGACCGTGATCACCTGGGCCGACAATGCGCGCATCTTCAACGACGTCGGCTTCGCCTTCCGGGTCTCGTTCCTGAACAAGTGCGACGAGCTGGAGCGACCGGTGGTGGCGGAATACTACCAGCGCTGCTTCGGCACCGATTTGAAGGACAGCGCCGCCAAGGCCCAGCTCGCGCATTGAGGCAGGGGCGCGGATGAGCGGTCCCAAGAATCCCGTCGACGAGTTCCGCCGCGTCACCGGCGCGGCGGTGCGCGCGATCTCGGAGCATAGCGACATCCAGGTGAGCTTCGCCCCAGGCTCTGCGGGCGGGCATACCGGCCTCATGGGCACGGAAGCGCGCCTAACGGCGCCGTCGCGCCACATGCCGGCGGGAGAGGTTGCCTGCACCCGGGGCGAGGCCGACGCGATCGCCCTCAAGCTGAAGCACCACAACGCCAGGACCCATACCCGCGAGAGCCCGAAGACGCCGCTGGCGCGCGAGATCTTCAACGCGATCGAGACCGCGCGGGTCGAGGCGATAGGCGCGAAGCGCATGGCCGGCGTCGCGCAGAACCTCAGCGCCTCGCTGGAGGAGCATTGCCGGCAGAAGGGCTATGCCCGGGTCAACCAGCGCCAGGAGAACAACCTCGCCGAGGTGATGCGCC
>Ga0335070_10002491_pt1 | contig 21409 bp, 19 predicted proteins | sample Lox_Sample_13_FD_206722 | JGI IMG/M metagenome (GOLD analysis project Ga0335070, IMG submission 206722) | Soil microbial communities from Loxahatchee National Wildlife Refuge, Florida, United States - Lox_Sample_1.3 | ecosystem: Environmental > Terrestrial > Soil > Wetlands | place: USA...
AGGCGGAGAGTTTGCATGCCGATTCCAGGCGCGCGAGCAGCTCGCGCGTGAGCGTCTGCGGGCTCTGCCGGCCAGTATCCACGACGAGGTCGGCGACCTCGCGATACAACGGGTCGCGCACCGCGTAGAGCTCCTCCAGCTTCTTCTGCGGCTCCGGGGTCGCCAGCAACGGCCGGTTGCGGTCGTGGCGCACGCGCTGCCACAGCTGCGCCGGCCGCGCGTGCAGGTAGACGACCGTGCCGCGCGTAGCGAGGCAGCGGCGGTTCGCCTCGGCGAGCACTGCGCCGCCGCCCGTGGCGAGCACGATGCCTTCGAGCGCGCAGAGCTCCGCGATCACCTGCGACTCGCGCGCGCGGAAGCCCGCCTCGCCCTCGATGTCGAAGATCACGGCAATGCGCACGCCGCAGCGCCTCTCGATTTCCTCGTCGGAGTCGTAATACACGCGCTTCAGACGGCGGGCGAGCAGCCGCCCCACGGTCGTCTTGCCCGCGCCCATCATGCCGACGAGGATCAGATTGCCGGATCGTGCCTTCACGCGATCATTCTACGCAGTTCGAAAATCGTGCCCGCCAAAACAAAACGGCCGGGAGGTCCCGGCCGTCCGATGTCGCTGGCTGCGCCGGTCAGCGCACGGTCATGCGCTCGGTCACGATGCGCGGCGTGACGAACACGAGCAGCTCGGTCTTGCTCGAGGTGTTCACCTGGTTGCGGAACAGGAAGCCGATGTAGGGCAGATCGCCGAAGAACGGCACGCGCGTGTTGTCGGTGCGTAGATGCCGCCGATCACCACCGTGCCGCCGTTCTCGATCAGCACCTCCGTCTTAACGTGCTTGGTGCTGATCGAAATGCCCGCCGGTGTGGTCGCCCCCGGCTCGTCCTTGTTGACGTCCAGCGTCATGATGATGTTGCCGTCCGGCGTGATCTGCGGCTTCACCTTGAGCGACAGGTTGGCCTTGCGGAACGCGACGCTCGTCGCGCCCGAGGAGGTCGCCTGCTGGTAAGGAATCTCCGTGCCCTGCTCGATCACCGCCTCAACCTGGTCGGCGGTCAGCACGCGCGGACTGGAGATCGTCTTGCCCTTGCCATCGGCCTCGAGCGCCGAGATCTCGATGCTCAGGATCCGCGACATCGCCGCGTTGAAAAGCATGAACGAGAACGCCCCTGCATTGAATGCATTGAGGCCCGCGGCCGGCAGATTGGTCTGCAGCCCGGGCCCGTTGATCACCGGAGTGCCCTGCACCAGGCCCGCCGCTTGACCCGTATTGCTCAAGTCCGCTCCGAGCACCAAAGGGGCCCCCGAGATCGTGTGGCTCGCGCCCGTCGTCCTCGCGTCTTCCGCATAACCGAGGCGCACGCCGAGGTTCTTGTTGAACAGCTCGCTCGCTTCGACGATGCGCGCCTCGATCATCACCTGGCGCACCGGCACGTCGATCTTGGCGATCAGCTTGCGCACCTCCTCCAGCCGCGACGGCGTGTCCTGCACGAACAGCGTGTTGGTGCGCGCGTCGACGACGGCGCTGCCCCGCTTGGAGAGCATGCGCTGGTTGGCGTCCGAAAGCAGCTTCTGCACGTCGGCGGCCTTCTGGTAGTTCATCTGGAAGGACTCGGTGCGCGTCTGCTCGAGCTCGTTGATCTGCGACGCCGCCTCCAGCGCGAGCTTCTCGCGCGTCGCCAGCTCGTCGCGCGGCGCGATCGAGATCACGTTGCCCGAGCGGCGCATGTCGAGGCCGCGCGTCTGCAGGATGATGTCGAGCGCCTGGTCCCAGGGCACGTCCTTCAGGCGCAGCGTGATGTTGCCGCCAACCGTGTCGCTGGTGATGATGTTGAGGTCGGTGAAGTCCGCGATCACGTTGAGCACCGCGCGCACTTCGACGTTCTGGAAGTTGAGCGAGAGCTTCTCGCCCGTGTAGCGGCCCCGCTGCGACTGCCTGGACGGATCCTGCTGCGCCGCCTTCACCTCGACCACGAACTGCGTGTCGGACTGGTAGGCGTTGTGCTCCCACTGCCCTTTCGCCTCGATGACCATGCGCACGTTCTCGCCCTGCTGGAACGTGTTCACGGTCTGCACCGGCGTGGCGAAGTCCACCACGTCCAGGCGGCGGCGCAGGTTGTCCGGCAGCGCGGTCTTGAGGAACTCGATGACGATGTTCTGCCCCTGCTGGCGAATGTCGATGCCCGTCGACGTGTCGTTCAGGTCGACGACGATGCGGCCCTCTCCCGCCTTGCCGCGGCGGAAATCGATCTCGCGGATCGCGTGCGTGGAGTCAGCCTTGCCCTCGGCGAAATGCGCCGTCTGGCTCGCCGGGCCCGCGGCGGCGGCGGCGGCCGCGCTCAGGGTGACGACGATGTTCTTGCCGTCGAGCGCCACCTCGTGCGACACCGAGCGCCGCAGGTTGAGCACGAGCCGCGTGCGGTCCGATCCCTGCACCACGTTCATGCTGCGCAGCTCGCCCTGGCCGACATCCTGCGAATTGCGGCCGAGCCCGTTGGTGGTATTGGCGAAGTCGAACACGATGCGCGCCGGGCTGGCGACCGTGAAGCTCGGCGGCACGGCCTTCAGGGGATCCTTGGTGGCGATGCGCACGACGATGTTGCCGCCTTGCTGAGCGACGTCGAAGGCCTCGATGCTGTTCTGGGCGAGTGCCGGCCCGCATCCGAACAGCCAGATCGCGAGCAGCGCGCCCAGATTTTTCAGTTTATTCAGCGTGTTCATTTCTTGCCCTCCGACATTTGCAGCGTGGTCGTGCGCTCTACCCAGTCGCCGCCGCTGTCCTGGACGACTTCCTTCAAGTTGATGGCACCTTCATCGATGCCGGTGATCAGGCCGAAGTTCTGGCCCATGTAGTTGCCCTTCTTGACGCGGAACAGGTTGGTGCCCGCACGCACCAGCGCGTACATATCCTTGTTCTGCGACAGCGTGCCCACCATCTGGATCGCATCCAGCGGGAAGGCCTCGAGCGGCTCCTTCGGCCGGTTGAGGTCGGGCTGCACGCCGCCGCCGCCGGCGGCGCCGGTGCCGGCAGCCGCCGCCACCACGATGCGGCCGGGCACGAACGGATCGACGAAGTCTTTGCCCTGGGCGTCCTTGCTGTTGTAGGGAACTGGCTCGTAGGTGCGCACCTGCGGCAGCGGCTCGACCTTGCCGCGCAGGTCCTTGGTCATCGCGCTGAGTTCCTGGCGCAGCTCGCCCTGCTCCTCGCCGCCGCAAGCGGCGAGCAGCGCGATGCCCGCGATTGCGATCAGCTTCCTCATTTCTTGGCCCCGCCTTTCTTCGACGCGGCCTTGCGCTGTTCCGCGAGCTCGTTTTCGTCGAGGTAGCGGAAGGTGCGCGCGGTGACATTCATCGTCAGGTTGCCGTCCTTGCCGGCCTCGAGCCCCACGTCGTTCAGCGTCACGATGCGCGGCAGCTGCCCCACGTCGGCGGCGAAGCCGCCCATGTCATGGTAGGTGCCGATGAGCTTCAGGGTGATCGGCAACTCGGCGTAGAACTCCTTGGTCGCCTCGGAGGCTGCCGGCTTGAAGAGCTCGAACTGCAGCCCGCGCGAGAGCCCGGCCTGGTTGATGTCGACGAGCAATGCGTCCATCTGCGCCTTGTTCGGGAGCTGCTTGAGCAGCGCCCCGAACTGCGTGTCGATCTCGCGCAGCTGCTGCTTGTACAAGTCGAGGTTGACGGCCTGCGTCTTCTTCGCGAGATAGTCCTTCTTCAGGTTCACTTCCTGCGCCTGGCCCTTCTCGAGCTCCTCGATCTGGCCCTGCCAGATGCCGAAGTAGCCGGCCACGGGGATCGCCACCAGGATGGCCACCAGCACGAGCAGCTTGGGCGCGAACGTCCAGGTACCCGGATCGCGCCAGTTCGTGCGCTTGAAGTCGTCCGCAATCTGGTTGAAGTTGATCGCCATGGCCTAGCCCTTCTTCGCGGGGGCGGAGGCAGCCTTCGCCGCGTCCTTGGCATCGGGCGCCACGGGGCGCTTCATCCCCAGCTTCAAATTGAACTCGGAGACGCGCATCTTGCCGACGTTCACCGCCTTGATCTCGACGAGGTTCGGATTGGTGAGCCAGGGCGAGGACTCGATATTGCGCATCAGCGTCGAGACGCGCGCATTTGACTGCGCGTAGCCGACCAGGTCGATGTTGGGGCCGCTCTGCTTTACCGATTTCAGATACACGCCCTCGGGCATCTGCTTGACCAGCTCGTTCATCAGATTGACCGTTTGCACCCGGTCGGTCTGCAGCGTTTCGATGATGCGCTTGCGCGCGAGCAGCGCCTCGATCTTCTCCTTCACTTCCTTGATCTCGTCGATGTCCTTGTCGAGCTTGGCGATCTCCGTCTTCATGAAGCGGTTGCGGTCGTCCTGATTGCTGATGCGGCCGGAATAGAACAGCCAGCCGGCGCCGACGATGACCAGGCCGAGCGCCGCCGTCATGCCGGCCAGCACGGCGAAGTGCGCGCGGGCGCGCTTGCGGCGCTCCTCGCGGTGGGGCAGTAGATTGATCCTGGCGCTCATGGCTGGTTTTGCCTCCGGATCAGACCGGGTCGAAACGGCGCATTGCCAGGCCGCAGGCGACGATCAGCGAGGGCGCGTCCTGCACGAGGCGCTTGAGCTGGATCTTCGGCGAAGTCTGCATCGCGCCGAACGGGTTGGCGACGACCGTCGGGACCTGCGTGCGCGTATGCACCACTTCGTCGAGGCCGGGGATCACCGCCGAGCCGCCCGCGAGCAGGATGTGGTCCACCGTGTTGTACGAGGTCGAAGTGAAGAAGAACTGCAGCGCGCGCTGCACCTCCTGCGACAGGTTCTCCATGAACGGGCGCAGCACCTCGGTCTCGAAGTCGTCGGGCAGCCCGCCCGAGCGCTTGGCGTTCTCCGCCTCCTCGGGGCTCATGCCGTAGCGAGAAACGATGTCGGCGGTGAGCTGATTGCCGCCGAACGCCTGCTCGCGGTTGTAGACCGACTGCTCGTTGCGCACCACGCTCACCTGCATGACGTTGGCGCCGACGTCGACGATCGCCACGTTCTGGTCGTTGCCTCCGCCCGGCAGCTGCTTGATTACGAGCTGCAGCGCGGACATCTGCGCGAAGGACTCGACGTCCATCACCAGCGGCTTCAGCCCCGCGTTTTCGGCCACCGCAAAGCGGTCGGACACCTTCTCCTTGCGCGTGGCGGCGATCAGCACTTCCTGCTCTTCCGGATTGGTCGGCGAGGGCCCGATGATCTGGAAATCGAGGTTGACCTCCTCCAGCGCGAACGGGATGTACTGATTGGCTTCGCTCTCGACCTGCGCCTCGAGCTCCTCTTCGCGCAGGCCGGCGGCGACGATGATCTTCTTCGTGATCACGGCGCCCGAGGGCACGGCCATGGCCACGTGCTTGGTTCGCGTGGCAAGGCGCTTGTAGCCGCGGCCCACCGCATCGGCCACGGCCTCCAGGATGTTGATGTTGCCGTCGACGACGGCGTCCTTCGGCAGCGCTTCGATGATGTAGCGCTCGACCCGGTAGGCGCCTCTGCCGGCGTCCACGATCTCCAGCATCTTGACCGAGGACGAACTGATGTCCAGCCCGAACAACGGCGGAGCCTTCGGCTTGAAGAAGTCGAGGTTCATCCCTTTTTTCCTTTCGTATCGGCCCCTTAGGCGCGATACGTAGAATTTGCGTTAGATGCTAACAACAACTCCCCCGAGTGTCTAGTGAATCCTCCACGCGGGGGGCGGTCTATAATGCGCCGTGTCCCGCCGCGCTTGCAACCTTCCCCCGGAGTTGGCGTAACCACCTTGAAGTGGCTACGTTTTTTGGCTTTCCCGCTGGTGTTGCTGGCAGGCTTGGCTGCGGCCGGCGCCTGCCTGGCGGGCTTGGTCGTCGCGCTGGCTTACCCGAACCTGCCGTCGCTCGAGGCGCTGACCGACTACCAGCCGAAGATTCCCTTGCGCGTGTACAGCGCCGAAGGCGTGCTGATCGGCGAGTTCGGCGAGGAGCGGCGGCGGCTGGTGAGCATCCGGCAGGTGCCGGAACTGCTTAAACAGGCGATCCTCGCGGCCGAGGACGAGCGCTTCTATCAGCACACCGGCGTCGACTATCAGGGCGTGGTGCGCGCCGCGTACGCGAACCTCACTCAAGGGGGAAAACGCCAGGGCGCCAGCACGATCACCATGCAGGTCGCGCGCAACTTTTTCCTGTCGTCCGAAAAGACGCTCACGCGCAAGCTGTACGAAGCGCTGCTCGCCTTCAAGATCGAGAGCAACCTCAGCAAGGATCAGATTCTCGAGCTCTACATCAACCAGATCTATCTCGGCCAGCGGGCGTACGGTTTTGCGGCGGCCTCGCAGATCTACTTCGGCAAATCGCTCGACAAACTGACGCTCGGGGAAGCGGCAATTCTTGCGGGATTGCCGAAAGCGCCTTCAGCCTATAACCCTGTTGCGAATCCGCAACGCGCGCGGCAACGCCAGCAATACGTGCTGCGGCGCATGAAGGAATTGGGGCGCATCACCGAGCAGCAACTTGCCGAGGCGTCCAGTGCACCGCTGCAGACGCATAAGCAAGCAGATGATTTTGAAGGAATTCATGGCGATTATCTCGCCGAAATGGTGCGGCAGGCGATATTCGAGCAATACCCCGAGGATGTCTATACAAAGGGGTTTCGCGTCTATACGACGCTACGCAAAGCAGACCAGGAAGCCGCCTACGAGGCGGTGCGCCGAGGCGTGCTCGCCTACGACCGCGGCCAGGGGTATCGGGGACCCGAGAGTTACGTCGAGCTGCCGGCGAACACGACCGAAGAAGACATCGAGGAAGCGCTCGCGGAGCACGGCGACGTCGACGACCTGAAGTCGGCATTGGTGCTCTCCGCGAGCGCCCGCGAAGTGAAAGTGGCGCTGCGCAGCGGCGAGCAGGTGACGCTGGCGGGAGAAGGACTGCGCTTCGCCGCACGCGCGCTCGAGGACAAGGCGCCGCCGCAGCGACGCATTCGCCGCGGCTCGATCGTGCGCGTGCAGAAGGACGAGAAGAAGGCCTGGCAGATCGCGCAGCTGCCCGAGGTCGAGTCGGCCTTCATCTCGCTCGACCCGCGCAGCGGCGCGATCCGCGCGCTCGTCGGCGGCTTCGACTTCCAGCGCAGCAAGTTCAACCACGTCACGCAGGCCTGGCGCCAGCCGGGCTCCTCGTTCAAGCCGTTCATCTACTCGGCGGCGCTGGAAAAGGGCTTTACGCCCGCCACCGTGATCCCCGACGAGCCGATCGTGGTCGAGGCCGAAGTCACGGGCAGCCAGCGCTGGGAGCCGAAGAACTACGACGGCAAGTTCGAGGGGCCGATGCGCCTGCGCACGGCGCTCGCGAAGTCGAAGAACATGGTCTCCATCCGCATTCTGCAGGCCATCGATCCGAAGTACGCGCAGGACTATGTGACGCGCTTCGGCTTCGACGCCGACAAGCATCCGCCCTACCTCACGATGGCGCTCGGCGCGGGCGCGGTCACGCCGCTGCAGATGGCGCGCGCCTTCGCGGTGTTTGCCAACGGCGGCTACCTGATCGAGCCGTACTACATCCAGAAGATCGTCGACGACCGCGGCAACGAGCTCGGCGCCGCCAAACCGGCGCTGGCGGGCGACGAGGCGCTGCGCGTGATCGACGCGCGCAACGCCTTCATCATGGATTCGATCCTGCAGGACGTCACGCGCTACGGCACCGCGGCGGCCGCGGCGAGGCTCGGGCGGCACGACCTCGCGGGCAAGACCGGCACTACCAACGATTTCGTCGACGGCTGGTTCTGCGGCTACCAGCCCGAGCTGGTCGGCATCGCATGGCTCGGCTTCGATCAGCCCAAAACGCTCGGCAAGAACCAAACCGGGGGCCGCGTCGCGCTGCCGATCTGGATGGACTACATGGGCAAGACGCTCAAGGGCGTTCCCGAGGCGGAACGCTCGATGCCCGAGGGCGTGGTCGCGGCGCGCATCGACGCCGACCCGACGGTGCCCGCCGAGAATCGCAGTACGGACTTTTTCTATCGCGAGTTCGCGCCGCCGAAGGAAGAGCGCAGCGAGCCCGACGCGCCCGGCGCGCCGGCGACCTCCCGCGACAAGCCGCCGGCCTAGGCGGAGCGCAGCGTTACCGGGGCGCCGACCTGCTGCGAAGCGAGCCGCGAAACGGCGTCGAACAGCTCCGTGCCATCGCGCGTATCGCGCCAGGCCCGGCCGTCGTGCCGGAAGTGAAATCCGCCCGAGGGGGCAGCCACCCAGATTTCGCGGGCTGCCGCGTGCCGGTTGATGATCATCTTCGAGCCGTTGTCGAACTCGATCTCGAGCACGCCGGCGCCCTTGACCTGCACGTCGGCGTCCGGCGCGCCCTGCTCGAACGCGCTCTCCAGCGCGGCGAGCGTCGCGCCCGCGAGGCGCTCGAATTCGCTCTCTGTCATGGCTGTGGTTCCTGCTAACATGGCCATTTTAGCCGCCGGTTCAGCGACTTGATACGCTCCGCCCTCCTCATCGTGCTGCTCGCGACGGCCGTGGCCGGCTGCGGCCAGAAGGGCCCGCTGTATTTCCGCGAGAGCCCGCCGGCAGGCGTCAAGCCGCCCAGGCCCGAGCCCTATCAGCCGGTGCCCTACCCGAAGGAATCCGGCGAGGACGAGCGCTCGGACGGCGCGAAGAAGTAGGCGCCGATGGCTTTCGCGTACGCCGGCGGTGTGCTGCACGCCGAGCAGGTCTCGCTGGAGGAGGTCGCGCGCCGCTTCGGCACGCCCTGCTACGTCTACTCGCGCGCGGCGATCGAGAGCGCGTACCGGGAATTCACCGACGAGCTCGCGGGCCGGCCCGCGCTCGTCTGCTATTCGGTGAAGGCCAATTCGAGCCTCGCGGTGCTGCAGATCCTGGCGCGCCTCGGCGCCGGCTTCGACATCGTGTCCGGAGGCGAGCTTGCGCGCGTCATCGCGGCGAGCGGCGATCCCGCGAAGGTGGTGTTCTCCGGCGTGGGCAAGAGCGAGGCGGAGATCCGCCAGGCGCTCGGCGCGGGCGTGCGCTCGATCAATCTGGAATCGGAGGCCGAACTCGAGCGCGTGAACCGCATCGCCGGCGAGCTGCGCGTGCGCGCGCCGGTCGCGTTCCGCGTCAATCCGGACGTCGATGCGAAGACGCACCCGTACATCTCGACGGGGCTGAAGCAGAACAAGTTCGGCATCGCCTACGCCGATGCCGAACGCCTGTACCGGACTGCGGCCGCGCTGCCGCACCTGCGCGTCTGCGGCATCGGCTTTCACATCGGCTCGCTGATGGCCGACAGCGCACCCTTCGTCGCCGCGACTGCGCGCATCGTCGCGCTAGTCGAGCGCCTGGAGCGCGCGGGCATCGCGCTTCAGCACATCGACCTGGGCGGCGGCATGGGCATCCGCTACCGCGAGGGCGAGAACCCGGCACCGATCGCCGCTTTCGTGCACGGAGCGATCGATGCGCTCGGCGCGCGCAAGGAAACCTTGCTCATCGACCCGGGCCGCGCCATCGTCGGCAATGCCGGGCTGCTGCTCACGCGCGTTGAGTACGTCAAGGCCGGCGAGGCGAGGAACTTCGTGGTCGTCGACGCTGCGATGAACGACCTCATCCGGCCTGCGCTGTACGATGCCTGGCATGATGTGCGCACGGTGCGCGGGACGGAATCGGGCGCCGGGGCGGGTGTTTACGACGTCGTCGGCCCGGTCTGCGAGAGCGCGGACTTCCTCGCCCGCGAGCGGCGCCTGGCTGTGCGCTCGGGCGACTTGCTTGCGGTCATGTCAGCCGGCGCCTATGGCATGGTGATGAGCTCCAATTACAATACGCGCCCGCGCCCCGCCGAAGTCCTCGTGTCGGGCGCGCAAGCGTCGCTGATCCGCGAACGGGAGACCGTGGAGCAGCTCTTTGCCGCCGAGCGGCTTTTGCCCTAGGGTGTCCGCGCTCATGACTCGCGGCAAGCGCTACGCCATCTTCGCCGGACTCGCGATCGTGCTCGCGGCGGGTGCGCTGGTGGCCTATTTCAGCGCCGACTCGCGCGCGCGCGATAAGCCGGCGGCCAAGGCGGCCGGCGCCGTTCCCGTCGCCGTCGCGGACGCGGTCCGCATGAGCCTGCCGGTTCGCGTGCAGGCCATCGGCAACGTCGAGGCCTATACCTCGGTGTCCGTGAAATCCCGGGTCGACGGCCAGATCGTCGAAGTCCATTTCCGCGAAGGCCAGGAGGTGAGGAAGGGCGAGGTGCTCTTCCGGATCGACCCGCGCCCGTTCGAGGCCGCGCTCAAGCAGGCCGAGGCGCAGGCACTGCGCGACGTCGCGAGCCGTGACCAGGCGGCTTCGCAGGAACGCCGCTACCAGGAGCTGCTGGAGAAGAACTTCGTCTCGAAGGACGCATACGCGCAATACCGCACGAATGCGCAGACCGCGGAGGCGACCTCGAAGGCGACCCAGGCCGCGCTCGAGAACGCGCGCCTGAACCTCGAGTACACGGTGATCCGCTCGCCGATCGACGGCTACGTCGGCCGCGCGCTGCTTCAGGCGGGCAACATGGTGAAGGCGAACGACACACCTGCGCTGGTGGTCATCAACCAGGTGCGCCCGATCTACGTCAGCTTCGCCGTGCTCGAGCAGCAGCTGGCGAGCATTCGCCGCTATATGGCGGGCGCGCCGCTGGAAGTCACCGTCAGCACCTCCGACGCCCGGCACCTGCCGCTCGCGACCGGAAAGCTCGCCTTCGTTGACAACGCGGTCGACCCGTCCACGGGCACCATCCGCCTGCGCGCGGTCTTCGAGAATCGCGACCTTGCGCTCTGGCCAGGCCAATTCGTCGCCGCGAGCCTGAGGCTGTACGAGCAGGAGGACGCGATCGTGGTGCCCGCGGAAGCCGTGCAGACGGGGCCGCAGGGCGAATTCGTGTTCGTCTACAAGCCCGACGCGACGGCCGAAGTCCGCAAGGTGACGATCGCGCGCATGGAAGGCGACAGCGTCGTGATCGCCTCCGGGCTCGCCGCCGGCGAGAAGGTCGTGACGCGGGGCCAGCTGCGCATCACCCCGGGGGCGAAGCTCGTGCCGCGCAAGGACGCCTCTTGAACCTTTCGGAGCTCTTCGTCCGGCGGCCCGTCATGACCGTGCTCGTCATGGCGGGCATCCTGATTTTCGGCATCGTCGGCTACCGGCTGCTGCCCGTGAGCTCCCTGCCGAACGTCGACTACCCGACCATTCAGGTCACGGCGGAGCTTCCGGGGGCGAGCCCGGACACGATGGCTTCGGCCGTCGCCACGCCGCTCGAAAAGCAGTTCTCGACCATCGCCGGAATCGATTCGATGTATTCGGTGAGCGGCCAGGGCACCACCCAGATCACGCTGCAGTTCTCGCTCGACCGTGACATCGATGCCGCCGCCCAGGACGTCAATTCGGCGATCGCGGCGACCGCGCGCCAGCTTCCCGCGGCGATGCCGGCGCCGCCCTCGTTCCGCAAGATCAACCCCGGCGATTTCGCGGTGTTCTACCTCGCGCTCACGTCGGACACGCTGCCGCTGTCGACGGTGGACGAGTACGCGGAAACGTTCCTGGCGCAGCGCATCTCGACCATCAGCGGCGTGGCGCAGGTGCAGGTCTTCGGCCAGCAGAAATACGCGGTCAGGGTCCAGGTCGATCCGAACCTGCTCGCCGCGCGCGGTGTCGGCATCAACGAGGTGCAGCAGGCCGTCGCGCAGGCCAACGTCAACCTGCCGACCGGAACGCTGTACGGCAAGGAGCGCCTGTTCGCGGTGCAGACCAGCGGCCAGCTTTACGACGCCGCCGCGTTCCGGCCGGTCATCGTCAGCTATCGCAACGGTGCGCCGGTCCGCGTGGGCGAGCTCGGCCGCGTGGTCGACGGCGTGCAGAGCGACAAGGTCGCGGCCTGGTACAAGGATCGCCGCGGCATCGTGCTCGCGATCTTCCGCCAGCCGGGCACCAACACCATCGAGGTCGTCGACGCGGTCAAGCAGCTGATGCCGACGTTCCGCGCCGAGGTTCCGGCGGGTATCGAGATGCAGGTGCTCTTCGACAGGACCGTCGTCATCCGCCAATCGGTGGAAGAGGTGCAGTTCGCGCTGCTCCTCGCGCTCGCGCTGGTGGTGATGGTGATCTTCATCTTCCTGCGCAATGTGCCGGCGACGATCATTCCCAGCGTGGCGCTGCCGATGTCGATCATCGGCACCTTCGCGGTCATGTATCTGCTCGGCTACAGCCTGGACAACATCTCGCTGATGGCGCTCACGCTGTGCGTGGGGTTCGTCGTCGACGATGCGATCGTGATGCTGGAGAACATCGCGCGGCACATGGAGGCCGGCAAGAGCCGCCTGCAGGCCACGCTCGACGGCTCGAGGGAGATTTCCTTCACGATCCTGTCGATGACCATCTCGCTCGCCGCGGTGTTCATTCCGGTGTTCTTCATGGGCGGCATCGTCGGCCGCCTGCTGCACGAGTTCGCGGTGACGATCATCGCCGCCGTGCTGATCTCGGGCTTCGTCTCGCTCACGCTGACGCCGATGATGTGCGCGCGCCTGCTCGAGCCCGAGCACCGGATGGCGCACGGCCGCCTGTACCGGCTCTCGGAGCGCGGATTCGAGGCCCTGCGCCGCGCCTACCAGGCCGCCCTCGAATGGTCGCTCGCGCACGCGCGCGTCGTGCTGCTGGCGTTCGTCGCCATCACGATCGCGACCGGAATCCTGTTCGCGCGCATGCCGAAGGGCTTCCTGCCCGCGGAGGACACCGGCCAGCTGTTCTGCTTCACCGAGGCGGCGCAGGACATCTCGTTCGAGGCGATGGCCCGGCTGCAGCGGCAGGTGGCCGAGATCGTGAGCAGCGATCCCAACGTCGAGGGCGTGATGTCGTTCATCGGCGCGGGCGGCAACAATCCGTCGCTCAACCGCGGCCGGCTGTTCATCACGCTCAAGCCGCGCGCCGAGCGCGTGTCCGCGGACGAAGTGGTGCGGCGCCTGCGGCCGAAGCTCGCGCAGCTGGTGGGCATCAAGGCGTTCATGCAGAACATCCCCACCATCCGCATCGGCCTCCTGACCAAGAGTCCCTATCAATACATCGTGCGCGGCGCCAGCACCGAGGAGCTCTATCACTGGGTGCCGATCATCGAGGAGAAGCTGAAGTCGATCCCCATGCTCATCGATGTTTCGAGCGACCTGCAGATCGCGCAGCCGCAGGTGCGCGTCGACATCGACCGTGCCAAGGCCTCCGCGCTCGGGGTTTCGGCGCAGCAGCTCGAGGCCGCGCTCGGCGCCGCCTACGGCTCGCAGCAGGTGTCTACGATCTACACCGCGACCAACCAGTACTGGGTAATCCTAGAGGTCGAGCCGCGCTACCAGACCGGTCCGGCCGTATTGCCGATGCTCTACGTGCGCTCCTCGACCGGCGCGCTGGTGCCGCTGGATGCGGTGGCGAAGCTCTCCTATGGCGTCGGCCCGCTCACCGTCAGCCACCAGGGCCAGCTGCCCTCGGTGACGATCTCGTTCGATTTGCGCCCGGGCGTCTCGCTGTCGCAGGCGTTCGGCGCGATCCGCGACGCGGTGCGCGGCCTGCAAGTCCCCGCGACGCTGAGCGCGAGCTTCTCCGGGACCGCCCAAGCGTTCGAGGCGTCGCTGCAGGGCATGGGCGTGCTGCTCGTGCTCGCGATCGTCGTCATCTACCTGGTGCTCGGAATCCTCTACGAGAGCTTCATCCACCCCCTCACCATTCTGTCCGGCCTGCCGACCGCCGGGCTCGGCGCGCTCGTGACCTTGTGGGCGTTCGGCATCGACCTGAACATGTACGCCTTCGTCGGCATCATCATGCTGATCGGCATCGTGAAGAAGAACGCGATCATGATCATCGACTTCGCGATCGAGGCGCAGCGCAAGGAGGGCAAGGCGCCGCGGGACGCGATCCACCAGGCCTGCCTGATCCGCTTCCGCCCGATCATGATGACGACGATGGCGGCGCTCATGGGCAGCCTGCCGATCGCGCTCGCCTTCGGGGTCGGCGGCGAGGCGCGCCAGCCGCTCGGGCTCGCGGTGGTCGGCGGCCTGCTGCTCTCGCAGGTGCTGACGCTGTTCATCACGCCGGTGATCTACCTTTACTTCGAGCGCATGCAGCAGGCGCTCGCTGAGCGCCGCAGCGCCGAGCGGGCGCACGCGGTCGCCGCCGGCAGAGACTAGAGACGGATAGGAATTTCCTTTCCGTCCGTGCCAATCCGCACGGCGCTCGGCGATACACGATGACCCGGATTTCGGCGTCTGCCCGGACGTGTTCCTTCGCCCCGATCACCGCCCGCGCCGCTGCTTGGCCCGACGAAAGCAGCCCGAAGCGGCATAATTTTCTCCGCGCCGTCTCCGGCGAACGTGGAGGATCGCATGCAAGGACAAGTCCAGAGCCCCGGGTCGCTCGAGCACTACTGGATGCCGTTCACCGACAACGCGCGCTTCAAGGCCGCGCCCAAATTCATCGCGTCGGCGAAGGACATGTACTACACGACTTCCGACGGCCGGCAGGTGCTCGACGGCCTCGCCACGCTGTGGTGCGTGAACGCCGGGCATTGCAGGCCGCGCATTGTTGAAGCAATCCGGCGCCAGGCGGGCGAGTTGGACTTTGCCGCGTCGTTCTCAACCGGCCATCCGCGCGCGTTCGAGCTCGCGGAGCGGATCGCGGGCCTGGCGCCGCCCGGTCTTTCGCACGTGTTCTTCACGAACTCGGGCTCTGAAGCGGTGGACACGGCGCTCAAGATCGCGATCGGCTACCACCGCCTGCGCGGCGAAGCCTCGCGTACCCGGTTCATCGGCCGGGAGCGCGCCTACCATGGGGTCAACATCGCCGGCCTTTCGGTCTCCGGCGTCTCCGCCAACCGCAAGGCGTATGCCGGCACCCTCCTCGGCAACGTGGATCATCTACGCCATACGCACGACCTTTCGCGCCGCGCATTCACGCGCGGCTGCGCTCCCGAGGGCGGACCGGAGCTCGCCGATGAACTCGAGCAGCGCACCATTCCGCTGCACGACGCGGCCAACATCGCCGCCGTGATCGTAGAGCCGGTCGCCGGGGCGGGCGGCGTGCTGGTGCCGCCCAAGGGTTACCTGCAGCGGCTGCGGGAGATCTGCACCCGCCATGGCATCCTCCTCATCTTCGACGAGGTGATCTGCGGCTTCGGGCGGCTCGGCACGCCGTTCGGCGCGCAGTATTTCGGCATTCAGCCCGACATGATCACCTTTGCCAAGGGGATCACTTCCGGCTCGGTGCCGCTCGGGGGCGTGATCGTCAGGAAGGAAATCTACGACACGTTCATCGGCTCCGGCGCCGGCGTTCAGTTCTTCCACGGCTACACCTACTCCGGCCACCCGCTCGCGATGGCAGCGGGGCTCGGGGCGCTTGACACCTATGCCGAGGAAAGGCTCTTCGACCGAGCCAACGATCTCGCGCGCGCCTTCGAGGAAGGGATCCATTCGATGAAAGGACTGCCGCACGTCGTCGATTGCCGAAACCTGCAATTCATCGGTGCCATCGAGCTCGCCCCGCGCCCCGGTGCGCCCGGCGCGCGCGGCTTCGAGCTGTTCGAGAAATGCTGGGGGAAGGGTGTGTTCGTGCGCCCAATTGCCGACACCGCCGCCCTCTGCCCACCGCTCATTTGCGAAAAGCAGCACCTCGAGACGATCTTTTCCACGGTGGCAGACCAGCTCAAGACCATTGCCTAAGGAGACAGCCATGCGCTTGCTTGCATTCGCCCTTGCACTTGCGGCGGTTTTTCCCGGAGCGCCCGCGCTCGCGCAGTATCCGGCGAAGCCGATCCGGGTGATTGTGCCTTTCCCCGCTGGCGGCGGCGCCGACACAGTCACGCGCATCATCGCGCAGCCGCTCGCGGAGGCGCTCCGCCAGCCGGTGACGGTCGAGAACCGCCCCGGCGCTGACGGAGCCATCGCCGCAGACGCGGTGATCAAGTCGCCGCCCGACGGTTACACGCTTTTCATGGCGACGAGCAGCGCGATGTCGGCGGTCCCCGCGATGCGCAAGGAGCCGCCTTACGATCCGGTCAGCGCGTTCACGCCGGTCACCAAGATCGGCACGTTCTCGTACTTCCTGTTCACGCATCCGTCCGTTCCGGCGAGCAACGTGCGGGAGCTGATCACCTACATCCGCGCCAACCCCGGCAAAGTGAACTACGCGGGCCCGACCACGACGGGAACCATGGCGGCCGTGCAGCTCGCTGGCTTCGCGAACCTCGACATGGTGCGCGTGCCGTACAAGGGAGAGGGCGCGGCGACGCTCGACCTCGTGAGCGGGCGTGTGCAGCTCATGTTCGCCACGCCCACCAACGCCATGGGCCCCGCCAAGGAGGGCCGGCTGCGCGTGCTCGCAACGCTCCTGCGCGAGCGCAGCCCTATCGCGCCGCAGGTACCCACCATGGCCGAAGCGGGCGCGCCGCCTCTGTCCATCGTTCCCTGGGCGGGCCTGTTTGGTCCCGCGGGATTGCCGAAAGAAGTGGTCACCCTCCTGAACAAGGAAGTGACCTCGATCCTTGGCCGGACCGAAGTACGCGAGCAGATCGCGCGCCAGGCGTTCGAGGTACAAACCTCCTCGCCCGAGGAGCTAGCCGCGTACACCAGGGAGCAGATTGGGGTCTGGAAGAAAGCGGTGCAGGCGAGCGGCCTGCCGCTCGAGTAAGGGCGGCCCGCGTCGAAGCGGGCCTGCTAAATCGAGAACTCGATCAGGAACGGCCCGCGGCGCGAGCGCGCTGCGGTAAACGCGTCGGTGAACGCCTCGAGCGTCTCGACTCGCACGGCCTCCACGCCCATGCCCTCGGCGAGTTTCGTCCAGCGGATCTCGGGCCGCGCGAGATCGAACAGCTCCTTCGATGCGGGTCCGGGCTGCGCGCCCACCGCGGCGAGCTCGCCCTGCAGGATCGCGTAGCGGCGGTTGGCGAACACCACGTTGATCACGTCGAGCCGCTCGCGCGCCTGCGTCCAGAGCGCCTGCAGCGAGTACATCCCGGCGCCGTCGGCCTGCAGGCAGACGACCTTGCGGTCGCGGCAGGCGACCGCCGCCCCGGTGGCGGCGGGGAAAGCGTGCCCGATCGCGCCCCCGGTGATCTGGATCCAGTCGTGCGGCGCCGCGCCCCAGGTGAGCGGGAACAGCGCGCGGCCCGAGGTCACGGCGTCCTCGGCGACGATCGCGTTCTCCGGCAGCAGCGCCGCGAGCGTGAGCCCGAACGCCTCGGGCTTGAAAGGCCCGCCGTGCAGCTCGGGCCTGGCCACGTCGTCGCGGATCGGCGCCTCGCGCGGCGCCGAGAGCGCGTCGGCGAGCGCTTCGAGCGCGCCCGCCACGTCCTCCTCGGGCGCGGCGAGCGTGTGCACCTCGCAATCGTTCGGCCAGAGCGTCGAAGGCTTGCCGGGATAGGCGAAGAAGCCGACCGGCGCCTTGGCGCCCGCGAGCACGAGGTGCTTGGTGCCGTCGAGAACCTTCAGCGCCAGGTCCACGACGTACGGAATGCGGTCCACGGGCACGCGTCCGCGGCCGCGCGGCATGCGCGGTACCTGCGTGGGCGTGCGCAGCTTGGCCCCGGTCGCGTGCGCGATGCGGTTCGCGGCGCGCAGCCCCGCTTCGCCGAGCGCGCCGTTGGACAGCACGAGCATCGCGGGTGCGCCCGAGCGCAGCGCGCGCGCGACCGCGTCGATCCGCTCCTGCGCTACGCGCGCTGGCGCGGGAGGCGGCACCGGATTGCCGGGCTCGCTGCCCTCGTCCCAGGCGCAGTCGGCGGGCAGGATCAACGTCGCGGTGCCGCCGGGCGGCGTGCGCGCGGCGCGGATCGCCGCCGCGGCGTCCTCGCCCACCGAGCGCGCGCTCGCGCAGGTCCGCACCCACGACGAGACGGTACGCGCGAGCCCCTCGGTATCCGCCGTGAGGGGGGCGTCGTGCGGCCGGTGGTACGTCGCGTGGTCGCCGACGATATTGACGATCGGCGTGAAAGCGCGCTTCGCGTTGTGCAGGTTGGCGATCGCATTGCCGAGGCCCGGCCCGCAGTGGAACAGCGTCGCCGCGGGCTTGCCCGCCATGCGCGCGTAGCCGTCGGCGCAGCCCGCGACCACGGTCTCGGCGAGCCCCAGCACGCAACGCAGCCCGGCGACGCGGTCGAGCGCGGAGACGAAGTGCATCTCGGAGGTGCCGGGATTGGCGAAGCAGGTGTCCACCCCGCCGGCGACCAGCGTGCGCGCGAGGCTTTCTGCGCCGTTCATGCGCGGAATGCTAGCATCGCGCTACCTAGAGGAAGAGCCGGGAGATTCGAAACATGGCCGCCGCCGAGACGCGCAACATGGCGCTGTTCTGCGACTTCGAGAACGTCGCGCTCGGCGTGCAGGACGCCAAGTACGAGAAATTCGACATCAACCGCGTGCTCGAGCGGCTGCTGCTGAAGGGCTCGATCGTGGTCAAGAAGGCCTACTGCGACTGGCAGCGCTACAAGGAGTTCAAGGCGGCGATGCACGGCGCCTCGTTCGAGCTCATCGAGATCCCGCACGTGCGCCAGTCGGGCAAGAACTCGGCCGACATCCGCATGGTGGTGGATGCGCTCGACCTCTGCTACACCAAGGGCCACGTCGACACCTTCGTGATCATCAGCGGCGACTCGGACTTCTCGCCGCTCGTGTCCAAGCTGCGCGAGAACGCCAAGGTGGTGATCGGCGTCGGCGTGAAGAACTCGACCTCGGACCTGCTGATCGCGAACTGCGACGAGTTCATCTACTACGACGACCTCGTGCGCGAGGACGAGGCCAAGCGCCGCGCGGCGAAGAAGAGGAAGGAGACCGCGCCCGCCGGCAGCGACAAGCAGCAGGAAGCCTTCGACCTCGTGATCGAGACGCTGCAGGCGCTCATCACCGAGCGCGGCGAGGGCGAGCGCATCTGGGGCTCGATGATCAAGCAGGCCCTGAAGCGCCGCAAGCCCGGCTTCAACGAGTCCTACTACGGCTACCGCGCGTTCTCGGACCTGCTGGAGGACGCCGAGAAGAAAGGCCTCATCCGCCTCGAGCCGGACGAGAAGTCGGGCGGCTACCTCATCCGCCCGGCCTGAGCCGGCGCGCTACTGCTCGAGCTGCTTGTAGACGAGGTTGGCGATGCGCAGCATCTCGTCTTTGCCCAGATCGGCAGAGGCGAGCGCATAGCTGCAATCGCGGTCGATCCAGTAGAACACGCCCACACTGTTGTCGCGTGCGTACCGGAATGCGGTCTCGCGCTCATGCGATGAGTCGGCGCGCACGTATAGCGTGAGCCGCCGTCCGTTCTGCCCCTGGTACATGAACTGGGCGACCGGCCCATTGTCCCCGGGAAGCAATCGCCCGCCGACGAGTGCCATGCCTGCTTCGTCGAGCTTCGGCGCGTGAACCTTCACGCCGAGGCGCTTGGAAAGCCAGGCAACCAGATGCTGCTCCTGATCGGCGGCCACCTCTACCGGATGGCGCACTTCCGGCGAATACACGGCGTGCGCGACCGCCGCGCGCTTCACAAAGGCGGGTACCGCGGCTTGCGGCGGCACCTGCGTACGCCAGGCGTGCAGCTGCCATCCAGCTACTGCGCCTGCGACGAGGCCGACCCCCACCCAGGCGGCAGCGATCGCCAACGGCCGCCAGCGCGCAGGACGCGGCCGCAGGCGCTCGGGCACGGGCTCCTCCAGCACCGGGTCGTAGAGCTGGTGCAGCGCCTGCTGCAGCGCTCTCAATTCGGCGTCCTCCTGCGTTGCATGATCCTTGTCCATGTTCTATTTCACGATCTTGAGCTGCTTGCCCCCACCCGGGGGCAGTCCCGACAGCATCGTGCGCAGCTTGTCGCGCGCGCGCGCGAGGCGCGACATCACCGTGCCGATCGGGATGCCGAGGGTGCCGGCTGCCTCGTCGTAGCTCATGTCCTCCAGCGCCACCAGCAGCAGCACTTCGCGCTGCTCCGGCGGCAGGCGGCCGATCGCCGAGGCGAGGTCGCGCAGCACCAGGCCGTCCGACTCGCGCGCCGGCTGCGCGAGCTCCGGCAGGTCCTCGTCGAGCGGCGCGCTCGGCCGCGCCGCGCGCAGCTGGTTCACGTAGACGTTGTGCATCACCGTAAACAACCAGGCCCGCAAGTCCGTTCCGCGCCGGTAGAGGTGAAACTTCGACCATGCGCGCTCGAGCGTGTCCTGCACCAGATCATCGGCCGCGAGGCGGTCGCCGGCGAGCGCCCGCGCGTAGCGCCGCAGGCGGGGAATCAGCTCGACGATGCTGTCGGCGTCGTTCATCCGGAAGAACAGTCTGGCGCTGCGCCTATTCCCGGGCCTGGCACTCGCTGAAAAAGCAAAGGCCCCGCGCCGGCTGCGTCGGGGCCTTCGCGGGTCGCCTCGCCGGCGCTACTTCTGCCGGAACGTATCGTGGCAGCCGCCACAGGCCTTGGCCACGGCGCCGAATGATGCGCGCACGCCGGCCTCGTCCTTGGCGCGCGCCACCGCGCCCAGCTTCGCCGTCGCGGCCTCGAGCTGCTCCGCCGCGGCCTTGAACTTGGCCGCGTCCGAGAACACTTCCGGCTTCGCCTTGGTCTTCTCGCCCTTGGTGCTCGCGTCGAAGCCGTCCCAGGGCATGCGCGCGAGGTTCTCGAGGAAGGTCGCGTTGATCGCGACCACATCCGCGTTGTAGGGCGCGGCGCCCTTCAGCATCGCGCCGATCGGGCCGAGGTACTTCGCTTGCAGCGTCATCGCCGCCTGGCGTTGCTTCACCAGCACGTCCGGCTTGGTCTGCGCGAGTGCATCGAACGAAGCGCTCGACGCAGCAATCGCGGTTGCGGCGGCCAAAAGCATGGTTCTCATCCGTATCTCCTCAAAATGGTCGTTGCACGATCAGATAGACGGCGAGCGCCGCCACGCACAGCAGGGCGAGCGCCAGCCAGGGACTGGCAAAGCGCGCCGCCGCACCCTCGGCTGCGTCCGCCGGCATGCGCTTCACGCCGGTGAACATCGCGCCGATGAGATTCTCCTTCAGGAAGCCCGCGTGATACAGGACCGCGGCAATGTGCAGCCCTGCGAGCAGCAGCAGCAGGTTGAAGTTCCAGACGTGCACGCTCGTGAGCCGGTCGGAGGTCGCCTTGGTGACGAGCGCCGCGAGCGGGCCTTCGTTCAGCAGGTCGTCGTTGGCGAACAGCCCCGTGCCCGCCTGCAGTAGCAGCCCGGCGAGCAGCGCCAGCACCATCCAGCCGCCGAGCGGATTGTGGCCCGCGTACGGCGCCGGAGCGCGCGTGAAGAGCTTCTTCGCAAACGCGATGCAGGCCGAGGGACCGGCAAGAAAGCTCGCGAAGCGCGCATGCGTGCCGCCGGCGAATCCCCACAGCACGCGGAACAGCACGAGCGAGAGCACCGCGTAGCCCGCGCGCACGTGCCACTCGAGCCATTCGCTGCCCGATTTGCCGCTGAAGAACA
>Ga0335070_10002492_pt1 | contig 21399 bp, 14 predicted proteins | sample Lox_Sample_13_FD_206722 | JGI IMG/M metagenome (GOLD analysis project Ga0335070, IMG submission 206722) | Soil microbial communities from Loxahatchee National Wildlife Refuge, Florida, United States - Lox_Sample_1.3 | ecosystem: Environmental > Terrestrial > Soil > Wetlands | place: USA...
CGGAACCTCGATCGGCGTGAACGAAAAGGAAGCCACCAAGATCGCCACGGGTACCCAGGCGTACCTGGCCTTCTACTATCCGACGAACTGGACGGGTGCCTTGACTGCCAGCAACCTGGTCTACACCTCCAGCACGCAGACCATCGACATCCAGAGCCCTGCCAACTGGGATGCCTCGTGCAACCTGACGGGTGTCGCTTCCGGCAAGACCTGTCTGAACACGAGCCAGGCTGGCCCCATCGCGGCGCAGACGCCCAGCAGCCGTACCATCCTCACCTGGAATGGCTCGCAGGGCATTCCGTTCGAATGGAGCAACATCACCACGCAGCAGCAGGGCGTGCTGACGGCTGGAGACGCCTCGCCCACGGCCGACCGCCTCAACTACCTGCGTGGCGACCGCACAAATGAGTTCTACTCGGACAGCACCGGCGCCATTCAAGGCGAGTTCCGGGCGCGTGACGGCGTTCTCGCCGACATCGTCGATTCGAGTCCGACCTGGGTCGGTCCGCCGACCTCGCCCTACGCGGCGACGTGGAAGGACCTGCTGAATTCGTCCGATCCGCTGCAGGAGAACTCCGGCACGCAGTCGTACACGCAATACCTCGCGACGGCGCAGACACGGCTCAACGTCGTCTACAGCGGTGCCAACGACGGGTTGCTGCACGGCTTCCGCAGCGGTTCGTACGACAGTAGCGGCAACTACGTGAACAACTCGACCACGCCGAACGACGGCCAGGAAGTGCTGGCGTACATGCCGAACGCCGTGCTGCAGGTCATCCACAACACCACGGATGGCACACTGGATTACTCCGGCAGCCAGTATTCACACAACTTCTACGTCGATGCGACGCCCGAAGCTGATGAGCTCTTCTACGGCGGCCAGTGGCATACCTGGCTGGTCGGCGGTCTTGGACCCGGCGGCGCGGCGATTTATGCCCTGGACGTCACCGATCCGACCCAGTTCTCGGAATCCAACGCGGCCAGCCTGGTGATCGGCGAGTGGACGCCCTCCAGCATTCCGGGCGGCTGCGCGAACCTGTCCAACTGTGGCAACAGCATGGGTAACACCTACGGCGTACCTGTCGTCCGCCGGTTGCACAACGGACTGTGGGCCATCATTTTCGGTAACGGCTACGGCAGCGCGACGGGCGACGCTGGCATCTTCATCATCACGATCGCCTGTAATACACCGTGCACATCGCCCTCGGCGATCACCAAGACTTTCTACTACCTGAGCACCGGCACGGGTTCGGCGGCTTCGCCGAACGGCATTTCGTTCGTCTCGCCGGCCGACCTGGATGGCGATCACGTGACCGACTTCGTCTATGCGGGCGATCTGCAGGGCAATGTCTGGCGCTTTGATCTGACCAGCTCCAATCCTGCCAACTGGGCTGCCGGCAGCACCCCGCTGTTCACGACACCCAGCGGCCAGCCGATCACCACCAAGCTGCTGCTGGCCATCGTGCCCCAGGCCCAGGGCTCGCCGCGGCTGATGGTGGACTTCGGCACGGGGCGCAAAGTGCCGCAGACCAACCAGGCGTCGGCCTACTTCGCCAGCGGCGCGCAGGCGCTGTACGGCGTGTGGGACTGGAACATGGCGGGCTGGAACTCGGTTGCCAACGGCTCCAGCCAGTACATGAGTCTGGCGGCGCCGCAGACGGTCACGACTGCCAACCTGCAGACGCAGACCTTCTCGACACCCACGGCCGGCGTGCGCGATGTAACCGCGAACAACGTCTGCTGGAAGGGCTCCACCACGTGTTCGGGAGGCTCTGGTGCCAACACGCAGTTCGGCTGGCAGATCTCGCTGCCCGCCACGCAGGAGCAGGTGATCTTCAGCCCGCTGCTATACCAGAACGCCTTCATCGTGAACACGACGATCCCCGCGAACAACTCGCCCACGAGCTGCGCGGCACCCACGGACACCGGCTACACCATCGCGGTCAACGTGAGTACCGGCGGCTCGCTCAACGGGTTCTTCCAGAACTATCACGATGCCAACGCCGCCGGTTCCCAGTCGAACGGCACGGGTACTCCGTTCATGGTCATGGCTGCCGGCAACTCCTACCTGCTGACGCAGTCGATCGGCAACGGATCGCAGACCGGCCCGGTACAGTGCCCGAAGGGCTCACTGTACTGCCGTGCCCAGACTGCTACGATCGGGCCGACGGGCAAGCGCCTGACCTGGGTGCAGCGGCGCTAATCAAGGAACGCTGACATGTACAGAACTTCGAGAACCTGGCGATCCGACGGCTTCACGCTGATCGAGCTCATGATCACCATCGTGGTGGCCTCGATCCTGCTGGCGATTGCCGTTCCGAGCTATCAGTCGCAGATACGCAAGTCGCGGCGCACGGAGGCCCGGACGGCCGTGCTCGACCTCGCCACGCGCCAGGAACGCTACTTCAGTACCGCGAACAGCTACACGAACTCGGCGGCCAACCTGGGATACCCGGGCTGGGGAGCCGCCAACCCGATCGGCAGTGGGTACTACTACCTGAATGTGACGGTGACCGCGGCAGACCCGACGCAGACCCCACCGGTCCCGGCGGGTTACACCGTCACGGCCACCGCCACGGGCACCCAGGTGAACGATACCTCCTGCGCCTCGTTCACCGTGGACCAGACGGGCAAACAGAGTTCGCTCGACTCGGGCGGCGCCGATTCGACTTCCACCTGCTGGAACTGACCCCGTCCGGCGTGCCGGGTGTGGAGATTGACTTAATCTCCATACCCGGTAGTGTGACCTCACCGCGCCTGCCGCGTGCGAAGGGGTCGTCATGGGCTGGATCGTTCTGCTGGTCCTCATCGGGCTCGTACTGGTCTTCATCTCGACCTACAACCGCCTGGTCACGGCACGCAACGCCTTCAAGAACGCCTTCGCCCAGATCGATGTGCAGCTCACCCGCCGTTACGACCTGATCCCGAATCTGGTCGAGACGGTCAAGGGTTACATCAAGCACGAACGCGAGACGCTCGAGGCGGTCATCCAGGCGCGCAACGCGGCCTACGCGGGACTGAAGAGCGCCGCTTCCGATCCGGGCAATGCCGCCGCCGTGCAGCAGCTGGCCGGGGCGGATCAACAGCTCGGTGGCGCGCTGGGCCGTCTGATGGCGGTGGCCGAGGCCTATCCGGACCTCAAGGCCAATCAGAACATGATGCAGCTGTCGGAAGAACTCACCTCGACGGAGAACAAGGTGGCTTTCGCCCGGCAGGCTTACAACGACGCGGTGATGAGTTACAACAACGCCCGCGAGGTGTTCCCCAGCAGCATCGTGGCCGGCATGTTCGGCTTCCAGCCGGCGCAGCCCCTGGATATCGGCAAACCCGAAGCGCGCGAAGCACCCAAAGTCAGCTTCAGCTGAGCGTGGATTTCTACGCACGCCAGGCAGCCGCGCGCGGCCAGACGCGCTGGCTCGTTTTCAGCTTCGTGTTGTGTCTGCTCGCAGTCGCGCTCGCGCTCGATATCGTGCTGTTCTCGTTCATGACCTCCGCCGCCGCCAACCGCCCCGTCGTGGCGCCACTGGAATTCGCGGCGCGCAATCCTGGCGTGGCCCTGTTCTCCACCCTCATCGTGATGGGTGTGTTGGGTCTGGCGAGCCTGTACAAGTCGATGGAGCTGCGCGGCGGCGGCGGCGTCGTTGCGCGCAGCCTGGGCGGCGTGCTGGTCGGTCAGGACACCACGGATCTCAAACTCCGGCGCCTGATGAACGTGGTCGCGGAGATGGCGATTGCCTCCGGCGTGCCGATGCCCGAGGTCTATGTCCTGGAACAGGAGGCGGCGATCAATGCCTTCGCCGCCGGGCATGCGCCGGCCAACGCGGCGATCACCGTTACACGGGGGGCGCTGGATCATCTCAACCGCGATCAGCTGCAGGGCGTGATCGGTCATGAGTTCAGTCATATCCTGAATGGCGACATGCGCCTGAACGTGCAGCTCATGGGATGGGTCTTCGGGCTGTTCGTCATCGCACTCATCGGCCGCCTGATCCTGAATTTCAGTCCGCGCAACCGCCGCGGCAACAACGGCATCCTCGCCCTGGGTTTTGCCGTGCTGGTCCTCGGCTATGTCGGGCTGTTTCTCGGCCGTTTGATGCAGGCCGCCGTGTCCCGGCAGCGCGAGCGGCTGGCGGATGCCTCCGGAGTGCAGTTCACGCGCAATCCGCAGGGTCTGAAGGAAGCGCTCATGAAAATCGCCGCGCTTCCCGACGGATCGCAGCTCGCCACACCGCATGCCGAGCAGGCGGCGCACATGTTCTTCGCGGAAGGTCTCGACAGGTTCTTCGCCACGCATCCGCCGCTCATGGAGCGCATCCGCGAGCTCGATCCCCACTTCGACGAAAGCGAGCTGGCGCGTATCGCGGCGCAGGCCGACGAAACCGACGCCGATCTGCGGACTCCGGCATCGGCAGCCAGGCCGGCCGGCGTGCCGCTGAAGCCCGGCGTCGTGCCCGGGGCCGGCGCTCTGCCCGGGACCAGCGCTCTGCCTGGGGAAGGCGTCGTGCTGCCTGGCGCCAGCGCCGCGCCCGTTGCCGGTGTCGCAGCCCTGGCCGCCGTAGCGTCTGCCGCGGCGACTGCCGGCGCGGTCACGGCGGCGGCTCCTGCTCCGGCGCGTTCCGTCGTTGACTCGGTTGGGCGTGTCGACGCGATCCACATCCAGCAGGCACGATCGATCCATCTGGCGTTTCCCGACAGTCTGCGCGAGATCTTCCAGTCACCGGGTCGTGCGCAGGGGTTCGTGCTCGCCCAGTTGCTCAGTCGCGATCCGACAGTGCGCGAGCGGCAGCTCGCATTGCTGCGCGAGAAGCTCTCGGTCAGCAACTTCGCGGCCATCCAGCAGATGGTACCCACTGCCGATGAAATCGAGCCTCTGCTGCGGTTGCCGGCCCTGCAGCAGTTGTTTCCCGCTCTGCGGCGTGCGCCGGTCACGCAGCGTCAGGCGATCGGCCAGCTGGCGACCGACCTGATCCACGCCGATGCGCGCATCGACGCGTTCGAGTTCAGCCTGGCCAAGCTTCTGGAGACACTGCTGACCGATGAGCTGCAGGCGCGCTCGCCGCATGGCACGTTGTCCCTGGAAGACACACAGGAGGAGCTCGGCATTCTTTTCTCGACATTGGCGCAGCTCGGATCCGCGGACGAGCCTGCGGCGCGCCGGGCGTACGAGGCGGGCATGTCGGGGGTGCTGCCCATGCGGCGTCCACCTTACACCCCTCTTGCCGACTGGCCGCGGCGGCTGAGCGATGCACTGGCGCGTCTCGGCAAACTGCATCCGTTCGCCAAGAAGGTGGTCATCGACGGTCTGGTGAAGACGATCTCCAGCGACGATGTCATGACGGAGGCCGAGTCGGAACTGCTGCGCACGGTCTGCGCGCTGTTGAATTGCCCGCTGCCGCCCCTGCTTGGCGGTCCGGCGCAGACCTGACAGGTCAACGCTCGAGAAAGGCGCGAATTTCCCGGCCGAAGGTGTCGAGGTCGATGAGGAACGAATCGTGTCCCTGGATGCACTGCAGGGGCACGAAGCTCGTCCGCACGCCCGCCGCTTCGAACGAGCTCGCCACGCTGCGCTGTTCGCCGATCGCGAACAGCATGTCGGATTCGACCCCGATGACCAGCGCCTGCGCGACCCCGGAGCGCGCGAGCGCCGTGCTGTCCGAGCCGCCGTGCGCGGCCAGCTCGAATCGATCCATCGCCCGGGAGATGTACAGATAACAGTTGGGATCGAAGGCGCGCACGAACCGGCGTGCATGCGCTTCCAGGTAACTCTGGATGGCGAACTCGGGTGCGAAGGGTCCATCCTGCAGTGCGGCCTCGGTAGCCCGCTGACGTCCAAAGCGTTCGCGCCATTCGTGGGCAGAGCGGTAAGTCATCATCCCGAGCTTGCGCGCGATGCGCATACCCGTGGCGGGTGGCTTTTCGTCCGTATAGGCGCCACCGCGCCAGTCGGGGTCGCGCAGGATGGCTTCCCGCTGGATGGAGCGCAGGGCGATGGCAAAGGGTGATGCGGCGGCCGTGCCGGAGATGCTCACGACGCGCCGTGCACTGCCGGGGAACTGCGCGGCGAAGGCCAGCACGACCATGCCTCCGAGCGACGGACCCAACACCGTGTCTGCCTGGTCCACGCCGAGAGAGCGCAACACTTCGTAGCCGGCGCGCGCGATGTCCTCCACCGACAGGTCGGGAAAGGACAGCCGGTAGGCCGTTGCGGTGGCGGGGTTGATCGAGGCGGGGCCGGTGGAGCCGAAGCAGCTGCCGAGCGAGTTCACGCAGATCACGAAGAAGCGCCGCGTGTCGATGGCGAGCCCCGGCCCGATCATGCCTTCCCACCAGCCTTCGCTCGGATCCGCGGGCGAGGCGGCCGCGTGCGCGGATGGCGAGAGACCGGTAAAGATCAGAATGGCGTTGTCACGCGCGTCGCTGAGCTCACCCCATGTCTCGTAGGCGATGCGCGCGCCATGCAGCTCGCCGCCGCGCCACATGCGAAACGGATCTGGCAGCGCGGCGAAACGCCGCGCCGACATGGACTGGGGCTCGTTCACGATAACGGTGCGGCCGCGATCACGGCTCCGGATCACTGCCCTCGGCAATGCCTTCGAAGAGCGCGGTGGACAGATACCGCTCGCCGGTGTCAGGAAGCATCGCCAGGACCACCGACCCTGCGGGCGCTTCGGCGGCCACCTTCTGTGCGGCCGCGAACGTTCCACCCGAGGAGATGCCACAGAAGATACCCTCGCTGCGCGCCAGCGAGCGTGCCGCGTCCATCGCCTCGACGTCCGTCACGGGCAGCACGCGATGTGGGACATCGCGATTGAGCACCGCGGGGATGAAATCCGGGGTCCAGCCCTGGATCTTGTGGGGCGCGAACGGTTTGCCCGTCAGCATGGCCGCACCCGCGGGCTCGGTCGCGACGATCTGCACATCGGGGCGCGCAAGGCGAATCATCTGCCCGGCACCCGTCAGCGTGCCGCCCGTGCCCCAGCCGGTCACGAAGAAGTCGAGGCGCTTCCCGGCGAAGTCCTGGAGGATCTCCGGTCCGGTGGTGTTGCGGTGATAGGCGGGGTTGGCTTCGTTCTCGAACTGGCGGGCGAGGAACCAGCCGTGTTTCCTGGCCAGTTCCTCGGCCTTGCGCACCATGCCCGTGCCGCGCTCGGCGGCCGGCGTCAGGATGACCTTGGCGCCCAGCATGCGCATGATCTTGCGGCGCTCGACCGAGAAGGTCTCCACCATGGTCGCGACGAACGGATAACCCTTGGCCGCACACACCATCGCCAGCGCAATTCCGGTGTTGCCGGAAGTCGCTTCGACAACGGTCTGACCGGGCTTGAGGGCACCGGAGCGCTCCGCGTCTTCGATGATGGCGATCGCGAGTCGGTCCTTGACGGAACTCAGCGGATTGAAGAATTCGCATTTCACGTACATCGTCACGTGCTTCGGGGCAAGCCGCTGGATGCGGACGATGGGGGTTCGCCCGATCGTCCCGAGAATGCTGTCATAAATCATGGGACCTTCTTTCACGCGCTCGCGGCGGGTGCCGGCGAGGAACGCTCGAGTCTCGATGGATGAGGGATCGTTATACTAAAGTTGCGCCCCGCACATGACCAGACTGCAGAAACTCCTCGCGGCCGCCGGCTTGGGCTCACGGCGGAACATCGAACAGTGGATCCGGGACGGTCGTGTCACGCTATCGGGACGCACCGCCCAGCTTGGCGACCGCGCCGGACCTGACGATGAGATCTGCCTGGACGGGCGTCGGCTTGAGATCGAGTCCATACAGGCGGCGCAGCAGTTGCTGCTGTATCACAAGCCCGTTGGCGAGATGACCACGCGCAGCGACCCGCAGGGCCGGCCGACCGTGTTCGAGCGGCTGCCCCCTCCCCGGGCCGGGCGCTGGATCGCCGTCGGGCGGCTGGATGTGAACACCTCGGGCCTGCTGCTTTTTACGACCGATGGGGCCCTTGCGCACCGGCTCATGCACCCTTCGAGTGAGGTCGAGCGGGAGTACCTCGTCCGTATCCGGGGTCGGCCGGGGGACGCAGCGCTGCGGCAGCTGCGGGAGGGCGTGCTGCTGGCGGACGGCCCGGCGCGCTTCGACCGGATCACCCAGGAGGAGACGGACGGCAGCCACACCACCTTCCGCGTCGTGCTGCATGAGGGGCGCAACCGGGAAGTTCGGCGGATCTGGAGCGCGGTGGGGTTCGAGGTCAGCCGGCTTCTGCGCCTGCGATACGGCCCGGCCGAGCTGCCGCGCGACCTGCGCCCCGGCCAATGGCGGCAGGCCGAGGCCGCCCTGATCAACCGTCTCGCCCAGGCTGTCCCCGGTCCCGAAACCGACCCCGGTCCGGGTCCGGCCGACCGACTACCTCCAAAGAGAGAGAAGGGCCCCCGGCGGCCAAGCAAAAGTCGCGCCAGCACGCATTGACACCCTCCGGCCCCGAAATCACAATACGCGGCTCGTTTTCGCGGAGGGGTACCCAAGCGGCCAACGGGAGCAGACTGTAAATCTGCCGGCTTACGCCTTCGTAGGTTCGAATCCTACCCCCTCCACCACGTAGTCGGTCGGGGCGGATTTCGGACCGCTGTGCAGGGGTTGAGGCTGGCGGGTACGGCGCCATCAGCGGGTGTAGTTCAATGGTAGAACCTCAGCCTTCCAAGCTGATGACGTGGGTTCGATTCCCACTACCCGCTCCAAGTGCCAGTCCGCCCACGTAGCTCAGTCGGTAGAGCACGTCCTTGGTAAGGACGAGGTCACCGGTTCGATTCCGGTCGTGGGCTCCATTGCCGCCGTGAGCCCACCGGTCGCAAGGGTTGGGAAGTTGAATGGGTTGGGGCGCGGACGGCGCCAGGTCCAGTGAGTCTTCGAGGATACACACCATGTCGAAAGAGAAATTCGAGCGCAGCAAGCCGCACGTGAACGTGGGGACGATTGGACACGTGGACCATGGGAAGACGACGCTGACGGCGGCGCTGACGAAGGTGATGGCCGAGACGCATGGCGGACAGTTCATGGCGTACGACCAGATTGACAAGGCGCCGGAGGAGAAGGCGCGCGGGATCACGATCTCGACGGCGCACGTGGAGTACCAGAGCAGCCAGCGGCACTACGCGCACGTGGACTGCCCCGGGCATGCGGACTACGTGAAGAACATGATCACGGGTGCGGCGCAGATGGACGGGGCGATTCTGGTGGTGTCGGCGGCGGATGGGCCGATGCCGCAGACGCGCGAGCACATACTGCTGGCGCGCCAGGTGGGGGTGCCCTACATCGTGGTGTTCATGAACAAGGCGGACATGGTGGATGACAAGGAGCTGCTGGAGCTGGTGGAGATGGAGGTGCGGGAGCTGCTGTCGGCGTACAAGTTCCCCGGGGAGAAGACCCCGATCATCATTGGCTCGGCACTGAAGGCGCTGGAGGGAGACAAGAGCGAGATTGGGGTGCCGGCGGTGGTGAAGCTGGTGGAGGAGATGGACAAGTACATCCCGATCCCCAAGCGCGAAGTGGACAAGCCGTTTTTGATGCCGGTGGAGGATGTGTTCTCGATCTCCGGACGCGGCACGGTGGTGACGGGGCGCATTGAGCGCGGGATCGTGCGGGTGAACGATGAGGTGGAGATCGTGGGCCTGAGGCCGACGGCGAAGACCACCTGCACGGGGGTGGAGATGTTCAGGAAGCTCCTGGATGAGGGGCAGGCGGGGGACAACGTGGGCGTGCTGCTGCGTGGCACGAAGCGTGAGGAAGTGGAGCGTGGCCAGGTGCTGGCCAAGCCCGGCAGCATCACCCCGCACACGCATTTTGAGGCGGAAGTGTACGTGCTGACCAAGGAGGAGGGGGGCCGGCACACGCCGTTCTTCAAGGGGTATCGGCCGCAGTTTTACTTCCGCACGACGGATGTGACGGGGGCGATCGAGTTGCCGGCGGGGACGGAGATGATCATGCCGGGGGACAACATCAAGATCAACGTGGAGTTGATCAGCCCGATTGCGATGGAAGAGGGGCTGCGCTTTGCGATCCGCGAGGGTGGCAAGACCGTCGGCGCCGGCGTCGTCGCCAAGATCATCAAGTAACCACCCGCTGTCCGCTGAAGTGCAGTAGGTGACGGAGTAATGAGCAGCAGGCAGAAACGACGTTGTTTGCCTGCGGTTGAGGATCGATGTCTGTTCGAATCGCCTCCGGCGATTCGAACCAACAGGTTAGGCCAGTAGCTCAATTGGCAGAGCGGCGGTCTCCAAAACCGCAGGTTGGGGGTTCGATTCCCTCCTGGCCTGCCACTCGTGGCAGGGCGCCGTGGCGGCGCGATACGGGGCAGGCGACCCCGGAACAGTCGGCGCAGGGCGCCGGGAAGACACAGTAAGAGTTCATGGCAACGGCAGACGAAGCAAAGATCCAGGACGTCGATACGTCGGACAAGGTGAAGCTGACAGTCGCGATCCTGCTCGTGCTGGCGGGTGTGGCCGGTTATTACCTGCTGAGCGCCCAGGCGAGCTGGCTGCGCTGGGTGGCCGTGGCCGCGGGAATCTCACTGGCGCTGGTGGTGATCGCGCTGTCGCGCTACGGCGCGGCGCTCGGGCAGTTCGTGGCCGATTCGCGCATCGAGCTGCGCAAGATCGTCTGGCCGAACCGGCAGGAGACGGGCCGGACGACGCTGGTGGTGTTCGGGTTCCTGCTCGTCGCCGGGGTGTTCTTCTGGCTGCTCGACCTGGCACTGGCCTGGGCGACGCGCGCGCTGACCGGGCAAGGGGGCTGATCGTGGCGCTGAGATGGTACGTCGTACATGCCTACTCGAACTTCGAGCACCGCGTGCAGGAGTCGCTCAAGGAGCGCATCCGTCGCGCCGGTCTCGAACCGAAGTTCGGCGAGATCCTGGTGCCGACCGAGGAAGTCGTCGAGATGCGCGACGGCGTGAAGCGCAAGAGCGAGCGCAAGTTCTATCCAGGCTATGTGCTCGTGCAGATGGAGATGGATGAGGACACGTGGCACCTGGTGCGCGACGTGCCCAAGGTGTTGGGTTTCATCGGTGGCACGCCGGAGAAGCCGGCACCGATCACGGACAAGGAAGCGATGCAGATCCTGCGTCGCGTCGAGGAAGGCGTGGACAAGCCGCGGCCCAAGGTGCTCTTCGAGCCCGGGGAGGTCGTGCGCGTGGTGGACGGACCGTTCAACGACTTCAACGGAGTGGTCGAGAACGTGAATTACGAGAAGAACCGGCTGCAGGTGGCCGTGCAGATCCTCGGGCGCTCCACGCCCGTCGAACTGGACTTCTCGCAGGTCGAAAAGGCCTGACATTGACTTAAGGGTGAGGTCCGCTCGAATCGCCCGCGGGGGTGATTGGCAGCGGGCGCAGCCGGCAAAAACCACGTTTTTTGCCGGCGGCAAAGGTGTGATCTCCGCTCGAATCGCCGCAGGCGATTCGAGCCCATAGACCAGGGGAGCCTGACGGCGCTAGCACCCGGGAGAGACAGATGGCAAAGAAAGTTCAGGGTTACGTCAAGCTGCAGGTGCCCGCGGGCGCCGCAAATCCCTCGCCGCCCATCGGGCCGGCGCTGGGCCAGCAGGGCGTCAACATCATGGAGTTCTGCAAGCAGTTCAATGCGCAGACCCAGAAGTTGGAGAAGGGTCTGCCGATCCCCGTGATCATCACGGTGTACAGCGACCGCAGCTTCACCTTCATCATGAAGACGCCGCCGGCCGCGGTGCTGATCCGCAAGGCCATCGGCATCGAGAAGGGCAGCGGCACGCCGAACACCGCGAAGGTGGGCAAGATTTCGCGCAAGCAGCTGGAGGAGATCGCGAAGGTCAAGACTCCCGACCTGACAGCCGCCGATCTGGACGCTGCGGTGCGGACGATCGCAGGCAGCGCGCGCAGCATGGGCGTTGACGTGGAGGGGGTCTGATCATGGCCGTTGCAAAGCGAATCAAGGCCTGGAAGTCCAGGCTGACTCCCGGCAAGCAGTATCCGGTGGATGAGGCGCTCAAGCTCGTGAAGGAGTTCGCCACCGCCAAGTTCAACGAAACCGTGGATGCCGCGGTGAACCTGGGTATCGACGCGAGCAAGTCGGACCAGCAGGTGCGCGGCTCGACCGTGATGCCGCACGGCACGGGCAAGACCGTGCGCGTGGCCGTGTTCACCTCCGGCAAGAACCAGGAGCTGGCCAAGGCGGCGGGTGCCGATATCGTCGGTCTCGACGACCTGGCTGCGCAGGTCAAGGCCGGCGAGATCAATTTTGACCGCGTGATCGCAAGTCCCGACGCCATGCGCGTCGTCGGCCAGCTGGGTCAGATCCTGGGACCGCGCGGCCTGATGCCCAACCCGAAGGTGGGCACCGTGACCCCGGATGTGGCCACCGCGGTGAAGAACGCGAAGGCCGGTCAGGTCACGTATCGCGTGGACAAGGCCGGAATCGTGCACTGCACGATCGGCAAGGCGAGTTTCGAAGTCAATGCGCTGAAGGAGAACCTGGCCGCGCTGATCGCGGACCTGCAGAAGGCCAAGCCGGCTGCAGCCAAGGGCCAGTATCTGAAGCGTATCGCCATCTCCTCGACCATGGGTCCGGGAGTGGTGGTGGATCAGGCCACGCTGGGCTGATCCGGAATCGGTTGCGCGCAAGCGCATGAGGAGGTGCGGATTTCGCCTCTGAGCCGCGAGGTTCTACGGGCGAAATTCCATCCAAGACCGCAGGCGAGGGCGGGCCGTGAAGGCCGCCGGTCCTCTTAATGGGCGCCTGCGCAGATGGTGAACCGCTTTTCGCATCGAGGTCTCCTCGAGGCTGGGAGGTCACTGTCGTGCGGGTGAGGGGATGGTCCCCATCACCCGTTTGGGGCCGCAGACGCCAGGGGGCGTCCGGTCCGAGGCGAAGCCGGCAGGGAGGTTCAAGGCTTCATCGGTTGATCTTCTAAGGCTTAAGGAGTTTGGAGACATGGCACTCAACCTGGAAGACAAGAAAGCACTCGTGGCGGAGGTGGCCGAGGTTGCGGCGAAAGCGCAATCCGTGGTCGCCGCCGAATACCGCGGGCTCACGGTCGGTCAGATGACCGAACTGCGTGCCAAGGCGCGCGGGCAGGGCGTGTACATGCGTGTCGTGAAGAACACGCTGGCGCGCAAGGCTCTCGCCGGCACGTCGTTCGAATCTGTCGGCCCGAAGCTCAAAGGTCCGCTGGTACTGGCCTTCTCGAAGGACGATCCGGGCGCGGCTGCGCGCGTGGTGAAGGACTTCGCCAAGGCCAACGACAAGCTGGTCGCGACTCTGGTTTCCCTGGGCGGGCAGGTTCTGCCCGGCGGGGACCTGGAGAAGGTCGCGAGCCTGCCGACGCGCGCCCAGGCGCTGTCGATGCTTCTCGGGGTCATCAAATCCCCCCTGCAGAAGCTCGCCGGCACCCTGGCCGCACCACCGGCCAAGCTCGCGCGCACGCTCGCCGCTTTTCGCGACAGCAAGGGCGGTGCAGCTGCGCCGGCCACGAACGCCTGATTCATTGTCTTGAAACTGTTACTGGAGACCCCACATGGCCGTCAGCAAAGATGAAATCCTCGATGCAATTTCCAAATTGACCCTGGTCGAGGTGGTCGAGCTCATCGCCGACTTCGAGAAGAAGTTCGGCGTCACCGCCGCCGCCCCCGTAGCCATTGCCGCAGCCCCCGCGGCTGGCGCCGCCGCCGCCGCTCCTGCCGAGGAGAAGACGGAATTCACCGTGCTACTGAAAGAGTACCCGGCGGACAAGAAGGTCACCGTGATCAAGGTGATCCGCGAAATCACGGGGCTGGGCCTGAAAGAAGCCAAGGATCTGGTCGAGGGCGTGCCCTCGACCGTCAAGGAAGCGGTGTCCAAGGCCGACTCGGAAGCCTTCAAGAAGAAGCTCGAGGACGCCGGCGCGAAGGTGGAGATCAAGTAGATCTGCACCCGCGCATTGCGAGTGTTAACCGGGTCCGCGCCACGGCGCGGGCCCGGTCTATGCAATTTCGTCTGAGGTGACCCTGATGGCTTATTCCTTCACCGAGAAGAAGCGCATCCGCAAGAATTTCGGCAAACAGCCGAGCATTCTGGAAGTGCCGTACCTGCTCGCCATCCAGCTCGACTCGTACCGCTCGTTCCTGCAGGCTGAAAAGCCCGAGGACGCGCGCGACAGCGTCGGGCTGCACGCTGCGTTCCGGAGCGTGTTCCCGATCTCGAGCTATTCCGGCAACGCTTCGCTCGAGTACGTCAGCTACCGGCTTGGCGAGCCGGTCTTCGACGTCAAGGAATGCCAGCTCCGCGGGCTCACCTATGCCGCGCCGCTGCGCGTGAAAGTGCGCCTGATCGTGCTCGACAAGGAAGCCGCCGGGGCCAAGAAGCCCGTCAAGGACGTGCGCGAGCAGGAGGTGTACCTGGGTGAGCTGCCGCTCATGACCGACAACGGCACGTTCATCATCAACGGTACCGAGCGCGTCATCGTTTCGCAGCTGCATCGCAGCCCGGGCGTGTTCTTCGATCACGACCGCGGCAAGACGCATTCCTCGGGCAAGCTGCTGTTCTCCGCCCGGATCATTCCCTATCGCGGTTCGTGGCTGGACTTCGAGTTCGACCCCAAGGACTGCGTGTTCGCGCGCATCGACCGGCGCCGCAAGCTGCCGGTCACCATCATCCTGCGCGCCCTCGGCATGAGCGAGTCCGAGATCCTCGCCACGTTCTTCGACACCAACACCTTCTTCATCGGTCGCGATGAGGTGGCCCTGCAGCTCGTGCCGCAGCGCCTGCGCGGCGAGACCGCGACGTTCGAGATCCGCATCGGCGAGCAGGTCATCGTCGAGGAAGGCCGCCGCATCACCGCGCGCCACGTCCGGCAGCTCGAGGATGCCAAGGTCACGCGCCTGCGCGTGCCCCGCGAATACGTGTACGGCAAGATCCTCGCGCACGACGTGGTCAACACCGACACCGGTGAGGTGATCGCCAAGGCCAACGAGGTGCTGACGGCCGCGTCCGTCGAGAAGCTGATCGAGGCGAACATCGCCCAGGTCAACACGCTGTACGTGAACGACCTCGATCGCGGTCCGTACATTTCCGACACGCTGCGCATCGATCCGACCAAGACCCGCCTGGAGGCGCTGGTCGAGATCTACCGCATGATGCGTCCCGGCGAGCCGCCGACCAAGGACGCCGCGGAAAACCTGTTCGCCAACCTGTTCTTCAATCCCGAGCGCTACGACCTGTCGGCCGTGGGCCGGATGAAGTTCAACCGGCGCGTGGGCCGCAAGGAAATCACCGGCACCGGCATCCTGTACGACCAGAAGTACTTCTCTGGTCGTACGGATGACAACTCCAAGCGGCTCGTGACGCAATTCGGCGCCACCTCGGACATCATCGATGTCCTCAAGGTGCTGATCGACATCCGCAATGGCAACGGCCAGGTGGACGATATCGATCACCTGGGCAACCGCCGTGTGCGCAGTGTCGGTGAGATGGCCGAGAACGCGTTCCGCGTGGGTCTCGTTCGCGTCGAGCGCGCCGTCAAGGAGCGCCTGACCATCGCCGAGACCGAGCCGCTGATGCCGCAGGAGATGATCAACGCGAAGCCCGTCGCGGCCGCGGTGAAGGAATTCTTCGGTTCCTCGCAGCTCTCGCAGTTCATGGACCAGAACAACCCGCTGTCCGAGGTCACGCACAAGCGGCGTGTCTCGGCTCTTGGGCCGGGCGGTCTGACGCGCGAGCGCGCCGGATTCGAAGTGCGCGACGTGCACCCGACCCACTATGGCCGCGTCTGCCCGATCGAGACGCCGGAAGGTCCGAACATCGGTCTGATCAATTCGCTGTCGGTGTATGCCCGCACCAACCAGTACGGCTTCCTCGAGACGCCGTACCGCCGTGTGGAAGGCGGCCGCGTGACCGACCGCATCGACTTCCTGTCGGCCATCGAGGAAGGCGAGTTCGCGGTGGCGCAGGCCAACGCCGTGCTCGGCCCGAACGGCGAGCTGGTGGACGAGCTGGTGTCGTGCCGCTTCCAGAACGAGTTCACGCTGATGCCGCGCGAGCGGATCAACTACATGGACGTGAGCCCGAAGCAGATCGTGTCCGTGGCGGCCTCGTTGATTCCATTCCTGGAGCATGACGACGCCAACCGCGCGCTGATGGGTTCAAACATGCAGCGCCAGGCAGTGCCGACGCTGCGCTCGGAAGTGCCCCTCGTCGGTACGGGCATGGAGCGGCCTGTTGCCATCGATTCGGGCGTGACCGTGGTCGCGAAGCGTGGTGGGACCGTCGATTCGGTTGACGCATCCCGCATAGTCGTCCGTGTGAACGACAACGAGACGACCGCTGGCGAACCCGGCGTGGATATCTACAACCTGACGAAGTACACGCGTTCCAACCAGAACACTTGTATCAATCAGCGTCCGCTCGTCAATGCCGGCGATGTCATCGCTCGCGGCGACGTGCTCGCGGACGGACCGTCCACCCACCTCGGCGAACTGGCGCTGGGCCAGAACCTGCTCGTGGCGTTCATGCCCTGGAACGGTTACAACTTCGAGGACTCGATCCTGATTTCCGAGCGGGTGGTCCAGGAAGATCGCTTCACGACCATCCACATCGAAGAGCTCACCTGTGTCGCTCGCGACACGAAGCTCGGACCGGAGGAAATCACCGCCGACATCCCGAACGTCGGTGACGCCGCCCTGGCGAAGCTCGATGAGGCCGGTATCGCCTTCATCGGCGCCGAAGTGAAGGCTGGCGACATCCTCGTCGGCAAGGTCACGCCAAAGGGTGAGACCCAGCTGACCCCGGAAGAGAAGCTGCTGCGGGCCATCTTCGGTGAGAAGGCATCGGACGTTAAGGACACGAGCCTGCGTGTGCCCCCCGGCATGGATGGCACGGTCATCGACGTGCGCGTGTTCACGCGTGACGGCGTGGACAAGGACTCGCGCGCCCTGTCGATCGAGAAGGCGGAGATCGAGCGGGTTCGTAAGGACTTCGCCGATCAGCAGCGCATTCTCGAGGACGATCTGTACCAGCGCGTGCGCGGCATGCTCGTCGGTCAGACCGCCGCCGGCGGTCCCCGCAAGCTCAAGCCGGACACGAAGATCACCGCGGAGTATCTGGATGAGCTGCCGCGCGAGGAATGGTTCGAGATCCGCCTCCAGGACGAGGATGCCAATTCGCAGCTGGAGCAGACCTCCGAGCGTCTGAAGCTGCAGAAGAAGGCGTTCGAGAAGCGTCTGGACGACAAGAAGGCCAAGATCACCGCCGGTGACGATCTCGCCCCGGGCGTGCTCAAGATGGTCAAGGTGTATCTGGCGGTGAAGCGCCGCGTGCAGCCCGGCGACAAGATGGCCGGCCGCCATGGCAACAAGGGCGTCATCTCCACGATCGTTCCGGTCGAGGACATGCCGTACCTGGATGACGGCACTCCGGTCGATATCGTGCTGAATCCGCTGGGCGTGCCCTCGCGCATGAACGTCGGACAGGTGCTGGAAACGCACCTGGGCTGGGCGGCGAAAGGCGTCGGCCTGAAGATCGGCAAGATGCTCGAGGCTCAGTCCGCTACCGCGGAGCTGCGCACGTTCATCAAGCGGGTCTACAACGAAACCGGCGGCCAGAAGGAGTCCATCGACGAGCTGAGCGATGCCGACCTGATCCGCCTCGCGCGCAACCTCTCCAGCGGCGTGCCGATGGCCACACCGGTGTTTGACGGTGCAAGCGAAGAGGAGATCAAGCGCCTGCTCGGACTAGCCGATCTGCCGCTGAACGGTCAGACACACCTGTTCGACGGTCGCACGGGCGAGCGTTTCGAGCGCCAGGTGACGGTGGGCTACATGTACATGTTGAAGCTCAACCACCTGGTTGACGACAAGATGCACGCGCGTTCGACCGGACCGTACAGCCTCGTGACCCAGCAGCCGCTGGGTGGCAAGGCGCAGTTCGGCGGTCAGCGCTTCGGCGAAATGGAAGTCTGGGCCCTGGAAGCTTACGGCGCAGCGTACACGCTGCAGGAGATGCTTACGGTCAAGTCCGACGACGTGAACGGCCGCACCAAGATGTACAAGAACATCGTGGACGGCAATCACCAGATGGATGCCGGCATGCCGGAGTCCTTCAACGTACTCGTGAAGGAAATCCGCTCGCTGGGTATCAACATGGAGCTGGAGCAGGATTGACATGAAAGACCTACTGAAGCTTTTCAAGCAGCACGCTCCGGTCGAGCACTTCGACTCGATCAAGATCGGCCTTGCCTCCCCGGAGATGATCCGGGCCTGGTCCTATGGCGAGGTGAAGAAGCCCGAGACGATCAACTACCGCACCTTCAAGCCCGAGCGCGACGGACTGTTCTGCGCCAAGATCTTCGGGCCCGTGAAGGACTACGAGTGCCTGTGCGGCAAGTACAAGCGCCTCAAGCACCGCGGCGTGGTTTGCGAGAAGTGCGGCGTGGAAGTCACGCAGTCCAAGGTGCGCCGCGAGCGCATGGGACACATCGAGCTCGCCAGCCCGACCGCGCACATCTGGTTCCTGAAGTCGCTCCCCTCGCGCATCGGCCTCATGCTGGACATGACGCTGCGCGAGATCGAGCGCGTGCTGTACTTCGAGGCCTTCGTGGTCATCGATCCGGGCATGACGCCCATGCAGCGCGGTCAGCTGCTGACGGATGAGATGTACCTCGAGGCGATCGAGGAGCACGGTGATGAGTTCGACGCACGCATGGGCGCCGAAGCCGTGTTCCAGCTGCTGCAGACCATCGACCTGCAGCAGGAGATGATCAAGATCCGCGAGGAGATGGCGGGTACCTCCTCCGAGACCAAGCTGAAGCGCCTGTCGAAGCGGCTCAAGCTGGTCGAGTCGTTCATCGAGTCCGGCAACAAGCCGGAGTGGATGGTGCTGACGGTGCTGCCGGTGTTGCCGCCGGACCTGCGTCCGCTGGTGCCGCTGGACGGCGGTCGTTTCGCGACCTCCGACCTCAACGATCTGTACCGCCGCGTCATCAACCGCAACAACCGTTTGCGCCGCCTGCTCGAGCTCAACGCGCCCGACATCATAGTGCGCAACGAGAAGCGCATGCTGCAGGAAGCGGTCGATGCGCTGCTGGACAACGGCCGTCGTGGCCGCGCCATCACGGGCACCAACAAGCGCCCGCTGAAGTCGCTGGCCGACATGATCAAGGGCAAGCAGGGCCGGTTCCGCCAGAACCTGCTCGGCAAGCGCGTCGACTACTCGGGCCGTTCGGTCATCGTGGTCGGCCCGCAGCTGCGCCTGCACCAGTGCGGTCTGCCGAAGAAGATGGCGCTCGAGCTGTTCAAGCCCTTCATCTTCCAGAAGCTGCAGCTGCGTGGCGAGGCCTCGACCATCAAGGCCGCCAAGCGCCTCGTCGAGCGTGAAGGTCCGGAAGTCTGGGACATTCTCGAGGAAGTCATCCGCGAGCATCCCGTGCTGCTGAACCGCGCTCCGACGCTGCACCGCCTGGGCATCCAGGCATTCGAGCCGCTGCTCGTGGAAGGCAAGGCGATCCAGCTGCATCCGCTGGTCTGCACGGCGTTCAACGCCGACTTCGACGGCGACCAGATGGCGGTCCACGTGCCGCTGTCGCTGGAGTCGCAGCTCGAAGCACGCGCGCTGATGATGTCGTCGAACAACATCCTCTCGCCCGCCAACGGCGACCCGATCATCGTCCCGTCACAGGACGTGGTTCTGGGTCTCTACTACATGACCCGCGAGCGCGTGGGGGCTCGTGGCGAAGGCATGGCCTTCTCGGACGTGCCGGAAGTACATCGGGCCTACGAGAGCCGCTCCATCGATCTGCAGGCGAAGATCCGCGTGCGGCTGCGTGAGCACGTGCGCGGCGAGGGTGGTGTGCTCGAGGAGAGGCTGCGCCTGGTGGAAACCACGGCCGGCCGTGCCCTGTTGTTCGAGATCCTGCCCAAGGGCCTGTCCTTCGATCTCATCAATCAGGACATGACCAAGAAGGCGATCTCCGCAACGATCAACGCGTGCTATCGCGCGCTGGGTCTGAAGGAGACCGTGGTCTTCGCCGATCAGCTCATGTACACCGGGTTCCATTACGCGACCCGGTCGGGCGTGTCGTTCGGCATCGACGACATCGTCATCCCGGAGCAGAAGACCAAGATCGTGGCCTCGGCCGACCGCGAGGTGAAGGAGATCCAGGACCAGTACTCCTCGGGTCTCGTCACCAACGGCGAGCGCTACAACAAGGTCGTGGACATCTGGTCGCGCGCCAACGACCACGTCGCGAAGGCGATGATGGAGAAGCTCGGCACCGAGGAAGCCACCGATCTGAAGGGCCAGCTGAAGAAGCAGAAGTCCTTCAACTCGATCTTCATGATGGCCGACTCGGGGGCGCGCGGTTCCGCCGCCCAGATCCGCCAGCTCGCCGGCATGCGCGGCCTGATGGCCAAGCCCGATGGCTCGATCATCGAGACGCCCATCACCGCGAACTTCCGCGAGGGCCTGAACGTTCTGCAGTACTTCATCTCCACCCACGGCGCCCGCAAGGGTCTCGCGGACACGGCGCTGAAGACCGCCAACTCCGGTTACCTGACGCGCCGTCTCGTGGACGTCGCCCAGGATCTCGTGGTGACGGAAATCGACTGCGGCACGTCCAACGGCCTGAGCATGGCGCCGCTGGTCGAGGGTGGCGATGTCGTGGAGGCGCTGGGCGAGCGCGTGCTCGGCCGCGTCATCGCGGAGGACATCCTCAAGCCCGGCACCGAGGAAGTGCTGATTCCGAAGAACACGCTGCTCGATGAGAAGCTGGTGCGCCGGCTCGAACAGGAAGGCGTGGACCAGATGCTGGTCCGCTCACCCATCACCTGTGAGACCCGCTACGGCGTGTGCTCATCGTGCTACGGGCGCGATCTCGCGCGCGGCCGCTCGATCAGCATCGGTGAGGCCGTGGGCGTCATCGCTGCGCAGTCGATCGGCGAGCCCGGCACACAGCTCACGATGCGTACATTCCACATCGGTGGTGCGGCATCGAGAGCGGCTGCCGCCAGCAGCGTGGAAGTGCGCAACAAGGGCGTGCTTCGTTTCCATCACATCAAGACCGTGCAGCACGAGAAGGGACATCTGGTTGCAGTGTCCCGCTCGGGCGAGATCGGCGTGGTCGACGAGTACGGTCGCGAGCGCGAGCGCTACAAGATTCCGTACGGCGCGATGATCACGGCGAAGGAAGGCGATGCGGTGATCGGTGGCCAGGTCGTGGCGACCTGGGATCCGCATACCCACCCGGTCGTCACCGAAGTGGCCGGCTTCCTGAAGTTCCAGGACTTCATCGACGGCATGACGGTCACCTCGCAGGTGGATGAGGTCACCGGTCTGTCGAGCACGGTGGTGCTAGATACGAAGCAGCGTGGCGGCAAGGACCTGCGCGCGACCATGAAACTGGTCAACTCGAAGGGCAAGGAAGTCACCTTTGCCAACACCGAGATTCCGGCC
>Ga0335070_10002493_pt1 | contig 21397 bp, 16 predicted proteins | sample Lox_Sample_13_FD_206722 | JGI IMG/M metagenome (GOLD analysis project Ga0335070, IMG submission 206722) | Soil microbial communities from Loxahatchee National Wildlife Refuge, Florida, United States - Lox_Sample_1.3 | ecosystem: Environmental > Terrestrial > Soil > Wetlands | place: USA...
CGTCGGAGATCCCTCCCAGACCGTCCTCGCCCCAGCGATACGCCCGGGACCGGGCGTGATCGTGGGTGAAAAAGTTCCAGGCATCTCCGTTGTAGCTGTAATCCTCACGCACCGTCCCCCACTGCCGCTCGCTCAAGTAGGGGCCCCATTTTCTCCAGGGTATCTTTTCGTCATGTGCTTCTTTCAGTCTTTGTTCTTCGTGGTTCATCGCCATCCTCTCTTTTTTATAGTTGCGCTACGGGCCATGAGCTTTTCATCCTACGGAATCATGATACTTACATACAGGTGAATTAGCGTATGGGTGAAATCATGTATCTTTGTAATGAAAAGAGGGTATTTTAGTCTCATCATCGGTGATGTTGGAAACCCCTCGCCTTGAGGCGAAGCGAAAATACGCGAAATGTGAACAAAGTGAACATGAGCCAAATACGAGAACCAACCCGATGATTCCGTCATACCCGCGAAATGTCCGGGTGGGTCTTTTCATCTTGCGGTGTCCTTTTCCTCACCTCCTCTTCTCCTTGTCCCTTATTTCCTTCAGGAGCATCTCGGCATCTTTGTGCCCCGGATACTTTTCCAGGATTGCCTTTAACGTCCTGACCGCCTCCTCCCTGTCTCCCTTCTGATTCAGATAGAAGGCTAGCGTATAAGCATATTTGGGTTCCTGGGGCCTAAGTTCTGCCGCCTGCCGGCACCAGGTCACCGCCTCGTTGATTCGGCCCTTGGAGGTAATGATACAGAGGTTGTAGGCTGCCTGAGCCATCTGGGGGTCCGCTTTTAAGGCTGCTTTGAGATACTTCTCCGCCCCCTTCATCTCGTTCTGCTCTGCCTTCAGGAGGCCCATGTTGAAGTTGGCCGCAGCGTTGTCAGGAGCCTGCTCGAGCGCCTTCTGCAAAGACCTCTCCGCTTTGTCGTTCTCGCCCATCCGGGCATAAGCGATGGAAGTATTCACCATCGCCATGATTGCATGGGGATCGAGCTTCAGCGCTGCCTGATAGGAGGCCACGGCTTTTTTTGTCTCGCCGCGGCTGAGCTGGTAGTTGCCCATGTTGTAATGGGACGTCCATTGGTCGGGCCGAGCCGTTATAGACGCAAGATACTCCTGGTTCGCCTTGTTGAGCTGCGGCTGGTAGGCGTCCGGCGCTGTCATCCGCGGGAATGTGGCGATTCCAGCCGCGGCCCGTACTCTCACCAGCCTATACTCATCGCCTGTTGCTTCGAGCAGTGCCTGCAGGCTTTCCGTGGTCGGTATCAGGCCCAGCGCCTGGACCGCCGCGCTACGCAGGAGGGGTGACGGGTCCTTGGCCGCGGTGAGCAAAGCAGTTATAACCTTCGGGGTCTGCGTTGGGGAGATGAGGCGAATGAGCGAGGTGGCGAAGACCTCATCGCGTTTGGGATCGGTGATGTAGGCGAGCATCTCCGGAAGTTTGGACCAATCCCGCTTTCGGGCCGCATCAATGAGAGATGCCCGCTTGAGCACGGGCGCCTGGTAGTCGTGGGGCCGCCACTCCCGCACGTACTTATCGGACCATGCCGCATCCTTGTCTTTATGGCAGATGTTGCAGGCGTTCGGCGACTTGAAGGCAATGGTCGCTGCCGGCGCGGGCGGCAGCATGGAATGGTCGCTTCTGTTCATGCGTGCAAAGGCGGTCATGGGCATATGGCAGGAAATGCACTTGCTGGCCTCACTTTCCGCAGGATGGTGCGTATGTCCGGTGGGATTGCTCACTTTATCCGCATGGCAGGGCATGCAGGCATCATTGAACTTCTCTTTCTTGAACCGGTAGCGGCCGCTGGAGGTATGGCAGTGGATACAATCGAGCTTTCCCGATTTTGTACAGGGGCTCATGCTCCACGAGGTCAAGGTATAGTTCTCTCCCAGGTCACGGCCGTCAGGATAATAATCCGGGTCCTCCAGGGTCACGAGGTCAAAGTGGTCAAAGAACCGTTCCTCGGGCTTATACTCAATGGTCAGAGGACTAGCCTTAGCGTGGCAGCTCGAACAGAGGTCGTTCCGCTGCTGCTTCGTCATGGTCTTGGTGCGAATGATCCGCAGCTCCGGCAGCGGCTGGCCCTTTGGCGTGGCCTTGGCGATCTTGTTGTGCTCTACCGAAGAGCCGTGGCAAGTCTCGCAGTTGATGCCCGGTTCTGCCCACGTGGTGTGATAAGTGTCGGTCTTGGGATCGTAGTTCGTCGAGAGCTGGCTCACGTGGCAGCTGTAGCAGGTGGTGTTGAAGGTGTAGGGGTATTCCTTCCAGCTGACCGCCCCGCTCTGCTCCCCTCCCGGAAAGTGTCGCATGCCGCTGGCAGCCGTGTCGAACCACTCCTTCTTGTTGACATCATAGGCAACGGGCAGGGTCTGGAGCCGGCCCTTGCTGAAGGGTGTGAGGAAGTAGTAAACGTTCTTGCCGCCGAGCACATGCTCGATTGTGTATTTTTTGGGCCCCATCCGGCCGGTCTCGATCACCACGCCTTCATTGATATTAGCCCGGTACTTCTCTTTCCCTATCGCAATATCGCCCTGATGAGGCGTGAGTTTTTCCTTTGCGAAGACTGCCGAATAGGGCTGCATGGCCAGTCCGTGGAAGGAGGTGGACCAAAGCTGGTAAAATTTCTCATGGCACTCCCGGCAACTTACAGAACCGGCATAGCCCTGGACTTTCGGCGCGGGGTTCTCTTCCTGGCCAATGGCCGGAAATTTGCCGAGACCACCCAATAACCAGATGCATACGGCCAGGGACAGTGTGACGGGGAAAATTGATCTTCTCCTGCTTCCATCCATCTCGGGCCACCTTTCTGGGGTTTACAAAATCGCATAGTGCATGCCTGTCCCGGGCACGCAAAGGGCATGGCACATACCCGCAAGAATCGTTTCAGAACTCTTCTTTAGTATGGGCTTCAAACCTACTTCATCTATTTTGCCTAGCCGCAGACTAAAACCATGACGCTTTCATCATACCACGCGCGTCCAAATTGTTGGGGTCCCCAACGAAAGGCTGATTGCCCACACTTCCCCTCAAATCATACGTTTCTTTGCGATCCTCATACAATTCTTTACGCTGTTCCGGCGTCATCGTTGCAGAACACCCAATGAATATCAACATGAGCATGAAAGCAATTGCAATGCAGATAAACTTTTTCATCGTTTCCTCGTTATGATTTGGTTCACCTCAAATTTACCGTTAGGGGCCATACATCTGATAGTAAGCGAGATCACGTGCCCCCGGTGAGGTGCCCCCGACGAAAGGTTGGTTGCCCACACTGCTCCTCAGATCATAGCTCTCTCTGCGCTGCTCTGACGACATACCTGAACAAGCGAAGCATATGAGCCCTATCATCAAAACCACCGTAAGATAGATCAGCCTTTTCATAATTTCCTCCTTATGGTTTGGATACTGTGAGACGTAATAAATCAACACAGTACTTGTTACGGTTTACTTGCTTGCCTAAGATCCATTCGAAAGCCCCTCACCCCGCTTTTCACTCTTACTTCAGCGGGCGGCCGGCGATGCCTGTCTTCAGATAAGGTTTGATCCCGACATTCCATATCACTTCCATCACCGGCGCCTCAATCTTATCGGGGTGGTCTTTATAGTATTGATCTATTCCACTAATCATTTCGTTGATCGTCAATTCCTTGCCAGCCTTGACCCGTGCAGCCCGTGCTTCTGCCGCTTTCGCAGAGAAATTCTCTATTCTTAACTGGGGAATCTCTTCCATCAGTACTTTTTCAATAAGGATGACATGTGCCGCCCCCCATATAAAGGCCACCTTGGCATTGGAGTCCATCTTCAGCCATTGCTCCCCTTTGAGCAACGGCATAACCTTTGCCATCTCCGTTTCCATCGCGGTCGCATCTACCTTTTGCTGGGCTGATGCGTGAGTTGCCCAACCAGCAACTCCAATACAGAACAAAAACAACAAACAGAGTTGGATCAATTTGGGTCTTTTCATACTTTTCCTCCTTTAAAGTTCTCGATTTGGGTCTAATAACTACTTCGCCATCGCTCCTGCTCACTCACACCTGAATAGAAATGACTCTTCACAATTCGTTTCTTCTACCGTCAATAAAAATTGAGCACTTCTTGCTTGCTTTTCTTGGTTGCTTTAGGGCAACCAAGAGGTGCTTTGAACTTGGAAGTGCGGGGTCATATTCCTGATGGCATTGCACAAAGGGCCCTATTTTTTCTTGAGGCTCGCAGATCCCCTGATCGTCCTGAACCAGTAAGTAGCATTCAGTTTCTTTTCACCACCCATGGAAACCTCAAACATATTCTTTTCCGCGCCGGTCCAAAAAATAGTTCCCTGAGAAGTGAGCTGTCCATCATTCAAACTCATTTCATTTTTGCCTGCCTGGATACCTAAACCTGAGGCTACGAAATCCGGAACATTCGAGAGTGTTAATTTCCCTTGTACTGGAACCTTATCATTCAAGATTTCCAGTGTGCAGGCGGTGCTCCCCGCTTGTGCTCCTACCATTCCAAAGTCCAGCGATCCTGTCCATGTCCCTTTCAGAGCAGGCAGATCTTTAGCCGTGATCTTTGCGGCAGCGAATGCCACCGAAGCAATCATCAACACAACAGCTAACAAGCAAATAGTCTTTTTCATGTTCTTCTCCTTTTTGTTTCTTCAGATGATTCTGAAGGTTAAAATCGTTTGAGCCTACCGCTTCCATCAAACTACCGTCGGTAGGCCTCCCTCAGTGAGATACCAAGACAACCAGGTTTCCCACTTCTTCCCCAGACAACTTAGAATCACCTCCCTTCATTTAGAATCAAGAATGGGGCCAGATTTACGTTTGCTAGCCTCCGTGGCCCAGTGAATCGCGTCAATGAGGGCCTGGTCATCGACCGGTTTCTTGAAAAAGGCTACGGCTCCAAATTCATGGGCGAGACCCCGTATCGATCCAGATTCTCGGCAGAGGTCCGTGTGATTTCACACGCAACAATGGGCACGCCGGGAAAAAGCTTACCCTTCTCACCCATCAGGAAATCTATCGCTGCCGGGTAGACGGTGATAATGGCGTCGATCTCTAAGCCGGCATACTTGCGGCTCAGATAATCGGCAAACGCATGGACAATGGCCGGGCCCTTGAATCGAGACCCATCTAGGTACTCATTGTACAGCCGGACCTCGAACAGCTTATTCGAACGAAAGGCCGAGCGGATCCCCCGGTCGGTCAACTCGTGAGCTGGGTGAGCTTTGTCCTCGCCGTAAAGCAGGAGGACCCGCTTTTGGGGTAAATCCGGTCTACCCGGGGCTGCGCTCTCTCCAGGGCCGCGGACCACGATTTTGCCCGGGCCCGGTGTGGCCTGAGACTGTGCTTGGGTGTAGGCCGAAGCGCTGAGTTGCCAGATTAGTAAAACGAGGCATAACGGGCCGAGCAATGCGGGATTAACGAACCTCTTAGACATCTCTACTCTCGTCCTGCATTGGAAAACAACCATGAAATTTCTCTTGCCTACCTTAAATAGTATTGGGTATTCTGATGTGTCGAATATACAAAAAAGGGGAAAATTCTGTCAAGCAAAATGGGCATTAATGTATGGGAGAGCCCTCCCTCCCTGAATTTTATCAGAGCCTTCTCTTTTTCTTTGATTCCTACTCTATATATAACTATGTCTGCGTTCCTTGACTCCTCATAGAGTTTGGACAGAGAAGGAGACTCCTTCTGACAATCTGGTCAAGTGGCAAGAAATCAAGAAATAAAGAGCATCGATGATTAGCGATTCAAAGCTTGTATATTTTTACAAAATGCTGAGTTGTTGAGTTCAGACAGGAAGTAGTATCGGCTTATTTTATAACTGCTTGCATTGAATTTCAGAAATCTAAATATTAATATTCTAATCAAACTTCTTGGAGCCATCACCATCCAAAAAGCATCGAAGAAATGGTGTGATTAATGGAAACCTATGATCTTTGTCTGACATGGAACTGGGAATACGACGCTGACTTCGTTAAGCTGCTTAATCTTGCCTGTCAATCACACGGCCTATCATTGTTACAGATTACCCCTGAAAACCTTTTGCATAGCACGCAGTCCATTACCAACAAAGAGATTGTGTTCCAGATTTTCTTTGATAGGGCATCCGATGCAGACGCGCGGTTCATTCCAGTCGTTCAATGGGCTTGCAATCATGTCATTCATCATATCAACTTTCACAAACTGGCATGCCGTGCATGGGATAAAGTCGCGATGCATCAAGTAATCAGCGTCAGTATGAACACACCGCTTACCATCACTCTTCCCTCCTATGATGAACAACCCCAGCTCCCAGAGATTGATCTGTCTTCTCTGGGTGAAAGTTTCACTATAAAACCCGCATACGGAGGTGGTGGAGACGGTGTGGTCAACGAAGCCACCACGCTGAGTCAGGTGCTTGTTGCTCGGCAAGAGTTCCCCACCCAGAGATACTTGTTGCAGGCCCATATCATTCCGGCCCGTCTTGGTGCTCGAATGGCTTGGTTTCGAGTCATCTATTGTGCAGGAAAGGTTTACCCATGTTGGTGGGATAGTGACACACATATTTATACCCATGTTACTCCAAATGAAGAAGCTTACTATAGCCTTGGTTCGTTACGTACCATAACGTCCTCAATCGCTACCCTCTGTGGACTGACATTGTTCTCTACCGAAATTGCTATTACGTCTGATGGCCGTTTTGTCATTGTAGATTACGTTAATGATCCGATTGATCTACGTTTACAATCCAAGGCACTTGACGGTGTACCTGACGAGATTGTTAAGGATATTACTGAACGTCTGCTTGAGCTCATCTTGCCCCATCATACTCCTTCACAAGACTAAAGGTTTATCTTATCGATTACCACTTGAAAGGTTGTATGGAAGGAGATTCTAGAGGACCACGACTTCGGTAGGAAACATTGCATCAGTGACCCCTTGTTTGCCTAAAAAGTAGACAAGCAGACCCACCATGGATTGACAAGGGAAAGCCCAAAGAGTGAAGATTTCTTTCGCAAAGTCATGGGATCATTTTCTGTTCCCTCGGTTATAGCCGCTCTTCCCAGAAGATGGTCCTTAAAGACTTCACCCCATAATCAGCAGATACTCATCGAAAGATAGGAGAATCCTGATCTTGAGAAACGAGCATGTTGAGCTAATTAAATAGACGAAGGCAGGATTGAAAAACTTACTTGTAAGCACCTGCTTCACAAGAAGAATCAGGAGGAGGACTATTAGGGATTATCAGATAGGTGAGTGCCAAAATTCTGTCTAGCAATTCAACGATCGCACCTACAAACCTACAGTGGTGAGTTAATCTTGGAGTCAATGATTACCGAAAGAAACAAACAAAGAAGGTAGAGCGATCTGAGCCTCTAAAGTTTTTTTATAAAAACATAAGCAAACGCTACTATAGCTATAATGAGAAAAAAGACGATTTTTACCATATAAGGATATGCATCTGCTATTCGTTTTAATGCTGGAACTGAGTAGAAAATTAACACCAATAAAAAGGCGATTAATAATCCCAAGATGATAAAAATAATTTCTCCCTTGTCTAACTTTCTTGTCATCTCACTCTTTTCGTTTGCAAAGAAGCTTTGCAGCACCCTTTTAAGGTTGATTTTCATCAGTTCCCCAAAGGACAGTATAAAAATTTGTTACGAATTATTAGTTGAAATCTACACCTTTTGGCAGGCAATGTCAAAAATGGATTTCAGGAAGAATTGTGCGGGGTCTAAAGGCCGCATGGGTCAAATTTGTCTAAGATGGGGATACGTGTTCGAAGTAAATTACTTCGTCATCCCAGAAAAGCTCCGGCATTTGCCAATTCTTGTTGTAGTAGGCTTACGTCCAATTTTCTTGGGGAAACTCCTTTTTTGATTGAAAGCGCTGCGGCGCTGCCGATGGCCTGACCCATGACCACTGCTGGCCCCATGACGCGAGCCGAGGCCTGTGCTTGATGATTACAACTAACGAATCTCCCGGCCATCAATAGGTTTTCCACTTTCTGAGGAACTAAACATCGATACGGGATCGTGTAAAAATCGCCATCCTTCAGGAATTCAAACTTTCTTCCCTTTACGGGGTCTACGATCTCAATGGGCCAGGCGCATGTTCCAATCCCATCCTTGAACTTTGTCCCCGCTAAAACCTCTTCACCCGTCAACAAATGTCCCCCCATCACTCTTCGGGTTTCTCTTAAACCCATCTTCGGAGCAGTATCAATCACCTCTGCGTTCTCCATACCCGCTATCTTATCCCTAAGAAACCTGCGTAACTCACGGACAACTTTTCTCCCCTCAACGGCAGCTTGGGCAAGATTGGATGGGTCGATGCCATTCACTTCCCTCGGAACTCCGGCCCAATTGACCCAATATGCGCCAGGGATCATTATGTTCTGGATAATGGCCTGTGGTCTGGTTATTTTATATTCCCCCGATTTCATGGCTTCAGCCGCCGCAGGATTGACCGTGCTCGGGTTGAAATTTGAGCCAACATTTACAATGTGGAAAGCCATATCACAGGCAAGAAATCCGCCCACCCCATCCCCAAGTTCAAAGGGCACGCCGGCTGAAGCGCAAACGTCACCATCCCCGCTGCAATCCAATACTCTCTTTGCTAAGATGGCCTGACGTCCAGCCTTGTTCTCGATAAATACTCCCTTAACGACATTACTTTCCACGATAGAATCAACGACCTGCGTATAATATAGAAGTTTGACGTTTGCCTCGGCCGCCTCCTCATCTAACACCATCTTCAGAATCTCTGGATTGAAGGTATAACTCTTCATCGAGCTCACCCCATTCCGTTGGAACAACTTTTTGTGTATCTCGCCACCGACCCCCTGTACGATTTGCACATTGTTGGGCCCACTTGTCGTATAGCCACAGAAATTATTTACCATCCCCGATGTTCCGTTTCCGCCCAGACATCCAAAATACTCCACAACAAGTGTTTTCAAGCCTGCCCTTCCAGCCGCGACGGCTGCGCCTACACCTGCCATCCCTCCTCCTACCACGAGAATGTCAACATCCTCCACAATTGGAACTTTCCTACTTTGTTCTACAACAGACTTGCGGTTCTTTTGTATTGCAGCACCTCCCCATGCCATTCCGGGGTTGGGGCGAAGTAGAAAACCGCCTGTTCCAACTGCCCCTGAAGCAATTAAGCCCTTCAAAAATGTTCTCCTGCTTCCATTGAACTTTTCCAAAGTACTGCCTGTTTTATGATTTCCGTCATCCTTTCTCATTTTTGACCCCTTTCTGAAATAGCTTCAATGGTAATTTATACGCTTTTTTCGAAATTTATGGAAGTGAAGAATAAAGGAGTCCATCGGGCGAGGGGAAGAGAACGATCGGGAACGTGGGTCTTACTCCACGATCTCTACTTTGATGACAATTTTGCAAGAAAGATAAAACAGGAAGTACTAAACGAAATATCCCTGTGCCAATTTCAAAAAACGATCCGATGGGTAGAAATAACGAGTACACCTGCTATCTTCGATATGAGCTAACCTTCAACCTTGATGATTACGGGAAGAAAGGAAGTATAACGCTCCGGTTCAGCGGGGCGGTACTTCGTCCGCTGGAACCGGTTGTTAGCTGACCGTTTTTTCGCCGCCCCGTTAGAAGCCCTCGAAGACGTTTATGCTGCGATCACGCTAGGTCGAAACGGTCAAGGCTCATTACTTTGCTCCACACCGCTACAAAATCGCGCAGGAACTTCTCCTGGGAGTCCTCACATCCATAGACTTCCGCCAAGGCCCGGAGTTGGGAGTTCGAACCGAAGATTAGGTCGACACGGGTGCCAGTCCACTTGAGTTCGCCTGTGGCGCGATCGCGCCCCTCGAACACGTCGCCCGCTTCCGAAGCTGCCTTCCACGCCGTGCTCATGTCAAGCAGGTTCACGAAGAAGTCGTTCGTCAGCACCCCGGGTCGCTTGCTGAAGACGCCGTGTGGGGACTGTCCGACGTTTGTATTCAAGACGCGCATGCCGCCAACCAGAACCGTCATTTCAGGCGCCGTCAGCGTCATCAGTTGCGCCCGATCGACCAGCAGTTCCTCCGCCGAAACGGAGTATTGGGTCTTGAGGTAGTTGCGGAACCCGTCTGCGCTCGGTTCGAGCACCGCGAAGGACTCCACATCGGTCTGCTCCTGCGAAGCATCTGTACGCCCCGGCGTGAAGGGAACCGTCACGTCGTGTCCGGCTTTCTTCGCCGCCGCTTCGACGGCCGCGCACCCGCCCAGAACGATCAGGTCAGCAAGCGAGACCTTCTTCCCACCGGACTGCGAATTGTTGAACTCCTTTTGGATCGCTTCGAGCGTCTGCAGGACCTTCGCCAGTTGAGCCGGTTGGTTGACTTCCCAGTCCTTCTGCGGCGCAAGACGAATCCGCGCCCCGTTCGCCCCACCGCGCTTGTCAGAGCCGCGAAACGTCGCCGCCGAGGCCCAAGCGGTCGAGACCAGCTGGGAGATGGACAGTCCGGATGCGAGAATCTTCGCCTTCAGAGCAGCAATGTCCTGCTCCCGGATCAGCTCGTGATCGACTGCGGGGACGGGATCCTGCCACAGCAGCTCCTCTGCCGGGACCTCCGGGCCGAGATAGCGCGAACGGGGACCCATGTCGCGGTGCGTCAGCTTGAACCACGCCCGGGCAAACGCGTCTGCGAGCTGATCCGGATTCTCGTAGAAGCGCCTTGAAATCTTTTCGTAAACAGGGTCGAACCGCAAGGCGAGGTCAGTGGTCAGCATAGATGGCGCGCGACGCTTTGACGGGTCGTGCGCATCCGGCACCGTACCGGCGCCTGCGCCATGCTTCGGTTTCCACTGATGCGCACCAGCCGGGCTCTTGGTCAGTTCCCATTCGTAGCTGAACAGGTTCCGGAAGAAGTTGTTGCTCCACTTCGTTGGCGTCGCGGTCCAGATGACTTCCAGGCCGCTGGTGATCGTGTCACCGCCTTTGCCCGTGCCAAACTTGCTCCTCCATCCGAGGCCCTGCTCCTCGATGCCGGCGGCTTCAGGCTCTGGGCCCACCAGTGACGCATCGCCAGCGCCGTGGGTTTTGCCGAAGGCGTGACCGCCAGCAATCAGCGCGACGGTTTCCTCATCGTTCATGGCCATGCGTGCGAAGACCTCGCGGATGTCCTTGGCAGCAGCCAGCGGATCCGGGTTGCCGTTCGGCCCTTCCGGGTTCACGTAGATCAGCCCCATCTGCACGGCGGCGAGAGGGTTCTCGAGTTCCCGGTCACCGGAGTAGCGCTTGTCGCCAAGCCACTCGCCCTCGGCCCCCCAGTAAATGTCCTCTTCCGGTTCCCAGACGTCCTCGCGCCCGCCGCCAAAGCCGAAGGTCTTGAATCCCATCGACTCAAGCGCGCAGTTTCCGGCGAGGATCATGAGGTCGGCCCAGGAGATCTTGCGGCCGTACTTCTGCTTGATCGGCCAGAGCAACCGGCGCGCCTTGTCGAGGTTCGCATTGTCGGGCCAGCTGTTGAGGGGCGCAAAGCGTTGGGTGCCGGACCCTGCGCCCCCGCGGCCGTCACCGGTGCGGTAGGTGCCCGCGCTGTGCCACGCCATCCGGATGAAGAGCGGCCCGTAGTGACCGAAATCGGCCGGCCACCAGTCCTGCGAGTCGGTCATCAGCGCATAGAGGTCCTTCTTCAGGGACACCAGGTCGAGCTTCTTGAATTCCTCAGCGTAGTTGAACCCCTCGCCCATCGGATCGCTCATGGGAGAGTTCTGGTGAAGAATCTTCAGGTTTAACTGGTTCGGCCACCAGTCCCGGTTCGACGTGCCTCTGCCAGATGCGTGATTGTGAGCCCCGCCCGTTACCGGGGTCTTACGATCTTCATTCATCTCCGATCTCCTTTCCTTTCAGGTTTGATTTGTATGGTTAACATTATTTTTTATACTGCTTCCACATTTTCGTAAGCCTCGAAGTGATAAAGGCTCTCTTTTGCTTAAAACGGTAGAGAGATCTCATGCCATTTTTCCACAAAAGGTTTTCTGGAACAATATTATATAGAATCGAGCTAATTTCCGAATGAGTTATCCGAAGAGTCCTAAATGCGATGCTAATTTTCAATTATAATATACACCTTTTTCAAAAAATAGGGAACACAAGACTTCAAGTAACACACGCGCGACAGGGGTGAGAAGTTCCCGCCTTAGATGGCCAGACAGCTTGCCACGACGGTACGCACTGCTTGAAGGTTGCGATATGGAAAAGAAATGTTTCACTGAGCAGTAGAAATTGAAACAGGATTCCAGGAGCGCGTATTCCGAGGACTGCCGCTTATATGATTAAGAAGAACGGTCTCCGCTCAGGGTTCTTTCATCATACCTCCTGTTTTTTAAAGTCTGGGACTCTTTTCGCAGAGACCTATCTGTTAGAATTTGACATGAAACTGAGTTGTTGTAAAATGTAACCATGCAGTATTGCGACCGGGTGGCGTCGCGACGAATAAGGAGCGACTTTAGCCACGCCTGCGTGCCGAAACAGTCGCTTGTACTAAGCAGCAGGGTTCTGTGTTAAATTTTTGGCCCCGCGTGGACGAAGTCAGGAACTTCGGCGTGCAGGCACGCCGCCGAGAGGGTGAGGCGGCCGGGGGCAGGTTCAAATCATTCCTATCAATGAGTCAATGAGGAGCACTTAGGAAAACAGAAAGGTGGATCAAGCGATGGAACGGAATCCCGATTATGAGGCTTTGAAACAAAAGGTGACCGAACTAGAGAAGAAGCTAAAGGAGTACGAACGAAAAGAGGCAAAGCAGAATTTCCAGGAGATGACCAAGCGTCTGGAGAAGATCGCTGAGATGGGTGACGACGGAATTATCGTTTTTGATGAGGACTATCGGATTGAATTCGCCAATAACGTTGCCTCGGAATTAACAGGGTATTCAAGAGAGAAATTGGTGGGCATGGATTTTCGGCGGCTCTTGAGCGAGAGGGATATCGGTTATCTCGCCCAGATGCATTCCCAGGTCGGGGCAGATGAGAGCAAGCGGGTCTGTACCGAGATGGAGGTAGTCACCGACAAAGATCTGAAACGAGATGCCGATGTCTGCATCACGATTGCAAAGAAGGAGAAGGGCGGCGTGCAGACGTACGCCTATCTGAGAGATATCACGGACAGGAAGAGGATGGAGAGAGAGATCCGAGAGGCGACGAAACGCTTTGAGAAGATCGCGGAGATGGGAGAAGATGGAATCATTGTTTTTGACGAAGACTCGAGGATCGAATTTGTCAATCAAATGGCCTCTGAGATTATGGGGCTTCCCAAGGATCAGATGCTGGGTCGTGAATTTTTCTCCCTCATCGGCAAGCGAGACGAGGAGTTTTTAGAGGAGATGGTGATGCGGGGAGAAGGCCTGGGTGAGAAGGTCTGTACAGAGATGTCCCTTCATTCATCCGAAGGGAAGATTAAAGAAACGGAAGTCTGCATTGCCCCGACCCAATCCGAGGATGGTCGGATCAAGACGTATGCCTATATCCGTGATATTACGGAGCGAAAGAAGTTTGAGAAGGCTTTGAGAGAATCCGAGGAGAAATACCGAAACCTCTTCGAGAGGGTTCGACACGGACTCTATATCAGTACAAAAGGAGGGTATTTTGTCGATTGTAATCAGGCGATGTGGGGACTGCTGGGATATCGGGATAAAGAAGAATTCCTGAAGATCGATATCGCCAGGGATCTCTATGTGAATCCAAAAGATCGGGAAACGTTTATGGCGCTGATTGAAAAAGAAGGGTTCGTCAAAGATTTCGAAGTAGAATGGAAGAAAAACAATGGTGAGAAAATCACCGTCCTTCTTGCCTCCAGCGCAAAAAAGGATGAAAAAGGAACGATCATCGGATACGAAGGTCTCAACATCGACATCACCGATCGGAAGAAGATGGAAAGGGAGTTGAAAGAGGCGAACGACTTCTTAATGAACCTGATTGAAAGTTCCGTAGATGGCATTATTGTCACCGATATGAAAGGGGATATCCTGATCTTTAACAAGGGCGCAGAAAGCCTTTTAGGCTATACATCAGAGGAAGTCGTGGAAAAGATGAACATCCGAAGCATTTATCAGCCCGGAGTGGCAAAAGAGGTAATGGATAAATTGAGAAGCCCTGATTTTGGAGGGGTTGGGAAATTGACCTCCTTTCCCATTTTTCATAGAAGAAAAGATGGAGAACTGGTCGAAGGAGATCTTTCAGCCTCTATTATCTACGATGAGAAGGGGAAGGAGATCGCAAGCGTTGGCATCTTCAAGGACCTCCGGGAGAGATTGAGGATCGAAAGAGAGCTTCAGAAGATGCAGGAGGCTCTTCTACAATCCGAGAAGTTGGCTGCGATGGGTAGGCTTACATCGCAAATTGCTCATGAATTGAACAATCCAATCTATGGGATTATGAACACCCTTGAGCTCCTCAAGACAGAAATCCCTCCAGAGAGTAAGAGGAGGAGGATTTTAGAGTTATCCCTGTCAGAGATTCAGAGGCTTTCCGAGATGCTGCGGAACATGCTCAGTTTCTCAAAGCCCGAAGAGGAAAAACGGAGGCTGGTCAAATTAGATGAGTTAATTGAAGGAATTCTGTTGATGATGGAGAAGCAGATGAGGGAATCGAATATCCAAGTCGAGACATCTTTCGACCCTGGCATCCCAGAAATCATGGCCTCCACCAACCAGATGCGACAGGTCATGCTGAACATCTTCAAAAATGCAAAGGAGGCGATGCCAAAGGGAGGCACCCTCTTCATCAGAACGAGCAAAGAGGATAACAGAATCTTGATTCAAATCCGAGACACAGGAATAGGAATCCCAGAAGAGATCAGGGCCAAGATCTTCGAGGCCTTCTTTACCACCAAACAGAAGGTGAAGGGGGTCGGGTTGGGACTCTCGGTCTGCTACGGAATCATCAAAGACCACGGTGGGGATATAAAGGTTGAGAGCCAAGAAGGAAAAGGAACCACATTTGCAGTAAGCTTACCAATTCAAAACCAGATTAAATAAGAATGAATGAGTAGCAGGCTAAGGGTATTGAAAACAACTAAGTTTCTCTGCCACCATTTTTTACCTTAGAAATTCTATAAAATTTACATAACAAAATCAATTAGTTACTAATAAAAGTTGCCGATGCAAAAATTTTTCTTGACAATGAATAAAATCTATAGTATCGGTAAATTTAGTAAATTCTGCAAAAGGAGAAAAACATGGAAATTCTAACTGTGTCTCAGGCGTGTAAATATTGTAAGGTTTCCTCAAAGACTATCATCAACTGGATCGATGGAGGCTACATCAAGGCTTACAAAACCGTAGGAGGCCATCGCAGAATTAAGAAGATGGATTTGGATCAGTTTCTCAAAGAAAAAGGAATGCCTCTCCCAGAAGAAGCAAAAACGGAGGAAAGAAAGAAGATTCTTGTCGTGGATGACGACAAGATTATTGTTGAGACGATTGTGCAAGCCCTTGAGGAAGATGAGTATGGTTATGAGATGATCTCCGCCTCAGACGGGTTTGAGGCAGGGCTTCAGGTGAATCATTTCAAACCAGACCTCATGATCCTGGATATCATGATGCCGGACATCAATGGGTACGAGGTGTGTCAAAAAATCAAATGTAATCCCGAGACGAAAGATACGAAGATCATCGTACTCTCAGCCTATCTCGACGATGATGCGTTCAAACAGATGAAGGAATACGGTGCCGATGCCTGTTTCTCGAAACCCCTTCCCTTGGAACAATTGAAATTTGAAGCGGCTAAGCTACTGGGTTTGAAGAAGTGAGAGGTTTCGGAAGAGAACCAAAGCAATCTTTTACTTAGGAGGGCAAAGCGATGAGTCTACAGGATAATATCAAGAATAAGAAATTCATAGTGACCTCGGAGATTCAACCACCGATCGGCACAGGTGTCCAGGATCTCATCCGAAATGTAGAGCGGATTCGAGGAAGGGTGGACGCCTTGTCAGTCCCCGAGCTCAAGATCGAGGGCTTAGTGACGGATACGATGGGAACCTGTCGTGCCCTGAAGGACCAGAGATTTGACCCGATCCTTCAGACCACTTGCCGGGAGAAGAATCGAATCGAAATTCAGGAACATCTCCTTCGGGCTTCGGAGTGCGGGGTGGAGAACATACTCACCTTCACAGAAGATTATCGAATCACCGGAGACAGCCTCCAGGAGATTATGTTCTTTCATGTCGATTCGGGCAAACTCTTCTCTGTTATGGAATGCCTCCATCAGGGATCCGATATTTCAGGCAAGGAGATCCGGAGAAACCCCAAGTTCTTTGTCGGATCAGGAGTCGATTCGAGTTGGGGGAAGAAGGTTCCTGACCTGGCGCTGAAAGAGATGGAGGAGCTGGCAAGCTTGGGGACTCAGTATTTTCTCACCACCCCTATCTTCGATGTCGATTCTTTCCATGAGTTCATGAAAAAAGTGGGACCAATAAGAATACCCGTGGTTGCGGAAATCATTTTGGTGAGATCAGCAGAGATGGGCCTCTTTCTAAACAAACATGTTAAGCCGGGAATGGTTCCAAACCATATCATTGAAAAGTTAGCCAAGGCTCCAGATAAGGAGAAAGCGAGCATTGAGATTGTCGGTGACTTGGTGAAGAGCCTGAAGCATATTTGCCAGGGTGTCCATTTCATTCCCATCGGAGCAGAGGATCGAATTTCAAAATATCTCGAAGCAGCTGAACTTTCATCTGTTTGATCCCCTCACCCCCACCTTCTCCCCAGAGTGGAGAGGGAAGGGAGAGGAGTGTCTGGAAAGGATCTCACTATGAGTCTGGGTGAAAATCGAAAAATAGGTGCAGCGTTAGTTGTGGGGGGAGGTATCGCCGGGGTTCAAGCCGCTCTTGACTTGGCCAATTCGGGAGTCAAAGTCTACTTGATAGAGCGCTCCCCGGCGATTGGTGGGAAGATGGCCCAGCTCGATAAGACCTTTCCAACGAATGACTGCGCCATGTGCATCGTTTCTCCAAAGCTGGTGGAGGCCGGAAGGCATCTCAACATCGAAATCATTACGAACTCAGAGCTCGTCTCCCTGGAAGGGGAGGCCGGGTATTTCAAGGCAATGATTCGAAAACACCCCCGCTATGTTGAGATGAGTAACTGCACGAGCTGTAATGATTGTACCGAGGTCTGTCCTATTCTCCTGCCAAATGAATTTAACGAAGGGTTGGACCAGCGGAAAGCCATTTATCGACCCTATCCCCAGGCCGTTCCAAACACCTTTCTTGTTACCAAACGAGGCACCAGTCCCTGCAAGAACACCTGTCCCGCAGAAACGAGTGCACAAGGTTACATCGCTCTGATCCAGGCGGGTCGATATAAAGATGCTCTCGATGTTATCAAGGAATATAATCCCTTTCCCGCCTCGGTAGGTCGCGTTTGTAATCACCCATGTGAAGAGAAATGTAACAGGGGAAAGCTGGACAGCCCGGTCTCGATCTGTAGCTTAAAGCGTTTCGCCGCGGATTGGGTTTACGAGCATCGCGAGGAGTTGAAGGACCAAATCACCCCTCATGCGTCTCACGTTGCGCTTAGCGTTCCGGGTGAGATGATTGAACGTCCCAGAGCAAAAATTGCAATTGTTGGCGCCGGCCCTGCAGGACTGAGTTGTGCCCACCAGCTATCCCGCCTGGGATATCAAACCACGATCTTTGAAGCCCTTCCCGTAGCAGGGGGAATGATGAGGGTGGGTATTCCCTCTTACCGTCTGCCGAGGGATATCCTCCAGAGGGAGATGGATGAAATTTTGAAGCACCCATTGGTTGAGCTCAAACTCAATACTCCGATTCGAAATATCAACAGTCTCTTCGATGCAGGTTATTCGGCTGTCTTTGTAGCGATGGGTGCCCATGAACCACAGAAACTGGGCATCCCAGGAGAAGATGCCCAGGGTGTCCACTATGGGGTTCCTTTCCTCCAGGCCGTGAGTTTAGCGGAGAAGCATGGGGTCATGGAGGGATTTGAGAATCGGTTTCTCGTTGCCTTTGGAATCCCCATCGCCCCCAAAGTGGGAGAAAAGACCGTTGTGATCGGTGGCGGAAACGTAGCCATTGATGCGGCCCGCACAGCCCTGAGATTGGGCGCTAAGGAGGTCAGTATTCTTTATCGTCGATCCCGGGATGAGATGCCTGCCAATTCATGGGAGATCGAAGCAGCGGAGAGGGAAGGGATCCATCTCCAGATTCTAACTGCACCCGTTGAGGTGGTATCGAAGGACGGCGGAGTTTCAGGCGTTCGATGTGTCAAGATGGAGCTTGGTGAGCCGGATGCATCGGGGAGGAGAAGGCCCATTCCGATAAAAGGTTCTGAATTCATTGTTCCCGCAGATACGATGATCGCGTCCGTTGCGCAGGCTCCTGAGATTTCTTTTCTGGATGAATCTCATGGTCTGGAGGTGACACCGAAGGGGACCTTTGCTGTGGATCCGCACACGCTGGCCACGAATCGTGCCGGGGTTTTTGCAGGAGGCGATGTGGCCAGAGGGCCCTGGATCCTCATCCAGGCCATTGCCGACGGCCGAAGGGGAGCTCTTTCTATCGATCGATACCTCAGAGGGGTTGATCTTCTCACCCCGCGGGAGCAGATTCCCCTTCCTGTCGTAGATCTTTCGCGCGAAGAAATAAACGGGATGATAGAAGAGGGTAAGGTCGATCTAGGCCCGAGGACACAAATTCCTGAACTCCCGGAGAAAGAACGAATCCGAGATTTTCGAGAAGTGGAGTTAGTCCTCACCGAAGAACAGGCAAAACAAGAGGCCAGCCGTTGCCTTGCCTGTGGAATCTGTTCGGAATGCCATCTTTGCGTCCAGGTCTGTAAGAGAGAAGCGATTGACCACCAACAGGCACCTATGGAAGAGGAAATCGAGGTAGGCTCTGTCATCCTCTCACCAGGATATTCTCTCTATCAACCCGGGCTTTCACCCGAGCTTGGCTACGGCCGTTATACGAATGTGGTGACGAGCATGGAGTTTGAAAGAATGCTCAGCGCCTCGGGCCCCTGGGGAGGTCATGTCACCCGCCGGTCGTCGGATCATCGAGAGCCGAAGAAGATCGCATTTCTGCAGTGCGTGGGATCAAGAGAAAAGGAGCATGATTATTGCAGTTCGGTGTGCTGCATGTATGCGACCAAAGAGGCGATGCTCGCCATGGAGCACGTCCCGGGAGTCGATATCAAGATCTTTCAGATGGATATGAGGGCTTTTGGAAAAGGGTTTGATGCCTACTTCGAGAGAGGAAAGGAAAAGGGAATTCAGTACATTCCCTGCCGCATCTCCGGACTGGAGGAAGACCCCGAAACAAAGGATATTTTAATCCGGTATGAAAGTTCTGATGGAAATCATTCTTCAACCAAAGAGGAAAAAGCTGATCTGGTGATCTTGAGCATCGGGATGTCCGCCCTACCGAACGCTCAAATGCTGGCGAGCGCTTCAGGGATTGAGCTCGATTCCCATCAGTTCTGTTTGACTCGGGACTTCCAACCCGTTGAAACAAGCCGCTCCGGTGTTTTCGCCTGCGGCGCTTTCACAGAGCCGAAAGACATTCCCGATAGCGTGATTCAGGCGAGCGGTGCAGCCGCCAAAGCCCTTTCCATCATCGGAGAAGCACGGGGAACGCTCGTTCGAAAAAAGGAATATCCTCCTGAGAGGGAGATCTCTCCGGACGAGGAACCCCGGATTGGAGCTTTCATTTGCAGTTGCGGAACGAATATTGCCGGAACGGTAAATGTGAAAGAAGTGGTTGAATTCGCTAAATCCCTCCCGGGAGTGGTCCACGTCGAGAATACGATTTACACGTGTTCAGCAGACTCCTTAAAGCTCATCCAGGAGAGGGTGAAGGAACTCAATCTGAATCGTGTCGTCGTGGCTTCTTGTACGCCGAGAACTCATGAGCCACTCTTTCGAGATACCATTCGCGAAGTCGGTCTCAATCCATATCTCTTTGAAATGGCCAATATCCGTGATCAGTGTTCCTGGGTTCACATGAATCTCAAGGAAGAGGCGACGGAGAAAGCAAAGAATCTTGTCCGGATGGCGGTTGCCTGCTCTAAGAATTTGGAACCGCTCCATCAAGTCCCGAGGAGTTTGGTCCACAGTTGCCTGATTGTGGGAGGCGGCCTGGCAGGGATGATATCAGCGCTGAGCATGGCTGAGCAAGGATATAAGGTATATTTGGCGGAGAGAGGAAAAGAGCTGGGCGGAAGACTTCGGCAGATCTTTTATAGCGGAGACGGCGGAGACCCGCAGGCTTATTTAAGGCAGTTGATCAAGAAGGTCGAGAGCCATCCGAGGATAGAGGTTCTAAAGGGCTATGAAGTGGTGGGACATGAGGGTGCAGTGGGGAATTTTAAAACAAAGGTTGCCAATGGATCCGCACCGAGGGTGTTGGAACACGGAACCACCATTATTTCCACCGGTGGAAGAGAGCATCGGGGTAAGGCTTATCTCCTTGGAGAAGATCCGAGAGTGATCACACAGGAGGAATTTGAAAAACGGATTTCTCTTTCTGATCCTTCCCTTTCAAAAGCCAAATCCATTGTGATGATTCAGTGTGTGGGCCCGTGGGATGAAGATCCTGCCAAAATTTTTTACTGCAGCCGGGTCTGTTGCAGTGTCGCAGTCAAAAATGCAATCAGAATCAAAGAGCTCCACCCCGAAACTTCTGTCACTGTCCTTTATAAAGATATGAGAACCTACGGTTTCAAAGAAGCTTTCTATACTCAAGCAAGAGAGAAAGGGGTTCTCTTCGTTCGGTTTGACGAAAAAAAGAAACCTGCTGTCTCGCTCTCCAATGGCCAATTGTCGGTTCAAATAGATGATCCGATGCTTCATATTCCCCTCACACTCCATCCGGATATCTTGGTTCTCTCCGAGGCAGTTGTTCCGAATGAGGGGAGCAAGGAGTTGGCGAATCTCTTTAAATTCCCGCTGACATTGGATGGATTTTTCTTAGAGGCCCACGTCAAATTAAGGCCGGTCGATTTTGCGACGGATGGTCTCTATCTCTGTGGAATGGCACACTATCCCAAATCGATCAATGAGACCATTTCCCAAGCGGAGGCTGCATCAGCGCGTGCTGCCACTATCCTTTCTCAAGACGCGCTTCAGGTCGGCGGCGTGGTAGCAGTAGTCGAAGGAGAGCGATGTGCGGCCTGTCTGACCTGTGTCAGGGTCTGCCCCTATGAGGTGCCGGTGATCAATGTAAAGGGCGAGGCAGAGATTGATCTGGCCAAGTGCAAAGGCTGCGGCAGCTGCGCCGCCGAATGCCCAGCCCGAGCCATTGAGCTGATGCACTTCAGAGACCCCCAACTCTGGGCCAAGTGCCAGGCCCTTGTTATTTCGGAATTCGGAATGCAGAGTGCGGAGTCGACTTAAATTGGGAATTCGGGATGTGGAATGCGGAGTAAAAGATTGTATTCCGCGATCCGAAATC
>Ga0335070_10002494_pt1 | contig 21388 bp, 17 predicted proteins | sample Lox_Sample_13_FD_206722 | JGI IMG/M metagenome (GOLD analysis project Ga0335070, IMG submission 206722) | Soil microbial communities from Loxahatchee National Wildlife Refuge, Florida, United States - Lox_Sample_1.3 | ecosystem: Environmental > Terrestrial > Soil > Wetlands | place: USA...
CTGCAGTATAGATTTTGGTCTCTTTCCCATCGACTAATGCTTTCCAGGCAGGATATGCATTCTGGGATAAGACCAATAACCCTGGTCTATCTGCGTCTGCTTCAACTGTCAGGGAGTTTATTTTATCCTCTGCAATCTGAGCCTTGGTAGGGGCGTATTGCTGCAATACGCCCCTACTTAATTCAATCTTTGGATCCTCCTCCAGTAATATGCTCCCCCGATAGTCGAAATCCGGCTGCGTTAACCGCTGTAAGATTTTATCTTTGTCTTTTATGACCTCGTAATTGTAAACCATCCTTGCTCGTGGCAAATAAGTCGAATTTAAGTATAGATTCTTATCTGTCGCTTTCAGGACCAGTTTGAACTTGGTGGTATCAGGCAGAGTTCCTCTGAACAGGAGATATTTAACGTTCATAAGGTCTGGTTTAGGGCCAAAAAGAAAACTGGTATACCTCTGACCATACTCGGCCTGGGTTCTGGAGCTTTCCAGATAGTTTTTTTCAGTGAACTCGTCATACCTTCTCAATTCGTTTCCGTGGTAGCCGAACGCCTCATCTATTCCATATAGAGCCAGATAATTGCTCATCGGGTAGGTACCTGGAATGACTAAAGCCCTGAAGGGTTCCTTATCCTGGTTGAGATAATCTACTATCTGGTCTTTCTGGTAATAGGTCTCATAGTCGAAATTCTGGATGAACTTAGCATCCCATCTCCACAGGTCTAAAAACAGAAGAGCACCTATCCAGAATAGGAAGTAGCTTTTCTTTAACTTCCCCTGGAGAAAGAGATATATCCCGCATGCGACTCCAGCCACAAAGAGAAACATCATCCAGAAACCTCTGACGATATTAGGCAGGTTCGAAAGCATGATGTCTTTCTTCTCGGGTGAAATGTCCGAATAGAGAACCGAATTCCAGACCGAAAGCAGACCGTTACCGGCTACGCTGAAAAAGAAGGCGAGAACAAAAGCAACCAGCACTAGAATCAACAGCAGACGGTTTATTTTTTTCTTCTCCTGAGATTCTTTTACTACTTCTGATTTAAGCTTGGCAGACTGGATGATTTTCTCCAGACCGAAAAGAGCTAAGATCAGGACTGAAAAAACCAGCAGGAAAAGTATCAGCCCGGGTGCACGAAAACTTTTAACCTGGGGAACGAAATAGTAGAATAGCCTGAATATAGGCGTATGCGCACCCAAGGAATAGATTAAAGCCAGTATCCCCAGCCCGGAGAAAAACCAGATTTTGCGGTTACGGACCAGGACCAAGGCTATGACAGCAAAAATCAGAGGGACGATCCCGCCATAGTCGCTGTTTATCTTGAACGGATTTCTTCCCCAGTAGGTATTTTCCGTTTCCAAATTCAGTCCGGCAAACTCCGGCACGAACTGGGAGACCAGCTCTTCCGGATGAAATGACCAGGAAGTGGCAAACTCGTACCCCCTGGCACCTTCTGCCCGGGGAGAGAATTTATTCACGTAGATGTAAGGAGGAAGTATCTGCACCAGCGAAAGGGCCAGTCCTAAGACCAGAGCGACAATAAAGTATGCTACGGGCTTAATCAGTCTGGAGACCTTCTTGTTATCTTTATAATCCCAGATCAAGTTCACCAGAAAATAAAGCCCTAATCCCCACATGGCAAAATAAGCTAATTGTGGATGGTTGGCTAAAATCAAAAGCCCGATTGTTCCTCCGAATAAAACGAAATGAATCAGCTTTCTGGATCTTAAGCTTTTCTCCAGGAAAAGTAAATTCAGGGGCAAAAGACTGGTGACATACATCCTGCCATCGTGACCAGCATAGACCCAGGAGACTAAATTAGCTGAGAACATATAAGCCAGTGCTCCGATCAGGGAGACCCACCGGCTGAACCCAAGCGTTCGCATGCAGTAGAAAGTGAATATGCCGGCAAAGAAAATCGTCAAAACCAGCTTCCAGCCCAGGGCTTTGTATATTGGCAGGATGAACTGCAGGATAGCCAGAGGATAAAAGGTATCACCGTGCATGGCATCGACAAAAGGCAATCCTCCGAAAAGGTAAGGGTCCCATAAAGGGAGGGAATGAAACTGCTTTACGAAATTGGCATAAAAGGAGCGGAACATAAGCCCGGCCTGGATGGTGTCGCTGCCATACAGCATTTGGTTGGAGAAGATGAACTCTCTGAACATGATCACGGTCAGAACAGCAAACAGCAAAAAAGGGAGGTATTTAAAGATCTTATTTCCCTGATTTAGTCCAGTTCTTATCTCCGGTTCTTTTGATTTTTCTTTTTTTTCTTTCTTCTTCATAAGATTCGTCTTCCTTTCACTTGATTGCCAAAGCGACGAGAAAACCTCCAAGTTCAACTATAGAGATATACAATCTTGAGAAAATTGAAATCAGAGTAGCCACTGGCAGAGGGAAATAAAGGCTCAAAAGGAGAACCAAAATCCCCTCTCTTACCCCTAACCCACCCGGCACAAAAACCGCCAGAAAACCGATGGTCAGGGAGAAAGCGAATGCTCCGGTCAGGGTAAGATACAGGTTCCAGTTGACCTGGGTTATCGATTGAATGAAAACCATAAAGGCTAATCCGAACAGAAACCAGCTGAATATATAATATACCAGATATAACAGAAGATCTCTGCTTTTCAGCTCCAAGTTTATACGTTCTTTTTTCACCAGGCTTAAGCCCAGATTTATCGAGATCTCCAGCAATTTAGGATAAGCCACGATGACTAACACTACAATCGAAAATAATATCGCCAGGAAGAAAATAACCAGGTTTTTGGAAAATATCTTCTCATACAAAGTATATCCTAAAAGGATAAATGAAAGAACAAAAGCAGACAGCACTGAAAGAGCCTGACCAATTATGGAAGTAGTCAAACCCTTTCTCTTTGACACCCCTTCCTTTTCCAGAAGAATGATCATCCCCACTACTGTCCAGATTTTCCCGGGCAGGTATTTCCCGATGTTCGACTGAAACCAGATTTTGAACATCTTCCAGAATCCCAGGTGCGAGCCAACTTTCCCCAATAGTGAGAGCCATATCTTTATCAGAAAAAGGTAAACCAGTGCAAAAAGGAAAAAAGAGATTATGAGCAGTGGATAATTAAGCTCCCAATGATATGTTCTAACTTTCGCCCAGTTGGTAAACAGGCTTTTACCCAAGAAGTAGAAGATGACCAGCAGGATGACAACCTGAACTGTTCTATACAAGATTTTTTTTAAAACGATCTTAGACATATTCATGACCTTTCGTTCCTGCTCTCTCCTAATCGCGTAGGGGCGGGGTTTATCTCCGCCCGTTGGGGAGGGTGGAGTCAAGCTCCATCCCTACGCTTCGTGCACACGGCAGTCATTGTGAGACCGGAGGTTGAAGCAATCCGCTCATAGTGAATGGATTGCTTCGCCCTCCTACGGAGAGGCTCGCAATGACGTGCTTAAAAACTCCATATATTTTCTGGTTATCGCCTCGGATGAAAACTTCTCCTGGGCGCTTTTGTATCCTGCATCAGCTAATTTTTGAGCATAATCTTCATCTGTCAAAATTTTTTCAATGGTTGAAGCTAATGACGCCGAATCCTCTGGCTCTGCTAAAAGCCCAGTCTTTCCATTCTCGATGATATCCGGAATCCCGCCCGATTTTACCCCAACTACCGGCTTTCTGCAGAGCTGAGCTTCGACTAAGACCATACCAAACCCTTCCTCTATTGAAGGAAGCACGAATATGTCGCATTCCTCGTACAAAGTTCTTAATTTCTCCTGAGGCATCATCGGCACCAAAAAAACCGAACCGGACAAAGAGCTCTGCTCGATTTTTCTTTTGAACTCATCTTCAAGCGTTCCTTCTCCAACTATCCGAGCTTCCAAATTGTCCCCTTTTTCTTTTAACTGTTTGAGAGCTTCCAAAAGATACCCCACCCCTTTTTGCTCTGTGAATCTTGCGACTGCGAGGATTTTTTTCTTCTTTCCTTTCGCCCCGATGATTGGTTTTGAAGATTCGAATATCGGATTAACCGGCATCGGCACAATCTGAACCTTCTCCCGAGACACAGGGACAGCAGATAATAGTTTTTCCTTGAGAAAGCTGGAAACAGTGGTTATTGATCTCGCTCTATTGAAAACCGGACCAGCCATTCTTTGAAAAAGTTTTGATTTCAGAAGAAGCCGGATGTCAGTTCCGTGCAAGGTCAGAACTAATGGCTTTTTTTGAAGAATCGATATAAGGTATCCTATTAATCCTCCTGGAATCCACCACTGGCACAGAATTATGTCAGCTTTTGTTGATTTCACCAGCCTATAAGCTTTGCAGGCGAAGCCCAGCATGAAACAAAAGAAGATAATCAGGTTCACTGGATTTTTCATCACTAACTCATTCATATTCCCGGCATAAGCTATCCTCTCGTATCTTTGAGGCGCATATCTGAACCTGTGGATCTGGACCCTATCCAGATACTGATGCGTTGAAATCCCTTTCTGGTGAGGAGCCAAAATAGAGATTTCCGCACCTGCAGAAACCAGGTTCTTGCTTAACTGATGAAGGAAAACTCCAGCAAAGTCACCAGGATACCGGATATAATTATGAGTAAGGATTAATATTCTGGTATGCACCGATTGCAGAGAAAGTTTAGGTGTGTCCTCAGAAATTGTAAAGGTTTTATTTCTTCCTCAGGTATTCGAGCTCTTCTTTCACGCTTACTATTGCCTCAGCCAAAAATCCCAGGGCAAACAAGGACAACCCGGAAAGAACCAAAAGAATAACCAGGTATAAAACCGGCCTGAAACCCTCATGCTGAAATATCCTTAAATAAAGAGCTACCAGCCCGGTTAAAAAACCCAGGAGAAGAGAAATCAGACCGATCGACCCGAAGAAAAGCATCGGCTTACGCATAAAGGAGACTTGAAATTTTACGCTGAACAAATCCAGAACCCCGATCGGGATTCTCCAGATGCCGAATTTCGATTTGCCGTACTTCCTGGGATAAAGAGGAATTCTGACCTCGTCCACTTTGAATCCTTTTTCCGCAGCCATCACCACCATATACCTGTGCCAGTCTTTTCTAAGGGGCATGTCCTCCAGCACCTCTTTTTTGAAAGCTTTAACGCTGTTAAGGTCATGCACTTTGATATTAAAGAGCCATCTGGATAATGTATTATAGAAAAAGGAAACGAAAGACTTGATCCCGTAACTCCCCTGTTTCCAGCCGGTGACGATGTCGTTTCCCTCTTTCATTTTTTGAATGAACTTCGGGATATCTTCCGGCATATACTGCAGATCTGCGGGCCAGAAAAGATAGATATCGCCAGTAGAATTATCGAAACCTCTTTGCAAAGCAGAGGTCAGCCCCTGATGGGTCTTGTTGGTCAGAGCTCTCAGGAAGGGATATTTCTTCTCGTTCTCCCTGGCAAGAGCGTAAGTCCTGTCCGTTGAGCCGTCATCCACCAACAGGACCTCCCCTTCTAACTTCGACTCCCGGAACATCTTCTCGAAATTCTCAAGAAGTGGAGAAAGGTTCTCCTGCTCATTATAAGCCGGCACCACCACGGAGATTTTGTAGCCGATTTCTTTTTTGGTTTCAGCCATATCCGGATTTTTCATTCAATATATCCTTAGCCACCGAAAAGTCAATCTAAAAAACTTATCGGCAGAGTGTGACTCAAATTGAAGATTCCTACGGAATATTACTGCAGATGAGACTCTGGAGTAACAAAATACAACTATTGACCAAAGACTTTATTCTTGATTCTATCTTAGAAATCCGGGATTATCTTCTTGTTCCCATCGGCTGCTGTTTCCAGTAATCCACAGCATAGGCATTGATGTCATATTGACCATAAGGGTCAAAGCTCTGACTCCAGAGCGGAAATTCAATATAAGGATAGTTGTCGGCTATGCAGGGTCGAAACGGGAAATTGCTTTGGAAAAACAGCCCTACATATTAAATCAAGATAGCCACGTCTGAAAAGCCTAGACAAGTAGGATGAGGATTATGACAATTCGGACTTGCTATTTTTCACTCACGCTGCAGGGCGTTGGTCCTCCCTTAAATAGGAAGTTTATAGTATAAACTACATCGGTAACGGTTACTTGCCCATCACAATTTGCGTCACCATATGAGAAGGGGGCCCCGGAGCTAGAAGTAATTAGATAACCATCTCCGAAATAATAAGGATCGTAATAAGCGTTCAGAGCAAAACCACCATCGATTATCAGTCCCTGTCTTTGAGGATCATAGATAGCTGCCGGGCTTGACCGGCCCAGGTAAGGCGATATATTCTTCCAGCTAAGACGGTTGAGATCAAACTCCCAGATATCACCGAAATATCGTAGGGAGTGACTATTCCCTCCAAATATGAGAATACAATTTTTTGAATCGTCGTAAAAAGCAGAGTGAGCTTCTCTGGACATGGGTTGCTCACCGGAGGGCACGATTTGACTCCAGATGTTAGTTGCAAAATCATATTTCCAAAGATCGCCATAATCCAATCCATCAGCATAACCGGCGTAAACGACCATAGAGTTACCTACAGGCACATATGTAGCAGAGTGAAATTCTCTAGCTGCCGGCAACTCGCTAAGCGGAGTTAATTGGGACCAGGTCAGGGTCTTAAGATCCAGCTTCCAAAGATCATTGAACCAAGGGAGCTGAACTTGACCTTTCATCAATGTATTGCTTATTCCTGCGTTGTTTAATGATGTGGTATCAGAACCACCATTAGCTTCAAGCCCTTGATATAGCTGTCTGCCTCCGAAGATAACCATGCTGCTGTCTGCAGGATTATAAATGGCAGTGTGGTTCCATCTTGGGCTGGGCAAAATGCCACCGGGAGAAAGCTGAGTCCAGATATTAGTATTCAGATCGAGAGAATATAAATCGTTGAATACATAATTTGGATTGGTGCCCGCAAATATTAACATACGTTTATTAACTGGATCGTAGATAGCTGTGTGACCTTGTCTGGATAAAGGAATATCCCCGCTGGTCGGGACCAGACTCCAGCTAAGATCGCTTAAATTGAGTTTCCACAAATCATTTGGATATGAATCAGTCCCTTGCCCTCCAAAAAAGACTGCCTGATTATGCTCGCTGTCATAAATCACAGTATTCCCTTTTCTCGCCGATGGTCCACCAGGTAGAGGCTGAAAATTGAGTGTGCGAGCCTCTGCATCAAGAAAAAAAACGAAAAGAAGAATAGCAAATACGAGCATAATGAATACCTTCTTATTAAGGGTAATCATTGCTCCCTCCTTGCTAAGGGTTATAGGATTACTAAATTCTGAATGTCAAGTGCTTACTTTATGATATAGTAGCCTAAAATCGAAAAGTCAAGATAAATCCTTGAAGGAAATAAGATATATTATTTATTAGGTAACTTGTACAAAAGGAGTGGCTTGTTGTATTGTGTCCGGACTTGATATTCCTTTAGCAGGACTGCTTTAGACATCAGCTCCGGGTAAGTCTTATGAAAATATATGTCCTCCCATCCGTCTTTGGAGATTAATATATGCGTGGGTTTGAATCTCTCGATTATCTTATCCTTGTTGGCGAAATCCTGCATCATAATCGCATAGTGCGGATTCTCCAGACTCAAAGTAGCAGCCCAGGGACCGGCAATTATGCTGCCCTTGGGAAGAGAGCTTAAATCCCTGGATATTTCTGGGAGATCATAAGTCAGATTCTCAGCCCAGGTCGAATATTGCTTCAGGTTGCTATAAGTAACCAGGAAAAGAACCAGGATTAAAAGAACACCTTTCAGCCCTGGAGAAACTGCAAATCCCTCTCTGAGTTTTTTCAGCCTGGTAAGTCCTATCAAGATTCCCAAAACTATCAAAGCCAGGATTATAGACCTTCCTACCAGGGCAGAATAGTTCTGTATCAGTCCCAATGCCCCTTGAAACCAGCCATTCGGGTCAGAAGAGAAAGAAGAGACTATGCCATAGAAGCTTTGATAATTAATTAGTATATGCAAGATAATGCTGTAGTAAAGACCATAAACGAAAACCACCAGTATCAGAAACTGTAAAACCAGGCTCAAAGGGTTCAAGATACTCGAAATCCTGAGATTTCTGGTCTGGATGATCTTCTCAACAAAGAATCCAGCTAAAATACATAAAGGCGGCACTAAAAGCAGCTGATAGCGGATCGGATGATAATTAGGATAGGAGAGGAAAAGCATACCCAGAATGACCCAGCAGAGACTTACGAACTCCATAGAAGTGCCCGATTTGATTTTATGAACGATATTTCTGACCCAGTAGATAATATAAAGAAAGGAGAGAATGAAAATAAAGAAAAGCCTGGGAAAAAGTTTATCTCCCACCCCCAGAGTGATTATATTCCTCAGGTAAGCGCCTAAATTAGCAGCATTCCCGGCTGAAGATTTAAGTGCACCCGCCTGAATATACCCGATCACAGCATTTTTATATGGCAACAACACGAAAAGTAGCCATATAATCACTCCTGCTATTGCTCCCAGAATAAAATAAGCCACTCCCTGCCAAAGTTTCTTCCTTTTTTCCTCCTTTTCCATCCAGACCCAGCGGATAAACTCTAAAAACATAATGGCTATAAAGAAGAGCCCGGATAGCTTGACAAAAAGGACTGCCAGGATGAAAGTAAAACCGCTTAAAAGAAAATATATTCTTTTGTCCTTTCCCAGTTGGAGAAAAAATAGAGAAAGCAAAAGGAAGAAAAGTAAACTGGTCTCCTCCAGTGCCAGGCGGTTATGCATTATGAAAATATAGGCAATCGATAAGAAGAAAGATGAAAAGATGGCTGAATAGTGACTCTTCTCCCTTTTTAAAAGAAAGAAAACCAGAATTATCGAACCCAAGCTGGTCAGAACCGGAAGTACTCTAATCTGAATAAATCCTATTCCGAAAAGCTTAAAGATGAAAAAGTAAACAACTGACAGAAGCGAGGAAATTCCCATCCTGAAAAAATCGTCCATCTTCCACTGGCCGAATAGAACCTTGTCCCTGGCATTTATGGCAATAGCTCCTTCATCAGTATATGGACTCAAACTCCAGGAAAGGTCAACTGGCGGATCAGCCGAAAGGTGAGAAAACCTCAGGTATACTCCTAAAAGGATTATCACACCTAAGAGGATATAGACGAAAGGTGGTTTAAAAAGCTCCTGAAGAAATGGTTTATCGTCTCTTATCACAGGAGCTTCTGTTTTTTTATCTTTTTTTTTCTTGCCCATAATTTAAGCTCTGAAAAGTTTGGAATGAATTATTCCCAGCCGGTCAAAGGCAAATTTGAAAACTGTCCAGAGCGTCTTGAGTCCATAAACCAGAGAGACCTTGAAGTTAACCGAGGATGCCTCCTTAAAATACTTGGTGCTCACCGGCACCTCAGTGATTCTCTGCTTGAAAGCTACTGCCTGGGCAATTATCTGGGAATCAAATACGAAATCGTTGGAGTTGCGCAAAAAGGGAATGCTTTCCAGGAACCCACGGCTGTAAGCCCGATAGCCGGTGTGCATCTCTGATAGCTTTTGTCCTAAAATCAGGTTCTCGACCCCGGTCAGAAACCGGTTGGCTAAGAATTTATATAAAGGCATTCCTCCCTTCAAGGCTCCGCCTTTCCTTTTAAGCCTTGAGCCTAACACGAAGTCTGACTTGCCTTCCATGATAGGCTCGATGATCTGTGGAATTAATCTGGGATCATACTGCCCGTCCGGATGAAGCATCACCACGATATCCGCGCCATCCCTCATAGCCTCCATATAGCAGGTCTTCTGGTTCCCTCCATAACCTACATTGTGCGGATGTCTGACTACCTTCAGATGAAAATCTAAGGCGATCTTGACTGTCTCATCCCGGCTGGCGTCATCTACTAACAGCACCTCATCCACCATCTCTGAGGGAATATTCTGATAAGTAGCAGCTAGAGTGCGGGCTGCGTTATAAGCCGGCATCACTACAACAACTTTTAGTTTCCCTTTATTCGCTTGAGAAGAATTGTCACCCTTATTCATACTTATCTTTTCCAGCAGTAAAGCTCCAATGAGCCCCCACCCCTTAACATTGAGTCATACAGGGACAGAATTAAGCTCGGGCTTCCCAGCACCGGAAGAGTCCAGAGGATGAAGAGCGCCTGTAATCTATGTTGCTTCAAAATCTTCAGTCTGTCCTTTTTCGACCTGAAGATGCGATATAGCAGGTTATGTTCTATCCCAGCGAGATTATACAGGCTTTGCAAAAATCCGAACGGGTCATACTCCAGGGAAAAATGATTTACCTTTTTTACTTGAAAACCTGACTTATCCAGAAAATTTTTAAGGATCTTAAAAGTGAAGTGAGAGTAATGCCTTGGCACGTCTAAATGGAACCAGGCTCTGCCTGAAAGTCTTGATTGACCTCCGCCAAAATTCGGCAGTGCTATCAATAAAAGCCCATCCTCCTTTAATACTCTCCTGATCTCCAGCAAATTCTTTAAAGGGTCTTTGAGATGCTCCAGCACGTGAAAAAGCGTGATGCAGTCAAAAAAATCTGCGGGGAAATTTGAGCTTAAAAAATCACCCGGATAAACATTCAGCCCCAGGCTTTCCCTGGCATATCTGGATGATTCCTCTGATAGCTCGGTGCCATACGTCTCCCAGCCTCTGCTTTTAAGACCGGCTAACATTTTTCCCCGGCCGCACCCGATATCTAATATCCTCCCGTTTTTTTTGAACATTTCGATCTTTTCTATTCTACTTTGGCGGAAGGAATTGATTACCCTCTCGATAACTGGCCAGAAACGCTGATGCTCTTCTCCATAATATTCATTCGAATATAATTTTTTTAAATCCTCTTCATCTGCCTGGGGATTGGTGAATACGAATTCGCATTTCGGGCACTTGGAGACTGAAAAATAACCCAGTTTTTCGACCGGATCTGCAGGTGCTCGGAAAAGGAACCTAAGCTCTGATGACCCGCATGAAGGACAATTTACCCACTGCATAAAAAATCAACCAACTTAAATCTCTATTAAAACATCTTCCACCATTATAGGATTTCTCCACAGAAAGTCAAGTCTTCAGATATTGAAATCGCTCTTTATCCCGTTTCCGAGATATCCTCAGAACCCTTTTCCGCTACCTTCAAAGAAAAATGCTCCTGCCTCAGGTAAACCAGTCCCAAAACGGTAATCGGAATGTACTGGCAGGCATGCAGAACGATTGAAAAGGGAAGCGAAAAGTCCTTATCGTATCCAAAGAGACCCAGGGCTATCACGGTGAAAAACTGGATTGTGCCAACATAGCCAGGAGATGAAGGAATCATCACACCTAGGGTCACGATGACCATCAGGATCAGAGAAGCTTGTATAGGAGGATGTATCCCGAAAGCTAAAAAGACCAGGTAGTTGCTGATCCCACTTCCAACCCACAAGATCAAAGACCAAAGTAAGATCCATCCGGTTCTCTTGATATCCCTGAAAACCCTGACTCCGCTAGAGAATTTCTGCAAAATCGCTTCCCCCCTCACTGAAAATTCCCCTGGAATAAATCTGAGAATTCTCTGGAAGAATCTCAACGTGGGCTCAGGCTTAAACTCCAGCATAATTAATATCAAGAATAGTAGAAGGTTGGCGATTAAAGTCAGGTTAGCTCCCTTCCGGACCAGCTCCCCGACTTTCTCTGAAGAGCGTGAAAAAGGATAAAAGAGCAAAGTCAGCCAGAGGATCAAAAGCAGCGCAAAACCATCGAAGACCCTTTCCATCACGATGGTGGCAAAAGAGGCGCTTCTGGAGATTTTTTCTTTGGTCCCCAGTGAATAAGCCCGGACGACTTCTCCCAGCCGGACCGGCAGAACGTTGTTTGCCATGAAACCGATCATGGCAGAGGAGAAAAGGCTGTAAACCCCTACTTTTTTTATCGGGTCGACCATGAATTTCCAGCGATAAGCCCTGACCCACATCAGCACGACTACAGCCAACATGAAAAGGAAAAGGTAAAAGAAGTTTACCCCTTTCAGAGCGTTCCACAGTGCATGATAGTTCACGCCCCTAAAGGCAAAATACAGAAATACCAGGCTGATGATCAGACCTATCAGAAATCTTTTTTTCAACTTCCCGCTCTCTATTCCGTTTTCATGGTTTTAAATTGCTTTTGCTTGCGACTACATCCCGAAGCAATTCCTCGACATCTGAAGCAACTTTATCCCAGCTGAAATTGCTTGCCCAAAGGATACCTTCTTTGGAGAAATTATCTCTCAATTCTTTATCAGTCGTTATCTTAATTATCCTATCAGACAGTTCCTCTATGTCTCCATACTTGAATAAAAAACCTGTTCTTCCCGGAAGCACTGATTCTCTTAAACCGGGAACGTCTGAGGCTATGGCAGGCGTTCCGCAGGCATTTGCTTCTATGTTAGTAAGACCCCAGCCTTCCTTTACGGATGGATAAACTGTAACCCAGGCTCGGCGAAGCCACTCGACTTTGGTTCGGGCATCGACAAATCCAGTGAAAATTATTCTGTCTTCCAGCTCTAAATTCCGTGCCAGATTCTGAAGCTCTGGCTTATAATCCCCTTCCCCAACAATCACCAGTCTTGCATTTGGGACTTTTTCCAACACCAGGGGCAGTGCCTTTATCAGAAGATCAACGCTTTTATACTTCTTCAATCTTCCTAAGTAAAGAATAGTGGGAACTATATCTTTTTTATAATCAGGATTGACTTTAAAGAGCTGATGGTCTATCCCGCAGTAAATCACCTTGATGTTCTGCTCGGAGATGCCTCTTTTCAAAAGCTCTTCTTTAGTGCTTTGAGACACGGCTAAGAATCTTTTATTTTTATACAGCCGGGAAACGCTTCTTTCCGAAAGAAAAACATAAGTCCCGAAAACCGGATTCACCTCTCTGAAGATGGCATTATCGAAGAAATGGTGAACGATAACCAATAGCGGAAGATTATGCCAAAAATAAGAATAAAAAGGGAGTTTGTTTATATCCTCGATCACCAAGTCATATTTCTCTTGCTTTAAGATTTTCCGGACTTCCCAGAAAGCAGCGAAATTGAAGACAAACCAAGAACCTTTTCTTATGATTCTTATCCCGTCGACCTCCTCGTATTCTTTTGCCCCGGTATAATGTGAGCAAAGCAGGGTCACGCTGTACCCTTTTTGAACTATCCGCCTGAAGATTTCGTGAAAATGAATCTCCGCCCCACCTGCTCTGGGATTGGAAAGGTCCTGCCAGTTAATAGCGAGTATTTGCAAGTTTTCTTGTCTCTTCTAGCTTATGGAGGCCACCATGCTGGAATCGTCATTGCGAGTCCCCGAAGGGGGCGAAGCAATCTCTCCACTTTGAGGAGATTGCTTCGTCGTCCTTATGGACTCCTCGCAATGACTCCCTACGGGACCATCTCAAAGGGCGGAGTTAAACTCCGCCTCTGCGCTTAGCCTTAATAAACCTTAAGGCTTATATTCAGAAATCCTTTCCTAATTCTTCCTTTTAATTGAATTGATCATCTAATCTACAGTTTATTGCATCGGAAAACTAAACCCTGGTTTGGCGATCTGGTTCAGCAGGGCAGCAGAGGAATCATCTTCTGGATTTTTAGCTATCCAATCCCTTAAAAGTTTTTCAAGGGAATCTTTGTCATGCCTTAAATAATAGGTCGCCTCGAGAAACTTAAAAGCCGGGACATATTTGGGATTCAAGGAAAGGATTTTATACATCATTTCAATCGCTTCGGCTTCTTTCCCGACATTCCTGAGAGTAAATCCTAAATTGAAATAGAGCTTCTCTTTTTCTATCCCTTTAGAGTTCTGGATGAAGTCCAAAGCTTTTTGTATCTCCCCAGTCTGACCGTAGACCTGAACTATGAAAGCATAAGGTTGCCAGTTCTGTGGAAGGATTTCGATGTTCTTCTCGGCGATTTGGATTGCTTTTCCATATTCCTTTGCCCGTCTTAAGGTATCTGCCAGATTAAGAAAAATCCCGGAATAGTTGACTGTCATATTATCTTCATTCCAGTCTTTATAGACTTTTGGATCAGCCAGACCCCTGAATTTCATTTTCTGAAGGAGGATTCCCTCGGTTTTCGAGACATTGATCACTTTGCCCTGGTTGGGCACCACCAGGTAGACCATCCCTTCCATCATCAGGTAATCATCTATGGACTGCCCTTTATAAACCCGGTTATCAGGGGAAACGGTCGTGGAGAAGTAGACCGGATATTTCCAGCGATTGGTTTCCAGAATGTTATCAATTATCTGATCCTGAACCCTCAAGCCCCTGCCGTTCGGTAACCGGACCGGGTTCAGATTCGTCAATTGCTGATCACTAAAGCTTAGAGGAACTCCACGATAATTCTTTAGCTGTCTCATATACCAGTCTGTGTTGGCTAAGCTCAGATTTACCACCCTCACGTCGGTTCTCACCTTGTCCACTTCCTGTAAAAACCATAAGGGAAAGGTGTCGTTATCACCATTGGTAAACAGTATGGCATCTTTATCACAGGAAATCAGGATATTATATCCATAATCGTAAGGGATGTAATTATTCCTGCGGTTATCAGGCGAATGTAGTCCGGTATTCAAACTCGATAAGGGTAACAAAACAAAAATGGCTGAGGAACCATAGACTAGACTTTTACTTCCAATCTTGCCTAATTTTTCAAAATCCTCACCCAGGTAACTAATTGCTTTACTGACCCCCAGACCCATGAGTAAGGCAAAAAAGACAAATGCTGGAGTGAAAAAGTAGTCTCTATCCCTGACCTCCAGACGTTCTACCTCTAAAGTAATAGGATTGGTTTTAGTGCCATCTCCAAAATTAAGATAAAATATCAGCCCGATCGAGGAAATCAAAACTAGAAAAAGGATCATCCAGCCGATGCCTTTGACTCTCCGGATCGATTCCAATACTCCTAATAATCCCAAAAGCACCGGGATAAACCATAAGCTCTTGTCCAGATACTGCTCCCTGAAAAATCCCCAGAAACCCATCCTCTCATGGGTTCCAAACTGGTTTTTCCAGCTTGCCCGGCGGGTGAACATCCGGTCGACCATCGAAACCTGGCCGTATTGCTTACGCTCCAGAAAATATTTGAAGCTCGCCCAGTCCCTTGGGTCGTTTTCATCGATGGCCGGTTCTAAAGCCGATCGGATCGGAATATATAACTGAACAGTATAACCTATGGCTGCGAATAAAATCAGAGCAAAGATAAAGTTCCATCCTCTGGAATTTGGGTTTAACTGCCAGAAGATAAAACTCAAAACCAGTGCGATAAGCATGGAGATTAGGAAAGGCACGAGAGTAAACATTACCAGGGATAGAATTATGCTTCCCGCCCAGAAGCGGAGATCCATTAACTTGGATTTATCACTAAGAATCACCAGAAGAAAAATAGCCGGCATAATCAGATAAACAGTCATGTGAATGCCGGTGGAAATCATCCCTAAAAAACCGATAAGCACCAGATACCGGTCAGCTTTGGGCTCGCCTCTTTTTTCCCACCATAGTAAACCCAGGTAAGCAATTATGACCATTAACAGCATTGCGGCACCATAGACTTCTGCCTCAACCGAGTTGGACCAGTAGGTGGAAGAAAAACCTAAAAATAAGCTGCCGGAGATTCCTCCAACGTAAGTGGAAATCCTTACTCCCTGACTGGATTCCTTACCCTTGAAAAAGTGTCCGGCTGCCCGTACGATGAATAAATAAGATAACCAGACAGTAATACTCGAAAATAAAACCGAAATGAAGTTTATCCGGGGAGCTATAGTTGAAAATATGGGGAGAATTGCAAATAATCTACCGATCAGCACAAACAAGGGGGTGCCCGGGGGATGGGGAATGCCTAAAATACAAGAACAGGCGATGAACTCACCGCAGTCCCAGAAGGAAACCGTGGGTGCCATACAATAAAGGTAGACTAGAAAAACGAACAAAAATACAAAGATGGATAACCAGACATTTATCGGGTCTTTCTTATACCAGTTGACAATGCTCATGTAATCAAACCTCTATATTCTCGACAACTCCAAAACTTTTAAATATACATCCTAAACTGGAATTGTCAATCTTTTCCTGGCCCAACGTAGGGGCACGGCGTGCCGTGCCCCTATAAAGATTCATCAGGTCTTTTTAATTTTTTTGGCAATGGCATCCAGAACCCCGTTAACAAAAGAGCCGGAATCCTCGGATGAATACTTTTTAGCCAGCTCGATTGCCTCGTCCAGAGAAACCTTTACCGGGATATCCTCCAGGTAAAGAATCTCGCAGATTCCCATTCTCAGGATATTTTTATCCACCACCGCTATCCTGGAAAAATCCCAGTGCTGAACGTTATTCTTTATCAGCTCATCTATTTCCTTCTGGTGTTCGATTACTTTCTTGAATAGTTCTCTGGAGAAAAGTTTAGACGGGTTGTCAAGCTCTATCTGAGACACGAGGTCGCTGAAAATCTCCTCCGGCTTCTTCCCGCTAATCTCCCAACAGTAAAGTGATTTTAAAACCAGTTCTCTTGCCTCTCTTCGTTTACCCATAGATTAGCTCTTAGCTTGTAGCACGTAGCTTTTAGCTTTCCGTAGGGCAACCCTTTGGGGTTGCTCACCTTCATTATCCCAAGGCTGAAGCCTTGCCCCACGATCTTTTTGATCGTGTAGCGGATGTTTTAAACCTCCGAGCCGAGCCCTGATCCGCCTGCGGCGGACGGCCAAGCGTTGCTTTTCCATCTCCCGTCTTATTTTTCCTTCTTCCTTTTTCAGTTTTCCTTTCTTTTGACATTAGCCTATTGCCTAAAGCCTGTTTAAATCTGTTCGAACAGGTTCACCATCTCAATTGCCGAGAGCGCCGCATCCCAGCCTTTATTCCCAGCTTTGGTCCCAGCCCTTTCGATAGCCTGTTCCAGATTTTCGGTCGTGATGACTCCAAATATAACCGGTACACCCGTCTCTAAAGTTATCCTGGCGATGTTCTTGGTCACTTCGCTGGCGATATAGTCGTAATGTGGGGTATCACCCTTTATTACAGCACCCAGACAGATCACCGCATTATATTTTTTGCTTTCTGCCAGCCTTAGGGCTGCATACGGAATCTCAAAAGAGCCGGGAGTCCAGACGATAGTGACTTTTCTTTCGTCTGCCCCATGGCGATAAAGACAGTCTAAAGCACCGTCCAATAGTTTATGAGTGACGAACTCGTTGAAACGAGAGACTACCAGAGCAAAGCTCTTGTCCTTGGCATGCAGGTCCCCTTTAATCGTTTTGGGCATAAAACCTCCTCTTTTTATATTTAATTTAAAGGTTGATCGTTGATTTTTAACAGGTGTCCCAACTTATCCCTTTTGGTCTCCAAGTATTTTAAATTCTCTGGTGTAGGTTCCATCTCCATCGGGACTCTTTCTATTACTTTCAAGCCGTATCCCTCGATACCGACGATCTTACGGGGATTATTGGTGATTAATCTGATACTGCTCAATCCTAAATCGACTAGAATCTGAGCCCCTATGCCGTAGTCCCTTAAATCTGCTTCGAAACCTAATTCCAGATTAGCTTCGACAGTGTCCAGACCCAGGTCCTGCAGCTCATACGCTAAGATTTTATTGGACAGGCCGATTCCCCTTCCCTCCTGCCGCATATAGAGAAAAACTCCCAGACCTTCTTTTTCTATCATCGATAAGGCTGTGGTTAGCTGATCGCCGCAGTCGCATCTTCTGGAATGAAATACATCGCCGGTAAGGCATTGGGAATGAACTCTTACCAGAACGTTCTCTTTTCCTCTGACCTCTCCTTTTTCCAGGGCTAAGTGATGATGCTCATCAATGGAGCTTTTATATAGATGAAGTTTGAAATTCCCGAAATGAGTGGGGAAATTGATGCTTACCACTCTTGTGATGAGTTTCTCGTTTTTTCTGCGGTATTCGATCAGGTCTTTTATGGAGATGATCTTCAGGTCAAATTTCTGAGACATCTCTTTTAGTCTGGGCAGACGTGCCATATGTCCATCTTCATCCATGATCTCGCAAAGAACCCCTGCCGGATAAAGTCCGGCGATTCTGGCTAAATCGACTGCTGCTTCAGTGTGTCCCGCCCGGCTCAAAACCCCACCGTCTAACGCCTGTATCGGGAAAATGTGTCCTGGACGCGCCAGATCCTCAGGCCTGGTTTTATTATCGATCAAGGCTCTGATGGTCTCGGCCCTATCATGTGCAGAGATACCAGTAGTGGTATTTCGGATGGCATCCACTGAGATGGTGAACCTGGTCCCCATCTTAGCCGTGTTCACTCCAACCATAGGATGAAGATTCAATTCCTCTAATCTTCTACCTGGAAGCGGAACGCAGATTAAACCCCGGGCATGTTTGGAGATGAAATTTATCGCCTCCGGGCTTGCCTTTTCAGCCGCCATTATCATATCCCCCTCGTTTTCCCGGTCAGCATCATCCACCACGACGACTATTTTACCTTTTTTTATATCCTCAATTGCCTCTGATATTGAATTCAACTCTTCCATAATCCACCTCTTCCTATTTAGCTCGTAGTAGGTAGCAATCAGCTATTAGCTTTTTTCGTTTCACGTCTTACGTCTCATATCTTGCTTTTTTTATCTTTCCCTTGAACTCTTGAACCATTAAACCTTTGAACTTTTTAAAATACTTTTTTTAGCCATTCTTCCGTGATTTTGCTTTTATTATCTTCCTTTCGTTCCAAGAGTCTTTGGACATACTTTCCTAAAAGGTCAAACTCCAGATTAACAAGATCCCCAGCCTTTTTTCCTCCCAGCGTTGACATTTTCAGAGTAAAAGGTATGACCGAAACTGTGAACGAATTTTTCTTCAAATCAGCAACAGTCAAGCTAATCCCTTCGACAGCTATGGAGCCTTTTCCCACTATCAGACTTGAATATTCTGAGGGTAGAGAGAGTTCAAATGTTGAGCTGTCACCATCTGAGCTTATCGATTTGATCTCCGTGGTGCAGTCGATGTGACCACTTAGCAAATGCCCTCCAAGTCTGTCAGATAATCTCAAAGCTCTTTCCAGATTCACCCTATCTCTTTTTCGTAGCTGATCAAGATTACTCCTCTTAAGAGTCTCTTTGACTGCCTCGACCACAAAAGAATCGGAGTTGATTTTTATTACTGTCTGGCAGGCTCCATTTATGTTCACACTCTCTCCGATTTGCAAACCTGACAGGACCGTTTTTGCTTTTATCTCCATTTTTTTGCTTTTAATCCCCGAAGATATATTTTTTATTTCCCCAATTTCTTCTATGATGCCGGTGAACATTACTAATTCCTCCAGTCAGGATATCCGATCAAAAGGGAATCTCTGGAAAATTTCTTTAAAGTAATATTTTTGAGTTCCAGAGAATCTTTCATCTTCACAATACTCAAATCACCAAAAGTCTCCAGTCCTTTTCCTATGATTTTCGGGGAAAGAAAAAAATAGAATTTATCCACGAGCCTTTGCTTAAGAAATGAGGTGAAAATCTCTTTCCCACCTTCTACCAGAATTGATGCAATCCCTTGTTGACCCGCTTTTTTCAGGAACTTAGGAAGATCAATCAGTCCTGAGCTGTTTTTCCCAATTTTCCATATATCGACACCGCAGTTTCTTAGAATTGGAGTTAATTTAGAGGTTACAACAACAGTTTTTCTATCCTTATTATTTCTGATGATCCCACAATCAGGAGGAACAGCCCCATTTGTTGTCAGGATTATCCTTAAAGGATTTTCCCCTCTTCGTTTGTGGATTGTCAACTCAGGATCGTCCTTTGAGATAGTATTAGACCCAACCAGAACCGCATCCACCTTGCTTCTGAGCCGGTGGACATATTCACGGGCATCTTCCGAAGTAATCCATTTCGAATCACCCGTAGAAGTAGCAATATTACCATCCAAACTCTGAGCCACTTTAAGAATGACAAAAGGCATTCCAGTGGTTACATATTTCAGATAAACCTCATTTAACCTCTTTGCTTCATCCTCCAGTAACCCTAAATTAACTTTGATTCCCTCATCTTTTAATCTCTTTATCCCTTTCCCATTTACTTTTGGATTAGGGTCAACAATCGAGCAGAAAATTTCTTTTATTCCTGACTTGATTATTGAGTCCGTGCAGGGAGGAGTTTTTCCATAAAAAGAGTGCGGCTCCAGATTCAAATACATAATCCCCCCTCGTGCCTTTCTGCCAGCATCGTTCAGAGCATTTATCTCTGCATGTGGACCACCGAATTGTTGATGATATCCGGAGCCCGCTATTTTGCCATTGTTGATAATAACCGCTCCCACCATCGGATTAGGGGAAACTTTCCCTTCACCTTTGCGGGCAATTTTCAGAGCCAGTTTCATCAAATCTTCGTCTTGCATAGAGCCATCAATCCTACGGATTCGCTTAACGGATAAAAAAACCCCGAATTTCTTCGGGGTTGGGCTGGGTTATTTTTAAGCCTTTAGACTATGGCCTTGTGCCTATAGCCTTTTCTCCCTTCTCTCATCCGGACTTTAACCGTCGGCACTGGAATTTCACCAGCTCAGTCCAAATGGACGCGTGGGCTTTACCACCGATCGAGGAATTACACCTCACCCCGAAAGGTCACGACTATTATATAACAAATACGAAAAGAGTCAAGGATTTTTTGAATGGACTCTGCGTCAGAGAATAAAGAATTCTTTTAAAAAGGAATAATTATCTATTTATGGTAGGATTCGAAAATAGATTAACTTTTCGAGAATCTAATTTACGGCTTTATTATCTTCCTCGGTAAATGACTTTTTCATCAAACTTCAAACTTGATTTTTATGCCGGAAGTCAACCATGGAAATATTTTGACTCCGTGCCCCATTAGAAGAAGAAAAAGTGTAACTGGGAGAGGAGAAGGCTTATTCCTTTACGATCAGATGGGTCTTAAACTGCTTGAGGCGTCTATCTTCTTTTCAAAGGAATCGACAGCGGCACCTAAAGTGTCGTGCACTTCAAAAAACGAAGCCAGTCTGGTTATAGCAATTAACTCTTCGATCTTGTTGGTCAGGTTAGCCAATAAGAGTCTGCCTCCAGCTTCTCTAAACCTGATATTGTGGTTAAGCAGTGTGGAGATAGCACGTGACGAAAGCCAAATGGTTCTGCCCAAATCTACAACCACCTTTTTCTTACCCCTGCCCAATATGGAATACAATTTTTCATCCAGCTTAGCCACTTCCTCTTCAGACCTGATATTACCCACTGGCTCCAAAACTAATACTTCCCCTCTGCTATAGAGTCTTAGTTTCATATCTTTTTAGCCTCCTTTACCCCGGTTCTACTTATTTTAAAACAATACATTAACCCAATTAAACCCTCTTATCTCATTTTACGTCTTATCTGGGTTAAAAGTTCCAAATGTTTAAGCAACCTGAAAATATTCTGACGCCCTTGGAGTATGCAGGTTACTTAGTTGTGAAATACCAACTCAACTCAGAAAAGCTA
>Ga0335070_10002495_pt1 | contig 21387 bp, 15 predicted proteins | sample Lox_Sample_13_FD_206722 | JGI IMG/M metagenome (GOLD analysis project Ga0335070, IMG submission 206722) | Soil microbial communities from Loxahatchee National Wildlife Refuge, Florida, United States - Lox_Sample_1.3 | ecosystem: Environmental > Terrestrial > Soil > Wetlands | place: USA...
GGTCGCACGCCACGGCTCGCCCATCATTCCCGTCTCCCACCACGCATAGGCGCACGGCGCCGCGCGCCCCTCTCCGTCGCGAATGCACACCGCCCACCAGTAGCGCGTCCGCGCGGTGAGGGCAGGGCCGGCGTAGGTCACGTCCACCGACGAATCCGCGTTCACCAGGCCGCTGTCCCAGACGTCGGCGCCGCCGCGGCGCAGCGACGCGAGCGAGGTGGCGACCCGCAGCTCGTAGGCCGATTGCCGCGCTCCGCGGCGCGGATCGGCCATCTGCCAGGAGAACCGCGGCCGGGCGGCATCGATGCCGAGGGGGGTGACGAGGTGCTCGACGCGGAGCTGGACAACGCGCGCCGGCGATGGAGTCTGGGCGGCGGCTGGTGCGCCTGGCACGAGCGCCGCGAGGACCACGAGCGAAGGTGAGAACATGCGCGGTACGCTACGCCACCGGCGGCGCGCGCCGCAATGATTCCCGTGCGCAGGCGGCGCTCGGGCCCGCCGCCAGCGTCAAGGACAACCTGGGAACTCGAAGCGGGCCGCTGCATATTACCGGCGATCCCCCTGGTTATTCGACTCGGAGACGCGAGATGACTCGACATCCCCTGCCCGGGGCCCTGGGAGCCGTCGCCCTGTCCATCGCCGCGCTCGCCGCCTACGGCTGCGTGCGGGAGAACCCGGTCGCGGGGGGCGCGCCGCCCACGAAGGGCGCCTCGTTCGTCGGCTACAGCGACCCGGCGGTCAAGCAGACGGTGTGCGGCAACTGCCACGTGCTGCGGCAGGAGTCGTGGGTCGCGACGGGGCACGCGAAGGCGTGGGCTGACCTGCAGGCGAGTGGCCAGGCGACCGGCTCCTGCGCCACGTGCCACACGACGAACGCGTCCAGCGTCGGGGGCGCCGACACCGCGGGGTATTACGCCGCCACCCCGGCCACGCAGAAGTACTTCCAGGACGTGCAGTGCGAAGCCTGTCACGGGCCCGGAGCGGCGCACGTGACGGTGCCGGACGAGACCCAGCCGATCGCCTACCTGGTCTCCTACGACTCGACGCTGCACGTCGGTTGCGGCACGTGCCACAGCGGTGCGCCGCACGCGTCCTTCCTCGAGGACTGGTCACACGGGGCGCACCGCGGCCTGGAGGCGCCGGCCATCTCGACCGGCGGGACATGTCTCCAGTGCCACGAAGGGAAGACGGTGGAGCAACGGTTCGGCGGCAGCAACGTGTACGTCGAGGTCGGGAGCGCCGCCGCCTTCCCGATCGGCTGCGCCACCTGCCACAACCCGCACGGCAGCGGCAACACGTCCGAGCTGCGCGCCTCCATCACCGTGAAGGACACCACCAACCTCTGCATCCAGTGCCACAAGCGGAACGCGGTGCCCGATACCGCCAACACCCGGGGGCCGCACTCGCCGCAGGGCCCGACGTTCCTAGGCACCTCCGGGTGGCGGCCGGCGGGCTTCGTCTGGGACTCGACGAACACCACCACGCACGCCACGACGGCGGCGAACCCCCGGCTGTGTGCGACCTGCCACCTGGACACGCTGGACGTGAGCGGCGCCGGCGGGAAGGTCGCCTGGCACTACACCGGGCACGGCTTCTACGCCATCCCCTGCGTGGACACGGCGGGCGTGGACTCGACCGATGCCTGCGCCATCACGCAGCGCAGCTTCGCGGCGTGCACGGCGAGCGGCTGCCACGCCACGGGGGACGCCGCGCGCGGCAACCTCGAGGCGCTCGACCGGGAGCTGGCGTTCCTGACCACCACCCTGTGGGACGACGTGAACGGGGACGGCAAGCTCGACTCCGGCGACACCGGCCTGCTGACGCAGGTGCCGGCGACCGAATTCAAGCGCGACTCCGTCATCACGGTCGCCGAAGGGGCGCTGTTCAACGTCCAGCTCATCGGCGTGGACGGCTCGCACGGCGTGCACAATCCACCGTACCTGAAGGCGCTCCTCACGGCCACGATCGAGGCCGTCCGGCAGCGCTACGGGCTCGCCGTCCCGCCCGTCCGCGCGGCGGACATCGCGCGGGTGGCCGCGGACCTCGGCGTGCGGATCGCCGGGCGGTGTGGGCGCCGGCCCCCGCCTCGCGCGGCGGGCCGGTGATGCCGAGGTGACGCCGCGCGGCTATGTTCCTCCGCGAGGCGAAAGGAGCCCCGGACATGCTCGCCACCCAGGTGCGGCAAAAGGACAGCGTCTTCTACTTCGTGGCCTATCCCGCCAAGGCCCTGCTCGAGCGGGTGCGGTTCATCAGCCGGTACTACGGTGAGGGCGAGCAGATCGCGCCGGAAGAGCTGAAGCACGAAGACGACATCGCCCTCTTCATCGAGCGCATCGAACGCTCGGAGAAGGCCTTCCAGCGCCCGCTGTCCCGCGCCAAGGTCCGGGCGATCAAGAATTTCTACGAGACGGCGGTGAGCCAGCCGCCGATCCCCGGCACGATCCTCCTGTTCACGCCGGAGCGGCTCCGCTTCACCCCGCAGGGAATGGCCGGCACCACGGGCGTGGTGACCGAGCCCGAGGGCAAGTATCTCGTGATCGACGGCCAGCACCGGCTCGCGGCGCTGCGCTTCTACCAGACCGAGAAGCCGCAGGAGGCGGCGGCCGTCCACGTGCCGTGCGTGATCTTCGACGGGAAGAGCGAGGACTTCGCGACCGAGATGTTCGTCATCATCAACTCGACGCCCACCCGCATCAACAAGAGCCATCTGGTGGATCTCTACGAGCGCGTGTCGTGGGCCTCGGACGACAAGAAGTTCGCGGCGCGCGTCGTGCAGCTGCTCTACGCCGAGGGAGACAGCCCGCTCCGTTACCGCATCAACCGGCTGGGCGGACGCAGCAAGCAGGAGAAGTGGATCCTCCAGGCGGAGCTGTTCAACGAGATCCACCGCTGGGTGTGGTCACGGTGGCGGAGCATCTCACGCACCGGGACCGACGCGCGCCACGCCGAGCGGTTCTACCGCGTCGTGCGCGACTTCCTGAAGGCGGCCGAGAAGGCCTGGGGCGTCGCGTGGGGCAACGGCTCGTACGTCATCACCAGCTCGGTCACGCTCAAGGCGATGATCCGGGCCGCCGCGCCGCTGGCCGCGACGGATGCCGAACCCGAGGAGGGTCGCGTGGAGCGGTGGGCGCAGCGGCTCTCACCCTGGGCCGACATGATGCGCGACTTCCGCACCGAGGGCTTCTACCAGCGCTTCCCGGCCAAGGGGCAGGTCGAGCGGGTGACGAAGGTCCAGCGGGAGCTGATGCGGGCGGCGGCGATCCAGCCGCTCGCCTCGAACAAGGACTGACCGCAGGGCTTCCCGCCCGCCTCGACCACCCCTTCCTAGTCGGCGCGCAGCACGACGCACCCGACCTCGGCCAGCATCCCACCCGCTTGGCGGCACGCGGTGGCCCGCGCGGCGGAATGCGGAGCGACGACATGACCCACGGCATCCTTGGTCCCGGCGGCGTCGGCGGCCTCATCGGCGCGGTGCTCGCCCATGGCGGCGAATCCGTGACGCTCATCGTCCGGCCCGGGACCGAGCGCGCCTATCCTTCAACCATCTCCCTCGAGAGCCGGTTGGGTGCGCTGCGGGCCCCGGTGTCCGTGGCCGCCCGCGCCAGCGGTGCGCTGGACGTCCTGTGGATCGCGACCAAGGCGACCCAGCTGGAGCAGGCTCTGGCCGGCGTCGGACCCGACGTGGAGATCGGGACCGTGGTCCCCCTCCTGAACGGCGTGGACCACGTGGCGCGGCTCAAGCAGCGGTTCGGCGCGGACCCTGTGGTGCCCGCGACGATAACGGTGGAGAGCGAGCGCACGGCGCCCGGCGTGATCCTGCACCGGTCCCCGTTCGTTCGCCTGAACGTGGCGGCGCGCGGACGCGCCCGGCTCGAGAACGCTGTCGGCATCCTCGCGCGGTTCGGGTGCGAGTGCGCGTGGGTGGAAGACGAGGCGACGCTGCTCTGGGGCAAGCTGGTCTTCCTCGCGCCGGTCGCACTGGCCACGTCGGCCAACCGCTCGCCCATCGGCGACGTCAGGTCGGACCCCCGGAAGATGGCGCGGCTCGAGGCGAGCGTACGCGAGGCGTGCGCCGTCGCGGCAGCCGATGGGGCGCAGGTGGATGCGGAGGCGGTGCTGGCCCGGATCCGGTCGCTGCCGCCGGGGACCCGTAGCTCGATGGAAAAGGATGTGGCGGCCGGCAACCCGCTGGAGCTGGACGCGATCGCGGGGCCGGTCCTGCGCGGCGCAACGCGCCACGGCATCCCACTGACCGCGATGCCGGAGCTGGTCGCCGCCGTCCGGTCCTGACACTCGCAGCGCGATCCGCGCGTTCGGGACCCGCCGGCCGCGCTGCCTACTCGGCCCGGAGCGCCTCCAGAGGCGCGACGCGGGAGGCGCGGAGCGCCGGGAGGTAGCCGGCGAGGGCGGCGCTCACACCCAGCACCACGACCGCGCCGGCGACCGAGGGCGGATCGAAGATGCCGATGCCGAAGAGCTGACCCCGCAGCACACGCGCGGCCACCAGGGCCACCGGGACGCCGATCGCCACCCCCGCCGCCGTCAACAGGATCGCCTCGCCCAGCACCATCCGCGTCACGTTCCCGGGCTCGGCGCCGAGCGCGATCCGGAGCCCGAACTCGCTGGTGCGACGGAGCGCAGCGTACGAGATGACGCCGTAGAGGCCGAGCGCGGCCAGCAGCAGCGCCAGGACGCCGAACCCCGACACGACCTGCGCGACCAGGCGGTCCCGCGTGACCGACTCCCCCACCAGGTCCGAGAGTCGGTCCACGCTGAGCACGGTGAGTGACGGATCCCCCGCGCGGAGCGCGCGCTCCAGCGGCACGACCAGCGGCGCCGGATCGCCGCTGGAGCGGACCTCCAGGTAGAACTCGCCGGGCAGCTTCGGCATCTGCAGTACCGGCTGATAGAGCCGGCGCGTCGGGAGATCGCGGAGATCGCGCCCGTTCACGTCGCCCACCACACCGACGACCGTCCACGTGGATCCCTTGTTGTTCAGATGGCGCCCGATCGCATCGCCGCCCGGGAAGAAGAAGCGCGCCATCGTCTGGTTGAGGATCGCGACCTTGGGGGCCGCCTCGTCGTCGCCCGCTTCGAAGTCCCGGCCGCGGAGCAACCGTCCGCCGACCGTGCGGAAATACTTCGGCCCCACGTCGTCGTACGCCAGCGTCGTGTCCGAATCGGCCCGCGCCGTGAAGCCCTCCACCTGCAGCGTCGTGCCCGACTCGGTGCCGCTGAAGATGCCATTCTCGGACAGGGTCGCCCCCGCCACGCCGGGAACCTGGCCCGCGCGGGCGACCAAGTCGCGCATCAAGGCGGCGAGCCGAGGCCCGGCATAGCCGCTCCGCTCCGCGTCCACCCGCACGATCACCAGGCGATCCCGATCCACGCCGATGTCGGCGCCCTGAAGCCGCTCGAGGCTGCGCACCAGCATTCCCGTCCCGACCAGGAGGATCAGGGAGATGGCCACCTGCGCCGCCACGAGGACCTTGCCGAGGTGCCACACGCCCGGACCGCGGGCGGCGCCGGTGACGCCACGCCCCTGGGTGCGCAACGCCGCCGCCAGCTCCACGCGCGTGGCGCGCAGCGCCGGCGTGACGCCGAACACCAGGCCCGTCAGAAGGGCCAGCGCGACGGTGAAGGTCAGGACGCGCCCGTCCGGACGCACGTCGAGCGGGATGACGGACGGTCCCGCGCTCGCCAGCCGGAGCAGCGCGGCGCTCCCCCACACCGCCAACGCCAGCCCCGCCGCGCCCCCCACGCCGGCCAGGATCGCGCTCTCCGTGAGGAGCTGGCGGATGAGCCGTGAGCGGCCGGCTCCCAGCGCCATGCGCACACTCACCTCGCGCCCGCGCGCCGAGGCGCGGGCGAGCATCAGGTTCGCGACGTTCGCGCACATCAGGAGCAGGACCAGGCCGACCGCGGCCATGATGGTCCACAGCGAACGCCCATAGGCGCTGCGGTAGTGCGAGAACCCCTGGGCGCCCGGTGCCACCGCCGCCGGGTGATCGCGCAACAGGTTCGTGGCCGCGGCGACCTGGTCGGCGGGCGCGTGATCGAGGATGGTGCGGCCGTCGAGCCGCTGGAATTCGGCGCGCGCCCGCTCCACCGTTGCCCCGGGCGCGAGCCGCCCCAGCAGCAGCAGCCACGACTGGCCCCGGTCCTCCAGCCGCCCGCTGCGCGGCATGAGGACCGGCTGCATCATCAAGGGAAGCCAGACGTCCGGCGCCTGGCCGACGATGTCGCCGAAGAAGCCCTTCGGCGCCACGCCGACGACGGTGAGCGGCACACCGTTGATGGCGAGAGTGCGGCCTATCCACGAGCGGTCGCCGGCGAGGCGCCGCTGCCAGTAGCCGTAGCTGACGACCACCACCGGGTCGCCGCCCGGCACCCGGTCCTCCGCCGCGGTGAAAGTGCGGCCGAGATACGCCGGCACCTCGAGCACCTCGAAGTAGTTGCCCGACACGTACCGGCCGCGCGGGTGCTCGACTTCGGCGCCTGCGGACCCGGCCCCCGCCGTTGGGCTGCCGACCACGGCGTCCAGCCGGTCCGCGCGCCCTGAGGCGAGCAGCCCGCTGACGACGCGGTTCTGATCGCGGAGAGGCTGCCGGTTCGCGCCGGATTGCCGATCGTGATCAGCTGCTCAGGATGCGGCACCGGCAGCGGGCGCAGGATGAGGGCGTCGATCAGCGTGAACGTCGCCGCGTTCGCGCCGATCCCGAGCGCGAGGATCAGGAGCACGACCGCCGAGAACGCCTTGTTCTGGCCCAGCGCGCGCACGCCGTAACGCGCGTCCTGCGCGAAGTCCTCCACCCAGCGCCAGGTAAAGGTCTCGCGGGCCGCCTCCTCGGCCGCCGCGACGTTGCCGAAGGCTCGGCGCGCCGCCAGCGCCGCGTCCACCGGCCTCATCCCGCGGGCCAGATTCCGGTCCGTCTCCTCCGCGAGATGGAAGCGCAGCTCCTCCGCGAGGTCGTCCTCGACCGCGCGGCGCCTGAGCAGCGCCCGCACGCGGACCAGAAAGCCGCTCAGCACGCGCCCGTCGCCCCGCTCAGTCGGTCCCGAGGATCAGGCCGAGCGCGCGGGAGAAGCGCGCCCACTCCTCCCGCTCCGCCGCCAGCTGCCGGCGCCCCGCGACCGTCAGCTGATAGAAGCGGGCGCGGCGGTTGTTGGCCGAGGCGGCCCATTTCGCCGTGACCCAGCCCTGCGCCTCGAGCCGCCGCAGCGCCGGGTAGATCGAGCCGTAGTTCACGTCGAGGACGCCCCGGGAGACGGTCTGGATGGAGCGCGTCAGCTCCCAGCCGTTGGCCGGTCCCGCCCGAAGCAGGCGCAGCACGATCAGGTCCAGCGTGCCCTGCAGCAGGTCCACCTTCCGTTCGCCCATGCACGTCCTATTGGATGGTGATAGGACGAAGATGGTTGGCCGACCTATTGCTCGTCAATAGGTGCGCCGGCCGCCGCCGGCCGTCCGGGGACCCGGGCCCGCAGGGGTCAGCGGCGGGCGGCCTCGGCGGCGAACAGGAACCGGTAGGCCGCCGGGAACTCCCGCCGCCAGAACCACTCGGCGTGGACGCCGTCGGCCGGCAGGAGCGCGCGAACGTCGGCCGCGGTGTCCACGCCCGCCGCCGCGAGCGTGTCCACCATCGCCTGGAGCGAGTGCGCCATCGCCCGCCGCGGCAGGCCTAGCTCCGTCGCGCCCTCGTCGAGCCCGGTGTCGAAGTAGAACCGCGTCGCGCTCGGGCGCGGCCGGTAACGGCGCGCCAGGGCGAAGAGCTGCGGCTCGAAGAAGAACGGGGCCGAGAAGACGAGGACGCGCCCGAACACGTCGGGATACTGCAGCGCGGCGTAGATGGAGATGATCCCGCCCAGGCTCGATCCGCCGATGCCGGTGTTGGCCCGGTCGACGCGCGTTCGATAGTGCGCATCGACGTACGGCTTGAGCGTCTGGACGAGGAAGTCCACGTACCGGGCCCCCTCCCCGCCGACGAACCTCGGGTCCGTGCTCCGCCACGGCTGGTACTCGTTCATGCGGTCGGCGCCGCCGTTGTCCACCGCCACCACGATGACACCCGGATCGCCGAGCGCGTGGAGGCTGTCGAGCGTCTCGTCCACGCCCCACTCGCCCGCGAAGCTCGTGGCGGCGTCGAACACATTCTGCCCGTCGTGCAGGTAGAGCACCGGATACGTCGCCGCGGACGTGGCATACCCGGGCGGCAGATACAGCCACACGCGGCGCGTGCGCCCGAGCTGCGGCATCCGGAACGCCGTGTCCAGCACCGAGACGGAAGCCGTGGCGGTGTGCGGCCGCGGCGCGGCCGGCCCGGTCCGCCACGCGGCCACGGTCCCGGTGTAGGTGGCCGCGCCAGTCGGGGGCGCCACGACAGTCCGGTTTGGGACATCGCCGCCCGAAGCGCTCAGCTCCACGCGATCCCAGGACCCGAGCGTGAACTTGAACTCCACCGGCCCGCGCACCGTGTCGGGCAGCGTGATGACGTACTGCCCGCCCTCCGCCGTGAGACGATAAGCGTCGGCGCCCGGATTCCAGTTGTTGAACGTGCCCGCGACGTAGATGGCGGCTCCCGCCGGCGTCGCGGCAGGCACCGAGGTCAGTCGTATGGTGAGACCGTTCCGGGCGGGAGCGGCCGGCGCGGGCGAGCGGTGCGCGCATGCCGCCGCGAGCAGCGTGAACCCGCCGGCGACCACGACGTGTCGGATCCGATGGCAGTGGTGGCGGCGCAGACGCATGGGGCTCCCCGAGGCTCGGTCTCCTACAATAGTGCATCGGGACTACCGCATGGGTAGGTTGACCCAGGATCACCGCATGTCCGCACTCGTCGTTCTCCTCCTGCTCGCGATGCGATCCGACTCCGCCGGGCTCGTCGCGCATGCCCGGGACGCCGCATGGGCGTTCGAGCGCGCGCGGCTCTGGCTCATGCTTCCGGGCGGCGCCCGCGGCTCGCAATGCGACGCGCGAATCGGCCGCTTCTGCTACTGGAGCGATCCCTCGGACACCGTGCTCCCCGCCGAGCCGCGGCAGATCGGCGAGCGGCGGGCGCGCCTCATCGCCGTGCTCGATTCGACGGCCCGCGCCCTGCCCGGCGACGGCTGGGTGGCCGGGCAACGGGTCCGCTACCTGCTCGAGGCCGGCCAGGCCGACTCGGCGGCCGAAGCAGCGCGGGCGTGCCGTGCCGCCCGGTGGTGGTGCGCCGCGCTGGAGGGATTGGCGTGGCAGGTGGCCCAGGACTTCGACGACGCGGCACAGGCGTACGACGCCGCCCTCCAGGCGATGCCGGATGACCAGCGCTGCCGCTGGACCGACCTAACCGAGCTCCTGGAGGGCTCGGCGCGGCGCACCTATCGCAGCCTCTCGTGCGTCGAACGGCAGGGCGTCGATGCGCGGATCTGGTGGCTCGCCCAGCCGCTCTGGTGGATGCCGGGTAATGACCGGCGCACGGAGCACTATGCGCGGCTCACGATGGCCGCCCTCCTGCAGGACGCGCCGTCGCCTTTCGGCCCGTGGGGTGACGACGAGCGTGAGCTGATCGTGCGGTACGGGTGGCCGCTCGCCTGGGAGCGGGACGAGCACGGCGCCATGCACGAGCCCGTCGCCATCGGATTCGATGCGGAGCCGGGTTGGCACTTCGTGCCGGACATCCGCGCGCTCGACGCCCCGGCGCCGGGCGACGCACCCGGCGCCCTAGACGAGCGCGGGGCGCGCGAACGATACGCCCCGGCCTGGGCCCGCGCGTTCACCCTGCTCGAGCCGGAATTCGCCGCTTTCCGGCGCGCGGATTCCACGCTGGTTATCGCGACCTGGGACGTGACGGGCGACAAGGCGTTCCGGGGTGCGGGGTATGCGGCGGCGCTCGCGCTGGCGCGCAACGAGCGCACGCCCCCGGTCGTCGCTCCGTTCTCGGGCACCGGAGGCGCCGGGGTGCTGGTGGCCGCGGCACCCTGGGCGCCGGTGCTCGCCTCACTGGAGCTGTACGCGCCCTCGAGCAAGGTGGCCGCGCGGGCTCGGGTGGCGCTCGCGCCGGCCGCGGGCCCGGTGAGCCTCTCGGGCATCCTGTTCTTCGATCCAGTGGATCCGCTTCCGGCGGATCTGCCGGGCGCGCTGGCCCGCGTGCACGCCGGCGGCATCCGGATCGGCGAGCGCGTCGGTCTCTACTGGGAAGCGTACGGGTTGGCGAGCGGTGCGGACGTCCCGACCGCCGTGACCGTGACGGCCGCGCACACGAGTTGGCTCCGGCGGTTCGCCGCCGTGCTAGGGTTCGCCTCAAGGGCGGGCCGCGTGCGGCTCGAATGGCACGAGACCACGCATCCGACGCAGGGGCGGATGTCGCGCGCGCTGGCCCTCGACCTGGCCGGACTCGCCCCGGGCAGCTACCGCGTAGAGGTCACGATCTCCCCGTCCGCCAGCGCGAGCGTCACGGCATCGCGCACGCTGAACGTGGTCCCGCGGTGAGTGCGGGCCGCGCCTCCCGCATTGCCGATGGAGACCCGACCCGGCATCTTCCGGGCCCCACAGCCACGACACGAGAAACCCGCCTGTCCGGCAGAGAACGAGAGGACCGGATGCACACGTTCAAGCCCGTGGTCACCCTGACGCTGCTCGCTTCCCTCTGCGCCTGTGCCCGTTCGCACCCGGCGCCCGCCGCGCCCCGGCGGCCCTTCTCCCTCGGCGCCGACATCTCGTACCTCGACGCGGCCGACCGCTTCCGCGGCCGGTTCCCCGCCTACCAGGAGAACGGTACGCCTGGCGACGAGATGACGATCCTCAAGCATCATGGCTGGAGCGCGTTCCGCCTCCGCGTGTTCGTCTCGCCGGTCCGGCAGGCGCCGGACAATTCGCTCGAGAACACGATCCCGCTGGCCCGGCGCATCAAGGAGGCCGGGGCGACGTTCCTCCTCGACATCCACTACTCCGATACCTGGGCGGACCCGCAACACCAGGAGATCCCGTTTGCCTGGCGGAGCTTGAGCTTCGATTCGCTGGAGCAGCAGGTCGAGACCTACAGCCGCGAGACGATCCGGGCGCTGAAGGACGCGGGCGCGATGCCCGACTGGGTCCAGGTCGGCAACGAGATCACCCGCGGCACGCTGTGGCCGCTGGGGCAGCTCCAGATCCCGGGGAACGCCCAGTACCTGCCGCCGCAGCCCTACGATTCGGTGACGCAGTGGGACCACTTGACGCGCATCCTCAAGGCCGGCATCCGCGGCGTCATGGAGGGGGCCGGCGACACGCCGCCCCGGATCGCGATCCACATCGATCGCGGCGGCGACTGGGCCACGACGAAGTGGTTCTTCGATCATCTCGAGGCGGCGCACGTCCCGTACGACATCATCGCCGAGAGCTTCTATCCCGAGTGGCGGCACGGCACGCTCGACCAGCTCTGGGAGAACATGAACCAGTGCTGGGCGCGCTACCACAAGCAGTTTCTGGTCGCGGAAACGGGCTACGGGCAGTCCCACCTGGCCGACAACCCGGACATGATGTGGCCGCTGACGCCCGAAGGACGGCTCCAGTTCATGGTGGACCTGATCAACACGGTGAAGAAGGCGCCCGGAGGGATCGGCGCGATGTACTGGGAGCCGGAGTGGGAGGCCTGGAACCGGGACGGCACGCCGGGCCCGGTCGTCTTCGCGCTGGATTCCCTCGGCCTGACCGCGCGCCCGGCGAGCCATGCGCCCACGGCGGTGAACCCCTGACGTCCGGGGCTGCTCGCTGGCCCGCCGATTGCAGCGTACCTTGGAACGTTCGTCCCCTCGAATCGGAGAACGCTCCATGGCACGTTTGCGTCGTCTCGCCCTCCTCGCCAGCATGACCGTCGTCGCCTGCGGCCGGGGCGGGCCTGCGAAGTTCACCCCCAGCAACCCCTTCGCCGCGGCGAGCACCCTGCAGTACCAGGCGCCGCCGTTCGACAAGATCCACGACGCCGACTACCAGCCGGCGATCGAAGAGGGCATGCGCCAGCAGCTCGCCGAGGTGCACGCCATCGCGGCGGACACGGCGGAAGCGACCTTCGACAACACCATCCTCGCGCTCGAGAAGTCGGGCGCGCTGCTGCGCCGGGCGGGCAAGGTCTTCTTCGCGCTCACCCAGTCGAACACGGACGACACCCTCCAGCAGATCCAGACGGAGGAGGCGCCGAAGCTCGCCGCGCACAACGACGCGATCTTCCTCAACGACACGCTGTTCCGGCGGGTCAAGAGTCTGTACGACCGGCGCGCGACGCTGGGCCTGGACTCGGTGCAGCAGTTCCTGATCGCGCGCTACTACCGGGACTTCGTGCGCTCGGGCGCGCTGCTCTCGGATTCCGACAAGGCCAAGCTGCGTGAGCTGAACAAGGAAGAGGCGTCGCTCACGACCGACTTCCAGAAGCGGCTGCTGGCGGCGACCAAGGCGGGCGCCCTCCACGTGACCGACTCGACCCAGCTCGCCGGCCTGAGCCCGGCCGAGCTGGCGGCCACGCACGAGGCCGCGGCGACTCGCAAGGTCACGGGCTGGGTGCTGCCCCTGCAGAACACGACGCAGCAGCCGGCCCAGGCCGAGCTGACCGACCGCGCGACGCGGCAGCGGCTGTTCGAGGCGTCCACCACGCGCGCCGAGCAGGGCGACAGCAACGACACGCGGCACATCGTCACCCGGCTCGCCCAGCTCCGCGCCGACAAGGCGAAGCTGCTCGGGTTCCCGAGCTGGGCCGCCTTCGTGCTCGACGACCAGATGGCGAAGACGCCTGCCAACGCGATCAAGCTGCTGACCGACCTCGTGCCCGCCTCCGTCGCCAAGGCAGGGAGCGAGCAGGCGGCGATGCAGGCGCTGATCGATCGACAGCACGGCGGCTTCAAGCTCCAGCCGTGGGACTGGCAGTACTACGCCGAGCAGGTGCGCAAGGCGCAGTACGACCTCGACGAGTCGCAGATCAAGCCCTACTTCCTGCTGGACCGCGTGCTGCAGGACGGCGTCTTCTACGCCGCCAACCAGCTCTACGGGCTGAGCTTCAAGGAGCGCCACGACATCCCGGTCTACCATCCCGACGTGCGGGTCTTCGAGGTGTTCGGGCCCGACGGCAAGTCGATCGGGCTGTGGTACTGCGACTACTTCAAGCGGGACGCCAAGAGCGGCGGCGCCTGGGAAGACACGTTCGTGGACGGCGCGGGCCTGCTCGGCACGCATCCCGTCGTCTTCAACGTGGCGAACTTCACCAAGCCCGCCCCGGGCCAGCCCGCGCTGCTCACCTGGGACAACGTGACCACCATGTTCCACGAGTTCGGTCACGCCCTGCACGCGCTGATGACCACGGTCGACTACCCGCGGCTCGCCGGCACCAACGTGCCCACCGATTTCGTGGAGTTCCCGTCGCAGTTCAACGAGAACTGGGCCCTCTACCCGGCGGTCTTCACGCACTTCGCGAAGCACTACCAGACCGGCGCGCCGATGCCGCAGGCGCTGGTCGACAAGATCAAGAAGACGAAGACGTTCGATCAGGGCTTCGCGACGACGGAGTTAGTCGCCGCAGCGCTGCTCGACATGGCGTGGCACACCCTGCCCGTCGGCCCGCAGGTCGCCAACGTGGATTCGTTCGAGACCGCGGCGCTCGAGCGCTTCCACATCGCCGTGCCGGCGGTCCCGCCCCGCTATCGCACCACCTACTTCGCGCACATCTGGGGCGGCGGCTACTCGGCCAACTACTACGCCTACCTGTGGGCGGAGGTCGTGGACCACGACGCCTTCGCGTGGTTCACGGAGCACGGCGGGATGACCCGCGCCAACGGCCAGCGCCTCCGCGACATGATCCTCTCGCGCGGCGGCACGGGCGACATGGCGGTGATGTACCGCGCCTTCCGCGGCCGCGACCCGAGCGTGCAGCCGTTGCTCGAGGCGCGGGGGCTGGTGGGGAGGCGGCAGTAGCAGTAACGGAAGGAGTCTAGAGCATCAACGAGGCGGCGCTTCGCTCGGCGAGGCGCCGCCTCTTCGCACCGCCCCATCGCGACGAACACCGACGTGGACGGCACGGGGGTCGCAGGCCTGACACGGACGGCTGTCGCCCCAGGTCAAGACAGTAGCGTCACGCCCTCGCGGCACTGTTCCGAGGTTTTACGCACCCGTTACGAAAGCGTCGAGCACTCCTCGCCATCGACACCGAGGATTCGCGGCGGGGGGAACCGGGCGGTCCCACGGTCGCAGGCTCGGGACGCAGTAGCCCGGTTCCCTCCGCCAACAGTTGGCCGCCCGGCTCTGTCCGAGCCCGCAGCCGACCTTACGCCCTACGCCGACCTCTGGGGGAGAGCCCCTATGCACTCGCCGTCTGTTGCCCGCGTGCTCCTCGGTGTCTCGATTCTGGTCGCGTGCGCCGTGCTGCCTCCGCTCCACGCCCAGGCGTCGCGCGGCACGATATTCGGGCGAGTCACGAGCCCCGACCGCTCGCCCATCGAGGGCGCGGTGGTGCACGTCGCGGGCACGAACCGGTCCGCGCATACGGCCGAGGACGGGGTCTTCCGTCTCGGGGACGTCTCCCCGGGGACCGATACGATCGTGGTGCAGCGGCTCGGATTCGCGCCCGATTCGTTCGTCGTCCATCTCGAGCCCGGCGCGACCGTGCAGCAGGACGCGCTGCTCCAGCCCATCCCCACGCTGCTCTCGAGCATCGTGGTGTCGGCGGAGCGCATGGGCGAGACGCAGTCGGCGGCGCTCGAGCGCCAGCGCAGCGCCGACAATCTCGTGAACGTGCTGCCGGGGGACGAGATCCGCGCGCTGCCGAACTTCAACGCCGCGGAGGCCGCAGGGCGAATCCCTGGCGTGGCCATCGAGCGGGACGAAGGCGAAGGCAAGTTCGTGCAGATCCGCGGAACGGAGCCGCGCCTGTCGAACGTGACGGTGGACGGCACGCACCTCCCCGGAACCGAGGAAGGTGACCGGATCCCCAAGCTGGACGACGTCCCCGCGGAGGTCCTCTCGGCGATCGAGGTGAGCAAGACGCTGACCGCCGACATGGATGCCGACGCCATCGGGGGCTCGGTGAACTTGGTGACGAAGATGCCCGAGGGACTGCCGCGCGGCTACGTCTCGGGGCAGTACGGTGCGACCACCCTCCAGAGCAAGGACGCGTACCAGGGGGGCTTCACCTACGGCGGCCGCTACGGGAACGACAGGCTCGGCTTCCTGCTCGGCGTCACGGGGGACAAGAACAACCGCGCGATCGACGACGTGGAGCCCGCGTGGTCCGTGGACGGGTCGGGGCGCTCGTACCCCGTCGAGTGGAGTCAGCGGGACTACAACTACTATCGGGAACGTTACGGCGTCGCGGGCGACCTGGACTACCGGTTCAACGAGCGCTCCTCGTTCCACATCAAGGGGCTATGGAGCCTGTTCAGGAACTGGGGCACGCGGTACGTGACGGACATCAGCTCTGGCGGCGACTCCGCGGCAGCCGGCGCCACCGGATACGGCACGGGCGTGGACGTCGTCCGGCAGGTGGAGCAGCGCAGACCGACGGAGCAGCTGTGGGGCCTCAACGCCGGCGGCAAACACGACCTCGACGGGGCGATCCTGGATTACACCGTCAACTACGGCGGCACGCGCCAGTCGGTCCTGGACCACCGGACCAGCAACTTCGAGTATTCGGGCGCGAGCGGCCTCACGCTCAGGTACGACGCCTCCAACATCACCACCCCGCTCTACCAGTGGGCCGGCGCCGCCCAGGCCGCCGCCGCCGCGGATCCCGCCAACTACGCTCTCGCCAAGTACTCCGAGGGCGACGGCCTCACCACGGGCCACGACCTCGGCGGCGGCGCCAACCTCCTCCTGCCCTATCGCTGGGGCAACGCCCCCGCGTCGTTCAAGCTCGGCGTGCGGTATCGCGACGAGGAGAAGGCATTCGCCAATCGCGAGAGCCAGTTCAGGGCGACCGGCAACCTCCTGCTCACCCAGGTGCTCAGCAGCTTCAGCGACCCCGGTTTCTACTCGAACGTCACCAGCCAGTACCCGATGGGGCCGGTGCCGTCCGACGTGGCCTCCAAGGCGTGGGAGGACGCGAACCCGTCGGCATTCACGAACACCACCGACTCCGTGGGCAACGCTCTGGCTTCGTACACCGGGGCGGAGAGGATCTATGCGGCCTACGTGATGAACGACGTGGACATCGGCCAGCTGCACCTGAACCTCGGTTTGCGCGTGGAGCAGACCCGCTCCTCCTATGTCGGGCACGTCGCATCCACTCCGACGGACACCGCCGGCAACGCCACCGGCCCCACCACGGTCACGACGGTGCCCGGATCGCAGACGTACACCGATCTCTTCCCGAGCGTGCAGCTGCGCTACGCAGTCGACGACAACACCAACCTGCGGTTCGCGGTCACACGGGCGATCGCGCGCCCCAACTACTCGGATCTCGCGCCGAGCCTGAGCGGCAACCTCGGCCCAACCTTCAGGAACGACTTCACGAACCTCTCGGCCGGCAATCCGAACCTGCGTCCGCAGCATGCCTGGAACTTCGACCTGCTCTTCGAGCGCTTCCTCCCGTCGGTGGGCGTCGTCTCGGGGGGCGTGTTCTACAAGAGCATCACCGACTTCATCCTGACCCGCGAATTCACGTACAACGGCCCATACGCGCTGTTCGACGGCTACAAGGGCACCCAGCCCCAGAACGGCGGCGACGGTCACCTGTTCGGCGTGGAAGTCGACTGGGTGCAGCACCTGACCTTCCTGCCCGGACTGCTGGGTGGACTCGGGTTCGACGCCAACTACACGCACATCTCGTCGCAGGTGGTCGTGGACACGACGGGGCGCAAGGCGCCGCTCCTGCGCCAGGCACCGGATCTCGCCAACGTCGCCGTCACGTACGACCGCGGTCCGCTCTCCGCGCGCATCGCCTGGACCTACAACGGCGCCGACATCACGGCCTACGGCGACGGCACGCCCACGGCCAACGGTGACAACTACTTCTATGCGCACTCGCAGATCGACGCCTCCGCGATCGTCACACTCACGCGCAATGTCCAGGTGCAGTTGCAGGTCCTCAACCTCAACAACGCCGTGTTCGGCTTCTTCAACGGCACGCCCGACCAGGCCTACAACGTGCAGCGCGAGTACTATGGCCGGACGTTCTTCGTGGGGACCAAGCTTGGGTTCTAGATCCGCTGCAGTCCTCGGCTTCGTGGCGGCGCTGTCCCTGCCCGGCGGCACGATCGTCGGGCAGGCGCCCCCGGAGCCGGCCCCGCCAGCGCTCGTCGTGCTGGTCGCGGTCGACCAGATGCGCGCCGACTACCTCGGACGCTACGGTGATCAATGGGTCGGCGGCTTCCGACGCTTCTATGGCGCCGGCACGCTGTTCGAACACGGCCGCCAGGACCACGCGTCCACCGAGACCGCCCCCGGTCACTCGACGATGCTCTCCGGGCGAGAGCCTGCGCGCACCGGGATTCCGCTCAATAGCCGGGGCGTCGGGGACCCGTCCGCGCCGCTGCTCGACGTCAGTGGCGGCCCCGGCGCGTCACCGCGGGCGTTCCAGGGGACCACGCTCTTCGACTGGATGCTCGCACAGGACTCCGCGACGACGGCACTCTCGGTGTCGCGCAAGGACCGCGGCGCGATCCTCCCGATCGGGAGGGCCCGCGGCGTAGTGCTGTGGTTCGCCGGGGGCCAGTTCACCACCAGCCGCTACTACGCCGACTCCCTCCCGGAGTGGGTCCGCGCGTTCAACGCCCGCGGCGGCGTAGCACGCCTGGCAGGCACGACCTGGAGTCTGCTGCGTCCCGACTCCACGTACGCGGAGCCCGACAGCATGCCGTTCGAGAACGGCGGCCGCGACTTCGTGTTCCCGCATCGCTTGCCGACGTCACCCGACAGCCTGGCCCGGCGTATCACGGCGTACCCGTGGATGGACTCGCTCACTCTCTCGCTGGCGCTCGAAGGCGCGGTGCAGCTGCATCTGGGCCGCCGAGCCCGTCCCGATCTCCTCGCGATCTCCCTGTCCACCACGGACGCGGTGGGGCACGCGTTCGGGTCCGACTCGCGTGAGATCCATGACCAGCTGCTCCGGGTCGACGTGTGGCTGGGACAGTTCATGGACTCGCTCGCGCGCCTCGTCCCCGGCGGCCGGATCGTGTACGTGCTCACCGGGGACCATGGAACGTCGTCGCTGCCGGAGTACGAGGCGCTGGTGAGGCACCGGCCCGCGGGACGCATCTCCCTCGCCTGGCTCGCGACGAGCCTCGAGGCTCAGCTCGAGAGCCGCTACCGGATGGACTTCGGGGTGACCTTCGACAACGGGCTCGTGACGGGGGATGTCGAGGCGCTGAGGGCGCGTGGCGTGGACGTGGACAGTCTCGCAGCGGCCCTCGCCGCCGAGACAAGGGGCACTCCCGGCGTGGCGGCGGTGTTCACACCGGCCACGCTGGCCGCGGCCCCGGACTCGTCAGGCGCGGGGCTGTGGCGGCGCCTTCTGCCGCGCGCGCTCGGGTGGCTCATCTGCATCTCGACTAAGCCTGGCTACATCTGGTCCAATGGTGCGCTGGGCGGGGAACATGGGGCCGCGAATCCAGAAGACGTCGAGGTGCCGATCGCCTTCCTCGGGCCCGGCATCCCCGCCCAGCACGTCGAACGCTCGGTGCGCACCGTGGACATCGCGCCGACCCTGGCACGGCTCCTGATGGTCCGGCCGACGGAGCCGCTCGACGGCGTGGTTCTCCCGGAGGTGACCGCTCCGCCGATCAGCGACCCGCCGCCCAGCTAACTCACCACCTGGACGACGCGCCGGACCTCGGGGTCGGTGAAAACGTCAAGCTCGTCCAGGCTCCTGGTGGAGAACTCCGAGACCACCGCGCCCTCGGGGCCGGCCTGGAACCAGTGGAGCGTGTCCGGCGGCAACGTGTACTGGCCGCCCGGTCTCAGGATCACTTCGTGGCCGACCGTGAAGGCCGCCTCCCGCTCCCTTGGCGGCCGCGCCTTCGGCCGTCGCGTCCGCGGCCCCGGCACGTACAGGTAGACGAGCCCCCACCGGCAGCGGAACGTCTCCTCCTTGCCCGGATTGGTCGCGCTGAGAGGTGGGTGCCGATGCTCGGGGAACGTCTGGCCGGGCCAGAGCGCGAGCTCCTTGGCGCAGCAGCGCTGGGTATTCACGTACGTCAGCACGCCAAGCCCGATCTCCTCGAACCTGCCGAGCCCGCAGTCTGCCACCTCGATCCTCGACGCCTCCGGCTTGGTGATCACGAGGCCGGCCTGCCTGAGCATGGCCGCCGCCTGCCTCTGGCGCCGCCGCAGCTCGGTTCGGGTCATCACGGTGACGTCTCCTGCGTGGTTCTCATGGCGCGGGTCATCCGGCAGTGGCGTGAAGCGCCTCCCTGATCGGTCGGCCCCGCCCTCCGGAGCTCTGAGGACATGCCCTACGTGCGCGCGCTCGCCGGCTGCACGGCCGTCCGCAGAGCCTCCGCCGGGCCGGCCAGCGTTGCCGCGCCGGGCCTGGGAGGCTGCGCGCTCTGCACTGCCGGCGCGCCGCTGAACACGCGCGCATCCAGCCACTCCGAGAACTGGCGGTCCAGCTCCGCCGGAACGATCTCGGCGACTTCCGGCATCACGATCCATCGCTTGCCGGCGAGCATCACGTACCAGCTCGGCGGCGTCGCAGGCTGCTGGCGCTTCGGATCGGCGTCTTGCCCTTCGTAGGACACGAAATGAAAGGAGCGGCCTCGATGGACGAGGTGGTGCTGCTGCGTCTTGTAAGCACTCACGTTGCCTTTGTAGGCCGGACTATGAGGAAGGTGTACCGAGGTGCCCGGCCAGATTGGACACGTGTAATCTAGCTGGTCCGGACCACTCCTGGTGGACCCGGTTGTGACCGGCATCGGTGCCCGTCTCAAGCCGCATAGTACCAGACGGCGATGCAGTGGCACGCGGTCCCGGCCAGCACGAAGAGGTGCCAGACGAAGTGCGCGTAGCGCAGCCGCCTGGCGGCGTAGAAGGCGACGCCCGCGGTATACGCGACGCCGCCTGCGGCGAGGAGCGCCAACCCCGCCGGCGGGACGTGGAGCCATAGCGGCCGCGCCGCGATCACGATGAACCAGCCCATGGCGACGTAGATGGACGTGGACAGGATCGGGTGGGTGAGCCCGGTGATCGAGTCGAGGGCGACCCCGGCGACGGCCAGGCTCCAGATGACGCCGAGCAGCGTCCACCCCCAGGGACCGCGCAGCACTCCGAGCGTGAAGGGCGTGTAGGTCCCCGCGATGAGCAGGAAGATGGCGCCGTGCTCGATCACCCGGAACACGCGCTTCGCGCGGTTGCGCGCGAGCGCGTGATAGATCGTGGACGTGGCGTACTGCAGCACCACGGTGGCCGCGAACACGCTCGAGCCGACGACGACCGCGGCACCGTGCGCGGCCGCGTGCACGATGAGCAGCGGCGTCGCGGCGAGCGCGGCGAGGAACCCCACGCCGTGGCTCACGCTGTTCGCGATTTCCTCGCCCAGCGACTGCGGACGTTCCACCTGCAACTGATCGGGCCTCAGAGCCGCTGCGGGCGGTTGAGCTGCCACAGCGCCACGTTGAGCGCGGAGGCGAACGACACCCAGGCGAGATACGGGACCAGCAACCAGCCCGCCAGCGGCCGCACGGCCCAGAACGCCGCCAGCGTCGCCAGGATCGCCACCCACAGCGCGACGATGTCGGCGAAGGCGAGCCCGGGCCGGTGGAGGCCGAAGAACAGCCAGCTCCAGACGGCGTTGAGCGCCAGCTGGACGACGAACAGGCCGACTTCGGCCGAGAACCCCGTCTGCCGCCACACCAGCCACGCCGCCACGGCCATCATCGCGTAGAGCAGCGTCCAGACCGGCGCGAACAGCCAGCTGGGCGGCGTCCACGAGGGCTTCCGGAGCGCCGCGTACCACTCGCCGGGCTTGAACCGCGCCCCGACGGCGGCGGCGCCGAAGCAGAGCACCAGCCAGCCGACGAGTCCGATGGCGGAATCCGCAGTGCTGAGCGCGGTCATGGGGTCCCCCCGGCACCATTCTTGACGTCAGCAGATGGCACGCAGATAACGTAGCACCCGAGCGGGCCCTGCGGACGGGAGATGCGACTCATGAACACGAGATTTCTCGGCAATACCGGGGTGAGGGTGACCGAGCTGTGCTTCGGCGCGATGACGTTCGGCGGCCGGGGCTACTGGAAGAATGTCGGCCAGGTGGAGCAAAAGGAAGCCGACGTGCTGGTGGGCATGGCGCTCGACGGCGGCATCAACTTCTTCGACACGGCCAACGTCTACTCCGAAGGGCGGTCGGAAGAGATCCTCGGCAAGGCCCTCGGCAGCCGGCGCAAGGACATCGTCCTCGCCACCAAGGTCCGCGGGCGAGTGGGCCCCGGTCCCAACGACGTGGGCCTGTCGCGGAAGCACATCCT
>Ga0335070_10002496_pt1 | contig 21386 bp, 15 predicted proteins | sample Lox_Sample_13_FD_206722 | JGI IMG/M metagenome (GOLD analysis project Ga0335070, IMG submission 206722) | Soil microbial communities from Loxahatchee National Wildlife Refuge, Florida, United States - Lox_Sample_1.3 | ecosystem: Environmental > Terrestrial > Soil > Wetlands | place: USA...
CCAAGAATCGCTCCTTCGAGCGTGGCCGTCCCGGATGCCATGATCAGAAGTTCGGAGAGGTTCATTACATCATAGGGGAACCCCTCCACCAGCTTCAAGGGGAACGAAATATTTTTCATGTGGGATGACAACATCGTCCTGGAAATTCCAGGGGCAAGGGGGGTGACGAATTGAAGATCTGGGATCTCCTTTTGGAGGAGATGGGCCGAGGCCAGAAGGGGAGGGAAAAGTCTCTCGACCTCATGGATTCGGCTCCCAGGAAGCAAGCCAACGGTTCTTCGTTTGGGGTCCAGACCAAATTCCTGGAACGCCTTTTCTTTCGGGAGAGCCGGCTTCACGGTATCGAGAAGGGGATGGCCGACCCACTCGACGTCAACCCCTGCCGACTCATAGAGAGGAACCTCGAAGGGGAAGAGGACAATCATTTTTTTCACCACTCGGGCGATCAGCTTAATCCTTCGTGGCCTCCAGGCCCATATCTGAGGGCTGATATAATAGACAACGGGGATTCCTCTTCGGTGAGCTATTCTGGCCAGCCGAAGATTGAATTCAGGGAAATCGATGAGGAGGATAAGATCCGGTTTCTCCTTTTCAAGAGATCCTTTCAATCCGCGCAACGCCCTTAAAATGGTCCTCAGTTTTACGAGGACTTCAGTGATCCCCACGACCGAGAGAGACTGAGCGGGGTAGAGAAGTTTCATCCCTCTTCTTTCGAGGCCCTCTCCTCCGACGCCGAAAAACTGAATCTCCGGTTCAATGTGCTGAAGGGCCTCCACCAGATGGGAGCCGTGAAGGTCCCCTGAGACTTCTCCGGCAACCAACAGGATCTTCTTCGATTTCATAGGTTCGGTCGACTATTTTTCTTTGTTGAGGTTATCCATCTTTTGGATGATCTGGAGTGCCAGCTCCAAGGCCCGCTTTCCATCTAATCCGGAGACCCGGGCAGGTTTCCGATTCCTCACGCTCTGGAGAAAAGAGCGAATCTCGGCCTCCAGAAGATCAATCTTGTTGACCGGAATCTCTTCCGTTACCATTTCAGGGACCTTTCCCTCATCAAAAGATCCCTGCTTCTTAGAAAGGGAGAGCCTCTGAGAGAGGTAGTCGATGGACAGGATTCCTTCTGGTCCGAAGATCCGGGTTTTTCGAACCTTCTCTTTGGAAACTCGGCTTGCGGTCAAACTCGCGATGCATCCATTTTGGAATTCGATGTGGGCATTGGCAATGTCCGGGTAAGGGGTAAGTATGGGAATGCCGACGGCCCGAAGCGATTTCACCCTCGATTTAACCAGGGTCAACACGATGTCGAGATCATGAATCATTAAATCCAATACCACATCCACCTCTGCCCCCCTTCCCGAGAAAGGGCCCAGACGTTGGGATTCGACAAACCCTGGGTGTTGCACCCTTCCCTCGATGCCGGACAGGGCTCCGTTAAATCGTTCCAGATGGCCTACCTGAAAGATCAGGCCTCTTGATTCTGCCAATCCAATGAGCTCATCCGCTTCTTCGAGGGTGTTGGAGATGGGCTTTTCTAAAAGGACATCGATCCCCTTCAGGAAAAAATCTTTCGTGACGGAATAATGGAAAGGGGTCGGAACGGCTATGCTGACGGCCTGAACTTTATTGAAAAGATCGGTATGATGTTGAAAAGATTGGGTTCGATATCGTTTCGCGACTTCTTTAGCTCGGGAGGGATCGACATCCACCACACCGACCAACTCCGTCTCTTCAATTTTTGAATATTTCTCTGCATGGAATTGGCCAAAGTAACCGACACCGACGACGCCGATCTTGATTTTTTCCACTTACCGGCTGATCCCCCTCTTCGAACCTTGGATGAATTGGAGGAAGTGTTGAACCTCGGGTATCTGAGAGATCTCATCCTCTGCCAGCTTCTTCATCGCCTTCTCCAGTGTCAAAGCGGAGCGAAAAATGATACGGTAAGCCTTCTTCAGAGCCCTCAGGGCCTCCTCTGAAAAGTTGGCCCGCTTGAGACCAACGGTGTTGAGTCCGTAGAGCCTTGCCCTCACTCCTTGGGCTTTCGTATAGGGAGGGATATCGAGGAGTATCCCCGAAAGTCCCCCAATGATGGCGAAAGCTCCGACCCGGCAGAACTGGTGGATGGCGGAGAGTCCGCCGATGATTGCGTAATCCTCGATCAAAATATGTCCGGCTAATGTCGCTCCATTGGCCATGACGACCTGATTTCCGATCTGACAGTCGTGGGCCACATGAGCATAAGCCATGATGAAGTTATCATTTCCGATGACGGTCCTCCCACCCCCCTTGACCGTGCCCCGGTGGAGGGTGACAAACTCCCGGATGATATTGCGGTCGCCGATCCGAAGAAAAGTCTTCTCTCCTCTGTATCCTGAAAACTGGGGAGCTTCTCCAATCGAGGCAAACTGGAAGAGGTGGCATCCTTTTCCTATTTCGGTCCATTCCCGGATAACGACATGAGATCCGATCTTGGTTCCCTCTCCGATGGAAACACCTTTTTCAATGACGGAATAAGGGCCGATTTCAACTCCCTCACCGATTTCGGCTTTTGGATCGATGGTTGCGGTAGGATGAATCAGAGTCATTTCTCATCTCCTAACATGGCTAAGAGTTCTGCTTCAGCCACTAAGTTTCCATCGACCAAGGCCTTCCCTTTAAACCCCCAAATCGATTGACGGTGCTTGGTGATCTCCAGTTCGAGACGAAGCTGATCCCCTGGGATCACGGGTTTTCTGAAACGGACATTGTCGATTCCCAAAAAATAAACCGGTCTTTTGAATTGCTCTTGAGGCAATGAGCTGAAAACAAGGATCCCGGCCGTCTGAGCCATGGCCTCCACGATCAGAACTCCCGGCATGATGGGGCGTCCCGGGAAGTGACCCGGGAAAAAGGGCTCATTATAAGTGACATTTTTAATGCCCACGATACGTTTTCCTGCCTCCATCTCAACAATACGATCCACCAGCAGAAGGGGGTAAGCGTGGGGAAGGATGCCCATGATCTCTTTTATGTCAATCATCTACTTCTCCTTCTCTTTTGACGAGAGGGCCTCTTCAATCTTCTTAATACGCTTCTCAATTTCGATGAGGGTCTTTCTCATCTCCGGGAGTCTCGAAAAGACGGCGTTCACACGGAGAAATTCGCGATGGGGCATGGCAGGGCTTCCGACGTATCCCTGGTTTCCGGGAAGCCTGTGGGTGACTCCGGCCTGAGCGCCTACTATGACATTGTCTCCGATTTCGATATGGTCAACCACTCCCACCTGTCCGGCCAGTGTGACGTTGCTCCCGATTTTTGTCGAGCCTGAAATGCCGACCTGGGCGCAGAGGATCGAGTCTTCGCCGATGACGACATTATGGGCGACCTGAACGAGGTTGTCAATTTTTACTCCTCTTTGAACGATCGTCTTGCCAAAGGTAGCCCTGTCAACCGTGCTATTGGCACCCATCTCGACGTCGTCCTCAATTTCCACCCTTCCTATCTGGGGAATTTTCACATTCCGCTTTCCTTCCTTCACATATCCGAATCCGTCGCTTCCCACCACGACTCCGCTGTGAAGAATGACCCGTTTGCCGATCGCTGTCCCGGGGTAGATGGAGACATTGGGATAAAGGATTGAGTCCTCGCCGATCGAAGAGTCCTCACCCACATAAACGCCGGGATAGAGAGTGACCCGATCCCCAATCGAGCAGCGGTCACCGACATAGACGAAGGGAGAAAGGCTCAGGTCTTTTCCTAACGTTGCCGTAGGACTGACCCAGGCATTGGAATCAATCCCTTTGGACTGATAAGGTTTGTGAGAAAAGAGCAGGAGTATCTTGGCAAAGGCTAAATAGGGATGGGTCACGCAAAGAAGGGGTTTGTCCGCCTGGGTCACCTCTTTCGGCACGATGACCGCTGAAGCTCGGGTTTCACCGAGCTTCAGAAGGTACTTCGGGTTGGCAATGAACGTGATCTCTCCGGCCCGTGCCTCTTCAATGGATGAGACTCCAGAGATTTCAACCTCTCCGTCTCCAACCACTATTCCCTCTACCCATCCCGCCAATTCTTTCAGTCGCTTCTTCATCTCGTTTTCCAAACCGGAACCTTAACCCAAAGGGGCTTTATCATAAATTTCCAAATTCCAAATTACAAATCCCAAATAAATTCCAATTTTCAAATGATCAAAACGATTTTGTTTAGGATTTGGAATTTGTTCATTGAAATTTGTTTGTTATTTGGTGCCTGCCTACCGGCAGAATATTTGGTGCTTTTCCCTATTTCTTCTGGGCGTCGTACGCTTTGATCACCCGATCGGTAATATCAATCGATTTGGCGACATAAAGGACGATACTCTCATTTTTTTCAAGGATGACGGTGTACCCTTCATCTGCCCCTATTTTTTGAATCACCTTTATAAGGGCCCCCGAGATGTTTCGCTCCATTTCAATACGTTTTTGATTGACTTCATTCTGCGTATCCTCCCCCCACCTCTGAAATTCCCGAAGTTTGCTCTGGTATTCTTTCTCCTTATTCGCCCTGGCATCCGGCGTCAGCATGAGGGCCTGTTTATCGAGGGATTCTTTCAGGGTTTGAAGCTCTTTCTGTTTATCTGCGACGAGACGCTGAAATTTTTCCACGTCTTTGGTAATCGCTTTTTTTGCCTCCTTGCCGGCATTCGAATCATTAACTGCCTTCTGGATGTCGACGTAAGCAACCTTTAAATCTGCGCCCAATACCGATCCAAACCATCCCAATAGGATCATCCCTACCACCAGACCTAACTTTTTTCCGGACATCTTCATTTTTCCTCCCTCTGAGATGAATCGTTGAATTTTCTAATAAACAGTTCCTCCTGTAAATTCAATCACGGAAGTTTTCTCTCCTCTTCCACTCTTCTTGTTAAGGTTGAACCCGATATCGATGTGGATGGGACCGAATGGAGAGAACCATCGAATTCCGGGCCCTGCCCCGAGTGCGATGGCTCTTGTCAAGATCTTTGTACGGGGAGCAGCCCCGGGAGGGCTGGGGAAGGAGGCGATAATTTTCGGCTCGTCAACCCCCCAGCCCTTCCCGACATCGAAAAACAAGGCTCCCTTCAAACCAATCTCGCGGGCCAAAGGAAAGATCAGTTCGAAATTGGCAACTGCCATATACTTCGATCCGATGGGTTCTTTATTTATATCAATGGGTCCCGCCATTCCATATTCAAATCCCCGGACGGTGCTGATACCTCCCACGAAGAATTTTTCGTAGATGGGGATCCTATCTTTTTGATAGAGGAAGGTATCGACTGATGTACCACTAAATTGTGTAAGAGTCTGCGTTACTTTACCCCCATAAGGGAAGATGGCCCCCGCTTGGCCACGAAGATTGAGTGTCATATTGTAGGGCAAGGGAAAAAACCAGCTGGTGTTACCCGCTACCTTGACGAAGTAGTTATCCCCGCCTAAAGGACCCCCTGCGTCTTGAATCAGCAGACTATGCTTGGCTCCCCGTCTGGGATTGAAGTAGTCGTCGCGGGTATCTATCGTTGGAGAAATGGAAATAGCGCTGGTCGTCGCCTTCCCCTTCTGATCCTGGACAAAGAAAGAAGACTCTGGTTTCACATCGTAAACATCAACGGTTTCATATTTATATATGAAATCCAGACGGAGGATATCCGTCAATTCCTTCCCAAGACGAATATCCCCTCCTGTAATTTTATAATGATAAGTGTCGAAATATTCGATCTTCTCATAATAAAGGTCGGTTCCTACCGCAACCGGGTATCCCAAAAAATAGGGATCTGTCAAGCCCAATCTAAAATTCTGGGTTTCAACTCCAAGGGAAAACTTCAGAGATGCCTGGTAACCCAAACCGAACAGATTGCGGTCGGAGATGGACGCACTGCCCACCACGCTTTCTAACGTACTGTACCCAATTCCAAAGCTGATGGCACCTGTCGGAGCCTCCTCCGTTTTGATCTCGAGGTTAATTTTTTCATCGGTGCTCCCACGGCTGGTGGTAAATTCCACCTCTTTGAAATATCCTGTCCTCTTGAGTCGGTCCCGACTCTTATTCATGTTCGTCGCATTGTAAAGTTCTCCTTCGGCCACCTGAAGCTCCCTGCGTATGACCTTGTCGCGGGTCTTCGTGTTCCCAACGACCTGAATCCTTTCGTAGGCCACGCGTTTTTTCTTTTCAATTTCAAAGGTGAGGTCAACCACATGGTTCTGGCTGTCCACAGAGGTTTCAGGGTTGATCTCGACATAGGCATAGCCTTGATTGGCGAACTGTTCCGTGAGCCCATTGACGTCTCTCCGGATGGCCGTATTGCTATAGACAGCCCCACGCTTTAATTTGAGAACCTTGAAAAGGGCCTCCTTGGTCGTGAGAAGATCTCCTTTGAAGTCGATCTTGGCGAGATGATATTGAGGGCCTTCGGCGATATCGATCTCAATGCCTATCTTTTTTGGGTTGGAAAGATCAATCTTGGGATCGGAGATCTTCGCTTCGAGGAACCCATGGTCAATGTAGTAAGCGGTCAGCAGTTGCACGTCATTTTTTAAGACATCTTCATCCAAAGTCCCGGTTTTGGTGATGATGGAGAAGATCGTTCTCTTCTTGGTCGTCATCAACTTTCTCAGTTCGGAGGATTCGATGTTCTGGTTCCCCTTGAACGCGATGTTTCGGATATGTCCCTTCGGGCCTTCGGAGATCATAAACGTGACCACGGCTTCGTTGGTTTCCAGATAGTCGACCTTGTATTCCACCTTCACTCCATAATATCCCTTCGAGAAATAAAGTTTACGTATCTGTTCAGAATCCTCTTTTACCTTTTCGAGGTTGAGGATGGTGCGTGTTTTAGTGGTCATTTTTTCTTTAATATCATCCAGCTTGACCTTTTCATTTCCCTTGATCACGATATCCTTGAGTGAGGGTTTTTCCACAACAATGAAGATCACCTCTTTCCCCTGCGGGGTCGACTTGATGTCTAACTGCACATCGGTGAAGGAACCCAAGTCAAAAATGGATCGCAGGTCCTCGCGGACCTTTTCTAAAGAAAAGGGGCCGCCTTCCCGGCTTTTGATTGCTCCTCGAATCACTCCTTCTTCCACCTTTGAGTTTCCCAGTATCATGATCTTGTAAATATTCTCCTCGGCCGCAACACCTGTTCCTATAAGAAGAGAAAGGACAAAGAGGATAACTCCTATTCGTCTCTTGATCATTTTTGTCTCCTTCCCACTCTGTGGAATCCGATGGGGACCCGAAAATTCTCATCTTCATAGCAAATCTTTGATTTTTTGTAAAGGGGACATGAACTATCCAAATGCCTTTCCATCGATGAGCTGGATCTGCCGGGATAGTTTTTCAGCCAATTTTAGATTATGCGTGACGACGATGAGAGTGACCCCCTTGATCCGGTTGAGCTCTAAGAGAAGATCAAAGACAGAATCCCCCGTCTTGGTATCTAAATTCCCGGTGGGCTCGTCAGCTAAGAGAACTTTCGGTTCCAAAACGAGAGCCCTCGCCACTGCCACGCGTTGTTGTTCTCCGCCAGAAAGTTCCCCTGGTTTATGCGGAAGGCGCTCCTTCAGGCCCACCAGGGCGAGAATCGCTTCTGCCCGGGAAGCTGCCTCTCCCTTCGCAATTCCCTGGATCAGGCAGGGCATCATTGTATTCTCCAACGCATTGAATTCGGGAAGCAAATGGTGAAATTGAAAAACAAATCCGATCTCTCGATTTCGAAATTGGGCGAGGTCCTTTTCGTTCAAAGCATAAATGTCTTTTCCCTGATAAAGGACCTTTCCAGAAGTCGGACGGTCGAGAGTGCCTAAGACATGGAGAAGGGTCGTCTTTCCCACGCCAGAAGCGCCGACCACGGATGCCCTCTCCCCTTGGGAAAAAGTGAGGTCCACTCCCTTCAGAACCTCCACATGTTTGGTCCCATCTCCGTAGGATTTGAAAAGTTCTTGGACCTGAATCAACTCTTTCAAACCATCGCCTCCCTGGCCTTTTCAATCTCCTTTTGGGAGAGAAGTTCCCTCATCTGAGCCAGACGTTTATAAGAAATCTCCTTCCAGGCGGATCGGACCTCGGAAAATTGGAGGGCGAAGGTCTCCAGGTCTTCCTTGGTCAATTCGAGCAGTTCCGAAGGCTGCGTTGTTCTGGCAAAGGCCATTCGAGGTCGATCGAGAAGAACGCCGATCTCTCCGAAAAAATTGCCGCTCTTTAATGCTGCCAAGACTGCCCTCTTGCCGTGTCGGTTTTCAGTATAGATTTCCACCTCTCCGCTCTTGATCATAAAGAGGGAGTGAGAAGGATCTCCTCCTCTGAACAGGATTGTTTCCTCGGGGACCTTCGAGAGACGAAATCGCTTGAACAACTCTTCTCTTTTTCCTGAGGTGAGTGTTGAAAACAGAGGAGAACTGGCAAGGAAGAGATCCAGGACTCGTTGCCTAAAAAAGCTCTGGAGGACTTCCTTGATGCGGGGATGGTGCTTGATCATGCCATCGAGTTCGCCTCGATTGATCTCCAAAACATCGGATTCTGTCAGGGCGGTGACGTTTGCATGCCTTCGTTGATCAGTAAAAAACCCAAATTCTCCGAAGAAATCTCCTTCCCCGAGATTACGGACCCAAATCTCTTTTCCCCTCGGCGTCCGCTTGGTAATGGCCACTTCTCCACGGGTGATCACGAAGAGAGAGCTCCCGTCCTCTCCTTCTCGACAAATCAAGGTGTCTGTTGCGAAGGTCTTCATCCGTACGTTCTCAAGCAATAAGCGAAGTTCCTCTTGGTTGAGTTCGGAGAAAAGAGGGATCCGAGGGATCAGATGAAGGGTTTTCCCCTCCCTGTTTTTTTCCGCATAGAGCTGGGCCAACCGGCGATTCACGTTCTGGGAGGACGGTTCGATCCTCAAGATGATTTTATTAATGGAAATGGCTTGAAGCAGGAACCCGTCCTGGGCATAGGCCTCGCCCACCTTTTGATACATTTGGATGGCCTCTTTCTTTTGGCCCAGACGCTCCAGCAATTCGGCTACCTTTAGCTGAGATCGAAGATCTTCGGGCGCCTGCGCGCAATGAATTTGGAAATACTCCAGTGCTTTCTTCCATTCCCCATGGGAGAATGCCTGTTGCCCCGCCTCTTTTAAAGACATCTTCTCCTTATTCATATCGCAAGGCCTCGGCGGGGTCGAGTTTCGATGCCCTCCATGCGGGATAAAGGGTAGCGAAGAGACTGATGAGGATCGCGGTGACCACGATCAGCGCGACATCCGTCCCATTTACCTGGGAAGGGAATTTTTCGATATAATAGACGTCTGGTGAAAGGATCTTAAAGCCAAAAGAATTTTCTAAGAATGCAACGATTTTATCCAAGTTGAACGCCATTCCGAGCCCAACGATTGCTCCCAAAGCGGTTCCCGCAACTCCGATCACCCCGCCTTCGATAACGAAAATGCTTAATATCCCGCTCGACGGAGCGCCCATTGATTTGAGAATGGCAATATCTTTTTGCTTCTCCATAACCACCATGATGAGGGTGGAGATGATATTGAACGCAGCGACCAGGACAATCAGGACAAGAATAATAAACATAATAATCTTCTCCAGCCTGAGGGCCGAAAAGAGATTTCTATTCATCTCCATCCAATCCTTTGTCCAAAAAGGAAATCCCAGCTCTTGACGGATTTCCCTTCCAATCTCTTTGACTTTATAGATATCATTCGTTTTGATCTCAATTCCTGTGACGCTGTCTCCCATCCCAAAGAACTTCTGAGCGCTTCCGACAGAGACATAGGCCAGGGTGTTGTCATACTCATACATTCCGGAATAAAAGACCCCCACCACACGAAAACGTCTCATCTTTGGCATCATTCCCATAGGTGTCATAGTTCCGAGAGGCGAGATCACTTGAATGGTGTCATTGATTGAAACACCGAGGCGCTTGGCCAATTCCACTCCGAGCACGATCCCTGGATATTCTCCTGCTTCCTTCAAGTCCTGGAGACGGCCGGCCTTCATGTTGCGGGCCAGTTCCGTCACCTTTTCGATTCGGTCCGGGTCAATGCCGTTGAGCACTACCCCGAACACATTCGATTCGGAAGAGAGCATCACCTGGTTGAAGACGAACGGGGCTGCAGCGACCACGCCCTTCACCTTCTGAAGCTTTTTCAACACCTCTTCATAATGATCCATCCCTTCTTGACCCGCCTTGAGAACCACGATGTGGGCTTGGGTGCCCAGGATTTTTTCCTTTAAGGTTTTTTCAAAACCGCTCATCACCGCCAAGACGACGATCAGGGTCATGACCCCCACCATCACGCCAACAACGGAAATGATCGTGATGATGGAGATGAAAGTCTGTTTCCGCTTGGCCTTGAGATATCTCAAGCCGATAAACCACTCATAGTTCATAAAACGTCACCGGTCATTAACGCGGTCGCCCTTAGGACCATTGAATTTAAGATGAACATTTCTCATCAACGCTCAACCCGGAGCTACTTCTCCATTCGAAGCAAAGGGAAGAAGATGACATCTCGGATGGATGGTGAATCGGTGAGAAGCATGACTAGGCGGTCGATCCCAATTCCTTCACCCGCCGTTGGAGGCATTCCGAATTCGAGCGCTCGAAGAAAATCCTCGTCGAGGATGAGCACGGCGTCGGCCTCATCGCCCCTCTCTTTCAACTGGTGGACAAAGCGTTCCCGCTGGTCGACGGGGTCATTCAGCTCCGAGAAACCATTGGCGATCTCCCTGCCGGCAACGAAGAGCTCAAATCGATCCACCACATCGGGATCCTTCGCGTTCCGGCGGGAGAGCGGGGAGACCTCGGTGGGATAGTGTGTCACGAAGGTAGGTTGAAGCAGATGGGGCTCCACCAGTTCTTTGAAAAGGTCGTCGAGGACCTTTCCGTGAGAGGTTCCTCTTTTCAGCTCAAGGCCGAGCCTCTTAGCCAGTTCGACCGCCTTCGATGGGTCTTTCAGTACGGCCGCATCCACCTTTCCGTATTCCAGGAGAGATTCTTGATAGTGGATCCTTCTCCAGGGAGAAGCAAAATCAAGATCCTTCCCCTGATAGGTCAGGTGAAGACTGCCATGAATTTCTTTGACCATCGAGCCAAGAAGTTGCTCGGTCATCTTCATCATCTCTTCATAAGTCGCATAACTCTGATAGAACTCCAGCATGGTAAATTCAGGATTATGTTGGGTGGAGATCCCTTCATTCCGAAAGCAGCGATTGATTTCAAAAATTCTTTCCAGCCCTCCGATCACCAATCGCTTCAGGTAGAGTTCAGGAGCGACCCTCATATAGAGTTCCGTATCCAGGGCGTTGTGGTGGGTCCTGAAGGGTTTGGCGGTCGCCCCTCCTGGGATCGGGTGGAGCATGGGAGTCTCCACCTCCAAGAAATCCCGCTGGGCAAAAAAATCTCGGATCATCTGAATTGCCTTGATCCGGATGAGGAAAATCTCCTTCACCCTGGGATTCGCGATGAGGTCTAAGTAACGCTGCCGATAGCGGGCTTCAATGTCGGTGAGGCCGTGCCACTTCTCCGGGAGGGGGCGGAGAGATTTCACAATTAGTCGAAAGCTCTGAGCCTGGAGGGTGAGTTCACGAGTCCTAGTTCGAAAGATTTTCCCCTCCAAACCGATGAAGTCCCCGATATCGAATGTCTTGAAGAGTTGGAAGGCGGCTTCGCCGACAATATCCTTCTGGATGTAAACCTGGATCTTTCCCTTTCGATCTTGAATTTGAACAAAACTGGCCTTCCCGAAGTCACGGATCGCCATGATCCGGCCTGCCAACCGGAAAGTTTCTCCGACTGATTTCAGTTCTTCATCCGGCAAGGAGTCGAAGGCCTCATGAAGGTCTCTGGAGGTATGGGTCACCCTGAAGTCGTTTGGGTAGGGATCGATGCCTTCCGTTCTTAGAGACTCCAGTTTCTTCATCCTCTGTTGGATCAGTTCGCTCGTCTCATCCATCTCTTCTCTTTGTAAGGAATGTTCCTATCGTATTAATCTCATTAAGATTTAAGAAAATTTAAGACTACTCAAACTAACCCATTTTTCTATTCCCGTCAAGATAAAAGGCAGTCAGGGGACGTCTTAGACTTCAAATTGTGGAATGCAGATTGGATGGTAATCGGGGCAGGGGAAAGAATCTAGAGGATATTAGATCTAAAATCTTGAATTTAAAACCTAAGGTAGGACTCTCTCAATCCTTGCGATGAGATCGTAAGGAAGGGCCTGCGTGATTCGGGCTTCTACCCAATCCCCCACCCGGGCTTTTCCATTCAAGAGGACAGAACCATCTATCTCAGGGGCTTGGGTTTGAAGCCTACCCCGTAAGACCCCTTCACGTTGCGGCCCTTCTACAAGAACCACCTTCCGCTCTCCCACCATGGCTTGGTATTTTTTCAGAGAGATCTCTTTCTGGAGCTCCATCAAGGTTCTTAGACGTTCCTCCTTCACACTCTCCGGAACAGGATGAGGGAGCCTGGAGGCGGGCGTCCCCGCTTCAGGAGAGTATTTAAAAGCACCGAGGTGATCGAACTGAACCTCCTCCACAAAATCGAGGAGAGCTTTGAATTGGCTTTCCTTTTCCCCGGGGAAGCCGACGATCAAGGAGGAACGTAAGCTGATTTCGGGGAGAAAGGCTCTCATCTTTCTTAAGAGACTCCGAATTTCTTCGGCCTTTGATCTTCGCCCCATTCGCTTGAGAATTTGGTCATCGATATGTTGGATGGGAAGATCAAGATAAGGGCAGATCTTTTTATTTTGTGCCATGAGTTCGAGAAACCTGTCAGGAAAATTGCTTGCTTTGGGATAAGAATAGAGCATTCGAATCCAACCAAGACCTTCCACCTGGACCAGATTTTCCAGGAGCTTTTCCAAATTGGTTTCGCCTCCAAGGTCCCTTCCATAAGCGGTGGTGTCCTGAGCGATCAGAATCAATTCCCGAATGCCTCGATCCGTAAGCCTCCGAGCCTCTTCGAGGACCGATCGAGGTTTTCTGCTTCGATAACGGCCTCTGATCTTTGGAACCGTACAGAAGGTACAGGCGTTGGAGCAACCCTCCGCAATCTTTAGGTAGGCAGTGGAAGCAGGGGTAGAAAGAATTCGCGGTGTCCTTTCGTTGTAAAGAAAAGTGGATTTCGGAAGGAAACTCTTTCCCCTTGGCTTCCGGGAAAGAAATTTGGGAAGGTGCTGGAACGCTCCGGTCCCGACGAAGAGATCCACCTCTGGCAATTCCTTTTCCAATACTTTCCCATACCGTTGGGGAAGGCATCCAGATACAATGAGAAGGCGGCAGCGGCCTTCTCTCTTGAAACTGGAGAGATGAAGAATCGTTTCAATGGCCTCCTTGGTCGCTTCCTCAATAAAGGAACAGGTATTGACGATGAGAATGTCCGCTCTCGACGGATCCGTGGTCAGGAGATAGCCCTCTTTTGAAAGGAGACCGAGGATCACTTCTGAATCGACCAAGTTCTTGGGACATCCCAGATTAACAAGACAGACTGTTTCTTTCATTGTTTTAGGAAATAAGGGCTTCGTCTAAAGGCAACGGCAAGGATGCCCGTTTCGTCATCCGGTTACGTTAGTCGTCTTAAACTCTTACCTCACCCTTTGACGCTAAGCGACACGGCCCTCGCGACCCTAACCGTAACCTACAAGCATTAAAATTATAGCCAATCAGATCCAGTTTTCCAATGGAGAGAAATAAAAGAGAAATAAAAGAGAAATAAAAGGAGTTGTTTTATGAATCTAAAAAGGGCAAAATGAGCTGAGAATCCGTGTTTCGTTCAATGACTCAATGACCCTACGACGCAGTGACTTCATGAAGGTGACGCGATGGGCCTGATTCAAAAACAGTATGATGCCTTAAGAAAGAAAGTAAAGAAGTCTGAGTTGGAGAACCAGTGGCGTGCCTTTAAAGAGACACGAAACCGTCAGAGACAGAATCTCTCTGCTATAGACGATCTTGAGAAAATTAAGAAGGAACTGAAACGGATTCGTTCTGAGTCGGTTGGAAATTGGGACCTCCTCCGGGAAGCCATCTCTTGTTTGGAGAAGAACCGATTTAAAGTGATCCAGGCGAAGGATTCAAAGGAAGCGTGTGAAGTTCTATTGAGAGAGATTGGTAAGGAAAAACTCGTTGTCAAATCGAAATCGAATATCTCAAAGGAGATCGGGTTAACTCCCTTTCTCAACCAACACGGCATCGAGATCATTGAGACTGACATTGGGGACCGGATCAACCAGCTCACGGGCGGACGATCATCTCACTATACCGGACCGATTGTCCATCTCTCCCGATATGAGGTTGCAGAAATTCTTTCGAAATATCTGAATAGGGAGATTCCTCCTATCCCTGAAGAGGAGATGAAGGCGGTAAAGGAAGATATCGAATCTTATCTCCAGAAGGCAAAGATCGGGATCACAGGCGCCAACGCCATTGCTGCAAGGGAGGGAGCGATTCTAATCCTCCACAACGAGGGGAACATCACACGGGTTCGAACGAGATCAAAACACCTCATTATTGCCTCTATCGACAAGGTCTATCCAAATATTCAAGATGCCTTACTCATGGCCAAATTGGAGACCTATCTTGCCACAGGTTCTCTTTTCCCATCCTTCGTCGATATTGTCGCGGGGAGATCCAGATCCTCAGATGTTGAGAAAATAACTTTCTACGGAATGCACGAGCCCAGCGAACTGGTGATGGTTCTCTTAGATAATGGGAGGAGAGACATCCTCAATGAGAAGAAAGATCTCTCGGATCTTCTCTATTGTATCGGCTGTGGAAATTGCCTCCTCGATTGTCCCACTTACAACTCGATTGGTCCCTCTTTTGGGGCCGATGGGATGCTTGGCGGAAGGGGAGTTGCTCTTTCCTGCCTCCAAAGGGGGATCAAGGCAGGGATCGAAGATGGTCTTTTTCTCTGCACCACCTGTGGTCTCTGCGGAGAAGTTTGTCCAGTTGGTATCGATGCCGGTAAAAGAGTGAAGGATTTGAGAAGGACGAGCCTGGAGGATCGTGAAGTCTCCTGCCAGCTGGATGAAGTCTCGGCGCTTCAAAATGTCATTGACGAATATGAGACGCCCTATGGCACAATGGCCAGAGCCGATTTCTCTTCTTTCAAAAAGAAGTCTCCCGTAGTTCTTTACGTCGGCTGTGTCGGAATGAGTACTGAGAACGAAACGGCATCGCATGCCATTAGACTCCTCCAAAGATTAGGAGTAGATTTTACGCTGATCGACGAAGTCTGTTGTGAAGCGGTGAAAGACGAAACAGGGTCTCGGCCTAATCCGGTCCGAATCAAACAGAACATTGAGAGAATAAAAGAAGCCGGGGGCCAAGAAGTCCTCTTTCTCTGTCCCACGTGTCTCAAGACGTTTTCGGAGTATGATGGGAAAGAACAAACCGGACTGGTCTTTGAGACAATTATTTCTTATTTAAGTAAGCATTTTTCGTTCCATTCCTTAGTGACCGATTCAGAAGTGGTGACCTATCACGATCCCTGTCATCTGGGAAGAGGGCTTGGATCTTATGATGGGGCAAGAGGGTTTTTAAAGAACCTTGGCAGCAAGTTTGCGGAGATGGAGCATCATCATCAGGAATCACTCTGCTGCGGGGCAGGAGGAGGGGTGAGGGCGTTCTATCCGAAGTTCTCGAGGGACATCGCCCGAAGGAGAGTAAAGGAAGCAGAGGAAGTGAAAGCAGATATTCTGCTCACGGACTGTCTATCCTGCAAACACAATTTGAAACAGGGCGTCCCGTTTGAAGACAAGATGAGGGTGTTGACCACCCCGGAATACCTTCTGGAGGAGATTGACGCGGGAAGGCTAGAATTTTCGTTAAAGGCTAAATAGTTTTCGATTAAGACTGCACCCCCAATTCGTTTTGCCTCAGACATAATTCTCGTTGACCTTTTTGTCCATCCTGATAAAATCCTATCCAAAGGCAATTTACTCTCCATCAACCCTTTTACCCTTATCAAAAAGAGGTGCTTCCCAAATTTCCAACTATCGCAACCCTGATGGAGGCCCAAGATGAAATGCCCAAAATGCCAGACAGAAAATAAAGAGGGAGCCAATTTCTGCATAGAATGTGGACATAAGCTTGAGCTTAAGTGTCCTGAATGCGGGCACCCATTACCACTGGTGGCGAAGTTTTGTGAAGATTGCGGGTATCAGTTGTCCGAGCTCAAAGAAGCCTCCTCCATCGACTACTCCAAACCCAAGTCCTACACACCGAAATCCTTGGCAGACAAGATTCTCACCACCCGCAGCTCGATTGAGGGTGAGAGGAAGTTAGTGACGGTGCTCTTTGCCGATGTGGCAAACTACACGGCCATGTCTGAGAAGCTCGACCCTGAGGAAGTGCGGCAGATCGTGGATGGATGCTTTCACGTTTTGATGGATGAAATTCATAAATGGGAAGGAACGATTACTCAATTCACGGGTGACGGAGCCATGGCACTCTTCGGAGCCCCTATTGCTCACGAGGATCATGCTCAGCGGGCCTGCTATTCAGCCCTCTTAATTCAGAAGGCCATGGTGGAGTACGGTGAAAAAGTAAGGAAGGAGCGTGGGCTCGATTTCAAGATGCGCCTTGGACTCAACTCAGGCCCGGTCGTGGTGGGCTCCATCGGAGACGATTTACGGATGGATTACACAGCGATTGGTGATACGACTAACCTCGCGGCCCGTGTTGAACAGGCGGCAAAGCCAGGAGAAATCTGGATGAGCCAGGAAACCAGGAATATCATCCGGGGCTATTTTAAGGAAGAATCGATAGGAGAGATATCTTTAAAAGGCAAGGCCCATCCGCAGCATCTCTATCGGTTGATCTCTGACCTGCCTGATATGCGGACGCGGTTTGCGGTAGGTCTGGCTCGGGGGATGACTGACCTCGTCGGCCGTCGGCCTGAAATGGAAGCACTTCGATCGGCGTATGAGAGAGTGAAAGGCGGCGAGGCTCAAGTGGTAGGTGTGGTGGGTGAGGCGGGGGTTGGCAAGAGCCGACTTGTCTACGAGTTTCAAAAAGTCTTAGGGGCCAATGAGACTCTTCTCACCGGCATTTGCGTCCCTTACGGTCGGAACATCAACTTTCTTCCGGTAATTGATGTGGTCAAGGCAGCCTTTGGTATCGTAGAAGGGATGAGTGAAGAGGAGGTTGGGAATAAAATCAAGGAGAAGGTCCAAAATGGCCTTGCTCCAATGATTCCTTTTTACAGGAATCTTCTATCACTAAAGGCAGACGATCCGAGATTCAATGTTCTTGATCCCGAAGGCCGCAAGTTCGGGACGTTCGAAGCTGTGAAGAACCTTCTTCTTGCCATGAGTGAGGAGAGGCCATTGGTCATTTTCCTGGAGGACGTCCACTGGATAGATAAAATATCCGAGGAATTCTTTACTTATTTTTCACACTGCATTCATGGTCACAAGATCTTAATGATTTCAGCCTCTCGTCCCGAGGGCGCTCCACCTTGGGCTCAGGGCACCCATTATCAGCGGCTGGGGTTGGAGACACTCAGTTTCGATGCTTCCATTCGGCTCGTGAGGAACGCATTGGGTGGGTTGCCCCTGGACCCTGCACTTGAGAAGAAGATCGTGGAGAAGACTGAAGGAAACCCTCTTTTCGTTGAGGAAATCGTGCGAGGTCTTGTCGATCGAGGGGATCTTGTGAAGTCAGGGGATCGGTATATCTGTAACCGTCCCATCAATCAATTGGAGGTCCCGAATACCATTCAGGGCGTTCTGGCCGCCCGCATGGACCGGTTGAATGAGGACCTCAAACAAACCATGCAGGTAGCGAGTGTCATTGGAAAGAATTTTGCCTTCCGCCTCCTCAAAAGTATCATGGAGTTAGGAGAGGAGTTGCGGGTCCGCCTGACGAACCTGGTGGGGCTCGAGATCCTATATGAAAAAACCCTCTACCCAGAACTGGAATACATCTTCAAACATGCCCTCACCCAGGAGGTGGCCTACGAGAGTCTTCTCAAACAGAGGCGCCAGGAGATCCACGGTCGGATTGCCCGGGCGATTGAAGGACTGTATGCGGATCGTCTTCAAGAACACCACGAGTTGCTCGCCCACCATTTCGTGAGAAGCGGAAATACGGAGAAGGCCATTGAGTATTTAATGTTGGCAGCGGAAAAATCAAATCAGAATAAGGCCGCCCAAGCCGCGTGCGAGTTTTTTGGGGAAGCACTGAAAGTGGTAGAAGGCGCCCATATTTCACTGGATCCGGAAAAAGAGAGGAGAATTCATCAAGGACTGGCCTCGGCCAGCGTCGACATTGGTGATATTAATTCAGCACTGGAGAATTATAGGAAAGCGATAGATGTCTGCCAAAAAAACGGGATGATCAAGGATGAAATGGAGATCTTAGCGGAATTTGCATGGGCAAAGTGGTTTACGCCTATGACGCGTGAGGATGCAATCAGATCTTATGAAGCAGGAATCGCAAGGGCCAGAGAGGCAGGGGATAAAGGGGCCGAGAGTCATATATTATCGATAAAGGGATTCTATTTGGGTGCCATTGGCTACCGGTACGAAGGATACAAGATGGCAGTCGAAGCTGAGGAGATGGCCGTTCAGACAGGTAACCCACGTTCAGTCGTTGCTGCCCGTATACTGCGGGCGCTTGCTGAAAGATGGCTTGGCAGACCCGGCAAAACAGTTGAATTAACCGAGGGACTGACGGATGTGCTCAGCAATATGTTTTACCTTAACCAACTCTCAGGTCTTATATTCACCCGGGGACTTTCTCTTGCTGAAATTGGTCGTATTGAAGATGGATTAACGGCACTCAAACACGGAATTGATCTTTGTGAAAAATTTGGCGGAGTAGTTCACTTGGGGAGACTTTATAACACGCTGGGCTACTGTTACAGCGAGATCCATCGTTCTGAAGAGGCTTGGAAATGGAACCTGAAAAGCGAGGGAATTGCACGTAAACTCATGGAGCAATATCCAATGGGGGGCCTAATCCCCGGCGAGATCGTTGCGAACGCCAATGTCAACTTGATGGAGAATCTGTTCGATCAAGGGAAGATGGGAGAAGCATGGGACCGCATAAAATCTTTTGAAGAAGAATCGAAGAGTCCTGGCTACAATAGATCCCGAGACCGTTGGGAGTCCCGGCTGCATTGCCTGGCTTCTCTCATCCTCTTGCAGCTCGATAAGGTTGATGAAGCCGAGGCAAGAATTATTAAAAATCTTGAAATATCACGTAGAGAGCATACGAAAAAGATCGAAGGGCGGTTTTTGAGGCTATTTGGCGAGATTCAGATGAAACGCAACGAGTCCGACAACGCCATTCTGAGCTTGAATGAAGCTATTCTGATTCTCAAAGAAGTTGGAAATCCTCGGCAGCTTTGGCAAGCCTACGCATCAATGGCATCGGCTTATCATAATTTGCGGCGTGAAAGTGAAGCGAGAGAACAATGGGGCGCTGCGGCTGAAGTCATCCAAAAGACAGCAAATGGTTTGTCCGACCGCGAGCTTCGGGAAGGTTTTCTCAACGCAAGACCAATTCGGGAAATTCTCGCAAACGCTGGAAGTTGAAAGAGGGAAAAATGAAATTCCCGAAGTGCCAATTCGGTCCACAGAATGCGCAGAAAGCTGCTGGAGAAATTTAAGAAAAGAAAATAGTACCCGGGAGAGGGTGAAAGGATTAGCATAAATTTGAAAAAGCCGCGAAGAAGATGGCGAAGTTCAAACTGGTGGCGGGTTTTGATAGTCGCGGCGCTACTGTGCTTCACAGGCCAGGCCTGCTTTCACGATACCCGGCAGCAGCAGACCGACAATTTGCCATCCACCAGAAGGATAGCGAATTTAATACCGGTACCTCTCCCGGTCCAAAGGCTGCGGCTACTAAAGTGAGGATACTAATGTATTGACAAATCCTGATTTCATGGTAATTTCTAAAGATCACTTCAGTGTGCCTCCAATGACTTTGAACTACGATGTGATTGTGGTAGGTGCGGGACCGGGCGGGTCGACGGCGTCGAGGCTTTGCGCCAAGGCAGGGTTGAGGACGCTCATCATCGAAAAGGAACGATTTCCCAGGTACAAACCATGCGGCGGTTGCCTTTCTATGAAAACCGCTCGTTTGCTCGGTTTCGATTTCAGCCCAGTCATTGAGAACACCATTTATGGGGCAAAATTCACTTATTGTTCCAAAGATCCTTTCATCATCAAATCCGCAGATCCTATTGCATTTCTAGTCATGAGAGACCGCTTTGATCAGCTTTTAGTCGACAAGGCCTTAGAGAGTGGGGCCACCCTGCTCGACGGGGAGAAAGTCACAAGAGTCGAAGAGAAGGATGGCGGGGTTGAGGTAGAATTGGGAAAGGCGAGAAAGCTTCGATGCCGATATCTCATCGCTGCAGATGGGGCGGACAGCATCGTTGCCAGGTCTTTGCCTTTGCCGCTCGAGAGAAACCACGGGAATGGAATTGCAGTAGAAAGTGAGATTCCCTTTGATTCCTCCATCCATTTCCCAAAACGGGAACTTCACTTCGTCAATTTGGACTTCGGGAGGGTTCCCAACGGATATGGCTGGGTCTTTCCTAAAAAGGAATGGCTCTCCGTCGGGATCGGTGGAATGTTCAGAGAGACGAAGAAAATGAATCCCCGTGAATACCTCAAATCCTTCCTCAAAGGTCTGGACTATATTCCAGATGGGAAGACAGCAAAGATCAAAGGTCATCCCCTTCCGTCCTTTTATGATGAAAGGCAGAAGATCGCCCAGGGAAGAGTTCTTCTCGTGGGCGATGCTGCCAATCTGATGGACCCCCTGCAGGGGGAGGGGATTTACTATGCCATTCGAAGCGGGATGCTGGCGGGTGAGGCGATGGAGGAATGGAAAAGGGAGGGGATTGCTCCTTCCGATTTCTATCAAAGGGCCGTTCATGATGATATCTGCGGAAACCTGAAGTGGGCGCTCATGTTGTCGCGCTTCGTCTTTCGTTTTACGAAATTGGCCTATCGAACTCTAAAACGTTATCCTGAACTGGGTGAATTCTACCTTCAAACATTGGGCGGGAGAGAGACTTATCAGGGGTTTGTGAGGAACGTCAAAACGAGGATCAGAGACTTTCTCAAAGGGCAACTGAGTGAGAAGATTAAAGAAGCAATGGCAAGGATGTGAGGATTTAAGGACAAAGGTCAGAAAGATCACGCTCGTTCTGGAAAAGCAATATGGCGTCCCCCGAAGGGAATATTCGGGGGATCCTCTCGACATTCTCATCGAAACCATTCTTTCACAGAATACCAACGATCAAAATCGCGACAGGGCCTTTCGAGGATTGAAATCGAGATTTCCCCGTTGGGAGGATGTCCTTAAAGGAAAGGCAAGAAGCATCGTTTCGGCCATCCGGCCGGGTGGGTTAGCGGAGCAGAAGGCGAGGCG
>Ga0335070_10002497_pt1 | contig 21375 bp, 18 predicted proteins | sample Lox_Sample_13_FD_206722 | JGI IMG/M metagenome (GOLD analysis project Ga0335070, IMG submission 206722) | Soil microbial communities from Loxahatchee National Wildlife Refuge, Florida, United States - Lox_Sample_1.3 | ecosystem: Environmental > Terrestrial > Soil > Wetlands | place: USA...
ACCGACGCACCGGCGGCCCGACGCACCGGCGGCGCCGGGCGGCCGCGGTGGTCCTCTGGGTGTCCCTTGGCGTCTTGGCGTCCGGCCCCTTGTCCCTGTGGGGCCAACAGGCGCCCCCCGACACCAGCCTCCAGCGCAGCCGCGCGCGGCTGGCCGAGATCCGCCGCGAGCGGGAGCGCCTCCAGCAGGAGATGGAGGGGCTGCGCGGACGGGTCCACTCCCTCTCCAGCGAGCTGACCAACATCGAGCAGCAGGTCGAGACGACGGGGCGGATCGTCGGGGAGCTGGACATCCAGATCGGCGCGCTCGGCACCCAGATCGGGCAGATCACCGGCGACCTCATCGTGGCGGAGGACGCGCTGGCGGAGAAGCGCGCGATCCTCGCGCACCGCCTGGAGGAGATCGCGAAGCGCGGCCCCCTCTTCCCCGCGCAGGTGCTGCTCGCCGCCGAGTCGTTCGGCGACCTCCTCTCCCGCTACAAGTACCTGTACCTGGCGAGCCGGCAGGACCGGCAGCTGGTGCGCGAGGTGACGGCGCTGCGCGACCGGGTGGCGCAGCAGCGCGACGCCCTGCTCGGCGTGCAGACCGACCTGGCGCGCCGGCGCGACGAGCGCGCGGAGGAGAACACCCGCTACCGCGATCTTGAGCAGCGCCGCGAGCAGAGCTTGCGCGACGCGCAGGCGGAGCAGCGGCAGAAGGCCGCGCGGCTGCAGCAGCTGGCCCGCGACGAGGCGCGGATCAGCGATCTCATCGCCGCCCTCGAGCGCCGCCGCCGCGCGGCGGCAGCCTCGGTCGCCTCCAGGACGCCGGCCCGCATCAGCACCTCCGACCTCGGCCAGCTCGACTGGCCGGTGAGCGGCGACATCATCTATCGCTTCGGGCGCCAGCAGCTCCCCAACAACACCACCATCCGCTGGGACGGCATCGGCATCGCGGTGGACCCCGGCACGCCGGTGCGGGCCATCGCGGCCGGCACGGTGAGCGTGGCGACGACGCTCGGCACCTACGGTCCGACCGTGATCCTCGACCACGGCGGCGGCTACTACACCGTGTATTCCTTCCTCGGCGAGATCGTGGTGCGGGTGGGCCAGGCGGTGCAGCGGGGCGAGACGATCGGCCGCTCCGGGGGCGAGAACTCCGACCAGGGCCCGCACCTGCACTTCGAGATCCGCGGCCAGGGGGGCCAGGCCCTCGATCCGATCGCCTGGCTCCGCCAGCAGCAGCAACAACAGCAATGAGCGAGGACGCGCGGGTCCCGATGCGCTGCGCCACCTGCGGCCGGTTCCGCGGCTACCGCGACGGCGACCGCTTCTGCATCGTGTGCGGCTGCGAGACGCTGAGCGCGGCGTGCGAGTGCGGGCGCGGCTTCGACTACGCCCTCGACGAGCCGCCGCACGCGTCCCTGCACTGCCCCCGCTGCGGCCGCGACTTCCGGGGGGCCACGGCGGACTGGCCCGCGCGGTAGCCCGCGCGCGCCGGCCGCGCCGGCGCGCTGCGGTCCTGCGGTCCCGCTGCGGACGTTGCCCCCCGGCGTCGGCGCCCCGTATCTTCGCCGCATGCCGGACGAGCCGCTCTTCACCGTCAGGGAACTCGCCGACCAGCTCGGGCTTCCCGAATCGACCGTCCGCTACTACCGCGACGCGTTCCTCGACCACATCCCCGCGGTGGGCACGGGGCGCCGCCGGCGCTATCCACCGGCCGCGCTTGCGGTCCTGCGTTCCATCGCGGACGGTTACGCGGCGGGGCTGACCCGCGGCGCGATCCTGCGGAGGCTCGGCGGCGACGGTGCGCCGTCCGGGGGCCGCCCGCGCGCCGGACCCGAGACCTACGCGGCGGGTCTCGAGGAGGAGATCAGCAACCTCGACCTGCTGGCCGCCATCGTGGACGGGGAGCGGGAGCAGCGCGAGGCGCTGTGGCAGATGGCCCGCGAGGTGGTGCGGCTGACCCAGGTGCTGGAGGAGCAGGAGGCGGCCCTGGCGGCGCTCGGCCCGGGCGGCGCGCCCGCCCTCCCCGCCGGGCGGGCGCGGGCGCTCCCGGCCGGCTCCGTGCCGGCCGAGCCGCCGGCCGCTACGGCCGGGGCCGCGCCGGTCGCGGGCCCCAGGCCGTGGTCCCCCGGGCCCGAGAGCGCGGCTGCGGCGGGCGGCCCGCCGCGCGCGGGTGCCCGCGGGCCGGACCTCTCGGAGCTGGCGCGCTTGCGCGAGGAGCTGGAGGCCGAGCGGCAGCTGGTGGACCGGCTGCGGGAGGCGCGGGTGCGGCTCGAGCAGCGCGCCGTGGCGGCCGAAGGCGAGGCCCGGCGGCGGCGCGGCTGGCGGGCATCGTTCCTCGGGCGGCTGTTCGGCGGGAACGGCGCGGCGCCGTGAGCGCGCCCCGGTTCCGGCCGCTGCGCGCCATCGCGCGTGAGACCGGTGTGGCGGACGCCGCCCGCTTCGCGGCGTTCATCCCGTGCCTGGAGACCGGGGAGCAACGGCTCTACGGTCCCGCCGCGGCGGCGGCGCTCGCCCTGGTGGCACGGTTGCGGACCGCGGGGACGGACGAGGCGGCGATCGCGGCGGAGCTGGGGCGCGGTCCCGTGGCCTTCGCGCCGCCCGAGCCCGGGCTGCGGGTGGGGCGGGTGGACCTGGCGAGCGCGCTCAACCGGCGCCGCGAGCGGAGGCGGCGCGGCCTCACCGCCCTCGCCGCGGCGCTGCGCGCCCTCGGGGAGGCGACCGACCGGCACCGCGCGAGCGTGGCGGCGCTGCGGGAGGGACCGCGCTAGACCTTCGCGACGGTCGCGACCGAGACGCGCTCCGACGGCGACGCCTTCGCGGCCGCCAGCGCGGACTCGGCGAGCGGGAAGAGGTCCTCGGCGCGCAGGACCTCGGGGTGCGGGTAGCTCACGATGCCCGCGGAGATCGCCGGCACCGTCCCCTCCAGGTCGGGGAAGGGGTGCCGGTCCACCAGCGCGCAGAGCCGCCGCACGAAGTGCCGGGCGCCGCGCGAGTCGGTCTCGGGGAGCACCAGCACGAACTCGTCGCCGCCGTAGCGGGCCACGAAGTCGGGCGCGCGCAGCTCCCGCTGCAGCAGGTGCCCCAGCTCCGAGAGCACGCGGTCCCCCGCCGGGTTCCCGTACTTCTCGTTCACCGCGCGCAGCCGGTCCACGTCGAGCAGTACCAGGCTGAACCGCAGCCGGTAGCGGCGGCCGCGCTCGAACTCGTCCTTGAGTCGCCGGTCGAGGGCGTCGAGCGTCGCGACGCCGGTCAGCTGGTCGACGGCGCCGGCGCCGATCTGCCGCCGGTAGATGGCGGCGCGCCGGTCCTCGTTCTCCAGCACCCTGGCCGCGGCCTGGGCGATGGTCTCCGCGAGGGAGACGTCGCGCGCCGTGAGGTCGGGGTCCCCCTCGCGGGTGCGCAGGAAGAAGACGCCGGCGGGGTACCCCTGCACCAGCACCGGCAGCGCCACCGCGCTGCGGACGTTCACCTCGATGGACTGCGCCTCCCACTTCTCGCGCAGCCCCTCGAAGAGCGGGTGCTCCTTGATGTTCTCGATGACGACCGGCCGCTCGGTCCGGAGCGCCTCCTCGATCTCCGGGTAGCGGGCCAGCTCCACGCGCAGGTCGCGGATCGCGGGGTTCTCGTACACCGCGACCACCCGGCCGAACGCCTCCCCCGGCGCGGTGAGGACGAAGGAGCAGTGCGCCAGGCCGAGCGCCTCGCCCACCCGGCGGACCAGCGTCTGGAAGATCTCCTCCGGGCGGAGCGCCGCGGAGATCTCCTGGAAGATCTCGAACAGGAGGTCGCGCGAGCGGAGCATCTCGCGCAGCTCGCGCAGCCCCTGCCGCGCCTCCAGCTGCCGGTCGAGCCGGGCGCGCAGCTCGTCGAGCCGCACCGGCGCCGCCAGCGCGTCGCTCGCGCCCGCGGCGAGGAGCCCCGCCACCGCCTCCGCGCCGCCCGACGCCGCGAGCACGAGGAGGGGGATATCGGGCCACGACGCCGAGCCGTGGATCGCGTGCAGCGTCTCGGTGGCGCCGCCGTCGGCCGAGGGGACGCACAGGAGCAGCGCGTCCGGCGCCTCGCGCTCCGCCGCCTCCACGAGCGGCCGGCCCGCCGGCACCTCGTCCACGAGGAAGCCGCCGCGGACCAGGAACTGCTCGAGGCCCTCGGGGCGGCACGACCGGTCGCCGGCGAGGAGCAGGTGGGGCCGGATGAGATCGCTCACGAGCCCCAACGTATGAACGGTCCCACCGGGAAGCAAGCAACCGGCGTCGCGGGAGCGCGCCGTGCCGCGTGACCCCGAGCGCGCCGCGCGCCACGCCATGGTGGCCCAGCAGATCCGCCGCCGCGGCGTCCGCGACCGGCGGGTGCTCGCGGCCCTGGCCACGGTGCCGCGGCACCCCTTCGTGCCCTCCGCGCTCCGCCGCAGCGCCCACGACGACGCCCCGCTCCCCATCGGCTGCGGGCAGACCATCTCGCAGCCGTACATGGTCGCGCTCATGACCGCCGCGATCGCGCCGCGCCGCCACCACCGGGTCCTCGAGGTCGGCACCGGCTCCGGCTACCAGGCCGCGGTGCTCGCCCACATTGTCGGCGAGGTCCACACCGTGGAGCGCATCGCGGAGCTCGCCGCCGCGGCCACCGCGCGGCTGGCCGCCCTGGGCTTCCACAACGTGGCCTGCCACGTGGGCGACGGCGCCGAGGGGTGGCCCGCCGCCGCGCCGTACGACGGGATCCTCGTGACCGCCGCGGCCCCGGACATCCCGCCCGCCCTGCTGGAGCAGCTGGCGCCCGGCGGGCGCATCGCCGTCCCCGTCGGCGACCTCGGGCTGCAGGTGCTCACCATCGCCGAGCGCGGGACGGGCGGCGTGCGCCGGTGGACCGACTGCGCCTGCCGGTTCGTGCCCCTCATCGGCCCCCACGCGTTCCGCGAATACCGGTGAGCGAGCTCCTGCTCGGCGCCCATGTCTCGACCCAGGGCGGCGTCGCGGAGGCGCCCGCCCGCGGCCGCGCCATCGGCGCCAACGCCATCCAGGTCTTCACCAAGACGCCCAACCAGTGGCGCGAGCGGCCGCTGGAGCGCGCGGCCCCGCGCGCCTTCCGCGCCGCGCTCGACGCGCACGGCATCCGCGCGGTGGTGAGCCACGACTCGTACCTCATCAACCTCGCGTCCCCCGACCCGGCGCTCCGGGCGCGGTCCGAGGGCTCGTTCGTGGCGGAGCTGCGGCGCTGCGAGGCACTCGGCATCCCGTACGTGGTCTCGCACCCGGGCAACTTCCTCGACGAGCGCGCCGGAGGGCTGCGCCGCAACGCCGAGTCGTACGCGCGGTGCCTGGCCGCCGTGCCCGGGCGCGTGAGGGTCGCGATCGAGACCACCTCGGGCAGCGGCACCGCCCTCGGCGCCGGCTTCGAGGAGCTGCGCGCCCTGGCCGACGCCATGCCCGCCGCCGCGCGCCGCCGCGTCGCCTTCTGCGCCGACACCTGCCACCTGTGGGCCGCGGGGTACGACCTCGCCGGAGACTACGACGGCGTCATCGCCGCCTTCGACCGGGTGCTGGGGCTCGAGCGGCTGGTGTGCTTCCACCTCAACGATTCGCGCGGCGCGCGCGGCAGCCGGCTCGACCGGCACGCCCTCATCGGGGATGGCACCCTCGGCCTGGAGCCGTTCCGCCGCATCATGACCGACCCGCGTCTCGACCACGTCGTCCGGATCATCGAGACGCCGAAGGGCGACGACCTGGTCACCAACGACCGGCGGATGCTGCGGCGGCTGCGGGCCTTCGCGCGCGGCCCGCGACCGGCCCGCTGAGGCTTGCAGGCTAACCCGGGTGGCGGATACGTTAGTCTCGACGCACATGACCCCGGTGTTGACACGCTCCGCCACGCGCCGCCGGTGCGCCGCGCTCCTCGCCGCCCTGTACCTCACGTTGGCGACGGCGGGGCCGATCGTGCACGGGGCTCTCGGCGACATCGGGACCGGCCGCGCCACGTGGTCGTCCGAGGGGTCCGGGGCCGGCCGGCACCTGCACGATCCGAATGCGTGTGCTCTCTGCACTCTCCAGGCAGGCGGGTTCGCCCCCACGGCCGTCCAGCCTCTGGCCCTCGCCACTTGGGACGCCAGGGTCGAACGACCGGCGGTCCCTCAAGCACCCCGCGTGTTCCTGCCGCTCTGGCGCATCCTGCAGCGCCCGCCCCCTTCCCCGTTGATGGCCTGAGCAGTCCGCCGGAGCGCGCGCAGCCGGCGTCGCCACCACAACGGAAGGGGAATCACCGATGCATCAGTTGAAGCGGCTCGCCGTCCTCACGGCCGCCGCCGCGTGCCTCGCCGGCCCGGCGCTGGCGCAGGGCCTGCCGGACACAACAGCCCAGCGGCGCCAGCAGCGGACGCTCGACTCGCTCCTCGCCACCGTGCGCGCGCTTGAGGCGCGCCTCGACAGCCTCGCGCGGGCGCGGAGCCGCGACACCCCGGCGGCCGCCGGCGCCCTCGCGGCCAGCCGCGCGGCGGGGGCCGCCGCCGCGGGGGCCGCCGGCGACTCGAGCCTGCGTCTCATCGGCCGGAACACGGGCGGCCGAAACGCCAACGCGTACAATCCCGAGATCAGTGTCACCGGTGACGTGCGGGCCGCGCTCGTGCGGCCGGGCCCCCAGGACCAGACGTTCGCGCTCCAGGAGATGGAGCTGGGCTTCCAGTCCGCGCTCGACCCCTTCTCCGTGACCAAGATCTTCATGGGCGTCGGAGAGGACGACATCAGCGTGGAGGAAGCGTACGTCTACTGGACCGGGCTGCCGGGACACCTCCGCCTCGACGTGGGCAAGTTCCGCCAGCAACTCGGCGAACTGAACCGTTGGCACACCCACGCCCTGCCCGAAGGGGAGTATCCGCTCGTCTTGCAGCGCTTCGTGGGCGACGAGGGCCTGGCCCAGACGGGCGTGTCGCTCTACTGGCCCCTCCCCTTCTCGGGGCGCCTCGGGACCTTCGAGGCCACCGGCCAGCTCACCCGGGGCACCAATCAGGAACTGTTCGGGGCGTACGGCGGCCGGCCCAGCGTGCTGGGCCAGCTGTCCGGGTTTTGGCAGTTCTCCCGGTCCACCTTCGGCCAGCTGAGCTTCTCGGCGCTGTACGGCACGGGGCGGGACTCCGTCGGGACGCTCTGCCCCGGCCCGGGCGCCTGCCCCCTCGAGGAGGTGCGGATCGAGACCGCGCTGCGCGCCATCGCCGCACGCTTCAGCTGGCGGCCGCCGAACGCGGCGCTGCGCCGCGAAGTGACGGTACGCGGCGAGGTGTTCCAGCTGCGGCGCGTGGTCGATGGCGTCGGGCCGACGCGTTACGGCTGGTATCTGGACGCGCAGACCAAGCTGGGCCTGCGCTGGATCGCAGCCGTGCGCTTCGACCGGGTCGCCTCGACGGACCCGACTGTGCCCGGCTTTGAATGGGCTGTGACTCCCACCTTGACGTTCTGGCAGAGCGAGTTCGTCTTCCTGCGACTCCAGTGGACCCACCACCGGGACCTCCTCGCCACCACCACGGACCGCTTCGGCCTCCAAGTCGTCTGGTCGATGGGTCCCCACAGACACGAGCTCTTCTGATGCCTGCGCTCTTCGTCGCGATCCTCGCGGCCGCCGTGACGCTCCCCGGCGGACCGCTGCCGCCTCGACCGGTGCCTACGACCGGTCCGGTGAAGGTCGTCACCACCCTCACCACGTACGCCGCCATCGCCCGCGAGATCGTCGGCGACCAGGGCTCCGTCTCCTCGATCGCGCAGGGCGACGAGGACCCGCACTTCGTCCAGCCGCGGCCCAGCTTCGTGCCGATGCTGCGCGACGCGGACGTCTTCGTGACCACGGGCATGGACCTCGAGGCATGGGTGCCGGCGCTGCTCGACCGCGCCAACAACGTGAACGTCCGCGAGGGCGGGCGCGGCTACGTGGCGGCGTTCCAGGGCGTCCACCTGATGGACGTGCCGACCTCCACGAGCCGCGCCCAGGGCGACATCCACGTCGACGGGAACCCCCACCTCCAGGGCGACCCGATCAACGCCATCATCATCGCGCGCAACATCCTCGCGGGGCTGATACGCGTCGCGCCCGAGAACGCGCAGGCGTTCACCGACCGGGAGCGGGACTTCGAGACGCGCGTCCTGCAGGCGCTCTACGGCGACGAGCTGGTGCGCATCCTGACGCCGGCCAGCCTGTTCGACCTGGCGTACGGCAATCGCGAGATGCAATTCTTCCAGCGGACCGCCTACCAGGGCCGGCCTCTGATGGACCGCCTGGGCGGATGGATGAAGCAGGGCGAGGCGTTCCGCGGCCGCGAGATGGTGTGCTACCACATGGAGTACTCGTACTTCAGCCGCCGCTTCGGCGTCGCCTGCGCCGGCTACGTCGAGCCCAAGCCCGGCATCCCGCCCACCCCGCGGCACGTGGAGGAGATCATCGCCCTCATGCACGACCGGCACATCCCCGTCGTGCTGGCGGCGAACTTCTACGACCGCGACGAGATCCGCACCGTCGCCGAGCGGACCGGCGCCACGGCGGTGATCGAGCCGGACCATACCGACGGCGCTCCCGGGGTCGTGACGTACTTCGACCTCCTCAACCACTGGATCACCGACCTGGCGCGGGCCTTCGCCGCCGCGGGGAGCCGATGATCAACCTGATGCTGGCCCCGTTCGTCGCCTGCCTGCTGCTGGTGGCGATCCACGGCTACTTCGGCCTGCACGTCATCGCGCGCGGGGTCATCTTCGTCGACCTGGCGCTGGCGCAGATGGCCGCCCTGGGCGCCACGACCGGCCTGCTCTTCCGCATCGCGCCGGAGTCCAACATCGCGCACCTCGTGGCGGTCGGCGCGACGGTGACGGGCGCGGCCATCCTCGCGGCGACGCGGACGCACGGCAAGAAGACCCGCGTGCCGCAGGAGGCGATCATCGGGATCGTCTACGTGGTGGCCTCGGCCGCCGCGATGGTCATCGCCGACAAGGCCCCGCGCGGCGCCGAGCTCATCAAGGACAGCCTCATCGGCGCGATCCTCTGGGTCACCTGGCCCACGATCGTGAAGGACGCCGTCGCCTACGCGGTGATCGGGCTGTTCCTCTTCCTCCTGCGGCACCGCTTCGAGGCGATCTCCTTCGACCCCGACGGCGCGGAGGAGCGCGGCCTCCACGTCCGCTGGTGGGACTTCGTCTTCTACTCGCTCTTCGGCCTCACCGTCACCTTCTCCGTGCCGATCGCCGGCGTGCTGCTCGTCTTCACGTTTCTGGTGGTGCCCGCCGTGACGGCGTTCCTCTTCTTCCAGCCGCCGGCACGCCCGATGCCCTTCTTCGCCTGGGGCACGGGGGTGCTGGCGTGCACCATCGGCCTGCTCGTCTCCTACTACGTCGACCTCCCCACGGGCCCCGTCGTCGTGTGCACCTTCGGCGCCCTCCTCCTCCTCGCCGGCGCGGTGTCGCGGCTGGTGAAGGCCCCGGCGCGGCCGGAGAGCGGCCTGGTCGCGTGAGGACCGCCGCGCTCGGCCTCGCGGCCCCCGCGCTGCTCGCCCTCGCGGCGGCGGCGTGCCACGACAACAGCCCCAACACCTGCTTCGAGTCGAACGCCACGCGGTACACGTACTGGCTCGGCGGCGACACCACCCTCGTCTTCCACTGGCCCGCGAGCCGGATGCCGGTGCGCACCTACGCCGAGCCGACGGGCGCGACGCCCGCGAACGTGGCCGCGGGCCTCCAGATCTGGGCCAACGCCTTCCACTGCCACGAGCTGTCGTTCCTCCCCGTCACCGACTCCACCCAGGCCGACGTGATCGTGCGCCCGGTCGCCGCGCTCCCGCCGCAGCCGGCCCGCGCGGTGTCGCTCCGCGCGGACTCCGTCGGGATCTGCACCGGGAGGACCGACGGCGTCTTCGACTCCACCCTCACCCTCACCGGGCCCGTCCGGTCGTACATCGCCCCGATGGGGGGCGTCACCGACTCCGTCGCCCTGGCCGGCTGCTTCCGCATGACCACCACCCACGAGCTCGGCCACGCCATCGGGATCCTCGGCCACAGCCCGGACCCCGGCGACATCATGTACACGACGCCCAAGCGCTCGGATCTCAGCCCCAACGACCGCTACACCGCCCAGAAGCTCTACCACACCACCGCGACCATCCGGCCCGCGCCGCGCCCCTGAGCCGGCGGGGAGCGATACCGAAGCGATTCGCTCATCATTAGGCGTGACCGATGTGCAGCCCAGCGCGCATCCTGCGGCACGGGCGATGGGCGGCACGCGGATTGCGGTGCCGCTGTCGTATCAGGTCCCCGTTCTCCCGCCCGGCGGGAGACGCCACGCCGCCGGGCGTGGAGCAGGTCCACCCTCTGGAGCGCGAGCGCGGCCGACCATCGTATCGGGCCGCGCCATCCGAGGTTCCCATGGCTGTGCGCCGACAGGATGCGCTCGACTACCACTCTCAGGGACGTCCGGGGAAGATCGAGATCCGCCTGACGAAGCCCTGCAAGACCCAACGCGACCTCTCCTTCGCCTACACGCCCGGGGTGGCGGAGCCCTGCCTGGACATCGAGAAGAACCCCGAGGACGTGTTCAAGTACACCGCGCGCGGCAACCTCGTGGCGGTGGTGTCGAACGGCACGGCGGTGCTGGGGCTCGGTGACATCGGCGCGCTCGCGGGCAAGCCGGTGATGGAGGGGAAGGGCGTCCTCTTCAAGGCGTTCGCGGACGTGGACGTCTTCGATCTGGAGATCCAGGCGCCCACGCCCGAGGAGTGCATCACGTTCTGCCGGATGCTCGAGCCGACGGTGGGCGGGATCAACCTCGAGGACATCAAGGCGCCCGAGTGCTTCGAGGTCGAGGAGCGGCTGAAGGAGCTGCTGAAGATCCCGGTGTTCCACGACGACCAGCACGGCACGGCGATCATCTCCGGCGCGGCGCTGGTCAACGCGGCCGAGATCGTGGGGAAGAAGCTCTCCGAGATGAAGGTCGTCTTCAGCGGCGCCGGCGCGTCGGCGATCGCGACGGCGAAGCACTACGTGAACCTCGGCATCAAGCGCGAGAACATCACGCTGTGCGACACCAAGGGCGTGGTGCACAGCGAGCGCACCGACCTCAACAAGTACAAGAAGGCGTTCGCCCACAAGACGAAGGCGCGCGTGCTGGCCGACGCGCTGGTGGGGGCGGACGTGCTGGTGGGGCTGTCGGTCGCGGGGGCGGTGAGCCAGGACATGGTGAAGACGATGGCGAAGGACCCCGTCATCTTCGCGCTGGCGAACCCGACCCCGGAGATCATGCCGGAGGAGGTCAAGGCGGTGCGGCCCGACGCCCTCATGGCGACGGGGCGGTCCGACTACCCCAACCAGGTCAACAACGTCCTCGGCTTCCCGTTCATCTTCCGCGGCGCGCTCGACGTGGGCGCCACGGCGATCAACGAGGAGATGAAGATGGCGGCCACCCGGGCGCTGGCCGCGCTGGCGAAGGAGGACGTGCCGGACCAGGTGATGCACGCCTACGGTCTCGACCGGCTGCACTTCGGGCGCGAGTACCTGATCCCCAAGCCGCTCGACCCGCGGGTGCTGCTGTGGGAGGCGCCGGCGGTGGCGGAGGCGGCGATCAAGACCGGCGTGGCCCGCAAGACGATAGACATGGCCGAATACCGCGACCAGCTCGAGGAGCGCCTCGGCCACGCGCGCGCCTTCATGCGCGGCCTGTCGGAGCGCGCCACCCGCAAGCCGCAGCGCATCGTCTTCCCCGACGGCCACGACACGCGGATCATCCGCGCGGCGCGGATCGTGAAGGACGAGGGGATCGGCACGCCGACGCTCATCGGCAACCCCCAGACGATCGAGCGGGCGGCGAAGGAGGTCGAGATCACCCTCGACGGCATCACGGTGGTGGATCCGCGCACCTCGCTGGCGCGCGACGGCTACGCGCACGCGCTGTGGGAGCGCCGCCGCCGCAAGGGTCTCACGATGGACCTCTCCCGGCGCACCCTCACCGACCCGAACTACTACGGCTCGATGATGGTCGCGACGGGCGACGCCGACACGCTCGTCTCGGGGATGGAGGCCTACTACCCCGACAAGATGCACGCGATGCTGCAGTGCATCGGGCCGGACGCCGGCGGCGTGGTGAGCGGCGTGTTCATGATGGTGCAGGAGAAGGAGGTCTTCTTCATCGCCGACACCACCGTGAACTTCGACCCCGACGGCCCGACCCTCGCGGCCATCGCCTCCCAGACGGCGCGGCTGGTGTGCAAGCTCGGCCTCACGCCGCGGGTCGCGCTGCTCTCCTTCTCGAACTTCGGCTCGGCGCGCACCAGGGACACCCTCAAGGTGGCCGAGGCCGCGCGCATCCTGCACGAGAAGGAGCCGAACCTCGAGGTGGACGGCGAGATGATGGCCGAGACGGCGCTGAACCCCGAGATCCTCAAGGACCGCTACGGGTTCAGCCGCCTCGTCGACCGCGCCAACGTGCTGATCTGCCCGAACCTCAGCGCCGGGAACATCGCCTACCAGCTGCTGAAGCGGCTGGGCGGCGCCGAGGCCATCGGCCCGATCCTCGTCGGCATGGCCAAGCCGGTCCACATCCTGCAGCGCGACACCGACGTGGCCGACGTCGTGAACATGGCGGTGATCGCCGCGGTGGACGCGCAGGAGCAGGCGGCCCGCCGCTAGGCGTCGCGCCCTCCCGCGTGGTGCGCACGGGCCCGGAGGCGTTAGCTTCCGGGCCTCTGCGCTTCCGGGGGCCCACGTGCGCGGTGCGGAGGGCCGGGAGGTCCGCGACCTCCTGTGGCAGAACATCCGTCTGGAGCCCGCCGCCGCGCGGGTGGTGGACACCCCCGCCTTCCAGCGGCTGCGCTACGTGCGGCAGCTGGGCCACGCCTTCCTCGTGTATCCCGGCGCGACGCACTCCCGCTTCGAGCACGCGCTCGGCGCCTACCACCTGGCGTGCCGCGCGCTGGCGCGGCTCGGCGAGCGCGGCGACCTCGCCGGCCTGGGCGCCGAGGACACGCTCCTCATCCGGCTCGGCGCGCTGCTGCACGACATCGGCCACTACCCGTTCTCGCACGCCCTCGAGGAGGAGGGCTTCGCGTCGCACGAGGCGCTGGCCGACGCGCACCTCGCCCGGGAGCCGCTGGCGGGCGCGCTCGCGGCGGCGGGGATCCCGGACGCGGCGGCCCGCCTCGGCGCGCTGATCCGCGGCACGAGCGGCCACCCCCTGGCGGGGCTGATCTCCGGCTCGCTCGACCTCGACAAGATCGATTACCTCAAGCGCGACGCCCTGATGTGCGGCGTGCCGTACGGCGAGATCGACGTGGACCGCCTCCTCGCCTGCCTGGCGGTGGTGGGATCGGAGGGCGCGCGGGCCGTGGGGGTGCTGGAGAAGGGGCTCTCGGCGCTGGAGTCGCTGCTGTTCGCGAAGTACCAGATGTACCGCAACGTCTACTGGCACCACGCCGTCCGCGGGGCGACCGCGATGTTCCGGCGCCTGGTGCGCGAGGCGGCGGCGGCGGGCGCGCTGGACGCCGCGCGGCTCCCCGGGGCCACCGACGACGCGCTGATGCACGACCTCGCCGCCACCGACCGGACGGGGCTGGCGGCGGCGCTGCGCGAGCGGCGGCTGCACAAGCGCGCCCTCGAGCTGGCCCCCGCCGACCTCCCCGCGCCGGTGCCGGCGTTCGTGTGGGCGGACGCGCGGCGGCTGGCGCGCGCGGAGGACGCCCTCGCCGCACGGCTGGGGCTCGCGCCCGGCGCGCTCCTCGTGGACTACCCGCACAAGCCGGCGATGCTGGGCCTCGACCTGCCCATCGTGCGGCAGGACGGACGGGTGGGACGGCTGGGCGAGGGGGGCTGGCCGGGGCGGATGGACCTCCCGCGCCTCGGGGGGGACCTGGCCGAGAGCGCGCGGCGGCTGCGGGTGTTCACCGCCCCCCGCGCGCGGGTGCGCGCGGAGGACCTGTTCGACGTGCTGGACGCGGAGGTGCGGGCCGGCTAGTCGCGCTGCGCGGCCGGCGTGTCCTGGGTGGTGACGGGATCGGGCGCCGGCGTGTCCACCTCGTCGATGCGCACGACCACGGCGGTGATGTTGTCGAGCCCGCCGCGGCGGTTGGCCTCGGCGACCATGCGGTCCACCCACTTCTCGGGCGAGCCCGGCGAGCGCAGGATGCCGGCCAGGGCGTCGTCCTCCACCATCCCCGTGAGCCCGTCGCTCGCCAGCAGGAAGACGTCCCCCTGGCGGCAGGTACCGGAGAAGATGTCCGGGACCACGTCGCCGCTCGCGCCGACGCAGCGGGTGATGACGTTGGAGTACGGGTGGGTGCGGGCCTGCTCGGGGGTGAGGTAACCGGCGTCCACCTGCTCCTGCACGTACGAGTGGTCCTTGGTGAGCTGGTGGAGCACGCCGTCGCGCAGCAGGTACGCGCGGCTGTCGCCCACGTGGCCGACGAGATAGCGGTTGCTGTGGAGGATGAGCACGGTCGCGGTGGTGCCCATCCCCCGCTTGTCGTGCTCGACCAGCGTGCGCTCGAAGATGGCCGCGTTGGCGGCGCGGATCGCCGTGGTCACCCGCCCCACCGCCTCGTCCACCGTCACCCCGCGGAACGAGCCGAGGTCGCGCGCGATGCCTTCGACGGCCATCTCGGACGCGACCTCCCCCGCGGCGTGGCCGCCCATCCCGTCGGCGACGACGAAGATGCCGCGCTCGGGCGACATGGTGTAGTTGTCCTCGTTGCCGGTGCGGATGAGCCCGACATCGGTCCGTGCGGCGCAGGTGATGTGCACGCGGCGGTCCCGGCTACGCGAGGAGGGCGGCCGCCGCGCGGGACGCGGCGGGCAGGAGGAGCCCGGCGAGGACGAAGGGGAACCACCCCTTCTTCTTGTCCTTCGCGTCGGCGGGCGGCGCCGCGGGAGGCGGCGGCGCGGTGGCGGGCGGGGTCGCGGGCGGCGGCGGGGTCGGGATCTTCACCGCCTGGATGGCGCGCGTCGCCTTGTACTGGTCGATGCCGGTCTTGTCGTCGGTGGGCTCGAAGACGAGCTGCACGTCGCCGAAGCGCACGAAGCAGCCGGGCGCCAGCGGCGTGTCGCCCTCGATCCGCTCGCCGTCCACGAGCGTCCCGTTGGTGGAGCCGAGGTCGGTGAGGATCCAGATCCCCTCGCGCCGCGTCAGCTTGGCGTGCTGCGAGGAGACCGACTCGTCGGCGAGGACGAGGTCGTTGTAGTCGGCGCGGCCGATGTTGACGATCGGTACCTTCACCAGCAGCCGCTCGCCCTTCCGCGGGCCGGAGCGGATCACGAACTTGGCGAGCGTCTGCGGCCCCGTGGCCGAGGACCGCGCCGGCGCCTCGGGCGCGGCGGGGGCCGGCGGCGGGGGCGGCGCCTGCATCACGGGCGGCGCCTGCGCTGCGGGAGGCGGCGGGGGCGCGGGCTGCCGGGCAGGCGCCGCCGGCGGTGCGGGAGCCGGGGCCGCCTGCGCGGGCGGCGGCACCTGCGCCACGGGCGGCGCCTGCACGGCCGGAGGCGGCGCGGCGGGCGCCGGCGGCGGTGGAGCCGGAGGCGGCGCGGCGGGCCGCGGCGGGACGCCCGTCGGCGTGAAGCCCGTGTCGGCCAGCTGGGCGGGGTGCGCGGGCGGCGGAACGGGCTCGGCCGGGGCGGCGGGCGCGAGGTCGGCGTAGAAGCGGAACTCCTCGTCGCCGACCTTGACGACCTCACCGCGCGCCAGGAGCCGCTGGTTCTGCACCCGCTCCCCGTTCACCCACGTGCCGTTGGTGCTGTAGTCCACCAGCATGTAGCCGCGCGGGGTCGCCACGATCTCGGCGTGGCGCCGCGAGACCTGGCCCCCCGGGACGACGACGTCGGCCTTGGCGTCGCGCCCGAAGGTGAGCGCCGCGCCCACGACCCGGTACTCGCGCCCGTCGGTGAGGCACACCACGCGGCCGCCCGTCCCCGCGGTGGCCCTCCCCGGCGCCGCGGCCTTCGGCTGCTCCGCCGGCGTGTCGAACTTCACCGCCGCGATGTACTGGGTCGAGCCGCTCTTGCGCTCGTCCACGAACAGCAGCTCCACGCTGCCCAGGGCGATCTTGTCGCCGTGCAGGAGGGGCTGCGGCAGCGCGCCGAGGCGCACCCCGTTCACCGCCACGTCCACGGTGGCGTCGCAGGCGCGGATGGCGACCGACTGGTCGGGCGCGGTGGTGAGGACGGCGTGCCGCGAGGCGACGCCGCGCCCCTCCAGACGGAGGTGGCAGTCGGCACCGCTCCCGATGAGCATCTCCCCCGCGGGGAGGGGATGCCGCTTGCCGCCGATCTCCACGAACGCCATCGACGCCGCCTCTGCGGGAGGGAGGACCGGGGTATTGTAGCGGCGCCCCGGAACGGCGGCAAGGCGAAAAGTCACATTCCGCGCGGGCTCTCCGCCCCCGCCAGGTCGGCACCCAACTGCAGCTGGTAGAGGCGGCTGTACAGGCCGTTCCGCGCCAGCAGCTCCCGGTGGGTGCCCTGCTCCACCAGACGGCCGTGGTGCAGCACGAGGATGGCATCGGCGTGCTGGACCGTGGAGAGGCGGTGGGCGATGACGAGGCTCGTGCGACCCCGCATCAGCTCCGCCAGCGCGGCCTGGATGCGCTCCTCCGCCTGCGCGTCCACCGACGAGGTGGCCTCGTCGAGCACGAGGATCGCCGGGTCGACGGCCAGCGCCCGCGCGAACGCCAGCAGCTGCCGCTCGCCCACCGAGAGGTTCTGCCCCCGCTCGTCGAGGCGGTGGCCCAGCCCCGCCGGCAGGCGCCCGACCAAGTCGTCGGCCCCGACGCGCCGCACCGCCTCCTCCACCGCCGCGTCGCTGATCGGTGCGTCGAGGCGGAGATTCCCGCGGATGTCGCCCGTGAACAGGAAGATGTCCTGCTGCACCAGCCCGAAGAGGCCGCGCAGCTCGTGCTGCGACAGCTCGCGCACGTCCACCCCGTCCACCGTGACGCGGCCCCGGTCCACGTCGTAGTAGCGCAGCAGCAGGTTGATGATGGTCGTCTTCCCGGCGCCGGTGTGCCCGACGATCGCCACCGTCCTCCCCGGCTCCGCCGTGAACGAGACCCCCCGCAGCACCCAGCCGTCGTCCTCCGCCGGCGCCTCGGCGGGCCCGCCGGGCCGGGCCTCCCCGCCCCGTCCGGCCTGCGGGTAGCGGAACCACACGTCCTCGAACGCCACCGCCCCGCGCACCGGGCGCGGCAGCGTGCGCGGCGCCGCCGGGTCGCGCACCGTCTCGGGCGCGTCCAGCAGCGCGAAGACCCGCTCCGACGACGCCATCGCCGACTGCAGGATGTTGAACTTCTCCGACAGGTCCTGGAGCGGCCGGAAGAACCGCCGCAGCAGCTGCAGGAACGCCGCCAGCACGCCGATGGTGAGCGAATGGCCGAGCACCCGCGCGCCGCCGTACACCAGCAGGCTGGCGATGGCGATGGAGGTGAGCAGCTCCACGACGGGGAAGAACACCGCGTAGACGGTAATGGACCGCAGGTTGGCGTCGAGGTGCGCCCGGTTCACGGCGTCGAAGCCCGCGGCGGCCCGCTCCTCCCGCCCGAACAGCTGCACCACGCGCATCCCCGAGAGGTGCTCCTGCAGGTAGGCGTTGATGCGCGCGATGCGGACCCGCACCTCGCGGTACGACGCGCGCACCCGCAGCCGGAACACCGTCGCCGCCAGGTAGATGAACGGCACCACGGCGAACGACGCGAGGGCCAGGCGCCAGTCGGCCGCCAGCATCCACGCCGCGATCACCACCAGCGTGAACAGGTCGCCGAACAACGCCACCACGCCCGAGGTGAACAGCTCGTTGAGCGTCTCGACGTCGGTGGTGACGCGCGTCATCAGGCGCCCCACCGGGTTGCGATCGTAGAACGCCACGCCCAGGCGCTGCAGCTTCCCGAAGATCGCCAGCCGCAGGTCCACCATGACCCGCTGGCCGATGAGCGCCGTGACGACGGTCTGCGCGTAGTCGAGGAGGAACTCCGCCAGATTGGCCGCGAGGAACAGCACCGCGAGGAGGCGCACCAGCCGGTAGTCGCGGGCGGGGATGGCGCGGTCGATGGCCAGCTGGGTGAGGTACGGCGCCGCGAGCTGGAGACCCGCCACCCCCAGCAGCAGGAGGACGGCGAGGACGACCCGCCCGAGGTACGGGCGCAGGTACCGCAGCAGGCGCCGCATCAGCGCGGCGTCGTACGGCTTGCCGAGGGCCTCCTCCTCGCGGAAGGTGTCGGGCGCGCTCAAGCGACCGGGGGCGCGCCGGCGGCGGCCGCCGGCCGGGCCGGCGGGGCCGTCTCCTCGAGGCTGCCGTGGAGCAGCCGGTAGAACACGTAGCTCCCGAAGATCACCGTCGCGTACGACATGATGAACCGCCACAGGATGGTGTAGGCGGTGAGATAGGTGTCCGGCACGTACACGCTCATCAGCGCGGCGGAGAGCGCCTCCGCGGCGCCCGAGGACCCGGGCGTCGGCGCGAAGTAGAGGAGGAACGCGATGGTCGTCTGGAGGATGAGGATGGCCCAGAAGTCGGCGTGCAGGCCCAGGGCGCGCAGGGCGATGTATCCCGAGAGGAACTTGCTCGCGTGGGCCAGCGCGGACGTGACGACGCCGAGGAACATCGCCAGCCAGCCGCGGCCGTGGAAGAACGCCACCACGCACTCGTGGGCGCGGTCCACGCCGGCGCGCAGCGGCGCGATGCGCGAGGCGAGGCGGCGCCCGTGGTGCCGCTCCAGCCAGTCCACGATCGCGTGCAGGAGCCGCCGGCTCGCCCCGGGGAACGCCACCACGAACAGCACCAGCAGGCCGATCAGCGTCCAGATCCAGGCGCTGGCCTTGAAGACGTCGTACAGCGAGATGTTGACGACCGGGATGCCGTGCTTCGCCAGCGAGCTCCCCGCCCCGAGGAGGATCACCGTCGGGCCCGCGATCGCGAAGAAGATCACGGTGGCGAAGAAGTCCATCAGCGAGGAGGTGAGGGTCTCCGGCATCGGCACGCCGGCGCGGCGCATGCCGTAGATCATCATCGGCCCGCCGCCCGATTGCGCCGGCGTGAGGTACGACCCCCACGCGCTCAGCCCGCCCGCCACCACCATCCCCCAGAACGGGGTCTTCGGGTAGACGTGCCGCGCCAGCACGTAGATGCGGATCCCCCCGCCGAACCAGTCGAGCGAGGAGATGCCGAGCCCCACCAGCAGCCACCACGGCTTGACGCGCAGGAACGCGTTGACGGTCGCCCCCCACTGGCCGGTGTAGACCAGCAGGGCGAACACCGCGAGGACCGACAGCAGGGCGAAGATCTCGAGCCCGCGCTTGAGCAGGCGGGCGGTGTCGGCGGACGCCATCGGGGCGGAAGCTAGCCGCCCGGCGCGGCGGCGGCCATCCCGCCGCCGCCCGGGCGCGGTCCGGTCAGCGCGACCAGCTGGGATGCAGGTCGGTGAAGCCTTGGCCGAGGAGGACCCGCTCCCCGGTCCCGTCGGCCCGGCGGCGCACGATCGTCGTGGCACCGGCCCGGTACGCCGCGAACGCGAGCGCCGAGCCGTCGGGCGCCCAGGTCGGCTCGATGCCGCGCAGGCGGGCCCCGCCCGCCGCCAGCGGCACGAGCCCGCCGCCGTCCGGACGCACCAGGAGGATGTCCTGGGTGTCCGACGCCATCCCGCCGAAGGCGATCAGCCCGCCGTCCGGGGACCACGCCGGGTCCGCTTCGGCGGCCGGGCTCCCGTAGAGCAGGGCCGGCGTCCCGCCCGTCGCGGCGACCCGGTAGAGGTCCCCGCCCCGGTCGAAGACCACCGTCGCACCGTCCGGCGACCACGCCGGCTCGCAATCGCCGGCCTGCGTCGTCAGCGGCGCCAGCCCCGTCCCGGCGACCCCGACGAGGAAGATCCCCGCGCCGGCGCCGGCGGTGGACGCGCGCGCGAACACCAGACGTGTCCCGTCCGGCGACCAGCTCGGCTGGGTGTCGCTGAGCGAGTCGGCGGCCGCCGTCACCGGCGCCAGGCCCGTGCCGTCCGTGCGGATCACCCACACGGCGCGGACCCCGCCGCGGTTCGAGCTGAACGCGATCCAGCCGCCGTCCGGCGAGAGCGCCGGGTCGACGTTCTCGAACGTGTCCGCCACGACCGGGCGGACGCTGTCCCCGTCCCCCGTCATCAGATAGATGCCCTGGTGGTACGGGACGCGCCGCGACTGGAAGGCGATGTGCCCGCTGCTCACCGTGGGCGGCGGCGGATTGGGACCCGTCGCCTCGTCGCCGCCGCAGGCCGCGGCCGCGAGCGCGAGGAGCGCGGTCACGGTCCCCCGGTGCGGCTGGCGCCTGCCGATCATCTCCCTGCTCCCCCCCGTCGCCGGCCCGGCGACGACGCCCTATGATTCAACCCGCGGTGGGTGGGCGCAAGTGGCGTCGCGCGCGCGTCGCTTGAGCCGGACCACGCCGGCCGCTAGCCTTCCCGGTGCGTGGACCGGTCCCTCGTCATCCGCGGCGCCCGCCAGCACAACCTGCGCGGCTTCACCCTCACCCTGCCGCACCGCCGCCTCGTCGTGCTCACCGGGCCGTCGGGCTCGGGCAAGTCGTCCCTCGCGTTCGACACCATCTACGCCGAGGGACAGCGCCGCTACATCGAGTCCCTCTCCACCTACGCCAAGCAGTTCCTCGAGCGCATGCCGCGCCCCGCGGTGGACGCCATCGAGGGCATCGCCCCCGCCGTCGCCATCGAGCAGAAGAACCCCACCACCTCCAGCCGCTCCACCGTCGGCACCGCCACGGAGGTCTACGACTACCTGCGCCTGCTGTGGGCGCGGATCGGCCGGGTGCGGTGCGTGCGATGCGGCGGGGAGGTCCGGTCCGACACGGTGCAGCAGGTGGTGGACCGGCTCGTGGGCCGCGGCGGCGCGGCCCTGGTGTGCTTCCCGCTCCCGCCCGCGCTGCGCGCGCGGCACGCCGCCATCGTCGAGAACCTCCAGGCGATGGGGTTCGTGCGGATCGTCGCGCCGGCGCCCGGACGCCCCCGCGATCCGGCGCGCCGAGGCGCCGACGCGCCGGGGGCCGGCCTCGCCGTGCTCCGCCTCGACGAGCTGCCGCCGGGCCTCGACCTCGCCCGCGCCGAGGGAGTGCTCGTCGTCGTGGACCGCCTGGGCCTCGAGCCCGCCTCGGCCGAGCGCCTGGCGGACGCGGTGGCCACGGCGTTCGCCGAGGGGGACGGCCTCGCCGAGGTGCTGCCGGTGGGCGGCGGCGGCACGGGCGAGCGGTTCAGCGCCACCCCGCGCTGCCTCTCGTGCGGCGCGCCCGCGCCCGCCCTCTCGCCGATCCTCTTCTCCTTCAACCACCCGCGCGGCGCGTGCCCCGGGTGCAACGGCTTCGGGGCGGTCCTCGAGTACGACGAGCGCCTCATCGTCCCCGACCCGCGGCGCAGCGTCGCGCAGGG
>Ga0335070_10002498_pt1 | contig 21367 bp, 19 predicted proteins | sample Lox_Sample_13_FD_206722 | JGI IMG/M metagenome (GOLD analysis project Ga0335070, IMG submission 206722) | Soil microbial communities from Loxahatchee National Wildlife Refuge, Florida, United States - Lox_Sample_1.3 | ecosystem: Environmental > Terrestrial > Soil > Wetlands | place: USA...
CCGTCTGCTTCAAGTGGAACGAGGTCACAGGCGGCGAGCAGGGCATGCCCGAGATTCCGTTCCCGGACTTCGGCTGGTTCGACCGCCTCGCGGCCTTCCTGCCCTTCCTCGGGGGCTTCCGCACGGCAGAGCAGTTCTACTTCGTGACGCTGGTCCTGGTGATGGCGTGCCTGCTCCTGCTCCGCCGCATCGTGGGCTCGCCCTTCGGCCGCATGCTCGCCACCATCCGCGAGAACCCGGAGCGCGCGGAGTTCATCGGCGTCAACGTGCGCCGCTACGAGCTGGCCGCCTTCGTCCTCGCCGGCGCCTTCGCCGGGCTGTCCGGCGGCCTCTTCGGCATCTTCAACCGCGGCGTCTTCCCGGACTTCGCGTACTGGACCAAGTCGTCCGAGGTCCTCATCATGACGCTCCTGGGCGGCATGGGCGCGTTCTTCGGGCCGGCCCTCGGCGCGGCCGTGCTCATCTGGCTCAACCAGCAGATCGTCTCCTACACCGAGTACTGGCCGCTCGTCCTCGGCACCATTCTGGTGGTCCTCCTCTTCGTCTTTCCCGGAGGCATCGCCGGCGCCCTCCTGGCCCTGCGCCGGAGGGTTGCCCGTGCTTGAGGTGCAGGGGCTGCGCAAGAGCTTCGACGGCTTCCTCGCCGTGGGCGGCGTCAGCTTCTCCGTGCCGCGCGGCTCCATCAGCGCCATCATCGGGCCCAACGGCGCCGGCAAGACCACGCTCTTCAATCTCATCACGGGCCATCTCCGGCCCGACGCGGGCAGCGTGCGCTTCAACGAGCGCGAGGTGACGGGCATCGCCCCGCACGATCTCTGCCGGCTCGGCATGGGACGTTCCTTCCAGCGGACGAACATCTTCCCCAAGCTGACGGTCTACGAGAACATCCAGGCGGCCTACCTCTCGCATCGCGGGCGCGGGTGGAACCTGCTCACGCCCGTCGGGCGCCTCTATCGCGAGGAGACCGAGGCCCTGCTCGCCTCCGTCGGCCTCATCGACAAGGCGGGCGAGGTCGCGGGCTTCCTCTCCCACGGGAACCAGAAGCAGATCGAGCTCGGCATCGCGCTGGCGCTGGAGCCGGAGATCCTGCTGCTCGACGAGCCCACGGCGGGCATGTCCGCGCAGGAGACACGCGAGTCCATCCAGCTCATCGAGCGCATCGGGCGCGAGCGCGGCTTGACGCTCCTCTTCACCGAGCACGACATGGAGGTGGTGTTCGCCATCTCCCATCGCATCACGGTGCTCCATCAGGGCCAGGTCATCGCCGACGGCACGCCCGACGAGGTGCGCCGGCATCCGGACGTCCGGCGCGTCTACCTGGGCGAGCGCAGATGACGGACGGAATGCTGCTCTCCGTCGACAACATCTACACCTCCTACGGGCTCTCTCAGGTCCTTTTCGGCGTCTCCGCCGAGATCGCCACGGGCGAGTGCGTGTGCCTCCTCGGCCGCAACGGCGTGGGCAAGTCGACGACCATGCGGAGCATCATGGGTCTCACGCCGCCGCGGCAGGGCCGCGTGATCTGGAAGGGGCGCGACGTGGCGGGGCGGGCCCCGTATCAGATCGCCGATCTGGGCATCGGCTTCGTGCCGGAGGACCGGCGCATCTTCTCGGATCTCACGGTGTGGGAGAACCTGGACGTGGCCACGCGACGCCGCCCCGGCGCGGCGTCGTGGACCCTCGAGCGCGTGTTCGATCTCTTCCCCAAGCTCCGCGAGCTGGTCGACCGGCAGGGCGGTTTCCTCTCGGGCGGCGAGCAGCAGATGCTCACCATCGCCCGCACGCTCATGGGCAACCCGGAGCTCCTGCTCCTCGACGAGCCATCGGAGGGCCTGGCCCCGCTCGTGGTGGACCATCTCAAGGAGCAGATCGCGCGACTGAAGCGCGAAGGCCTGACCATCCTCCTCGCCGAGCAGAACGTGGACTTCTGCCTGGATCTGGCCGACCGCGTCTATGTGCTGGAGAAGGGGCACATCCGCTACCAGGGCACGGTGGAAGCCTTCCGCGCGGACGAGTCCGTGCGGGCCCAATACCTCGCGCTCTGATTTTCTGATAGGGTGTGGGCCATGGCGACCTTCACCATCACCTGCCCGTGCTGCAGCGGCCGGCTGACCATCGATCCGAAGCTGGAGGCGGTGGTGGCGCACGAGCCGCCCCCGCGCGCCCGATCGGGGCTGGGCCTGGGGGATGCGATCTCGTCGCTCGAGGGCGAAGCGGCCAAGCGCGAGGAGCGCTTCCGCGACCAGATGAAGGCGGAGCAGAACAAGTCGAAGGTCCTCGACGCCAAGCTCCAGCAGGCGCTCAAGAAGGCCAAGGACGATCCAACGAAGCCGCTGAATCCGATGGACATGGACTGAGCGCGACCCGCGGGGGCATGTCTCGTTGCGCGACCTGACCTCCGGCGTCCTCAAGAGCGTCAGTCGCTCCTTCTACCTCTCCCTCTCCGTTCTGCCCTCGGCGGTGCGGCCCGCCATCGGGCTGGCCTACCTCCTCGCCCGCGCCGCCGATACCATCGCCGACACGCGGCTCATCGACCGCCGCCTGCGCGTGCAGCATCTCCTGGCTCTGCGTGACGAGCTCGACGTGACCTCCCCCGGCCGCCTCGACGCCATCGTGCGCGCCACACGCGGGGTGCAATCGCTCGACGCCGAGCGGGCGCTGCTCGAGCGCCTGCCCGACTGTCTGGCCGCCTATCGCGGCCTCCTGGCCGACGATCGCCGTCGCGTGCGCTCCGTGCTGGGCACCATCATCGAGGGGATGACGGAGGATCTCCGGCGCTTCCCGGGCGAGGACGAAGGCGGGCTCGCGGCCCTCGAGACGCGCGCCGATCTCGACCGCTACACCTACCTCGTGGCCGGCTGCGTGGGCGAGTTCTGGACGGAGATCCACGTGGCGCACCGGCCGCGCCTGCGCCACTGGGACCTCGAGAAGATGGCGGCGCTCGGCATCCGCTTCGGCAAGGCGCTCCAGCTGACGAACGTCCTCCGCGACATTCCCCGCGACCTCCGCCAGGGGCGGTGCTACCTGCCGAGCCACGACCTGGCGCTCCTCGGGCTGGAGCCGAAGGATCTCCTCGACCCCAAGGCAGGGCCGCAGCTGCGCCCGCTCCTCGTCGAGCTGCTCAACATCGCGCTCGATCACTACGAGGCGGGCTGGCAGTACACGTTCGCCATACCCAGACGGGAGACGCGCATGCGACTGGCCTGCGCCTGGCCGCTCCTCATCGGGCTCCGCACCCTCGACCTGCTGGCCCAGTCGCCCAACTGGCTCGACCCGGCCGTGGTCCTCAAGGTGCCCCGCATCCGCGTCTACGGCATGATGGCGCAGTCGGTGGCGACCGTGTGGTCCACGCGCGCGCTCAGCCGGAAGGCCCGGCAGCTCCGCGAGCGCATCCGGCTATGATCGCCATCCTCCAGGTCGACGCGTTCACCGAGCGCGCCTTCGGGGGCAATCCCGCCGTCGTCGTGCTCGATGCGGCGGCCTTGTCGGAGAGGCAGATGCAGGCCATCGCCATGGAGATGCGCGCGGCGGGCACGGCCTTCCTCACGCCGGCCACGCGCCCGGAGTGCCAGTGGCGGCTGCGCTGGTTCACGCCGACGCGCGAGATCGCCTACTCGGGCCACACCACGCTGGCCGCCGTCCACGCCCTCGCCGAGTCCGGACGCCTGAAGGGCGACCACGTGGTGTTCGAGACGCTGAGCGGGCCGCTCGGCGCGAGCGTCATCACCGGGCGAGAGCGCCGGCTCATCTGGCTCGAGCCCAGGGTACCGGAGCTTCATCCCTTCACGGGACAGCTCGCGCACGTGCGGGAGGCGCTCGGGCTGTCGGCGGCGGCGGGCTGGGCGCATGCCGTCACGACGCCCGATCACGACCTGCTGGTGCCCGTGGCCGGGCTGGATGTGCTCGCGTCCGTGAGGCCGAACCTGCCCGCGCTGGGCGAGGTCGCGGCGCACGCCGGCGTGCGCGGCGTCTGCCTCGTCTCCCGCGAGACCAGGGATCCGGGCTCGGCCACCCACTGCCGCTTCTTCGCTCCGCACTTCGGCATCCCCGAGGACATCGTGACGGGCTCCGTCCACTCCTCGATCGGCGTGTGGCTCCACGCGGCCGGGCTGCTCCATGCCGACGGCGCGCTCGCGGCGTTCACCGCCGAGCAGGGCGACGGCCTCGGACGGCCGGGACGGCTCCGCGTCGAGCTTCAGCTGCAGGGCGGCGCGGTGGCGCGCGTGCGAGTGGGCGGCGGCGCCGTGACCGTGATGGCGGGCAACATGGCCGTTCCAGCCGCGTGAGATTCCTGGGCGTCGATCTTGCCTGGAAGGACGGCAACCGCTCGGGCCTGGCCCTCCTCGACGGGCCGCGCTTCCCTCTCCACCTCGCCGAGGTTCCTCACTCGCAGGCGCGCCATGGAGACGTGCTCGCGTGGATCGCGCGCCACGTCGCGCGCCATCGCGCCTCGGTCGGGATCGATGCGCCGCTCCTCGGGCTGGGCACGGGGCGGCGTCCCGGCGACAACGAGGTAGCGAGCGCCTTCGGCCGCTTCCACGCCTCCACCCACAGCCCGCCCCGGTATCCAGGGCTCGAGGCCTTCACGCGCTCGCTGCGCAGCGACTACACGCTCGACGCCTTCGGGCCGGGATGGCGCCCGCGCCGAGGCCGGCCAGCGCTCCGCGAGGTGTATCCGAACGCGCTGCAGGTGCTTCTCTTCGGTCTCGACCGCGCGCCTCACCTCACCATCGTGAAGTACAAGCGGCCGCGCTTTGGCAGCCTGCGTGCCTGGACACGCGATGGGCTCCGCCCCTTCATCGACCGCTGCGCGGAGGCGATCGGCGGCCGCTACGTGATGACGGGCGACGCGGCGTGGCGGGCGCTCGTCGCGACTCGCCCGCGCGCGGGCATGTCCGGCGCCGAGCTCAAGGACATCGAGGACGGGTGGGATGCCGTGCTGTGCGCGGTCGGCGCGGCGCTGGAGTTCTTCGAGCCGGGCTCCGTGCGGTTCTATCCGGAAGGACGCACGGCATGGCGGCGCGGGTACATCCTGGCCCCGTGCCTGCCGACACCACGCGGCTCGCAATGATCGACGCGACACCGTTCAGCGACGACCCGGCCGGGCGGCCGCCGGTGCGCGGCCAGCTCTACGCGCCGGCCACGCCCACCGGCGAGGGCCTCGTCCTCGCGCACGGCGCGGGCGGGAATGCCCGGAGCCCGGTCCTGATCGCGGTGGCGCAGACGTTCGCCGAGGCCGGCTTCCACGTGCTGTGCTGCGACCTGCCCTTTCGCCAGGCGCGCGCGAGCGGGCCGCCGTCTCCAGGCGGGGCGGCTCGCGATCGCGCCGGACTCGAGGCGGCCGTCCAGTCGCTCCGCCGACTCGGAGTGGCGAGCCTCGTGCTGGGCGGCCTCTCCTACGGCGGGCGGCAGGCGACGATGCTGGCCGCCGACGCCCCCGGCACCGCAGGCAGCCTGCTGCTCCTCTCGTACCCGCTCCACCCGCCGGGCCGCCCAGACCAGGCCCGCACGGCGCATCTGCCGCGACTGCAGACGCCCGCGGTGTTCGTCTCGGGCACGCGCGATCCCTTCGGATCGCCCGACGAGCTGCGCCACGCGCTCGCTCTCGTTCCCGCGCCCGCGACCTTCGTGGAGATCGACGGCGCCGGGCACGATCTCTCACGAGGGCGGCGCACCGCAGCGGAGACCCATCGCGAGGTCGGTCGCCGCGCGCTCGCGGCGCTGCGCGGCCTGCTCGGGGGCGGCGCCTGAGCGGCTGACTACGGTCGGGGCGCGCGGGCACGAGCGACTTCCCGCTGCGCCTCCTCGGAGCGGCCAAGACGGTCGAGGGCCACGGCCAGGTTGAGGCGCGCCTCCGTGTAGGCCGGGTTGAGCCGGAGCGCCTCCTCGTAGTGCGCCAGCGCCTCCTGCCACTGCCCCTGGCGGGCCAGCGCGATGCCCCAGTTGTTCTGGGCATGGGCGAGGCGCGGATTGATCCTGAGCGCGTCCTTGAAGTGGGCGACCGCCGCCTGGGGCTCTCCATCCTCGTCGAGCACCACGCCCATGCTGGAGTACGCGATGGCCGACGGCGCGACGGCGAGCGCGTGCGTCCAGAGCGCCCTCGTGTCGCGCCAGATCCCGATCTGGGTCACCGTGAGGAGCGCGAGCGCCGCCAGCGCGGCGGCCGGCGCCGCGAGCACCCAGGGCCACCTCGCAAGCCAGGCGACGCCGAGCCCGGCGATCATCGCGAGCGGCAGGCACGGCAGATACGTGTAGCGATCGGCGGCGATCTGCGGGCCATTCTGGACGAGGCCGCTGATGGGCAGCGCCATCACGAGATAGGCCGCCCAGGCGGCGAGCAGCCACGGCGCGCGCCGGCGAAGGGCGAGCGCGGCTCCGGAGAGCGCGACGAGCCCGACGGCGCTGGCGACATAGACGGGAGCGAGCGGATCGAGACCGACCGGAAGCTCGTAGAGCGGCGAGAGCCTGACGGGGAGGATGCTCTTCCACGGATAGAAGACCAGCGAATAGGCCGTGATGGCGAGGCGGCCGCCGATGCCGAGATCGGCCAGCGTGCTTGCGCTGCCGCCCTCGCGTACCGCGATCATCGAGACGACGCCCGCGAGGAGGCTCAGGGCGAAGAACGGCGCCTTCTCGGCGAGGCGCGTCCGCCACGCCCCCGTCCAGCGGCGGAGCGGATAGATGTCCGCGATGATCAGGATCACGGGCAGGGTCACGGTGATCGACTTCGACCCCAGGGCGAGCACGAAGCTCCCGAGCGCGAGCCAGTACGCGCGATGGCGCCAGGCCGGCGCCCGCCTCACCACGCGGAGGTACGCGAGGAAGGCGAGCAGGAAGAAGAAGGTCGACAGCACGTCTCGCCGCTCGGTCACCCAGGCCACCGACTCCACGCGAAGCGGATGGAGCGCGAAGGCGAGGGCCGCGAACGCGGCGCCCACGAGCCGCGCGGTGCCATCAACTCCGCCCGCCTCCATGAGCCGCGCCGTCACGATGCAGGCGAGGCCGGCATTCGCGGCATGGAGCAGGACATTGGTCAGGTGGTAGCCCGACGGCTGCATCCCCCACACGAGGTAGTCGACGCTGAAGGACAGCCACGTCACCGGGATCCAGTGCCCCATGTGGAAGTTGGTGAAGATCCAGCCGAGCTGGGCCGCTCCCAGGCCGCGCCACGCGCGATTGGTCACGAAGTTGGCGTGGTCGTCCCACGACAGGAAGGCGCCCCGGAGCGCGGGAAGGAAGACGATCCACGTGCCGCACGCGACCGCGACGGCGATGAGCCCTTCCGCACGGCGCGGCCTGGCGGCGGGCGCTGCGGGGCGCGGCGGGGTCCGCCGGCGGCGAGCCATGCCGCGGCCGGTCAGTCGCCTACGGGGAGCGTCAGCAGCGCCTGAGGGTCGATGCGGGCGCTCCGGAGCTGGGCCGCCCAGTGGAGATGAGGTCCCGTCGCGCGGCCGGTGCTTCCGACCGCGCCGATGATCGCCCCCTTCTCCACCAGCGCGCCTTCCGTGACGTCGATCCTCTCCAGGTGCATGTAGAGCGTGTAGAGGGCCTCGCCATGATCCAGCGCCACCAGGCGGCCTCCGAAGAAGTGCTCGGCCACCAGCGCGACGCGCCCGCGATTCGCGGCCACCACCGGGGTGCCGGCAGGCGCGGCGAAGTCCACCCCCGAGTGGGGCGCGCGCGGCTTGCCGTTGATGACGCGCCGGAACCCGAAGCCTTCCGCCTTGACGCTGGAGGCCACGGGTTTGGTGAAGCGGCCGCGCCAGAGACGCTCGACGGTGATGGTGTCGTAGAGCGCGCGCAGCCGCGCCGCCTCCATCTCCGCGCGGCTCTCGTTCGCCGGGGAGAGGTCCACCATGCCCTTCGGCAGCGAGAGACGCTGCACGGGAAACCTGCGCGGGGCCACGGCGATCCGCCCGGAAGCCTGATGGGGCGCGCCGCCGTCCACGAAGCCGATGTGCCACGGCACCTTGCCCGGCTTGCTCTCGAGATCGACGCCGATCAGCGCGGCGTAGCCGTCGGCGTATGGGAAGAAGAACAGCGGCCGGCCGGCCACGCTGCCGTCCATCGCGGGCACGCTCGGAGTGCCGGTGACGACGATCATCGCCACGTCGCCCTGCCGGACCGAGGCGGGCTTCACGGTCACCTTGAAGGCCGCCGCCGGAGCCGTCGCGGCAAGCAGCAGCGCCGCGAGCACCGCCGCGCCCGCCAGGGAGGTCATGACGCGATTCTACGCGTCGCGCACGAAACTCCGAAGCTTCCCGGGCGCGACCCCGGGGAGGACGCTACGAGGATTCGGGACGCTGCTGGCGCAGGAACTGCTCGATCTCGGCCACGAGGTCGGCGGAGGGCGGCAGCTCGTCGCTCGGGGCCGCAGGAGGTTCCTCCACCTCGTCCTCCTCGGGAGCCTTGGCCTCGAGCTTCCGCACGTACTCCGCGATCTTGGGATTCTGGGTCACGACCTCCTCGAGGTTCCGCTCGAACTGCTGCGTGGCCTCGACCAGGTCGGATAGATCCGCCTCCGCGCCGAGCAGCATCAGCACGCGGCGAACGAGCGCCAGGGCCGCCTTGGGATTCTCCACCCCGGAGACGTAGTGCGGGACGTTGGCCCAGAGGCTTGCCGTGGGCACGCCGGCCTCCCGGCACATGGTGTTGAGCACCCCCACGATGCCGGTCGGCCCTTCGTAGCGGGAGGGGCGGATGCCGAGCTTCGCGGCGAGCGCCGGATCCTGAGCGCCGCCGGCCAGCCGCACCGGGCGCGTGTGCGCCACCTCGGCCAGGAGCGCGCCGAGCGTCAGCACCAGCGACGCGCCCACGCGGCGGGCCAGCTCCAGGATGGCGCCACAGTAGGTGCGCCACTTGAGGTGTGGCTCCGACGACACACCGACGATCAGATCATGGGCAAGCGTCAGGTTCCTGGACACACCGAAGTCCGTGGAGGGCCAAATGATCTCCCGCTCGGTGCGAGAGCCTACTTTGAACCGCACCTGGGGACGTGACAGCCCGAAGTGGTAGAACTCCTCCGGATCGATGCTCGCCAGGGGTTCCGAAGGCCAGATCTGGCCGAGATACCGTGCGGCCGTGGTGGCGGACTCGGCAGCGTCGTTCCAGCCGGAAAACGCAAGGATCAGGATGGGTTGGCGGAGCCCGGCCGGCTCCTCGAACACGGTCAGCGGATCGCTGGCAGCCATGAGAAACCGTCCTGCCGGGAGGATGCCTGAAGGCGCCCCTCGCCGCAAGCCCAAGAGGACCCCGCCAAAAACAAGAGGTTGACTCGACGCGCGAGGGTTCCGTATCATGGACGCCGCTGAAGAACCCCCACATACTCCACGTTCTCACAGGAGGTTACGGTCATGCGTTCCAAGATCGCGACGTTTGCAGCGCTTATAGGGGTTGGCTTCCTGTTCGGCGCCTGCGCCACGTCCGAGCAGTGGGCCGAGTGGCGGTCCCACACCACGCACTTTGCCTCCGGCGATCACGCCTCGTTCTCGATGTCGAACAACATGCAGGGGACCAACCCGCGCGTGACGCGCCTGGACGTGGAGAACTCGCGGACTCAGAACTGGTGGGGTAAGACGATCACGGTCGAGCCGGGCCAGGTCATCCAGAACTAGGTGCTGATGTCGCGTCGACGCGTCGCCACGGCCCTTGCCGTGGCGATCACAGCAGGGGTCGTGGCGCTCGCGCAAGCGGGCCCCTCGGACTACGTCATGCCGGTCGACAAGCACACCACCCCGAAGGGGCGGGCCCTCGCCGCGAAGTACCGGCCGCAGCTTCTCGAGTTCTCGGACTACGTCTATCACTGCCTGCCGTACCTCGAGATACGTAACGGACTGGGGTTCAAGCGGGTACCGAAGGAGGCCGCGGACAATCGCTATGCCTCCGTCTGGATTCGAGCCGAGCAGGCGCCCGACCCGGCCTTCGCGGCGATGCCGGTGAACAAGCAGGCCTCGGCCATGTTCTCCCGCTATGCCGTGCCCATGCTGAGCCGCCTGGCCGCCATGCCCGGCCTCCAGGCCGATCCGGACGTGACCGGCTACTCAGTGGCCGTGGAGTGGGTAAAGCCCAGCAGCGACCCCAGTATCCCCACCATGGAGATCCTGGCCGCGTTCGTTGACAAGGCGAGCACCAAGGCGTTCCTCTCGAAGACGATGTCGCCCGCCGACTACGTGCAGGGCATGACGAAGCTCACGTTCTTCGACGGCGACAAGGAAGTGGGGCGAATCCCGATCGAGATCTGGGAAGACAACTTCGTGGGCACCTACAAGGTGCCCGGCTACGAGCTGGAGAAGGGCAAGGTCTGCTCGTAGGCGCCGGACCCCGGCGCCCCCTGTCTGCACCTCCCGTTGTTTGACACGCTCCGCAGGCTCCGCTAGCATGACGGCGAGGGCCTCTTCATGAAACTCCCCGTGAGACAGAAGACGCAGTTCTCGCTCGTCTATCTGCTCATCGCCGTGCTCGTCCTCTCCCTGGTCCAGAGCTGGCTCCTGGCGCCTCGCACCGTCGAGATCCCCATGAGCAAGTTCCTCACGCTCCTCCGGGAGGACAAGGTCGAGCGCGTGTCCGTCACGGACCGGGAGATCCGCGGAACGCTCAAGGCCGGCGCCCTCCCCGCGCCGCAGGCGGGTCCCGGCGACAAGGTGCGCAGCCTCGTGGGCGTCGACCAGCACGTGACCTCGTTCACGACGACGCGGATCCCCGGCATCGACGACAGCGCGCTCCTGAAGGAGTTCGAGCAGCACAAGGTCGAGTTCTCGGGTCGCGTGGAAAGCACGTTCTGGCGCGATTTCCTCTTCGGCTGGATCGTGCCGCTGGCGCTCATGGTCGGGCTGTGGATGTTCGTGATGCGGCGCATGGGCGGCGGGCCGACCCAGGCCCTGTCCTTCGGCCGCTCCAAGGCCAAGATCTACGACCGGAAGGAGCTCAAGACGACGTTCGCCGACGTCGCGGGCGTGGATGAGGCCAAGGCCGAGCTCATGGAGGTCGTGGACTTCCTCAAGAATCCGAAGAAGTACCAGCGGCTCGGCGGACGCATCCCCAAGGGCGTGCTCCTCGTGGGTCCGCCGGGCACGGGCAAGACCCTGCTCGCGCGCGCGGTGGCGGGCGAGGCGGACGTGCCCTTCTTCTTCCTGTCCGGCTCGGAGTTCGTCGAGATGTTCGTCGGCGTGGGCGCCTCCCGCGTGCGCGATCTCTTCGAGCAGGCCAAGGAAAAGGCCCCGTGCATCGTGTTCATCGACGAGCTCGACGCCATCGGCAAGACACGGGCGGGGGCGACGGGCTTCGCGGGCGGCCACGACGAGCGCGAGCAGACGCTCAACCAGCTCCTGGCGGAGATGGACGGCTTCGACTCGTCCAAGGGCGTGATCATCATGGCCGCCACCAACCGGCCCGAGGTCCTCGACGCGGCCCTGCTCCGCGCCGGCCGGTTCGATCGGCAGGTGGTCGTGGACAAGCCCGACGTCAGGGGCCGCGAGGCCATCCTGCACGTGCACGCGCGCAACGTCATGCTGGCGCCCTCGGTCGATCTGCACGTGCTGGCGGCCCGGACGCCGGGCATGGCGGGCGCCGATCTCGCCAACATCATCAACGAGGCGGCGCTCCTTGCCGCGCGCAAGGGCAAGGACGCCGTGGAGATGGCGGACCTCGACGAGGCCATCGACCGCGTCGTGGGCGGCCTCGAGCGCAAGAGCCGCGTGCTCTCCGAGAAGGAGCGCGACATCGTGGCCCATCACGAGATCGGGCACGCGCTGGTCGCCTCCTCCCTGCCCCAGGCCGATCCGGTCCACAAGGTCACGATCATCCCGCGCGGAGTCGGCGCGCTCGGTGCCACCTATCAGCTGCCGCTCGAGGACCGCTACCTCCTCACGCGGAGCGAGCTCGAGGACCGGATCGCCGTGCTCCTGGGCGGCCGCGCGGCGGAGGAGGTCGTCTACGGCGAGATCTCGACCGGCGCCCACAACGACCTCGAGCGGGCCACCGAGATGGCGCGCCTCATGGTGACGCAGTACGGAATGTCCGAGACGCTGGGGCCCATGACGTTCGGCGGAGGCCAGCAGGCCCTGTTCCTGAAGGGCGCCGGGATCACGCAGGAGCGCGAGTACAGCGACGACACGGCGCGGGCCATCGACAGCGAGACCCGCGTCATCATCGACAGGATCTACGACCGCGTGCGGGGCCTGATCACGGACCGCAAGCCGGTCCTGCTGGCCGCCGCGGCCGAGCTCAAGGCCAAGGAAACCCTCGAAGGCGACCGCCTGCGCCGGCTCCTGGCCGGCGACGGAGCGGAGGAGACGCGATGATCGTCGTCAGGCGTGGCACTCTCGTGGTGATGCTCGTGATCGCGGCGGCACTCGGCGTGGGCCTGGGCTCATGGGGCGCGAGCGCCGTGGACCTCGTCAAGCCGCCCGTGCCGCCCACCTCGCCGGTGCAGGCGCAGGCGCCCGTGCAGCCGGCGCCGCTCACGCCGGGCACCCAGGCGCCCGTCGTGCCCGCGGCCATGCCCGTGGGCTCGGGGAGCTTTGCCAAGGTGGCGGAAGCCGTGGGGCCAGCCGTCGTCAACATCAACACCTACGGCCGCGGCGGCGGCGGGCGCACGCCCATCGAGGAGTTCTTCGGCGACGAGTTCCTCCGGCGCTTCTTCGGCGGTGAGCCGGAGCGCCAGCAGCAGCAGCAGCGCAGCCTGGGCTCGGGCGTCATCGTGGACGCCTCCGGCATCTGCCTCACGAACGCCCACGTGGTCGAGCGCGCCAGCGACATCGAGGTCGTCACCTCCGAGGGGAAGAAGCACAAGGCCAAGATCATCGGCCTGGACAAGCGGACGGATCTGGCCGTGCTCCGCCTCCAGGGCGGCGGCCCCTATACGGCGGCCGTGCTCGGGGACTCCGACAAGGTGAAGGTGGGCGACTGGGTGCTGGCGATCGGCTCGCCCTTCGGGCTGCAGCAGACGGTGACGGCGGGCATCATCAGCGCCAAGGGGCGCTCGATCGGCCAGGGCCCGTTCGACGACTTCCTCCAGACGGACGCCGCCATCAATCCCGGCAACTCCGGCGGGCCGCTCGTCAACATGTCGGGCGAGGTCGTCGGCATCAACAGCGCGATCCTGTCGCGCTCCGGCGGCAACGTGGGGATCGGCTTCTCCATCCCGTCCAACATGGCCAAGCGCATCTACACCGAGCTCGCCTCCAAGGGCAAGATCACGCGCGGCTGGCTGGGCGTGTCGATCCAGGAGCTGACGCCCGATCTCGCGAAAGGCTTCGGCCTCAAGGAACCCCGGGGCGTGCTCATCGCCGACGTCGTCAAGGACAGCCCCGCCGACAAGGCGGGCGTGACGTCCGGCGACGTGGTGGTGGAGTTCGACGGTAGGCGCGTGGACACGCCCCAGGACCTCCAGAAGATCGTCGCCGCCACCACGCCGGGCAAAGGCGTGCCGGTGAAGGTCTGGCGTGACAAGGCCGAGAAGACGCTCGAGATCAAGCTGGGCGAGACGCCCGAGGACACCGCGCAGCTGGAGCCCGCCCCCCGGGGCAAGAGCCTCCTCGGGCTGGACACCCGGCCCATCACGCCCGACATCCAGCGCCAGCTGAACCTCCGCACGACGGACGGGGTCATCGTGGCGCGGGTCGAGGAGGAAAGCCCGGCGGCGGAAGCGGGGATGCAGCGGGGCGACATCGTCCGCGAGGTGAACCGCCAGCGCATCCGCACCATGCAGGACTTCGAGCGCGCGACCCAGGGCATCAAGCCGGGCGATCGTGTGACCATGCTGCTGCAGCGCGGGCCGCAGCCGCTCTACGTGGCCTTCACGATTGCGAAGGGCTAGGGACGGAGCGCCAGCTTCCCCCTCCACGCAGGGATAGTCCGGGACCGGCTTCCCGCCGGCTCCGGATCCGTCTGCTACACTTACGTTGAGCGGGCGGCCGAAGGCAACTTCCCACCGTCTCCCAACATCATGGAATACAAGGACTACTACAAGATTCTCGGCGTGCCCAAAGGGGCCGACGACAAGGCGATCAAGACCGCCTACCGGCGCCTGGCCCGCAAGCACCACCCTGACGTATCCAAGGGCAAGGAGTCGGCGGCACGCTTCCAGGAAGTTGCCGAGGCCTACGAGGTCCTGAGCGACGCGGAGAAGCGCAAGCGCTACGACACGCTCGGGCCGGACTGGCAGCGGTACGCGGAAGCGGGCGCGGCTGGCCGCAGTCCCTTCGATGGCGCTCCGTTCGGAGCGGGCGAAGTCCGGTTCACGCGCGGCGGGGAGGGCTTCTCCGATTTCTTCCGCACCATCTTCGGAGACTTGGGAGGTCGGCGAACGGGCGGCGGCTTTCGCGAGCCGGAATTCGTGGACCTGAGCGACTTCGCAGGTGCCGGCTCGGACCGGGGCGGCGACGTGGAGGCGGCCATCGAGCTCACACTCGAGGAGGCTTTCACGGGCGTGAGCCGGAGCATCTCGCTCGAGCTCGACGAGCCCTGCCCGACCTGCGGTGGCTCCGGCCATGTCAATCGCAAGCCGTGCCCGCAGTGCCACGGCGGCGGCTGGGCCAAGGGTCGCCGGAATCTCGAGGTCAAGATTCCCGCCGGGGTGGACACGGGCTCACGCATTCGCGTCGCGGGGGAAGGCGCCGGCGGCACGGGCCGCGGCGGCCGCGGCGACATCTTCCTCCATGTCACCGTGCGGCCGGATCCGCGCTTCGAGCGGAAGGGCGACGATCTGTACGTCACGCTGCCCGTTTCGGCGCCGGAGGCCGCGCTCGGCACGGAGATCTCGGTGCCGACGTTGAAGGGCCAGGTCTCGATGAAGGTGCCGCCCGAGACGTCGGGCGGGCGCACGTTCCGCCTGCCGGGCTACGGCATGCCGCGGCTCAAGGGCAGCGGGGCCGGCGATCAGTACGTGCGCGTGCAGCTGACCATTCCCTCCGGGCTCTCCCCGAGGGAGCGGGAGCTCTACGAGGAGCTCAAGAATCTCCGGACAGAGAGGACGAGATGAAGTTCGACAAGCTCACCGTGAAAGCACAGGAAGCCGTGCAGGCCGCGCAGTCGCTCGCCGTCGAGGGCGGCCATCAGGCCATCGAGCCCGAGCATCTGCTGCAGGCCTTGCTCCAGCAGCAGGAAGGCGTCGTGGGGCCGCTGCTCGCCAAGCTCGGTGCGCGGCCGGAGGCGCTCACCCGCGAGCTCAAGACCGCGCTGGGCAAGCTGCCGACCGTCAGGGGAGGCAGCCGGCAGTACGCGTCGGAACGGCTCGAGGCCGCGCTCACCCGCGCGTGGGACGAGGCGCAGCGGCTCAAGGACGAGTACTGCTCGACCGAGCACCTGCTGATCGGCATCGCCCAGGACAAGTCGGGCGAGGCGAGCCGCATCCTCGCCAAGGCGGGCGTCACGCCGGAGGCGATCTACAAGGCCCTCGTGGACGTGCGCGGCTCCCAGCGCGTCACCGATGCCAACCCGGAGGAGAAGTACCAGGCCCTCCAGCGCTATGCCAAGGATCTGACCGATCTCGCGCGCAAGGGCAAGCTCGATCCCGTCATCGGGCGCGACGAGGAGATCCGGCGCGTCGTGCAGGTGCTCTCACGGCGGACGAAGAACAACCCGGTCCTGATCGGCGAGCCCGGCGTGGGCAAGACGGCCATCGTGGAGGGCCTCGCCCAGCGCATCGTGGGCGGTGACGTGCCCGAGGGGCTCAAGGGCAAGCGCCTCCTCGCCATCGACATCGGCGCCATGGTCGCGGGGTCGAAGTACCGCGGCGAGTTCGAGGACCGCCTGAAGGCCGTGCTTCGCGAGATCACGGAGAGCGAGGGCGAGATCATCTGCTTCATCGACGAGCTCCACACGCTCGTCGGCGCGGGCGCTGCCGAGGGCGCCGTGGACGCGGCGAACATGCTGAAGCCCGCGCTCGCGCGCGGCGAGCTCCGCTGCGTCGGCGCCACCACGCTCGACGAGTACCGCAAGCACGTCGAGAAGGACCCGGCGCTCGAGCGCCGCTTCCAGCCCGTCATGGTCAAGGAGCCGTCGGTGGAGGACACCATCGCCATCCTCCGCGGCCTCAAGGACAAGTACGAGGTGCACCACAAGGTCAAGATCAAGGACGCGGCGCTGGTGGCGGCCGCCGTGCTGTCGCACCGCTACATCGCCGACCGCTTCCTGCCCGACAAGGCCATCGACCTCGTGGACGAGGCCGCGTCGCGCCTCCGCATCGAGATCGACTCCTTGCCTGCGGAGATCGACGAGATCGAGCGGCGCATCATGCAGCTCGGGATCGAGCGCGTGTCGGTGGCGCGGGAGTCCGACGCGGTCTCCAAGGAGCGTCTGGCGCGCCTCGACAAGGAGCTGGCCGAGCTCAAGTCCCAGTCGGAGGCCCTCAAGCAGCACTGGCAGGCGGAGAAGGCCGCCATCCTGGCCATCAGCAAGATCAAGGAAGAGGCGGAGGCGGCGCGGGCAGCCATCGAGGCCGCCAAGCGCCGGGGCGATCTCGAGAAGGCCTCCGCGCTCCAGTACGGCACGCTGATCGAGCTCGACCGCAAGCTGGAGACGGAGAACGCCAAGCTCGCCGAGCTCCAGAAGAGCCAGCGCATGCTGAAGGAAGAGGTGGACGAGGAGGACGTGGCCGAGACCGTGGCCAAGTGGACGGGCATTCCCGTCACGCGGCTCCTCGAGGCCGAGATGCAGAAGCTCGTCCGGATGGAGGAGCGGCTCACCCAGCGCGTGGTCGGTCAGGCTGAAGCCATCATCGCCGTCGCCAATGCCGTGCGCCGAGCGCGCTCCGGCCTCTCCGACCCGAATCGCCCCATCGGCTCCTTCCTGTTCCTCGGCCCCACGGGCGTGGGCAAGACCGAGCTGGCGCGGGCCCTCGCGGAGTTCCTCTTCGACGACGAGCGCGCCATGATTCGCATCGACATGTCGGAATACATGGAGAAGCACACGGTGTCGCGCCTGATCGGCGCTCCCCCCGGCTACGTGGGCTACGACGAGGGCGGCCAGCTCACGGAGGCGGTGCGCCGCCGTCCGTACTCCGTCGTCCTCTTCGACGAGATCGAGAAGGCCCACGGCGACGTCTTCAACGTGCTGCTCCAGCTGCTCGACGACGGCCGCCTCACCGACGGGCACGGCCGCACGGTCGATTTCCGGAACACGGTCGTCATCATGACGTCGAACCTCGGCAGCCACCTCTTCGTAGGGGAGGAGGATCCCAAGCGCCTGCGCGCGGAGATCATGACCCTGCTCAGGCAGTCGCTCCGTCCGGAGTTCCTGAACCGGATCGACGAGGTGGTGGTCTTCAAGGCCCTCGGCCAGGAGGAGATCGGTCGGATCGTCACGATCCAGCTCGGTCACCTGATGAAGCGCCTGGCCGAGAAGCGGATCGTCCTGAGCCTCACGCCGGCGGCCCAGGAGCTCCTGGCCCAGGAGGGCTACGATCCGGTCTACGGCGCGCGCCCGCTCAAGCGCACCATCCAGCGCCTCGTCCAGGATCCGCTCGCCCTCAAGCTCCTCGAGGGAACGTTCAAGGACGGCGACACCGTGGTCGCGGACGCGAAGGGCGACGAGATCGTCTTCACGCGATCGTCCTGAGCCTGGCCCTGCTCACCTGTGGCAGTATGGGTCTCCCATGCCGGAGACCCGCTGCCACCTGAGCCTGGGCCTGCTCACCTGTGGCAGTATGGGTCTCCCATGCCGGAGACCCGCTGCCACCTGAGCCTGGGCCTGCTCACCTGTGGCAGTATGGGTCTCTCATGCCGGAGACCCGCTGCCTCGGATGAGTGAGCCCGTCGCATTCTTCCTGCCGCACGGAGACCACTTCGAGCCGACCGTCCTCACCCGCGGGCCGTGGCGCCTCGAGCACCAGCATGGCGGACCGCCTGCCGCGCTCATGGTCCGCGCCATCGAGCAGGCCACGGGCGCAGCGGAGTCCTTCCAGATCGCCCGCTTCACGATGGACTTCATGCGGCCGGTGCCGATCGAGCCGGTCACGGTTCAGGTCGAGCAGGTGCGCGAGAGCCGGCGTGTGAGGGGCTTCGTCGCCGAGATCCGGGCCGGCGGAGAGATGGCCGCGCGCGCCACCGCTCTCCTCGTGCGCACGGAGCCTCCGGCGTGGACGGCGGAGCCCGCAGAGAGCCTGCTCGAGCCGCTCCCGGACGCGTCGAACCTGTACCAGTTCCCGTTCTTTCGCGCGCCCACCGGGTACCACACCGCGACGGAGCTGCGTCTGGCCGGCGGCGTCTTCGGCTCGGGGCGTGCCTCCGCGTGGATGCGCCAGGTCGTGCCCCTGGTGCCCGGCGAGACCCCGTCACCGGCCCAGCGTCTCCTGCTCGTGGCGGATTCCGGCAGCGGGGTAGGCGCGACCGTCGATCCGGTACGGTTCGCCCCCTTCATCAACGCCGACCTCAACGTGTCGCTCCACCGCCTGCCCGAGGGCGAGTGGATAGGCCTGGACGCCGCGACGACGCTCGAGCCCCACGGGCTCGGGCTCACGCGGACACGGCTCTACGACGTGCGGGGGCCCGTCGGGGAAGGGCTCCAAGCGCTGGTGGCCGGGCGGATGGGTCCCGCTTGACGAATCCATCAGGCGGCCGCGCGCATCGCAAGCGGCGATGACCTCCCCCAGGAGCCGGTCACCCCTCCACTACGGCTGGATCCTCTTGATCGCCGTGGTGTTCGTGGTCCTGGCCGGCTCGGGAATCCGCGCCATCTTCGGCGTCTTCATCAAGCCCATCGAGACGGAGTTCGGCTGGACGCGCCAGCAGCTCTCGGGCGCCGCTGCGCTCTCGCTCTTCGTCCTGGGCGCCGTGGGGCCCGCCGTCGGCTGGCTGGCGGACGTCTGGGGTCCGCGCCGCGTGATGCTCCTCTCCACGATCATCCTCGGCGTGGGGACCGTGCTCGCCTCGCACGTGGGACAGCTCTGGCAGCTCTACGCGAGCGCGGGCGTGCTGATGGCCATGGGCTCCGGCGGCCTCGGCTTCGCGACCGCGTCGTCCATCGCCGCGCGCTGGTTCGTGGCAAGACGCGGGCTCATCCTGGGCGTGCTCGGCGGCGCGATGTCGGCCGGCCAGATGCTGATCGTCCCGCTGTCCATGGTCATCATCCGCTTCTACGGGTGGCGGGCGGCGTTCCTGTGGCTGGGCCTGGGCGTGCTGGTCCTGGCCCTTCCCGTGATCTGGACTTTCGTGCGCGACGATCCCAAGGACAAGGGGCTCGCCCCCTACGGAGCGAGCCCGGAGAGCGGCCGGGCGTTCGGCCCGACGGCCGCCGAGCGGCGGGTGCCCGTGGTCGAAGCGATGGGCGTGCCGGCCTTCTGGCTGCTCGCGCTCACGTTCTTCGTGTGCGGCTACACCTCGAACGGCCTCGTGCTCACGCACCTGATCCCCCACGCGGCGGAGCACGGCTTCTCCGAGATGCACGCCGCGCAGGCGCTCGGCCTCATGGGCGCCATGAACATCGTGGGGACCATCCTGTCAGGCTGGATCTGCGATCGCTACGGACGGAAGGGGCCGCTGGCCTTCTACTACGGCGTGCGCGGGCTCTCACTGATCTTCCTGCTCTACGTGTGGAACGTGCCCTCGCTCGATCTCTTCGCGGCGATCTTCGGGCTCAACTACATCTCCACGGTGCCGCCCACCACGACGCTCACCGCGAACATCTTCGGCCGTCTCTCGGTGGGGGCGCTGTCCGGCTGGATCTTCTTCTCGCACCAGGTCGGGTCGGCTCTCGGCGCGTGGGCAGGCGGGGCCATCTTCGATGCCACCGGGACGTACACGTGGGCGTTCGTGTCGGCGGCGATCATGGCCTTCATCGCCTCCGGGCTTTCGCTGCTCATCAAGGAGGCGCCGATCGCCGCCAGGCCCACGCCCCGACCGACGCCGACCGGCGCTCCCGTTCCCGCCGCGTAGGAATACCTCCGAGTATTACCCCTTGAGGTACTTGTCGAAGAAGGCCCCGCAGCGCTTCCAGGCATCCTCCGAGGCCTCCTTCTTGTAGACCTGCGGGCGGTCGTCGGAGAAGAAGGCGTGCGGCGCGCCCGGATAGAGGACGAACTGGTCCGCCGGGTTCTTCTTCTTGAGCTCGGCCTCGAAGCGCCGCACGTCGTCCGGTGGGATGCCCTGATCGGCCTCGCCGTACAGGCCCAGCACGGGCATAGTGAGCTTGTCGACCAGGCTGAACGCATCGACGCCCGGCGCATCCGAGAAGGTTCGCTTCAGGTGGCCGTACCAGGGCACCGCCGCCGCCACCCCCGGATACTCCGCCGAGAAGTGCAGCGTCAGCGCGCCGCCGCCGCAGAAGCCCGTAACGCCCAGCTTGTCCGCCATGGCCCACGGCCGCTGTTTCGCGTAGTCGGCCGCCGCGCGAATGTCGCCCAGGTACTGCCCGCGGGTGACCTTGCCGGAGATCTGGCCCATCTCCTGGAAGTTCTTCCCCTGCATGCCGCCCTCGCGGTGATAGAGCTCCGGCGCGATCGCGTAGAAGCCGGCCTGGGCGAAGCGGCGTACGACGTCCTTGTTGTGGTCGTTGTTGCCCGTGAATCCACAGATCACCACGATGATCGGGAAGCGTCCGGCCCGCTCCGGCCGGGCGTCGTACGCCGGAATCATCGTGCCGCCCACGGTGAGCTGCACGTCCCGGGCCACGATACCCTTGGTATCCGTGACGATGGCCTGGGCCAGGGAAATGCCGGGGGTGAGGACGCCGCCCACGGTGGTAAAGGCGCCGAATCTCAAGACTTCTCTCCGGCTCAACGGATTGAGCATGCCTGCTCCTCTCTGGGGTGAGTGGAAGACCGCGCCCGCGAATCTTGCGAATCAACGGGCGGAAATTCTACAGTGGAACCAACCCTCGATGAGGCTCCCCGGTTCCGTGTCCAAAGCCATGAGCATTCGCCAGGCCGCGGCGGTCATCTTCGCCCTGGTGGCCCTCCTGCCCCTGCTCCTGTTCGTGGCCGTCCTCTCCGCGTCGGGCCTCATCTCGCGCACGGAAACCCAGCTCGCCGCCGTCATGGCCGTGGTCATCGCGTGTCTGGGCTTCGTGGTGTTCCGCCGCCTCGTGGATCAGATCGCGCGCCTGGCCGCCCGGGTGCAGGGACCGGCGGAGGCCGAGTCGCCCGGCGTGGGCGAGCCGCAGCGTGTGCCCGCCCTGGGCCATGTCTCCGAGATCGGGCAGCTCACCGGCGCCTTCCAGCAGATGCTCGGGGATCTTCGGTCGTCCACCCAGCGTCTCGAGGATCTCGTCTTCAAGCTCGGCACGCTCAACGATCTGGTCGAGATATCCGCGCGCACGCCGGCCATCGAGGACCTCCTGCCCTCGTTCCTCCACACCACCATGCGGGTCGTGCATGCGCACGGCGGCGCCATCATGCTGTTCGACCCGCAGGCGGGCGGCCTCCGGACGGCTG